>ENA-OQCP01001073-OQCP01001073.1-human-gut-metagenome-genome-assembly--contig:-NODE-1073-length-11040-cov-2.139467_pt1 | contig 11040 bp, 22 predicted proteins | sample MGYA00242760_ERZ504583 | MGnify/ENA primary metagenome ERZ504583 (study PRJEB26092, sample SAMD00036308) | human gut metagenome | host: Homo sapiens | study: EMG produced TPA metagenomics assembly of...
GCGCTCCACCAACAAAGCAAAAAATATTACTTATAGATAAGGCAATCCCAGCCAGAATAACGGCGATACCCAATAACATGATTTTAATACCCATTAAATCGTTCTCCTTTGTATACGTTCTTATGGTACGGCATGGCTAAAAATACCCCGCATCGGAAGTGCTCTGATGCGGGGGCAGGGAAGGTTTACTAGTTTTCGGCAGGTTGCGGTGCAGCGGCTGTGCCGGATCACTCGTCGTCGGGGTCACCGAAGGCATCGTGATAGAGGTTTACCATGCCGGATTCGTCGTTGCGATTCAGGCCGTGGAACACCAGCTTTTGATGACATCATAGATGACCGCGAAGAGCGGCACGCCGATGATCATGCCCACAAAGCCCCACAGGCCGCCAAACAGCAGGATGGCGAACAGCACCCAGAAGCTGGAAAGGCCGGTGGTGTTGCCCAGGATCTTGGGTCCGATGATGTTGCCGTCCACCTGCTGCAGCACCAGAACGAACAGCACGAACCAGAGCGCCTTGATGGGGTTCTGGATCAGGATGAGCAGGGTGGCGGGAATGGCACCGATGAAGGGGCCGAAGAAGGGGATGACATTGGTCACGCCGATGATGACTGACACCAGCAGGCGCTGGGGAACTTGAAGATCAGGCAGGCAATATAGCACAGCACGCCGATGATGGCGGAATCCAGGATCTTGCCGTTGATGAAGCCGCCGAACATCCGGTCAGCGTAACGGACTTCCTCCATGATGAGGTCGGCCCAGCGGGGCTTGACCAAACTATAAAGGATGAGCTTGCCCTGCTGCCCGAATTTCTTCCGGCTGGCCAGCAGATACACCGAAACGATGAGGCCGATAATGAAATTCTTGATCCAGGTTACCACATTCACCACGCCTACAGCGGCACCGCTGAGGATGTTCTGCATGGAGGGGAGCAGGGTGTTTTTGATCCAGGCATCCAGGTTGGCATCCAGCTGTCGTAAGAGTCTCGATGAAGTCCAGCAGCTTTTTGTTGTTGGCAATGAACTCCTGCTTGGAGATCCACTCCACAAAGTCGCCGATGTTGTCCCGTGCCGTGTAGTACAGGGCGGTCACGCTGTTGATGAGCTGCGGCACGATCATCATGATCAGCGCGTAGATCAGCAGCAGACCAAACAGGATGGTCAGAGCAACGGCCAGCATGTTGGCAAAGCGGTGCATCTTTTCCGGGAACAGCTTGTGGAGAAATGCTTCAAGCCAGTTGCACACCGGCTTGAGCAGATAGCAATGACACTGCCGTAGATAAAGGGCATCAGGATGCCGGTCAGGGTCGAAACGGCATTGCCGAAGCCCTGAAAGCGGTAGATCAGGAAAAAGAAGAGGATGCTCAGGCTGATCGCGCCAAAGCCTGCGAACATTCCGTAGAGATAGGGTTTGATATGCGGTTTTTTGTCCATCATGTCATAGAAACTCCATTCCTGCCGCAGACAGCAGGATTCCCTGCGGCAATGTCAGCGCTTGTTGCTCCTGCGCCAGATGTGCAGTTTTTCGGCTTCGGCGATCAGCTCGTCCCGGAAATCGGGGTGTGCCACGCTGATCAGTGCTTCTGCTTTTCCCAGCTGGTCAGTCCCTTCAGGTTCACACAGCCGTACTCGGTGCACAGGTAGTGCACGTTGGCGCGGGTGTCGGTGACGATGCTGCCGTTTTCCAGGGTGGGACGGATGCGGCTTTCCAGCTTGCCGGTCTTTTTATTCATAAAGGTAGAGGACAGGCAGATGAAGCTCTTGCCGCCGTTGGAAAGGTATGCGCCCAGAACAAAGTCCAGCTGACCGCCTGCACCGGAAATGTGCTTGATGCCTGCACTCTCCGCGTTCACCTGACCGAACAGGTCAATATCCACCGCATTGTTGATGGAGATGAAGTTGTCGATGGCGGAGATGCTGCGGATGTCGTTGGTGTACTCCACGGGAGCGGCCATGCACTCCGGGTTGTCGTTCAGGTAATCGTACATCTTCTGGGTGCCGGCACCAAAGGCATAGACCTGACGGCCCTTGTCCAGATTCTTGTGGCGGCCGGTGATCTTGCCGGCCTTTGCAATATCCACAAAGGCATCCACATACATCTCGGTGTGCACGCCCAGATCCTTCAGGTCGCTCTGCGCGATCAGGTTGCCGATGGCGTTGGGCATACCGCCGATGCCCAGCTGCAGGCAGGCACCGTCGGGGATCTGCGGGACGATGAGGTTTGCCACCTTCAGATCGACCTCCGTGGCGGCACCGGCAGCGGCCATCTGGCCGATGGGCGGGTTGCTGCCCTCCACAACACCGGCAACCTGGGAGATGTGCACCCAGTTCTCGGTGCCGCCCAGGCATTTGGGCATGTTCCGGTTGACCTCAACGATGATCTTCTTGGCCTTATCGCAGACGGCACCCAGGTGGGAAGCACAGGGGCCAAAGTTGAAATAGCCGTGCTCGTCCATGGGGGTCACCTGGAACACCGCCACATCCACGGGGTCAGAGCTGTCGCGATAGTAGCGGGGCAGTTCAGAGTAGCGGATGGGGGAGTAGAAGGAGAAGCCCTGGGCAATGGCCTTGCGCTCAATGCCGCCCATGTGCCAGCTGTTCCAGGTCATGTGGCAGCGGGATCCTCGATCTGGAAGATGGCGGGCACCCACATCAGGATGCCGCCGCGGAAGTTGACATCCTCCAGCTCGGGCAGACGCTTTGCAATGGCAGCGTCCACTGCAACGGGGGTGTTCACGGCCCAGCCGTAATCCACCCAGTCGCCGCTTTTGACCAGCGCGGCAGCCTGGTCAGCTGTCATTTTCTTCTGCGCATACAATTCCGTAAAATCCATTATAAACCATCCTCTCTTACAATAACATAAAGGAATTGTAAATTCCAACTTAGTTATATCATTAACAAACGGGAGAATCAATACTTTCCTGGCAAAAAACATGGCTGGATGCAATATGACTAAAAATCTTAGCTTTTTGTAGAGATTCTTTGGTGCACAAAAATAAATTTTACACAAAAAATACTTGATAAAATTTTGACGATGTGCTTTACTTATAGCGTAGCAGGATGCAGCGTGGCACTGCGGGTAAGATTGTTTAAAAATTAACGATGCACCGTAGCAGAAGAAAAGAACATCTTGCACAGCAAACTGGAAAGTGCTATCATGTCAGAACCAATGCGCTTTTCAAAGGCGCGCAAGGAGGACAAAACCGATGGCAACTGCAGTTTACCCCGGGTCGTTCGATCCGGTCACACGAGGTCATCTCGATATCATCAAGCGCGCGGCAAAGATCAACGATCATCTGATCGTGGCCGTGCTCATCAACAGTGCAAAGCACCCATTGTTCACCGTGGAGGAGCGGGTGGCCCTGCTGCAGGAATGCTGCAAGGGAATCCCCAATGTCACGGTGGAGAGCTTCGACGGCCTGACCGTGGAGTTCGCCAAGAAGCGCCACGCTTCGGTCATGGTGCGGGGCCTGCGGGCGGTAACGGATTTTGAAAACGAGATCCAGCTGGCGCAGACCAATCATGCGCTGATGCCCGGCATCGAGACCATGTTCCTTGCAACCAGCATCAAGTGGAGCTATCTTTCCTCTACCATTGTAAAGGAAGCCGCCCGCTACGGCGGCAGCATCTCCAAGTTCGTCACCCCGAATGTGGAAGCTGCCGTGGAGCAGAAGATGGCCGAGCTGCGCAGCAGGGGAGAGAGCGTCTGACCCCCGTTCCTTATGCAAGAAACGCTTCGGCGTTTTAATAAAACAGTCTTTCTTAAATCACAACATACACAATCAGGAGGCTATTCACATGAAAAAGATCGTTATCGCATCTGCATGCCGTACCGCCATTGGTAAGTTCGGTGGCACCCTTGCCAACGTCCCCGCTGCTGAGCTGGGCTCCATCGTCATCAAGGAGGCTCTGAACCGCGCAAACGTCAAGCCTGAGCAGGTCGATCATGTTTACATGGCTGCGTGATCCAGGCTGGTCTGGGCCAGAACGTTGCCCGTCAGGCTTCCCTGAAGGCTGGCCTGCCCATCGAGACCCCCGCTGTCACCGTCAACGTGGTCTGCGGTTCCGGTCTGAACTGCGTGAACATGGCTGCTCAGATGATCGAGGCAGGCGATGCTGATATCGTGGTCGCAGGCGGCATGGAGAACATGGACATGGCTCCCTTTGCAATGATGAAGGGCCGTTACGGCTACCGCATGGGCGCTCCCATGGGCAAGAGCGAGCTGGTCGATACCATGGTCAACGATGCTCTGTGGGATGCCACCGGCTTCAACAAGCACATGGGCATGACCGCTGAGAATGTCTGCACCAACGAGACCTTCCAGAAGAAGTACGGCTACAGCCCCATCACCCGCGAGATGCTGGATGAGTTCTCCTACAACAGCCAGGTCAAGGCTGACAAGGCCATCAAGGACGGCGCTTTCAAGGACGAGATCGTTCCTGTTGTCATCAAGGGCAAGAAGGGCGACACCGTGTTCGATACCGATGAAGGCCCCCGTCTGACCCCGGTCGAGAAGCTGGCAACCCTGAAGCCCGCCTTCACCAAGGACGGCATCGTGACCGCAGGCAACTCTTCCGCCATCAACGACGGCGCTGCTGCTCTGGTCGTTATGAGTGAGGAGAAGGCCAAGGAGCTGGGCGTTAAGCTCTGGCAACCTGGGTCGCCGGTGCTCTGGCAGGTGTCGAGCCCGAGGTCATGGGTCTGGGCCCCATCGCAGCAACCAAGAAGGTCATGGCAAAGACTGGCCTGACCGTTGCTGATATGGACCTGATCGAGGCCAACGAGGCATTTGCTGCACAGTCTGTGGCTGTCAGCCAGGCTCTGAACTTCGATATGAGCAAGGTGAACGTCAACGGCGGCGCCATCGCTCTGGGCCACCCGGTCGGCGCTTCCGGCGCTCGTATCCTGGTCACCCTGCTGTACGCTATGAAGCACCGTGGTGCTCACAAGGGTCTGGCTACCCTGTGCATCGGCGGCGGCATGGGCTGCGCTACCATCGTTGAGATGTAAGCTCCCCCTTTGGAATTGAAATGAATGACAGCCCGCGCCCCGGCTCAGACCGGAGACTCTGCCGGGGCGCGGGAACTGTTTTGAAACGCTGAGAATCTGAATTGGAGGTTTTCACAATGGCTTTTGTAAAAACCGAGGTGCAGGGCGCTGTCGAGATCATCACCATCGACCGTCCCAAGGCACTGAATGCCCTGAACCCCGAGGTCTGGCAGACCTGAGGCAGCCTTTGAGGCTGTTGATCAGGAGACCATCCGCTGCATCGTCCTGACCGGCGAAGGCGACAAGAGCTTCGTTGCAGGCGCTGATATCGGCTCCATGAGCACCATGACCAAGGCAGAGGGCGAGCCTCGGCAAGCTGGGCAATGACGTGTTCCTGATGATCGAGCATTTCCCCATCCCCGTCATTGCAGCCGTCAACGGCTTTGCACTGGGCGGCGGCAATGAGCTGGCCATGAGCTGCGACATCCGCATCTGCTCTGACAACGCCGTGTTCGGTCAGCCCGAAGTCGGCTGGGCATCACCCCGGCTTCGGCGGCACCCAGCGTCTGGCACGTCTGGTCGGCATGGGCATGGCAAAGCAGCTGGTCTACTCTGCCTGAACATCAAGGCAGACGAGGCTTACCGCATTGGTCTGGTCAACGCCGTGTATCCGCAGGCTGAGCTGATGGAGAACGTGCTGAAGCTGGCCGGCAAGATCGCAAAGAACGCTCCCATTGCAGTGCGCAACTGCAAGAAGGCCATCAACGATGGCATCAGCCTGCCCATTGAGAAGGCTGTTGAGGTCGAGGAGAAGCTGTTCGGCGATTGCTTCGAGACCCACGACCAGAAGGAAGGCATGGCCTGCTTCCTGAGCCGTGAGAAACCGAAGCCCAAGGCAGTGTTCACCAACAACTAATCAACTATACAATTTTTGATATTAAAGGAGAGATTTCCTATGAAGATCGGTGTTATCGGCGCTGGCACTATGGTCAGGGCATCGCTAAGGCATTTGCACAGGTTGAGGGCAACACCGTTGCTCTGTGCGACATCAAGCAGGAGTGGGCTGAGAACGGCCTGGCAAAGATCAAGAAGGGCTACGAGAAGCTGGTTGCTAAGGGCAAGATCCCCCAGGAAAAGGCTGACGCGATCGTTGCAGCCATCACCCCGGGCCTGAAGGAAGATCTGTGCGCAGACTGCGACCTGATCGTTGAGGCTGCTTTTGAGGATATGAAGGTCAAGCAGACCACTTTCGGCGAGCTGGATAAGATCTGCAAGCCCGAGTGCATCTTCGCTTCCAACACCTCCTCTCTGTCCATCACCGAGATCGGCAAGGGCCTGACCCGTCCCCTGATCGGTATGCACTTCTTCAACCCCGCTGACCGCATGAAGCTGATCGAGGTCATCGCCGGCTGCAACACCCCCGCTGAGACCGTTGAGAAGATCAAGGAGATCTCCGTTGCCATCGGCAAGAGCCCTGTTCAGGTCAACGAGGCTGCTGGCTTTGTGGTCAACCGCATCCTGATCCCCATGATCAACGAGGCTGCCTTCATCAAGATGGAGGGCGTTTCCGATATCGCTGGCATCGATACCGCTATGAAGCTGGGTGCCAACCACCCCATGGGACCCCTGGAGCTGGGCGACTTCATCGGCCTGGATATCTGCCTGGCTATCATGGATGTCCTGTACCATGAGACCGGCGACAGCAAGTATCGCGCCTGCCCGCTGATCCGCAAGATGGTCCGCGGCGGCAACCTGGGCTGCAAGACCGGCAAGGCTTCTACGTTTACAACGCAGACCGCACCAAGACCCCTGTTGACCAGCTGTAATTTCTGATAAACATTTCTCCCGGCCGTGGGGAAAGCGGTCGGGAGGAATTTGTTTGCAACCGGGAAGGGGAGAACCCCGACCCCGGGAGATAAAAAACACCCGTTAGGAGGATATAGCGATGGATTTTACTCTGTCCAAGCAGCAGCAGATGGTGCAGAAGATGTACCGTGAGTTTGCTGAAAACGAAGTCAAGCCCCTGGCTAAGAAGGTTGATGCAGAAGAGTACTTCCCCAAAGAGACCGTCGAGAAGATGGGCAAGCTGGGCATGATGGGCATTTACTTCCCCACCTCTGTCGGCGGTGCAGGCGGCGATGTGCTGTCCTACGTCATGGCAGTGGAGGAGCTGAGCAAGGTCTGTGGCACCACCGGTGTCATCGTCTCCGCTCACACCAGCCTGTGCGCTGCTCCTATTTATGAGAACGGCACCCCCGAGCAGAAGGCAAAGTACCTGCAAGCTGTGCAGCGGCGAGTGGCTGGGCGCTTTCGGCCTGACCGAGCCGGGCGCTGGTACCGATGCACAGGGTCAGCAGACCATTGCCAAGGAAGAGGATGACTGCTGGGTCCTGAATGGCTCCAAGATCTTCATCACCAACGCCGGTTTCGCTGATGTCTTTATCGTCATCGCTGTCACCGACCGCGTTCTGGATAAGAAGGGCCGTCCCACCAAGCTGTGCTCTGCTTCATCGTTGAGCGCACCGATCCGGGCTTCTCCGTCGGTAAGGCTGAGGATAAGATGGGCATCCGTGTTCTTCCACCTGCGAGCTGATCTTCGAGGATTGCCGTATCCCGAAGGATCGTATGCTGGGCGTGCGCGGCAAGGCTTCCAGCTGGCCATGGCTACCCTGGACGGTGGCCGTATCGGCATCGCTTCTCAGGCTCTGGCATTGCCGAGGGCGCTCTGGAGGAGACCGTTGCTACGTCAAGGAGCGCAAGCAGTTTGGCCGCAGCATCTCCGCATTCCAGAACACCCAGTTCGAGCTGGCTGAGATGAAGGCTCGCGTTGAGGCTGCCAAGTATCTGGTCTACGCTGCCGCTCTGAAGAAGCAGCAGGCCATGGACGGCGCAAGGTCCGTTACAGTGTCGAGGCTGCTCAGGCTAAGCTGATCGCAGCCCGCACCGCAAGCGATGTGACCCGCCGCTGCCTGCAGCTGTTCGGCGGTTACGGCTACACCCGTGACTACCCCATCGAGCGCATGATGCGTGATGCCAAGATCACTGAGATCTATGAGGGCACCAGCGAAGTGCAGATGATGGTCATTTCCGGCGCTCTGCTGAAGTAAGGGAGGTAAGATTTACAATGAAAGCAATTGTTTGTGTAAAGCAGGTTCCTGATACCTCCGGCAAAGTCGCCGTCAAGGCAGACGGTACTCTGGATCGTGCCTCTATGGCCACCATCACCAACCCCGATGACCTGAACGCTCTGGAGGCTGCTCTGAAGCTCAAGGACGCTACCGGCTGCGAGGTCGTTGTCATCACCATGGGTCCTCCTCCGGCCGAGGGAATGCTGCGTGAGCTGCTGGCCCGCGGCGCGGACAAGGCTGTTCTGGTCTCCGGCCGTGAGTTCGGCGGTTCCGATACCTTTGCAACCAGCCAGATCCTGGCTGCTGCTGTCAATAAGATCGGCGTTGGCCCCGAGGACGTTGTGTTCTGCGGCCGTCAGGCAATTGATGGCGACACCGCACAGGTCGGCCCCCAGATCGCTGAAAAGCTGCATCTGCCTCAGGTCACCTATGTGGCTGACATCCAGAAGGATGGCAACACCCTGACCGTGAAGCGTATGCTGGAAGACGGCTACATGATGGTCAAGGTGCAGACTCCCTGCCTGCTGACCTGCATCAAGGAGCTGAACCAGCCCCGTTACATGAGCGTCAATGGCATCTTCACCTGCTACGACAAGCCCATGGAAGTGTTCGATTACAACGCTCTGAAGGACGATCCGCTGATCGAGGTCGATACCATCGGTCTGAAGGGTTCTCCGACGAACGTCTTTAAGTCCTTCACTCCTCCGCAGAAGGGCGCAGGCACCATGCTGACTGGCGACGACACCGCCGCACAGCTGGCAGGTATCCTGGCCAAGAAGCACCTGATCTGATGAAAGGAGCATAGGATTACAATGGCTGATTTTAACGAGTACAAGGGCGTTTGGGTCTTTTGTGAGCAGCGCCAGGGCAAACTGATGCCCACCGATTTCGAGCTGGTCAGCGAGGCCCGCAAGCTGGCTGATGAGCTGAACTGCGAAGTCACCGGCCTGCTGCTGGGCGATAACGTGGACGGCATTGCCAAGGAGCTGGGCGGCTATGGCGCTGATAAGGTCATGGTTTGCGACAGCCCCCTGCTGAAGGATTACACCACGGACGCATACGCCAAGGTCTCTGCGACATGGTCAACGAGTACAAGCCCGAGGTCCTGCTGATCGGTGCCACCAACATTGGCCGTGATCTGGGCCCCCGCTGCGCAGCCCGCCTGCACACCGGCCTGACCGCTGATGCTACCCACCTGGATATCGACACTGCAAAGTACATCGACTTCCTGAAGGAGAGCTCCACCATCGATCTGTCCAAGCAGAAGTTCGATATGGAAGACCGCAACCTGAAGATGACCCGTCCCGCATTCGGCGGCCATCTGATGGCTACCATCATCTGCCCCCGCTTCCGTCCCCAGATGTCCACCGTGCGTCCCGGCGTTATGAAGAAGGCTCCCTTCGATCAGGCCAAGCTGATGCCTGCCAGATCGTGAAGCCCGCTTTCGAGCTGTCCGCTGCCGACATCAAGACCGAGGTCCTGAGCGTCGAGAAGGCTGCTGAGAAGCTGGTCGATCTGATCGGTGCCGATGTTATCGTCTCCGTTGGCCGCGGCATCAGCAAGGATGTCAACAAGGGCATCGAGCTGGCTGAGCAGCTGGCTGCTGCACTGGGCGGCGGCGTTGTGGGTGCTTCCCGTGCCGTTACCGACGCAGGCTGGATGACCGCTGACCATCAGGTCGGTCAGACCGGTAAAACGGTCCACCCCAAGATCTATGTTGCTCTGGGCATTTCCGGTGCCATCCAGCACACCGCTGGTATGCAGGATTCCGAGTGCATCATCGCTGTCAACAAGAACGAGAGTGCACCCATCTTCGGTGTTGCTGACTACGGCATCGTGGGCGATCTGTTCAAGGTCGTTCCCGAGCTGATCAAGCAGATCGAGGCTGCCAAGGCTGCTGAATAAGCACCTGATTTTCCCTGAACCCTGATTGTGATAAGGCCGCCGCGCAGTGGAAACGCTGTGCGGCGGCTTTTTGCATCCCCGGAAAATCGCACCGTTCTATCCCGCCTGTTCCCGGAATAAAATGACACCAAGAGCGGACAGGAAAGGAGCGCGTACCATGGAGTTAAAGATCTTTCGGGATGCCCTGCCGGCGGCGGGGACAAACTGTACCCTTAAGGCAGAGCTGCCGCTGGAAACAGAGATCCTGATCTCTGATTATCTGCCACCGGTGTTCAAGCTGGTCAAGTGCTTTGTCAGGCCGGTGGTGCTGCAAAAGCGGCTGCAGCCCGGCAAGCTGCAATTGGAGGCTACCTGCGCTGTGTGGTCTATTATCAGGGGGAAGAGGGGGCGGGCTTGTGCCAGACAGAGCAGAAGCTCCCTTTTACCAAGCTGCTGGATCTGCCGGAGTTTGTCTTCACGGCATGGGCCGTGCAGGTGGAAGGCCAGACCGAATATCTGAACTGCCGCACCGTCAACCCGCGCCGCATCGAGGTGCGGGGGCGTATGCTGGTGGTATCGGTGCATACGCAGGTCAAAACCGATGTCATCACGGCTCTGTCGGATGGCGGGGTGGAGCAGAAACTGGTCACCCTTTCCGGGGTGCGGCGCGCCGCTGTGCTGGAAAAGCTGGTCACGGTCGAGGCGAAATCCGCTTTCCCACGCCGCCCGCCGCCGTTTTTGGACCTCAGCGGCAATGCCTCTGTCGGAGACCTCAAGCTCCTGAACGGGAAAGCCGTTGCCAAGGGCGGGCTGGTCGTCTCCTGCGCCTGGCGTGCCGAGGCGACCCGGTACTGCAGAGCCAGAGCGTGAACCTGAACTTCAATCAGGTGCTGGATGTGGACGGCCTGAGCGAGGACTGCCGCTGCCTCTGCGTGGCCGAGCCGGTGGGCTTTACGCTCACGGAGGGAGAAGGGGAGGAACCAGCCGCCTGACCGCCACCCCTGATGCTGCGCCTGCGGGCATGGAGGCCCTACCAGCTGC
>ENA-OQCP01001076-OQCP01001076.1-human-gut-metagenome-genome-assembly--contig:-NODE-1076-length-11003-cov-6.006620_pt1 | contig 11003 bp, 10 predicted proteins | sample MGYA00242760_ERZ504583 | MGnify/ENA primary metagenome ERZ504583 (study PRJEB26092, sample SAMD00036308) | human gut metagenome | host: Homo sapiens | study: EMG produced TPA metagenomics assembly of...
ATAGGTATAATAACGCCTATCAGTTGGAGTTCGATTTGCCTTTAAAGTTCCTTCTCTGTCCCAGCGTTGCAATGTCTTAACAGACACACCTAACAGTTCAGCAAAATCTTTTGGCTTATAATTTGTGATATTTGATGTATTCATAATAATTTACTCCTTTGAGTATATTTAAACACATTTAATCACATTTAACAATATATTCAATTACTTATTTTCTCCTCCTAGGTTGTTGCTACTACTTTTATTTTATGGTACGGAATTTTCGGCAACCCGCCAGCCGGGACTTTTCAATGCTCAGGTTCTTCGGGCTAAGAGGCTGTATGAATTATGATTTTGGTTTTCTATGCTTGACGCGACCGGCTTTTACACACCTTCCGAAAATTCCTTACGCTGTGGTGTTATTTAGAAAATCAGAATATGCAGGCACTTGGCCTGCACATTCTGGAATGTTGGATATTTTTTTATATTACATTCTCTCGTGGCATGTACGTGAGATTACATCGAGCTGCTGCTCTCTTGTGAGGTCGATGAACTTAACTGCGTATCCTGATACTCGGATTGTGAAGTTTGCGTACTCCTCCTTCTCAGGATGCTCCATTGCATCGATGAGCTTCTCTTTACCGAATACATTTACATTGAGGTGATGTGCACCCTGGTCGAAGTATCCGTCCATTACGTTTACAAGGTTGTCAATTCTCTCTCCCTCGTTGTTTCCAAGTGCTCCAGGATTGATGGTCTGTGTATTTGAGATTCCATCAAGTGCCCACTCATATGGAAGCTTTGTGAGTGAGTTTAAGGATGCGAGAAGTCCGTTCTGCTCTGCGCCGTATGATGGGTTTGCTCCAGGTGAGAGTGGCTCTCCTGCTTTACGTCCGTCAGGCATTGCTCCTGTAGCTTTTCCGTATACTACGTTTGATGTAATTGTAAGGATTGATGTTGTAGGCTCTGAATCACGGTATGTGTGATGCTTCTTTAACTTGTCCATGAATGTCTTAAGAAGCCATACACCGATTTCGTCCGCGCGGTCATCATCGTTTCCGTATTTAGGGAACTCTCCCTCAATTTCGAAATCCTTTGCCAGTCCGCTCTCGTCACGTACTACCTTAACCTTTGCATATTTGATTGCTGAAAGAGAATCGATTACGTGTGAGAATCCTGCGATTCCTGTTGCGAATGTTCTCTTTAAGTCTGTGTCCATGAGTGCAAGCTCCGCTGCCTCATAGTAGTATTTGTCATGCATGTACTGGATAAGGTTTAATGTATTTACATAGATGTCTACTAACCAGTCCATCATCTTGTCGTATTTCGCCATTACCTCGTCATAGTCAAGGTACTCTGCTGTGATAGGTGCGTAGTTTGGTCCTACCTGCTCACCTGATTTCTCATCAACACCACCGTTGATAGCGTAGAGGAGACATTTTGCAAGGTTTGCACGTGCTCCGAAGAACTGCATCTCTTTACCTGTCTGTGTTGCAGATACACAGCAGCAGATTGCATAATCATCGCCCCATACCGGCTTCATTGCGTCATCGTTCTCATACTGGATTGAGCTTGTCTCAATTGAGATGCGAGCTGCATAATCCTTGAAGGTCTGAGGAAGCTTTGATGAGTAGAATACTGTGAGGTTTGGCTCTGGTGCAGGTCCCATGTTCTCTAATGTATGGAGGAAACGGAAGTCGGTCTTTGTAACCATTGAACGTCCGTCCACACCTGTTCCTGCCACGTCAAGTGTTGCCCATACAGGATCACCTGAGAATAACTGGTTGTATGAAGGGATACGTGCAAATTTAACCATACGAAGCTTCATTGTAAAATGGTCAATGAGCTCCTGTGCTTCCTGCTCTGTGAGGATGCCCTTGTCCATATCTCTCTTAATGTAGATATCAAGGAATGTAGATACACGTCCTACTGACATTGCTGCGCCATTCTGTGTCTTGATTGCTGCAAGGTATCCGAAGTATAACCACTGAACTGCCTCTTTTGCGTTTGTTGCAGGTCTTGAGATATCGTATCCGTAAATCTCTGCAAGCTTCTTCATATCCTCAAGACATTTAATCTGCTCTGCGATTTCCTCTCTTAAACGGATAACATCATCTGTCATCTGTCCACAGCCACAGTTTGCCTTATCCTTCTTTTTCTCCTCGATGAGGTAATCAAGTCCGTATAATGCTACTCGACGGTAATCGCCCACGATACGTCCACGGCCGTATGTGTCAGGAAGACCTGTAAGGATCTTTGCATGACGGACCTTCATCATCTCAGGTGTGTATGCATCGAATACTGCTGTGTTGTGTGTCTTATGATATTTTGTGAAAATCTCCTTGAGCTTGTCGCTTACATTGTAACCATATGTCTCAGCAGCCTGCACCGCCATCTTGATTCCACCGTAAGGCATGAATGCTCTCTTTAACGGCTTATCTGTCTGAAGACCTACAATCTGCTCAAGGTCCTTTAATGACTCATCTATATATCCAGGGCCGTAAGCTGTAATTCCTGTTACAACCTCTGTCTCCATGTCAAGAACTCCGCCCTTGGCACGCTCCTCTTTCTGTAATTTCTGAAGCGCATCCCACAGCTTGTTTGTAGCATCTGTCGGATCAGCTAAAAAGCTCTCATCTCCGTCGTATGGAGTGTAGTTGTCCTGAATAAACTGACGGACGTTGATTTCCTCTTTCCAAAGACGTCCTTCAAATCCATCCCACTCTTTCATCTCTATCATTGTAATATCCTCCTTAAAATGTATGAATGTTACTTCGTTTGATTAGTTTTGTTTAACTGTGGTTAGTATATACTTACTACAGTATTTTTGTCAATATCCCTGTTGTTTCTTTTGAGATACATTCCCTGGTTATTTACACGACCATGGCTGATTTTATAATCAAAAAGAGCCAACTGTCCGGGTTTATCGCCCAGACGGTCGGCTCTTATTTGTTATATTTCATGTGGTTATTCCACTTATCCGTCAGTCATATAACACGTTCATAGTAGACTATTTTTCTCAATAAAGCAATAGTGTTTTAGAACTATTTTTATTCTTTTCTATTCCGCACGAACCGCCCAGCGCATCTTCGTGGACCTGGCACGTCCGTTCTGAGCACATTCCTGTGCTGATGGACGAATCACATCCTTGGAATAGTCGCTGTATATTCCTGCTTTATATCCTGCCTTGAGTGCCTTTTTGACCAGCTTGTCCTCTCCTGAATGGAAGGTAAGAATGGCAGCTCTTCCACCGGGCTTTAATGCTCCCGGGAGCTTTTCCATAAACTCATATAGCACTTCAAACTCATGGTTTACGTCTATGCGAAGCGCCTGGAATGTGCGCTGACAGGTCTTTTTGATTATGTCCTTCTTATCCTTTTCAGGCAGAAAATCGAGTGTCTGCTCTATAATGTGACGAAGCTTTGTGGTCGTATCTATGCGGTTGCCCTTCCTGATCTCGTCTGTGATTGCCTTTGCAAGCTCCTCGCAATACGGCTCATCTGAGTTCTCATAGAGCATACCCGAAAGCTCCTCACGGGATATATTGTCAAGCCGCTCTGCCGCACTGATACCGGAATTTGGATTAAGACGCAGATCCAACGGTCCATCCACCTTAAACGAAAATCCACGCTCAGGATTATCTATCTGCATTGATGAAACTCCCAGATCGGCAAGTATGAAATCAAAGCCTCCTACTTCCTTTGCAATCTCATCTATTGTGCAGAAGTTCTGAAGCTTTATGGTGAGAATATCCTCTCCAAAGCCGGCTTCAGCGAGACGCTTTTTTGTCTTTTCAGACTCGATTGGGTCAACATCGGTGGCAAACATATGTCCCTGTCCTTCAAGCTTTTCAAGCATTGCCCTTGTGTGGCCACCGTATCCGAGTGTGGCATCAAAGCCTGTCTGCCCCGGCTTTATGTCCAGAAAATCTATGATTTCTTTTACCATTATGGATATGTGCATGCCCGCAGGAGTATTTCCCTTGCTGATGACATGCTCAATTGTATCCTTGTATTTCTCCGGGTTTAATTCCTTGTATTTTTCCTCAAATTTTTTGGGATATTTTCCGCTATAATGCACGCGGCGCTTGTGCTGTTTTTCTTCGCTCATTTTATGCTCCGTTTCATTCTTGGTTAGAACTGTTATGCTGACTTTTGCTACAGTATAACTTTTATTTTACTTTTCCGCAAGATAATGACTTACATTCCTATACCATCTGCACGAGCCACACGTCGCTTTTCACCATGAAGTATCCGATGACTACCTTTATCAGCTCTGTGGCCTGCACGAGGAAGTACACCGCTACTATGCCAAGTGCTGTGTATTTGGCGAGCACAAATGCCACCGGCACCACTATCACCCACGTAAATACGGAGTCAAACAGAAATGTGACCAGTGTCTTGCCGCCTGAGCGGAGTGTGAAATACGACGAATGTGTAAATGCACAAAACGGCATAATTATCGCTGATACCGCTATGAAGCTTGTTGCGAGTGACTTGATTTCATCTGTTGTGTTGTATATCTGAGGGAAAAGTCCGCCTACCAGAAGCATGACCGCCGCCATTATAGAACAGCAGAACACACTGAACACTATCATCTTGTTATCCGCATCCTTTGCTTTTTCAAGCTCACCTGCTCCAAGATACTGCCCTACAACTATGCTGATGCATGCGCCAAGCTGTATAAACACTATATTGAAAAGGTTTGTTATCGTTGTCGCAATGTTTAAACCTGCGATTACCGAGAGCCCACGTACTGAATAGCACTGTGTAACCGTTGTCATGCCTGCTGCCCAGAACAGCTCATTGAGCATGAGTGGCAGTCCCTTGATAAATATAGTCTTAAACTCACCAAACGGCATTCCTATTCCTCTGTAAGCGCCCTCGAGATATCTGTTCTTATCCCTGTTTTTATGTGCCCACAGCACAACTATTATTGTCTCAATATATCGCGACATCACAGTGGCAATAGCGGCTCCCGCCACACCCAGCTTTGGTATCGGTCCTATTCCGAAGATGAGCAGAAAATCAAGCACCGCATTGCTTCCAACTGCTGCAAAGCTTGCAACCATCGGTACAAAAGTCTGTCCTGTTTCCTTTATGTTTGTCGCATAGGCCTGTGTCACCGCAAACGGTATGAGACCTATCATAACAATTTCCAGATATTCCTTTCCATATGCCAGTGCTACCTCCGTGGCACCGTTTCCTGCCGTATCTGTCAGATAAAGTGATATGAAACCTGTTCCGTTCGTGATAAACAGTGTCATCGCTATTGCTGTAACAAGCAGCGCTGCATACAGCTTGAATCTGAAGGAATACATATGCCCCTTATGATTTCCCTTGCCAAAATACTGTGCTCCGAATATACTTGCCGCTGACACCGCCCCAAATACAGCCAGATTGTACACAAATATGAGCTGGTTTACGATTGCTACTCCTGACATCTGCTCTGTACCAAGCTGTCCTACCATAATGTTGTCCAGAAAGCTTACCAGATTTGTGATTGCATTCTGGATTATCATTGGTATTGCCAGCATGAGATATCGCTTATAAAATGCCTTGTCTCCTATATATTTTTGTCTGAATTTATGCATGTTTGTCCCCCTTTTGATTTCTCCATGGTTCTTTCGTGTAATGCTACTATTTTACTACGTCAGACTTTATTTTTCAAATATTTTATGTGTTTTTCCTTAACTTATTTTAAATAAAAAATACATTAAAGCTCCCGGCTGACAACACTATTTGCGCTGTCACTCGGGAGCTCTTAATTTAATTTTTTATTATAGTTTTACTTTTTATGTCAATATCCTGTTTATTTGTTTACTGCCGGTTCATATCCTGTGTTTCCTGATACTTTCTGATTACGAAAAACATGGTAGTTCCATCACCCTCTTTGCTGGTAGCCCATATCTTGCCGCCGTGATCCTCTATAATCTTCTTTACGATGGAAAGTCCTATGCCGCTGCCTCCGGTAGCCGAATTTCTCGACGCATCCGCTCTGTAAAATCTGTCAAAAATATATGGCATATCTCTCTGGTCGATTCCTCGTCCATTGTCCTCGATTTCAACCTGTATGAAGTCACCAACATCATTTATCCTGATATCTATATAGCTTTGTGTCTTGTTCATATACTTCACCGAATTGCCGACTATATTATTAATCACACGGCGAAGCTGCTCCGGATCAGCAATGATAAGCACGTTGCTATCCACATGATTCTCATATGAAAGCCTGATATTTTTCGCCTCAAGATCGAGTCCTATTTCCGCAACACAGTCGTTAAAATAATCTGTGACATTTATCTTCGCAAAATTGTATGGAATCCTGTTCGTATCAATCTTCGAGTAAAGTGTCAGCTCATTAATGAGCTTATCCATATCGTTTGCCTTATTGTAAATGGTCCTGACATATTTATCGACCTTTTCAGGGGTGTTTGCCACTCCGTCAAGTATGCCCTCGCATAGCCCTTTACCGCAGTAATAGGAGTCTTTAAATCATGTGCGATATTGCTGATTAACACTCTGTTTTCAGACTCATTCGTCACCTTTTCCTCGGCATTTTTCTTGAGGCGCGCACGCATCTGCTCAAACGCAGTACACAGCTCGCCAATCTCTCCGTCGCTCGGACTCGTCTCAAGCTCAAAGTCCAGATTGCCATCCTTGATATTTTCAGCGGCAATACGCAGCCTCTCTATCGGTGTGATGATACTCCTGTATATCCACACTATAAGCATGGCAGCCGTAGTAAGAAGTATAAATACAAGCGCAAATGCTCCCTCTATCAAAACAGTCCTGACCTCAGGAATCACGCACGCGGTTGATGTCACTATGTAAAGACTCGCCTCGTCACTATCACTGTCACGAAAATTAAGCTGCTTTATGAGCACCTTGTCATCACTGTCCATATAGCTGCTCACATCAGAGCTGCTCTGCTTATTGGATATTCGCGGAAGCTTTCTCAAAATATCATCATTATCAATTCCACCATTGAAAACGAGCTCTCCTTCACTTTTCACTATGAGATATGAATACTTCTTCTCCAGCTTCTTATTTATCTTAGTCAGATAATCACTATTAAGAAGCTTGGATGGTTCTATGAGCGATGTCTTCTCGAGCTCATCATATGTGCGCCCTGTCACCTTGTTCAGAAACTGCACCGTGTCAGTGAGCGCGAGCATGCCCGCATCCTCCATGCCATATGTCTTGTTTATGGCCTTTAGCTGAATCTTATTGAAACCCACAAGCACTATACTGGTGAGCACAACAGGCACAAAAATAATTATGCAGAATGATATAGCAAGTTTTGTTTTTATCTTCATAGTATTCTCCATTTGAATAAATTAATAAGCCACTTTATATATACAACAAGGACATATCCTTTCGCATTTGAATTTGATATGTCCTATTAATACTACAATATCTACTATATTTTTTAAAAATCACTACAGCTTAAAACGGTATCCAACACCCCAAATAGTCTCAATATACTGTGGCTTTGCAGTGTTCATCTCGATTTTCTCACGAATCTTCTTGATATGTACAGTGACTGTCGCGATATCTCCGACCGAATCCATATTCCAGATTTCCTTGAAGAGCTCCTCCTTGGTAAATACATGGTTTGGATTCTCAGCAAGGAATGTGAGCAGGTCAAATTCCTTTGTGGTAAACTGCTTTTCCTCTCCGTTTACCCAAACACGGCGGGCTGTTTTGTCAATCTTGATGCCACGAATCTCAACGATATCATTTTCAGGTGTAGCGCTTCCAATGAGACGCTCATATCTGGCCAGATGAGCCTTTACCCTGGCAACAAGCTCTGATGGTGAAAACGGCTTTGTGACATAATCATCTGCACCGAGTCCGAGTCCTCTTATCTTGTCGATATCATCCTTCTTGGCTGAAACCATGAGTATCGGTGTATTCTTTTTCTCACGAATCCGCTTACAAATCTCAAAGCCATCAATGCCCGGCAGCATAAGATCCAAAATAAACAGATCAAAATCCTCCGCCAAAGCCTTGCGAGACCGCTTGTGCCATCATTCTCCACCTCTACCTCAAAGCCGCTCAGCTCCAGGTAATCCTTCTCAAGATCAGCAATTGCAACCTCGTCCTCTACTATCAAAATTCTGCTCATATCCGTTCCTCCTGAAAATTTATTCGTTATCGTCTGCCTATAGATATGTTTATAGTTACATTTAAAATTTTATTATTCGCGTATCACTTATACCTTCGATATGTTACCTAATAATCTCAGGTTATTATAAATCATTATAATCATCATTTGATTAATCTCTTACGACTAAACCATATATAAAAAAGCCATGGAAACCGACTCAATGTCAGTCCCATGACTTGATTATATCATATATCCGATAACTTCTGTCTAAATTTTCTCTAAATTCTTTCTAACTTTTTCTAAGAAATATAATGTATACTATCCGGCACTCACAACCTAAAAGGCGCGAAGCCCCACATATTGTTTAGAGATATTTCTTAAGGTCATCAACCTTATCAAGTGCCTCCCAAGGCAGCTTGATATCTGTACGTCCGAAGTGTCCGTATGCTGCTGTCTGGCGGTAGATAGGTCTTCTGAGATCAAGCATCTTGATGATTCCGGCCGGACGAAGGTCGAAATTTTCCCTTACGATTTCAACGATTCTGTCATCTGCAAGCTTTCCTGTGCCGAATGTATCAACCATGATAGATGTTGGCTGTGCAACACCGATAGCATATGAAAGCTGAATCTCACACCTGTCAGCAAATCCGGCTGCTACAAGGTTCTTTGCTACGTAACGTGCTGCGTATGCTGCTGAACGGTCTACCTTTGTACAGTCCTTTCCTGAGAAAGCTCCGCCGCCGTGACGTGCATATCCACCGTAGGTGTCTACGATAATCTTACGACCGGTGAGACCTGCATCTCCGTGTGGTCCACCTATTACGAAACGTCCTGTAGGATTGATGAAGAACTTTGTCTCAGCATCAATCATATCCTTTGGAAGGATTGGGTCAAATACATATTTCTTGATGTCCTCATGGATCTGCTCCTGGGTAACATCCTCGTCGTGCTGTGTTGAAAGTACAACTGCCTCAAGTCTTACCGGCTTTCCTGACTCATCATACTCTACTGAAACCTGTGTCTTTCCGTCCGGACGAAGATATGTAAGTGTGCCGTCCTTTCTTACCTTTGTGAGCTGGAATGCAAGCTTATGAGCAAGCGCGATTGGGTATGGCATATACTCCTCAGTCTCGTTTGTAGCATATCCAAACATCATTCCCTGATCTCCGGCTCCGGTGTCAAGGTCGTCTGTAAGGTCGCCCTCTTTTGCCTCGAGTGCCTTGTCAACTCCCATGGCGATATCAGCAGACTGCTTGTCGATTGAAACCATTACTGCACATGAGTTTCCGTCGAGTCCCTTCTTTCCGTCATCATATCCAATCTCAAGTGCTGTTTTTCTGACAATTGCAGGGATATCAAGCTGTGCCTTTGTGGTAATCTCTCCTGTTACAAGGATGAAGCCTGTGCAGCTTGCTGTCTCACATGCGACACGGCTCATCGGGTCCTGTTCCATACATGCATCAAGATGGCGTCTGATACTGCATCGCAGAGCTTATCCGGATGTCCCTCAGTTACTGATTCTGATGTAAATAATAATTTCTCCATTAGTTTTCGGTTACTCCTTTCCTGTTATGTCACCAATTTTCCAATAAAAAACCACTTACTGCAAATAAGTGGATTAAAATTAAGATAATAAAAATCCTCTTATTGTTCGATTACTCGCTCAGGTTGGCACCTTCCTGTTTTCTAACGGGGTTGCCGTGATTTCATAGATCCTTTGTATCTCCATCACTCTGAATAAGAGAAGTTACAATATAGAATTTTTCAAATCTCTGTCAGCTATGTTACTACCACATGATATATATGTCAAGTATCATTTTCGATACAGATTTATCAATAATCCATTTTCGATACCCTATTCATTTTTATAATCAAAAGGATTACGGAGTAGTTACTCAAAAAAATTATAAAATAACCAAAAATAAGAACCGTACATCTACAGTAAGATGCTGCCGGTTCTTATTTTATATATACCTATCTATTACGATACCTTGAGTATGAACTTCTGAAGCTCCTTCTCATCCTCTACCCTGGCAATCTTTGCACCAATCTTTGTAAGCTTCTCCTCGAGTGCCTCATAGCCTCTCTGGATATAATAGATATCATCAACCACTGTAATGCCATCTGCTGCAAGACCTGCTATAACCAGTGCAGCTCCTGCTCTTAGGTCAGGTGCATTCACTCTGGCACCTGTGTATCTTTTCACACCGCTGATGATTGCTATATTGCTCTCTACCTTTATATCAGCTCCCATTCTGGTGAGCTCGTCAACATACTTGAAACGATTCTCAAATATGCTCTCTGTCACTGTACTGGTGCCCTCAGCGATACCCAAAAGCACTGCCATCTGTGGCTGCATATCTGTCGGGAAGCCCGGATATGGAAGTGTTGTGACCTGTGTATGTTTTAAATGTCCGTCTGATATTACTCTGACTGAGTCATCAAACTCCTCTACCTGGCAGCCTACCTCCAACAGCTTTGCTGTGGTGGCCTCAAGATGCTTTGGAATGACATCCTTTACCAGCACGTTGCCTCCTGTTGCCGCAACTGCAAACATGAATGTACCGGCCTCAATCTGATCCGGAATGACAGAATACTCTGTCGCATGTAATTTCTCCACACCTACAATTCTGATGACATCGGTTCCTGCGCCCCTGATATTTGCTCCCATGCTGTTTAAGAAGTTTGCCACGTCAACGACATGAGGCTCCTTAGCCGCATTCTCGATAACAGTCTTGCCATCTGCCATGCTGCAGCCATCATAATATTGATAGTAGCACCAACAGAAACCACATCAAGAAAAATATGGCTGCCATGAAGATTGTCAGCCTTTGCCACAATTGCCCCATGAAAATATCCACATTGCTCCAAGAGCACGGAATCCTTTAAATGCTGTCAATAGGACGGCTTCC
>ENA-OQCP01001077-OQCP01001077.1-human-gut-metagenome-genome-assembly--contig:-NODE-1077-length-10998-cov-2.945543_pt1 | contig 10998 bp, 19 predicted proteins | sample MGYA00242760_ERZ504583 | MGnify/ENA primary metagenome ERZ504583 (study PRJEB26092, sample SAMD00036308) | human gut metagenome | host: Homo sapiens | study: EMG produced TPA metagenomics assembly of...
TCACCGTTACCGTATAGATGTAGAGGTACGGCATATTTTCAATAATTTTGTCGAAAGATATTTCGCCCAATCCTCTCTTGTGTAACAGAGAAATGCAGGAGAAAACACACCTGCATAGCCGAATTTTTCCGGGTGTTCAAAAGCCGAAAAAATGACATAAGTCCGCCCGATGAGCTTCCGCAGACGGCAACATTCTGTCTGTCGGTGCATACGGGGAAATTATTTTCAACATACGGAATGACGGTATTCATAAGAAAATTGTCAAAGATTTCGCCCTCTGGTTTGAAATCCTCGCAGAGCATTTCAAGGTGCTGAACCACACCGATTGATTTCGGTGTAAGCTCGCTGTCACGCCAAGCATTACCGTTGTCAATACCTACGATTACAGCGTTGCCTACACCGCTTTTCTGCTCATTTTCAACAGCTTTTGCAACCTCCCACGAACCGTGCGGAGTTGAATTATCGTCAAAAAGATTCTGTCCGTCTGTCATATAAACAACGGGAAGTTTTTCGCCGTCGGAATGTGACGGAACATAAACCCAAACGGTTCTGTCGTCCTTGTCGGGATACGGAAGTTTTATTGTATGTAACTTTGCGTCAGCCATAAAATCACCTGCATATTTCTTTATTGGAATATTTTGTTATATCTGACCGTCACCTGTAATATTATAATAAATATTAAACCATAAAAACGGCTGTGTTGCAACCTAATTTTTTACGGTTGAATAAATACAAAAATTCCCGTAAATAATATATACAGAGGTGATTTGTTATGACTAACGATATTGAAATGCTCAACTGCGTTTTACAAAATGCCGAAATGGGCTGTCAGGGAATTACAAGCGTGAGAAAAAGTCTTAAAGACAGCAAGGTTGACGGCGTTTTTGTGCGAACATCTTATTAAATACGGAAAGCTGTATCATTGTGCAAATAAAATGTTGCAAAATCGAGGTGCAGAGCCACACAGAGTGAGTAATATGACAAAGGCAATGACACGCTATGCCGCACAAAGGGATTTAAAGCGTGACTCGTCATCTTCGCACATTGCCGAAATGATGATAAAAGGCAACACAATGGGAGTGAATAAAATGTCACGCAAAATAAGAGATTATGACGGCAATGACCCCCATGTCAGCCTCCTCGCCAAAAGAATGTTAGAAACTGAAGAAGAAAACATAAAAGAAATGTCCGCATTTTTGTAAGTATAATCTCAATAAAAAACACCCGAAAGGAATTTTTTCAAAAACCTTTCGGGTGAAAATTTTTATTTAGATAAAGATTGCACCAATTATGATGCGTTAAGCGCAGTCGGGCAAATTAAGCCTTAGGACCTGCTTCAACGAGAGCCTTACCTGCTTCGTTGCCTTCGTACTTAGCAAAGTTCTTAACAAAACGGCTTGCAAGATCCTTAGCCTTCTCTTCCCAATCAGCAACATTTGCATATGTGTCACGAGGATCGAGGATGCCTGAATCAACGCCGGGGAGCTCTGTAGGAACTTCAAAGTTGAAGTGTGGAATTGTCTTTGTAGGAGCCTTTGTGATAGAACCGTCAAGGATAGCGTCGATGATACCACGAGTATCCTTAATAGAGATACGCTTGCCTGAGCCGTTCCAACCTGTGTTTACGAGGTATGCCTTAGCACCGCTCATTTCCATCTTCTTAACGAGCTCTTCAGCATACTTTGTAGGATGAAGCTCGAGGAATGCCTGACCGAAGCAAGCTGAGAATGTTGGAGTTGGCTCTGTGATGCCACGCTCTGTACCTGCAAGCTTAGCTGTGAAGCCTGAGAGGAAGTAGTACTTTGTCTGCTCAGGTGTGAGGATTGAAACAGGCGGAAGTACGCCGAAAGCATCAGCTGAAAGGAAGATACATTCTTTGCAGCAGGAGCTGAAGAAACAGGGCGAACAATGTTGTCGATGTGATCAATCGGATATGATACACGAGTGTTCTCAGTTACAGTCTTGTCGTTAAAGTCAATCTTGCCTTCCTTGTCAACAGTAACATTTTCAAGAAGAGCGTCTCTTCTGATAGCGTTGTAGATGTCAGGCTCTGACTCTTTGTCAAGGTTGATAACCTTAGCATAGCAGCCGCCTTCAAAGTTGAATATGCATTGTCGTCCCAGCCGTGCTCGTCATCACCGATGAGGAGTCTCTTAGGATCTGTTGAAAGTGTAGTCTTACCTGTACCTGAAAGACCGAAGAAGATAGCTGTGTTCTCGCCGTTCTTATCTGTGTTGGCTGAGCAGTGCATTGATGCGATGCCCTTGAGCGGGAGGTAGTAGTTCATCATTGAGAACATACCCTTCTTCATCTCACCGCCGTACCATGTGTTGATGATAACCTGCTCACGGCTTGTGATGTTGAATACAACAGCTGTTTCTGAGTTAAGACCGAGCTCCTTGTAGTTTTCAACCTTAGCCTTTGATGCGTTGTAAACAACGAAATCAGGCTCAAAGTTTCAAGCTCTTCAGCTGAAGGAGTGATGACATATTTGTTACAAAGTGAGCCTGCCAAGCAACCTCAACGATGAAACGAACAGCCATTCTTGTGTCCTTGTTAGCACCGCAGAAAGCATCTACAACATAAAGCTTCTTGTTAGAAAGCTCTTTCTTTGCGATTTCCTTAACTGCCTTCCAAGTTTCCTCAGATGCAGGATGGTTGTCGTTCTTGTACTCGTCAGAAGTCCACCAAACAGTGTCCTTTGAGTTCTCGTCCATAACGATGAACTTGTCCTTAGGTGAACGACCTGTGTAAACGCCGGTCTTAACATTAACTGCGCCAAGCTCAGTTTCCTGACCAACTTCATAACCCTCGAGTTCGGGTCTTGTTTCTTCTTTGAAAAGCTCTTCATAAGAAGGATTGTGAACGATTTCAGTGGTACCTGTAATACCGTACTTTGTTAAATCAATCTTTGCCATTTCAGTATCAACCTTTCTATGTTTTCTGAATTCACATAGATAGTGGAATTGCGACAAATACCCCTTGTCAGCGTTAATATCCAACACCCTATGTTCGCTAATAGTTTATCACAAAAAAATCGGCTCGTCAAGCAAAACAGTAATCAAAAGCAGTTAAAACAGACATTGTGATTATATTGTCCATACTCTTTTATTGTAAGATAAAAAATCGAATTTATGCTAAATCAAAAATGACAAATTTTAACAATAAACGCAAAAAAGTCCGACAGAAATCTGTCGGACTTAAAATGCAAGCTATAAGTAAAATTACTTAAGTTCTACTTCAGCGCCAGCCTCTTCGAGCTTAGTCTTGATAGCTTCAGCGTCTTCCTTAGAAACGCCTTCCTTGAGAGCCTTAGGAGCACCGTCAACGAGTGCCTTTGCTTCCTTAAGACCAAGACCTGTTACTTCACGAACAACCTTGATAACAGCAATCTTGTTGCCGCCTGCAGCCTTAAGAACTACATCAAACTCTGTCTGCTCAGCAGCAGCAGCGCCACCGTCAGCAGCAGGACCAGCAACTGCAACTGCAGCAGCAGCTGATACACCAAACTCATCCTCTACAGCGTGAACGAGCTCTGAAAGCTCAAGAACTGTGAGGCCTTTTAATTCTTCAATAATAGCAGTAATTTTCTCTGATGCCATTGTAATTTACCTCCAATATGATAATTAGTAAAATTTTAATTAATTGCAGCCGATTATTCTGCTGCAGGAGCTTCTGCCTCAGCAGGAGCCTCTTCTGCTGCCTCAGCAGCACAAGCTTCAACGCCGCCCTTGTCAACGATAGCCTGTACGGCACGTGCAAAGGATGCGATAGGTGCCTGGAATGCACCAAGAACATTTGCAAGAAGAACTTCTCTTGTTGGGAGCTTTGAAAGGGCAACGATTGTGTCCATATCAATTACGGCACCGTCAAGATAAGCTGACTTAACCTTAAAGTTGTCATGATCCTTAGCATAGTTGCAAAGAATTCTTGCAGCAGCAGCGTACTCGCTGTCGCTTGTAGCAATAGCTGTTGTACCCTCGAGAACAGGCTTAATGTCATCAAGACCTGCTTCCTCGCAAGCACGGGAAAGAAGTGTGTTCTTTACTACAGTGTACTTAACATCGTTCTCACGAAGCTCTTTTCTGAGCTTTGTATCGTCCTCTGTGTTAATACCTTCGTAGCTGACAACCACACCTGTGATTGAGCTTTTGAGTCTTTCTGAAAGCTCTGCAACAATTGCTTTCTTCTGCTCTAAAACACTTTGACTTGGCAAGATAAATTCACCTCCAAAATATTTGTAACGCAGTCATAAAAAACAGCCGTCCGTTTTACCTCGGACGGCTGCAAAAACACAAAACAATGTAATTTGCATCTTCCTCGGCAGGCAGGAAAAACCTTTACGCTTACGCACCTGCTGTCTTTAGAACAGCGAATTTTATATATTCACACTATTGTGTAAATAACTGATATTAAGCACCAAACTTAGCAGGTTGATGCGAACGCTCGGACCCATTGTTGAAGTAATGGCAACTGAGCGGATGTACTGACCCTTAGCTGCAGCAGGCTTAGCCTTTACGATAGCGCCCATGAGAGTGTCAAGGTTTTCACCGAGCTTCTCAGCGCCAAAGCTTGCCTTACCGATTGGGCAGTGAATGATGTTTGTTTTGTCAAGACGGTACTCAATCTTACCTGCCTTAGCTTCTTTAACAGCCTTGGCAATGTCAGGAGTTACAGTACCTGCCTTTGGGTTTGGCATAAGACCGCGGGGACCGAGGATTCTACCAAGACGACCTACAAGACCCATGCAATCGGGAGTTGTAATAAGAACATCAAAGTCCATCCAGTTCTCCTGCTGAATCTTCTGTGTCATATCCTCAGCACCGACAAAGTCAGCACCGGCTTCCTTGGCAAGCTCTTCGTTAGCGCCTTACAAATTGCAAGAACTCTAACCTTTTTACCTGTACCGTTAGGAAGAACAACCGCACCTCTAACCTGCTGGTCAGCATGACGGCTGTCAACGCCGAGCTTTACATGAAGCTCAACTGTTTCGTCAAACTTAGCAACTGCAGTCTTGATAACTGTGTCAAGTGCCTCGTTTGTATCATATAATTTAGTTCTGTCAACGAGCTTAGCAGCGTCAACATATTTCTTACCGTGTTTCATCAGTCTTCCTCCATTGTTAGGTGGTCAATCGGAATTATCCTCCCACCCGGAAATAATTAGTCAACTACTGTAATACCCATGCTTCTTGCTGTACCGGAAATCATGCTGATAGCAGCATCAAGTGAACCTGCGTTGAGGTCAGGCATCTTCTGCTCTGCAATCTTTGTGATCTGCTCACGAGTGATCTGAGCTACCTTTGTCTTATTCGGTACGCCTGAACCGCTGTCGATACCGCAAGCCTTCTTAAGAAGAACCGCAGCAGGCGGAGTCTTTGTAATGAAAGTGAATGAACGGTCTGCATATACAGTAATTACTACCGGAATGATAAGACCGATATCATTCTTTGTACGCTCATTAAAATCCTTTGTGAACGCAACAATGTTTACACCGTGCTGACCGAGAGCCGGACCAACAGGTGGTGCCGGAGTAGCCTTTCCGGCGGGAATCTGCAGCTTAATTAAGCCTACAACCTTCTGAGCCATTGTGTTTGCACCTCCAAAATTCGTGGTAAATTGCGGGACGCCACTGTGTAGGGTCCCTCCCACAGGGAGCATTACACTCCCAATAAAAAGCCAATCGGCTGATTATTATTTGATTAATCTTCTATCGGTTCAGCCTGAGCAAGCTCAAGTTCAACCGGAGTTTCTCGTCCGAACATAGAAACAACTACACGGACATAATCTTTGTCAGCATCAATTTCTTCAACAACACCGACAAAATCCTCAAGCGGACCGTCTATAATGCGAACTGAGTCGCCGACAGAATAGTTAAGCTTAACGCTTCGTGTTTCAACACCCATTCTGTAAACTTCCGCATCTGTAAGTGGTACGGGCTTTGATCCGGGTCCCACAAATCCTGTACAGCCTCTGATGTTGCGCACAACATACCAGGTTTCGTCTGTATAGACCATCTTAACGAAAACATAGCCCGGAAACAGTTTGTTTTCAACCTCTTTGGTCTTATCGCCGACTGTTTCGGTTACGATTTCAACAGGAACTTTGACATCAATAATCATATCCTGAAGATTTCTGTTTTCGGCTGTGGTCATAAGATCTGTTGCAACCTTATTTTCATAACCCGAATAGGTATGAACAACATACCATCTTGCTTCTGATTCTGCCATAACAACTTTCTTCCTTTCGTGATTCAAGCAATGTCAGATACGAATCAGGCGGTTGTGTTCATAAAAAGACCAACGAGAGCGTACAAACCCTGATCAAGGGCAAAGATGAATACGCCTACAATGGCTACCATAGCAATGACAATACCAAAGTTCTTTGTTGTCTGCTTCGGTGTGGGCCATGTGATCTTCTTGATTTCACTCTTACAGGAGCCGAGGTACTTCGCAAGCCTTTTGAAAACATTAGGCTTTTTAGCAGTCTTTTTAGCAGCTGCTTTTGCATTTTCAGACTTTTTCTCAGCCATGATGTACCTCCGTTATTTTGTTTCCTTGTGAAGAGTGTGTTTTTTACAGAAACGGCAGTACTTGTTCATTTCAAGTCTGTCAGGACTGTTCTTCTTGTTCTTCATTGTGTTGTAATTACGCTGTTTGCACTCTGTGCAGGCCAATGTGATTTTTACTCTCATAACGGCACCTCCCGGTTTTTTCGGAATATTTTAGCCTCCCTCAATAGGGCACAAAAAAATAAGCCCCTTTCAGAGGTAAGGTTATTCTACCATATATAAAGGCTTTAGTCAAGCCTTTTTTTACAATTTATCCGCAGAAATTCTGTGTTTTCTGCGATATTCCGTAAAACCCGCCCGTCAAGACGGGATTTTACGGTGAATTTCAATTAAATCAGTTCTTTGTAAGAGTGCTTGCCTTTGCCTTAACTTTCTTAACTTTTTCAGGCTTTACTGTTTTGCCCTTAAAAGCTCTTGCATTTAAAGCGGCAACCTTGAGTTCGTCGTTGAAATGCTCATAAAGTGCATTATACTCAGCGTCATCAAGTGAATTGAGCAGAACGATTGTGATGATTGCCCTTGTGTCAACATCACCGTTGTTGTACTGAACATTGAACACATTTGCAAACTTCTCGATTTCATTCTTATTTGCACGCTTAATATACATGGGAATCTTCGGAGCAATATGCTCTTTTGCGAATGTTGCGCCTCTGAACGGGAAGTAGCAATCCTCCTCGTTTTTAATTTCCTCACGAAGTTCGGGGAAATATGTTACAAAACGCTTTGCAAGAAACTTCGGATCGGCGGTTCCGTCGTCATCCTTTTTCTTTTTCTGCTTAACCTGCTTTGCCCTTTTGATTGCAAGTGTACCCGAAACGCCTTCGATGAAGTCATTTGCGATACTGTCGGCGTCCTTCTGTGTGCCGACTGTTTCATCATAAAGCCATGTTGCAAGTGTTTTCCATTCGTTGTCGGGACCTTCATCGGTCATTGTGCAGGAACGGAGCACCATCTGTTCCTTATCCTTATAGTATACTACCGAATATGCAAGTGTCGCACTTGTAAAAAGCGAAACAAGCTCGTTGTCGTTTTCGGCAACAACCTTCTGTTTTGTATAATTCTGTTTTACAAGTTCTTCTTCAACCTTACCGACGATATAATCAAAAGCTTTTTTAAATTCCAACTTAATCTTCCTTCTCGGATTAGTCTGTCAGAATTCATTATACAATCAAATAACAGATTTGTCAAAGGTTTTGACTTGCAAGACGCACATTATTGTGTTATTATTTAAGCTGTATATTAATGTAAAAGAAGGTTTTATTATGTCTTGTCAAGATGCTATCGGAGTTTTTGACTCTGGATTAGGCGGACTCAGCGCTGTAAAAGAGTTTTTGCATGTGCTGCCAAACGAGAAAATAATATACTTTGGAGATACGGGAAGAGTACCCTACGGCAACAGAAGCCGTGAAACAATTTCAAAGTATGCCCTTCAGGACGCAAATTTTCTGTTGAAACACAATGTTAAAACAGTTGTTGCTGCCTGCGGTACGGTAAGCTCGGTTGCAGGCGATATGCTTGAAGAAAAGCTTTCCGTTCCGTACACGGGTGTTGTAAACCCGACCGCATTCATTGCCGACCGAAAAACAAAGAACGGTAAAATCGGAATTATCGGCACTGCCGCAACCATTTCGAGCCACAGCTACAAGCTCCGTCTTGAAAAGCTTAATCCGAAATATAAGGTTTATGAGCAGGCGTGTCCGCTTTTTGTTCCGCTTGTTGAAAACGGTTTCATCTGTCGTGACGATCAGATTGTACGGCTTGTCATCAGAAGATATCTTTCCGAACTCAAGGAAACAGGCGTTGACACCCTCATTCTCGGCTGCACTCACTATCCGCTTTTGCGTGATGCAATTGCTGACTTTATGGGTGACGGAGTTACGCTTGTTGATTCGGGATATGAAACTGCAATCTATTGCTCAAAAATTCTCAGAGAAAACAATCTGCTCAACACAGACGGTGTGCATCAGACTCCCGAATTTTATGTAAGCGACACTCCCGACGGATTTAAAAGCGTTGCAGGACTGTTTCTCGGCAGAATATGGAGCATACTGTTACACAAATTGACATTGAACAGTATTAACGAGGGAAGATATGACAGATAAGGAAAAGAAAAAATGCAAATATATGATTTCCATTCTGGGCGAACAGATTCTTGACGATGAAAGCGACAGAATTGAGGTTCTCACAGAGGGAAATTTTCTGATGAAAAAAGACCATTGTTACATAGGCTACAAAGAATATGACGAGGATGCACCGCAGAGCTTTTACGACAATCTCATCAAAGTTCAGGACAATACGGTGACAATTACACGCAAAGGTCCCATGCGTTCACAGCTTATGCTTGAGAAAGGCAGACGGCATCAATGCCTGTATCAGACGCCTGCAGGCGACCTTATGATAGGAGTTTTCACAAAAACAATGAACAACTCCCTCACCAAAAACGGCGGAACGCTTGAGGTCAGTTACACGCTTGATTTCAACAATGACCTTGTGAGCGAAAACAAGTTTAAAATTACGGTTGAAGAAAAAGAAAAGTTTGAAAATGAGGTAGATTGATATGGATACATACGCACTTGCTGTACAACAGCTAAAAAAAGCAATTGAAAACGCTATCGAAAAGGCAATATCAAACGGTGAACTTCCGCAGGCAGAGACCGCTCCGTTTATCATTGAAACACCTGCCGACAGAAGTCACGGTGACTTTGCAACAAATGCGGCAATGGCAGGCGCAAAGGCATTCCGTATGCCGCCTTTCAAAATTGCACAGGCTATCACATCAAACCTTGACCTTGAGGGTACAATGTTTGACCGCTTTGAAACAGCAGGTCCGGGATTCATCAACTTCTTCCTCGGCACTGAATTTTATTCTGCTGTAATCAGAGAAATTCTCGCAAACCCCGAAGCATACGGCAGAAGCGAATACGGCAGAGATGAAAAGGTTATGGTTGAGTTTGTATCAGCCAACCCGACAGGTCCTATGCACATGGGTAACGCAAGAGGCGGCGCTCTCGGTGACTGTCTTGCCGCTGTTCTTGACAAAGCGGGCTACAACGCATGGCGTGAATTTTATGTAACGACGCCGGCAATCAGATTGAAAAGTTCGGCTGTTCACTTGAAGCAAGATATCTTCAGATTTTCAAGGGCGATGAGATAGAGTTTCCCGAGGACGGCTATCAGGGTGAGGACATCAAAAACCTTGCAAAAGAATATGCCGACCTAAACGGCGACAGCCTTGTTAATGTAAGCGCAGAAGAACGCAAAAAGGCTCTCGTTGACTATGCACTTCCTAAGAACATCAAGAAGATGCAGGCTGATATGGAAAAATACAAGATTTTCTATGACAAGTGGTTCTTTGAAAGCGAGCTTCACAAGAGTGGTGCTGTTAAGGCTGTTGTTGACCTTCTCACGAAAAAAGGACTTACCTACGAAAAAGATGGTGCTGTTTGGTACAAGAACAAAGAGGTGCTCACACAGAAGCTTCTCAAAGAGGGCAAGTCACAGAAATACATTGACAACCTTGAATTAAAGGACGATGTTCTCATTCGTCAGAACGGCAACCCGACATATTTTACAGCCGACATCGCATACCACAAGAACAAATTTGACCGTGGATTCACAACTCTTATTGATGTTTGGGGAGCAGACCATCACGGTCATGTTATGAGAATGAAAGGCGCAATGGACGCTATCGGCTATGACGGTGACAAGCTCAATGTTGTTCTTATGCAGCTTGTTAAGCTTGTTAAGGACGGTGAGCTTGTAAGAATGAGCAAGCGTACCGGCAAGGCTATTCAGCTTGGCGATTTGCTTGACGAAGTGCCTGTTGACAGCGCAAGGTTCCTCTTTAACACCAAAGAGGCTAACACACAGATGGACTTTGACCTTGACCTTGCAGTAAGTCAGGACAATCAGAACCCTGTTTATTATGTTCAATACGCACATGCAAGAATTTGCAGTATCTTCAAGTCACTTGCAAAAGAGGGCATTTCTCCGAGAGAATGTACAGACGCAGAGCTTGCACTCCTCACAGCTCCCGAAGAAAAGGAACTCATCAATCATCTTGCGTCATACACCAACGAAATCATCAGTGCGGCAAAGGATTACGATCCGACCAAGGTTACACGCTATGTAACACAGCTTGCAACACTTTTCCACAAATTCTACAACGCTTGCCGTGTTAAGGGCGAAGAAGAAGGTCTTATGCAGGCAAGACTTGCACTTTGCAACTGCGTAAGAGCCGTTATCAAAAATGTTCTTGCAATGTTCAACATCTCTTGTCCCGAAAGCATGTAAACCGAGTACCTCGGTGCGTAGTTCGTGTAGATAGTTTTGTTAATGCGAAGCTAATATTTCCCGAGCGTTACTATTGTATATCTCGTGCTTTATTCAACCGAGTACCTCGGTGCGTAGTTCGTGTAGATAGTTTTA
>ENA-OQCP01001078-OQCP01001078.1-human-gut-metagenome-genome-assembly--contig:-NODE-1078-length-10998-cov-1.577592_pt1 | contig 10998 bp, 16 predicted proteins | sample MGYA00242760_ERZ504583 | MGnify/ENA primary metagenome ERZ504583 (study PRJEB26092, sample SAMD00036308) | human gut metagenome | host: Homo sapiens | study: EMG produced TPA metagenomics assembly of...
CTATTAATACCTTTATTTATATATACCTATTTTTTATATATACCTATTTTATTTGCGGCTGCAAAATTACAAAAAAAAAGCAGAAAAAGAGTGATATTTGAACAAAAAATATAGCTCGGCATGAGATTTTTGACGTACCTTTGCACTCAGAAAAAGAATTAAAAACAAACTAGCAATGAAGAAACAAACAATGATTACCCTGGCACTCGTCATGCAGCAGCTTTCTGCATTGCCTTGCGTCTTCTAAATATCGTAAGTACTTGCGTCATATATCAGAACATATCTGTGTGGCAATAGGTGCAATAAGAAAGCACCTTATTGCCACCCATTATTCTATCTGTATCAATCACTTACACATCAGCGTGGTAGATATGGCATTAAATTAGAAAAAACTTTTAATAAGAGCCAGAACAGTTACCGTGCGTGGTGCCTGTTCTGCTCTTATTAAATACAATCAATATATTGACATCCAACAATCAATGCTGTATAGTGTTCCTGTAAAGAACTACTAATCAGAGGGATGGTGCTATGGACGAAAGTAAAGCAATTGAATATCTGATGCATTTTGGAATGTCCCGGCAGGAAGCAACTGTTTATCTACGGCTGATCGAAGCAGGAAAGCAGACGGGGTATGAGATTGCGAGAGATACAGGAATCTCAAGGTCGAATGTGTATGCATCACTGGCAGCTTTGGTTGAGAAAGGGGCTGCATATCTGGTAGAAGAGGATGCCAAGCGATATATTCCGGTTCATGTTCAGGAGTTCTGTGGAAACAGGATCCGCAGGATGGAGGAAGAACGGAAGTGGTTGGATATGAATCTTACGGGAGAACAGAAAGAAGAAGAAGGATATGTTACGATCGATGGTCAGGAACATATTTCAGATAAGATTCATAATCTTCTGGCTAATGTGGAAGAAAGAGTGTATTGTTCCTGTTCCGGTGTCTGTCTGGAACAGTTGAAAGGACAGTTAAAGGAACTGACAGAAAAAGGAAAAAAGGTAGTTCTTGTGACAGATCATCCATTGAACTTCAGGGGCAATCATTTATGTGACGAAAGAAAAAGGAAATCAGATTGGTCTGATCACAGATTCTAAATATGTACTTTCGGGTGAATATGGACAGGAGAGCAGAAACACTTGTGTCTATTCCGGACAGAGAAATTCGTTACGCTGTTTAAAACAGCACTTGCGAATGAGATAGAATTAATCAAAATAACGCGAAGGAGAAAATGAAAATGAAGTAAGAAACCATTTGTGACAAAAGAACAGGTTGAAGAGATTGTAAAAACATATCCGACTCCGTTCCATCTTTATGATGAGAAAGGAATCCGTGAGAATGCAAAAGCATTAAAGGAAGCATTTGCATGGAATCCTGGATATAAAGAGTATTTTGCTGTAAAGGCAACTCCGAATCCGTTCCTTTTACAGATCTTGAAAGAGTATGGATGCGGTTGTGACTGCTCCTCTTATACAGAACTGCTTATGTCAGATGCAGTTGGAATTGATGGTCATGATATTATGTTTTCCTCAAATGATACACCAGAGGAAGATTTTATACTTGCTGATAAACTTGGAGCAATCATCAATCTGGATGATATTACACATATTGACTTCCTTGAGAAGACAATCGGACATATTCCGGAGACGATCAGCTGCCGTTACAATCCGGGCGGAATATTCAAGATCAGTAATGATATTATGGATAATCCGGGAGATTCAAAATATGGAATGACAACAGAGCAGATCACAGAAGCATTTAAGACACTGAAAGCAAAAGGTGCAAAAGAATTCGGTATTCATGCATTCCTTGCCAGCAATACAGTGACAAATGATTATTATCCAATGCTTGCAAAAGTTCTTTTTGAGCAGGCAGTACGTCTTCAGAAAGAAACAGGAGTACATATTAAGTTTATTAATCTTTCAGGTGGTATTGGAATTCCTTACACACCGGATCAGGAGCCGAATGATATCCGTGTGATCGGAGAGGGTGTCCGCAAGGTTTATGAAGAAGTACTTGTTCCGGCAGGAATGGGAGATGTTGCAATCTACACAGAGCTTGGCCGCTTTATGATGGGACTTTATGGCTGCCTTGTGACAAAAGCAATCCATGAGAAGAATACTTATAAGAACTACATCGGAGTAGATGCGTGTGCTGTTAACCTGATGCGCCCGGCAATGTATGGAGCATATCATCATATTACTGTTCTTGGAAAAGAAGACGCACCGTGCGATCACAAATATGATGTAACAGGTTCTCTGTGTGAAAATAATGATAAGTTTGCAATTGACAGAATGCTTCCGGAAGTTGATATGGGAGATTACCTTGTAATCCATGATACGGGTGCACATGGTTTCTCTATGGGATATAACTATAATGGTAAATTAAAATCAGCAGAGCTGCTCCTGAAAGAAGATGGAAGTGTACAGATGATTCGCCGTGCAGAGACACCGAAAGACTATTTTGCAACATTTGATTGTTTTGAGGTTGGAAAGAAACTTTGCAAATAAAAAACAAATAAAATCATAAAAAAATAGTTGAAAAATGTGACCGGATATGGTAACATAAAAAAGCTGATTCGGACAGGAAAATTTTCTTGTCCGACAGAATAAGCCGCTGTGGCGGAATTGGCAGACGCACTTGACTCAAAATCAAGCGGTTAGTAGCCGTGCCGGTTCGAGTCCGGCCAGCGGCATTGAACTTAATCTCTGAACATCTTACAGATTCAATGTTTGCAAGATGTCCAGAGATTTTTCATTTTGTAAGTTCACTTTTTCCCACGTCCAACGAGATAATCAATTGAGACTGTATAATAATCAGCAAGTTTGATGAAGACATCAATAGGAACGTTGATTTTTCCAAGTTCATATTTAGAATATGTAGTCTGTTTGATGTTGAGATATGCAGCAACTTCTTTCTGCGTTTTATCATTATCTTCTCGCAAATTTCGTATGTTTTCGAATTTCATAATCCCATCCTCGTACCTTAAATCCGGTGTGCGAACTTAACCGGAAACAAGCTATTGTTCACAGTATCCAGTGAACAATAATCTGATATCTTTTGTATTTTTGGATTATTATATAAAAGTCCTGACACGACTATTGAAATATAGTCGTACTACGACTATAATTGATAAAAACATGAAAAATGTGCGAGAAATGAGACAGCATAAGAACTGAGGGGGATGGGAGAAAGTGATGAATAAAGAAAAAATAGATGATATGGATTATTATGAAAAGTATCTGTTGAATGCAACGAAAGAAGAAAGAGATTGCTATATAAAAGAACATCCCGATTTCATGAACGAATATCCGGTATCGTATGAACATCGGGAACTGCTTCAGGATAAGATTTATCGCGGATTGATGCGTAAAATCCGCGATTATGAAAAAAGTAAACAGGAGCGGAGATGTTAATCAAGCTCTCTTAAAATGTTTTTTAATTCTGAAAAAGAATGTATCGTCGGATAATCTTCCTTAACATCTCCAAGACCATATGCAGCAAAGATAAAAGGGATACCGGCTTTTTTGCAGGAATCAGCATCTCCCTGGGTATCTCCGACATAGACAGGGGATGTCAGGTTATTTTTCTCCATTAATTTCAGAATCGTCAGATCTTTGGAAGTCTGCGTCTGGCCAAAACAAAGGAAATCCTTGATATATGGTTCCATGCCTGCGCCTTTCATCATAACTTCAATATATCCGCACTGGCAATTGCTTACAATAAAAAGAGGATATTCCAGAGCCAGCTCTTTGAGTGTGTCCATAACGCCTTCGTAGTAAACACCAGGATGTGTTTCAAGATAGCGGTTTTCATAATCAAAACAGATATCCATCAGTTTCTTCGAGAGTCCGTATCGAGATCGGGAAAAACTCCGGCAGCAATTTCATCCATTGTCTTTCCAAACAGTCCCTGAAGAATTTCGCGGTTTAAGTTTGGCTCAAGATCAGAGTTCTCTTTTATTGCAAGATTCCAGGATTCGGCTACAACTTCAACAGAATCCCAAAGTGTTCCATCTACATCAAATATAATTCCATCCATAATAATTCTCCTGATAGTATTTTTTGAAAATATTGTTTACAAAATATTGGAGTCAAAAGGTTACTGTTCACTCCCTAAATTATGATACCATAAAATGAACCTTTAAAAAAGAAGTTAATTAGTGTATACTTTAATAATGGTTAAAATGAAATGCAACAAAAAGCAAGAGATAATAGGAGAGAATCTGATGAGAGATAAAATCGTACTGATCGATGGACACAGTATATTGAACCGGGCGTTTTATGGAGTTCCGGATCTGACGAATTCGGAAGGACTGCATACGAACGCAGTTTATGGATTCCTGAATATTATGTTTAAGATATTAGATGAAGAGAAGCCGGAATATCTGACGGTTACATTTGATGTGCATGCGCCGACATTTCGCATGAGATGTTTGCAGATTATAAGGGCACGAGAAAGCCGATGGCAGAGGAACTGCGTCAGCAGGTGCCTGTGATCAAGGACGTTCTGCGTGCAATGCATATAGAAGTGATTGAAAAGGCCGGACTTGAGGCGGATGATCTTTTGGGAACCTTGTCTCATCGTTGTGAGGAGAAAGGAATGGATGTTTCCATCATTTCCGGAGACCGTGATACGCTTCAGCTTGCGACAGAGCATATTAAGATCCGCATCCCAAAGACGAAGCAGGGGAAGACGGAAGTAGAAGATTATTATGCGGCAGATGTGCAGGAACGCTATGGAGTAACACCGAAGGAATTTATTGATGTAAAGGCTTTGATGGGTGATACTGCTGATAATATTCCTGGTGTTCCGGGAGTTGGCGAAAAGACAGCGACAAAGATTATTCAGCAGTACCAGACGATTGAAAATGCGTACGAGCATGTTGATGAGCTGAAACCACCAAGAGCAAGCAAGAATCTGAAAGAATTCTGGGAACAGGCACAGCTTAGTAAGACTCTTGCGACAATTAAACAGGACGCAGATATTACGTTTGAAATTGAAAATGCCCGACATGAGAATCCTTATACAAAAGAAGCCCATGAATTATTCCAAAGACTGGAGTTTAAAAATCTGCTTGGAAGATTTGATGTAGAAGCATCAGCGAATGATGTGGAAAAATATTTCCGTGAGATAACAGGGAAAAAGGAGATTGAGAAAGTTTTAAAAGAGGCAGAGAAAGCAGAAACCGTTGGTGCGGCATTTTCCAAAGATGCTGGAAATGTTCTCCCATTGTTTGCACATGCTTCAGGATATGGAAGGATTTCTCTTTGCTATGGAGCAGAAAAGATTGTTACGATTCCTTGTGATATGGATGCTGATTTTGAATATCTGACAGGAAAGTTGTCTCACCTTGCAAAAAGTGTGAAATGTTTTTCAATGTGTGGATTGAAAGAATATCTGGAATGGCTGCCGGAACTTACAAGTGAGAACGGGTTTGATGCGATCGTGGCAGCATATCTTCTGAATCCTCTGAAAAATGATTACAATGCAGAAGATGTGGCAAGAGAACATTTGAATCTTTTAATTGATGAAAAACTTGATGAGGGTACAAAATCATGTTATGAGGCATATACAGCTTATGCCTGTGTCCCGGTTCTTGAAAAGAAACTGGAAAAGAATGGGATGTTCCGTTTATTTAATGAAATTGAAATGCCGTTAGTATTTACATTGTATGATATGGAACAGGCTGGCGTTAAGATTGAAGGCGAAGAGCTGAAGCGTTACGGCGAAGAGCTTGGAGCAAGAATCGTTGAGCTGGAAAAAGAGATTTATGAAATGGCAGGGGAAGAGTTTAACATCAATTCTCCAAAACAGCTTGGCGTGATTCTTTTTGAAAAACTGGAAATGCCTCATGCAAAGAAGACAAAGACCGGGTATTCTACAGCAGCGGATGTGTTAGATAAACTTGCACCGGAATATCCTATCGTAGCAAAGATTTTGGAGTATCGTCAGCTTGCAAAACTGAAGTCAACATATGCAGACGGACTTGCAAATTATATAGGGATGGATGGAAGAATCCACAGTAAATTCAATCAGACGATCACAGCAACCGGACGTATCAGCAGTACAGAACCGAATCTGCAGAATATACCGGTTCGTATGGAACTTGGACGTCTGATCCGTAAAGTATTTGTACCAAAAGAAGGCTGCGTCTTTGTAGATGCGGATTATTCTCAGATCGAGCTTCGTATTCTGGCGCATTGTTCCGGTGACGAACAGCTGATCCAGGCATACCGTGAGGCGCGCGATATTCACCGAATGACAGCTTCCCAGGTATTCCATGTACCGTTTGATGAAGTGACAGATCTGCAGAGAAGAAATGCAAAAGCGGTTAATTTCGGTATTGTGTATGGAATCAGTTCTTTTGGACTGAGCCAGGATCTGAGTATTTCGAGAAAAGAGGCGGCACAGTATATCGAGCATTATTTTGAATCCTACCCGGGAATTAAGACATTTCTTGATAAATGTGTGAGCGATGCGAAAGAAAAAGGATATGCAGAGACTTTATATGGAAGAAGAAGACCGATGCCGGAATTAAAGTCCAGCAATTTTATGCAGAGAAGTTTTGGAGAGCGTGTGGCAATGAATGCACCGATCCAGGGAACTGCTGCAGATATTATTAAAATCGCAATGATTCATGTAAATGAAGAACTGAAGAAGAGAAATCTGAAATCACGGATGATCCTTCAGGTGCATGATGAACTTTTGATTGAAGCAGATGAAAGAGAATTAGAAGAAGTACAGCAGATCCTTCAGGATAAGATGGAACATGCTGCAGAATTGTTAGTTCCGCTTAGTGTGGATATGCATACAGGGAAGAACTGGTATGAGGCAAAATAAGATGAAAGTAATTGGAATCACGGGTGGAGTTGGCTCCGGAAAAAGTGAAGTTTTAAAATTTCTTGAACAGGAATACGGTGCGGTAGTCTGCCAGATGGATGAAGTTGCAAAGCAGATCCAGAGGAAAGGGACACAGGCGTTTTCGAGAATTGTACAAGAATTTGGTGAACAGATTGTCGGAAACAATGGTGAACTGGATCGCATGAACTTGGAAGCTGCGTATTTGCAGATGAGAAGAAATTACAAATATTGAATGATATTGTGCATCCGGAAGTGCTGGAATGGGTTCGGAAAGATATCTTGAAGAAAAAAGAAGAAGGTTGCTCTTATTATATAGTAGAAGCAGCACTTCTTCCGGAAGTAGGAAAGGAACTGTGTGATGAATTATGGTATATTTACACAGATGAAGCGGTCCGGAGAGAACGACTGAAAAGTTCCAGACATTACACGGATGAAAAGATCACCAGAATGATTGCTTCACAACCGATAGAAGAAGTGTTTCGAAAGGCATGCACAGTTGTAATTGATAATAGTGGAGACTTTGAAGCAACAAAGAGACAAATAGGAGATAGATTGAACAAATGAGAATGTGCAGTATTGCAAGCGGCAGCAGTGGAAACTGTATCTATGTAGGAAGTGATAATTCCCATCTTCTGATTGATACGGGGATTAGTAAGAAACGAATTGAAGAAGGTCTGAATAAGTTGGAGATTAAAGGGGACGAACTCGATGGGATTCTGATCACACATGAACATTCGGATCATATTAAGGGACTTGGTGTGTTCAGCAGAAAGTACGAGATCCCAATTTATGCGACGCCGGGAACGATTGCAGGAATCAAAGAGTCTTCTAGTCTTGGAAAGATGCCGGAAGGACTTTTACATCCGATTAAGGCAGATCACCCATTTCAGCTTGGTGAACTGGACGTACACCCATTTGCCATTTCTCATGATGCAAATGAACGTCAGGGTATCGTATTGAACAAGACGGGAAGTCCGTAGCAGTTGCAACAGATCTTGGAAAATATGATGATTATACAGTGGAGAATCTGAAAAATCTGGATGCGATCCTTTTGGAAGCAAACCATGATATCCATATGCTGGAAGTCGGAGGATATCCATATTATTTGAAGCAGAGAATTCTTGGCGATCGCGGTCATTTATCAAATGAATTGTCAGGACAGCTTCTTTGTGATATACTACATGATAATCTGAAACACATCATGCTTGGTCATCTGAGCAAGGAGAACAATTACGCAAGACTTGCTTATGAGACAGTGAAGCTGGAAGTTACGCTTGCAGATAATGAATATAAAGGGGAAGACCTGAATATGTTCGTTGCAAGCCGGGAATCAGTTTCGGATATTATTAATGTATAAAATTGAGTGAATCAAAGCGGAGGTACAGAAAGAATGAAGAAATGTATTGTCACAGTACTTGGAGAAGACACAGTAGGAATTATTGCAAAAGTATGTACATATCTTGCAGAAAATGAAATCAACATTCTTGATATTTCACAGACAATTGTTCAGGGATACTTCAACATGATGATGATCGTGGATGTTGCGAATCTGAAGAAAGATTTCAAAGAAGTTTGTGATGAGATGGATGCACTTGGCAAAGAGATCGGTGTAACAATTCATTGTCAGAGAGAAGAGATTTTTGAGAAAATGCACCGTCTGTAAACAGTCGGAGATAAGGCGAGGATAAGACTATGATTAATATGTATGAAGTATCAGAAACCAATAAGATGATCGAAAGCGAGAACCTTGATGTCCGCACGATCACTCTTGGAATCAGTCTGTTGGACTGTGTGGATTCTGATTTGGATGAACTGAACCGTAAGATTTATGAGAAGATTACAACAGTTGCAAAAGATCTTGTATCTACAGGAAAAGACATTGAGAAAGAATTCGGAATTCCGATCGTAAATAAGAGAATTTCAATTACACCTGTATCGCTTGTTGGAGCAGCAGCGTGTAAGACTCCGGAAGATTATGTGACAATCGCACGTACACTTGACCGCGCAGCGGAAAAAGTGGGTGTAAACTTCATTGGTGGATACTCCGCACTTGTGTCGAAAGGAATGACACCAAGCGAAGAGAATCTGATCCGTTCAATCCCGCAGGCACTGGCCGAGACAGAGAGAATCTGTAGTTCCGTCAATGTGGGATCAACAAAGACAGGTATCAATATGGATGCGGTCCGTCTGTGTGGACAGATTGTGAAAGAAGCGGCAGAGGCAACGAAGGACAGAGACTCTCTTGGTTGTGCAAAGCTTGTTATTCTTTGCAATGCACCGGATGATAACCCGTTTATGGCAGGTGCATTCCTCGGTGTGACTGAGGCAGATACGATTATTAATGTAGGTGTCAGCGGACCGGGAGTTGTAAAGAAAGCGATTGAAAAAGCACGTGGAAAAGGTTTTGAAGAGCTCTGTGAAACAATTAAGAAAACGGCGTTTAAGATTACACGAGTAGGACAGCTTGTTGCAGGAGAGGCTTCTGCACGTCTTGGAATTCCATTTGGAATCATTGATCTTTCTCTTGCACCGACTCCGGCAGTTGGAGATAGTATTGCAGAGATTCTGGAGGAAATCGGACTGGAGCGCGTGGGTGCACCTGGAACAACAGCAGCACTTGCAATGCTCAATGACCAGGTGAAGAAGGGCGGCGTTATGGCATCTTCTTATGTGGGTGGACTCAGCGGTGCATTTATTCCGGTCAGTGAAGATCAGGGAATGATCGATGCAGTAAATGCAGGCTCTCTTACACTTGAGAAGTTAGAGGCAATGACATGTGTATGCTCTGTAGGACTTGATATGATCGCAATTCCTGGAAAGACATCAGCAGCGACAATCTCAGGAATCATTGCAGATGAGATGGCAATTGGTATGGTCAATCAAAAGACAACAGCAGTGCGCCTGATTCCGGTTATCGGTAAAGACGTTGGAGATGTGGCAGAATTTGGTGGACTGTTAGGTTATGCACCGATTATGCCGGTGAATGAATTCGGATGTGATGCGTTTATCAACAGACAGGGACGTATCCCGGCTCCAATTCATAGTTTTAAGAATTAATAGGGAGAAATTTGATGAGTAAAGTTGCAATTGTAACGGATAGTAATAGCGGTATAACACAGGAACGTGGAAAAGAACTTGGGATTTTTGTCCTTCCGATGCCATTTTTTATCGATGGAGAACTTTATCTGGAGGATATCACACTTTCCCAGAGTGAGTTTTATGAAAAGCTCGGAGCAGATTCTGATATTTCAACATCACAGCCATCCCCGGGAGAGGTCATGGATCTTTGGGATAAAGTTCTGGAAGAATATGATGAGCTCGTATGTATTCCGATGTCCAGTGGTTTGAGCAGCACATGTGCAACAGCTATTACTCTTGCAGCTGAATATGACGGACGTGTTCAGGTGGTTGATAATCAGAGAATTTCAGTTACACAGGAGCAGTCTGTTCTGGATGCAATGAATCTGCGTGAAGAAGGAAAGAGTGCAGCAGAGATTAAAGAAATACTGGAGAAAGAAAAACTTCAGGCAAGTATTTATATTACGGTGGATACTTTAAAATACCTGAAAAAAGGTGGAAGAATCACACCGGCAGCGGCGCAATCGGAACGGTGCTGAACTTAAAGCCTGTTCTTCAGATCCAGGGAGAAAAGCTGGATGCATTTTCTAAAGCAAGAGGCTGGAAAACAGCGAAGAAGACAATGCTCAATGCGATAGAGAAAGATCTGAATGGACGCTTTGCCGATGTTAAGGATCAGATGGTTCTTGGCATGGCTTACACATGCAGTAAAGAAGAAGCACAGGAGTGGAAAGCAGAGATTGAAGAAAGATTTCCGGGATATGAGATTATGGAAGGATCATTGTCATTGAGTGTGGCCTGCCATATTGGTCCGGGGGCACTGGCGATTACTTGCATGAAGAGATTGTAAACTGGTAACTGTGACGAAATGCGTAGCATTTTGGAAGTTGGCTCTGAACAGTTACATAATCTGTATTGGTGAGAGGTGGTACTGTTCACACGTGGTGTGAGCAGTACTCTGCTTTTTTAGGAGAATATTATGAAAATCGTTGGTCTTATTACAGAATATAATCCATTTCACAATGGACATCTTTATCATATTAAAGAATCTCTGCGTG
>ENA-OQCP01001079-OQCP01001079.1-human-gut-metagenome-genome-assembly--contig:-NODE-1079-length-10997-cov-3.683441_pt1 | contig 10997 bp, 12 predicted proteins | sample MGYA00242760_ERZ504583 | MGnify/ENA primary metagenome ERZ504583 (study PRJEB26092, sample SAMD00036308) | human gut metagenome | host: Homo sapiens | study: EMG produced TPA metagenomics assembly of...
GGCAAGCATTTGGTCCCGCGTCTTTGACAGCTGTAAGAATCGCATTTTTACTCCTTCAAGTCCTTCCGCCGGTTTCAGCATAAACACACGCTCATATTCTCACTTCCGAAACCTTTCGGAGCTACCGTGATCTTCACTCGATCACTTCCACGATCCGCGTATGAATAACCGCAGGAGTATTATCTTTTGTGTTTTCCCGCAAATAGGGTCTCCTACGACTGACTTTCTCAAAAAACCTTCCGTATAGCCCCGGCGCACCCCTTCGTTTACCGCATCTTCGAAACTTCCGCCTTCAAAATGCACATCTTGTCCTACCTCAAGAAACACAACTGCCATTCCTGTATCCTGGCAGATCGGTATCATATCCGAAGCGGCAATTTCAAGATTATCCTGAAGCTGTGCCAGAATTTGTTTTCCAAGCACGGACTCCTCTTTTTCCTCTGCTTTTCGCATCGCTTTCACCATATCCGAAGAAAGCGAGTAATTTGCCTCTATGCACATCTTTTTTATTGTTTCCGTAATTATCTCTGTCTGTACTGTCCGTATCATAATTCAATCTCAATCTTTCTGTTTGTACGATGATATTGATGGTATCTGACTCCCGCCGCATCCATCATTCTTTTCGACGCAATAACGCTCGGAGTATCGGCATATTTATCACAATCATAGATTACTTCTTTAATCCCCGCCTGTATGATCGCTTTTGCACATTCATTGCAGGGAAAGAGCGAAACATAGAGCTTCGCTCCGGCCAAACTTCCTCCGCTGTAATTTAAAATTGCATTCAACTCGCTATGTGTCGAATATACATATTTTGTCTCAAGCGGGTCTTCGCCGTCTCTTACCCACGGAAATTCATCATCCGAACACCCTAACGGAAATCCATTATATCCCATAGAGAGGATTTTATTATCCTGACTGACAATACAACAGCCAACCTGCGTATTCGGGTCTTTTGATCGCATCCCCGAAAGCATGGCTACTCCCATAAAATACTCATCCCACGTCAAATAATCTGTTCTCTTCCCCGACATCAACTCCGCTCCTTTCATCTCTGTTCTGTTCTCTGTAAGCTTTTTATTTTGTTCCGAAAATACGATCTCCGGCATCGCCAAGTCCCGGAACAATATAGCCATGATCATTGAGCTTCTCATCAAGCGCCCCTATATAAATGTCTACATCCGGATGCGCTTCCTGCATCTTCTTAACTCCTTCCGGCGCTGCAAGGATACAAAGGAAACGGATATGTTTTACGCCTTTTTCTTTCAGCATTCTGATCGCCGCCACACTGGAACCTCCCGTAGCCAGCATAGGATCAACTACAAACACTTCTCTCTCTTCACAATCTGCCGGAAGTTTACAATAATATTCTACCGGTTCTAATGTCTCCGGATCTCTGTAAAGACCGATATGTCCGACCTTCGCCGCCGGAATCAGAGATAACATTCCGTCTACCATTCCGATTCCCGCACGAAGGATCGGTACGATAGCCAGTTTTTTGCCTGAAAGCATTTTCCCTGTCATCTCCATAAGAGGTGTTTTGATCTGAACATCACTCATTTTCAGATCTCTCGTCGCCTCGTAGCACATCAACTGTGCAATTTCCCCGATCACCTCACGAAATTCTTTTGTTCCTACGTTTTCCTGTCTTACATAATTGATCTTATGTGTGATCAAGGGGTGATCCATCACAATTACTTTTCCTGTCATTATTCTTCCTCCGCAATGTAATTTAATTTTTCTGCAAGTTCTTTTATTAATTCACGCAATATCTCATAGCATTCTCCGTAAGCTGTCAAAGGTTTCCCATATGGATTCGGGATTTCTCCGTCGCTTCCCACGAATTCATTCAACGTATAAACGTTAGCTTTTGTTCCGTATTCGGACAAGATTTTGTTTTTCTCGGCTTCCTCGATCGTAAGGACAAGAGTATCCTCCACCAGCGTTTCCGGTTCAAGCTGTCTGGAAACATGATTTTCAAGGGTCATCTGGGCGCTCTTCATGATCGCCTCCGCTTTCTGATTCGCCGGTTCGGGAAACAGCACGACCAATCCCCGTGAATCAATCACATATTCCTGCGCCAGATCTTCATGCCTTAACATCTCCGCCGCCATCGGCGCCCGGGCAGAATCCGTACCGCTTATAAATATGATTCTTCGGTACTTCTGCCGTTTTGCGATCTCCGCCGCCGAAAGACGCGTATGCCCCGCCGCTTTTTCCAAACGATTCATAATCGCTTTTCCGATTCCTTGCGCGGCAAAAGATTCACTGTAAATCTCTTCCACATCTTCCTCATCAAATTCTCTGAGCACTCTATAGAGATTTCGAGCGATCGTTTTCTCATTTTCCCGTGTACCAATATTTTTCACTACGCCGTATTTATAAAAAGGAAGTGTCTCTGTCGTAGCAATAACCCCCACTTTTCTTCCTTCTTTATAAGCCTTGTATGCAAGCTGGCGAATCGCAAAAATCTCCTCCCGCAGATCTCCTTCTACAATCATCAGTTTTGCTTTCGGAGCGTAATGTCTGTACTTCATCCCCGGAGCTTTCGGAGCTTTCTCACTCTCCGCCACAAGAAGCGTCTCATCAACATCTACTTTTCCGATCACTTCTTCAAACATTTCCGCAGTAATCGCTCCCGGTCTCAAGATCATAGGCGGCGTCACCGTCATATCAAGTATCGTAGACTCTAGTCCGATCTCAACTGCTCCTCCGTCTAAGATCATATCGATCTTTCCGCCCAAATCTTCCGCAACATGTTCCGCCAACGTCGGACTTGGTCTTCCCGAAGTATTTGCGCTCGGGGCAGAAACGAATCCGCCCGCTGCCCGTATAAGCGCTCTCGCCACTTCATCTGTAGGCATACGAACCGCCACTGTATCAAGACCTCCCGTCGTACCATAAGGAACAACCTCGCTCTTTTCAAAGATCATAGTAAGCGGTCCCGGCCAGAAGTGAGCTGCAAGGGCATCTGTTTCAGCCGGGATATTAACAGCAATCTTCCTCAAATCTTCATATTCTGCAATATGCACGATCAGAGGATTATCCGACGGTCGCCCTTTTGCCGCATACGTCTTCATCGCCGCCTCCTCTTTGAGCGCATCCGCTCCGAGCCCATATACCGTCTCGGTCGGAAAAGCAACCAAACCGCCGTTTTTCAGAATCATTCCCGCTTCTTCTATAATCTCTTCATTTATTTTGTTTTTATCGATCTTTTCTATTTTTGTTTCCATGCCCTATATTATAGCATTATTTATTTCAAAAAAAAACTCTTAATTCCTTTTACTACAGCCTCTGCTATTTTTCCTTGATACGCTTCATCAGAAGTTTTTCCGCTTCTTTGTGATTACTCAAAAAACCACATTCCACAATTACTGTCGGCACTTCTGTTTTCTTCAATATATAATAAGTATTATTTGCTTTTTCACGCTTTTTATTTTCCGGATCAATTTCCAGAAGTTCATTCTGCAAAATTTCCGCCGCCGCTTTCCCTTCCCCGGACGTCGTATAATAAAACACCTGCGCTCCAAAAACACTTTCTTCATGATAACTGTTTTGATGTATACTTACAGCAAGATCTGCCTTTGATTCATTCATAATGCGAACCCGCTCTTTCAAATCTCCGATCCTGGTTTCCGCAAGCCATCCGTCCTCTTCACGTGTCATGATCACTGCAATCCCTTCCTCTTCAAGAAGCTTTTTCACTTTCTCTGCGATTATTAAGTTCAGCTCTTTCTCAAGCTTCCCGTTGACTCCCGTTTTTCCGCCGTCAGGACCGCCGTGTCCGGCATCCACTACAACCGTTCTCTTCTTATGCGCTTCCCCTTGTTTTTCCCCGCGCTCCTTTTTATCCGATTTCTCATTCTCCTTTTCTTTCATCCCTATAACCGCCCCCGAATTAGTTTCTTCACTTTCCCTAAACGTCTCCTTAAGCCTCACCCCTGCTTTTTGACACAAAACAATGATTGCCACAAGAGAAATAATCGCCATTCCGAAAACTATTTTTTTCCGCATATAAAAACACCCTCCTTTCCATATAAATATATATGCAAAAAGAGGATGTCCTTTTCAGATATTTTATTTCATGTTTTAGTTCACATTTTAATTTACATATTGCAGGATGAGATCCCACACGCCGGAACCTTCCATTCCAAGACTCCACTCCGCAACACCCGCAAGCTGGTTTTCTTTAATAACTTTCAGCTTCTCTTCCAGCGACTGAGTATCTTCTAACCAAATTTTATAAACGCCTCCGTCGCCTTCCCACTGGGCATAATTCTGCTTCGTCTTATCATCATTCCGTCTGTGCCCCCATTGATGAGATAAGTTCTGCCGCATCATCCATTCCATAAGCGGAACTCTTTACTTTATTCGGATAATTTTCGGCTTCCGTTCCCTCATCTGCCGCAAATTCTTCGTCAGTCTTTGGCCGTTCAAACCAAAGCCGGGTATAAAACGGTACTCCTGCGATCAATTTATCCGCCGGTACTGACTTAAGGGCCTCTGATATTCCGTTTTTCAGATACCCGATCGACGCAACCGAACCTGCTTCATACGATCCTTCTGTATGTTCATCATATCCCATAACAACAACATAGTCCGCCACTGCCGCCTGTTCTTCAATGTCATAATGTGCATTATAAGGCTGCGGAACATAATTATCTACAGAAAAAACAAGTCCATTCTGACGGCACTTCACCGAAAGTTCACGCACGAACTGCACATAATGCGGTCCGCACTCATCGGATACAAGTTCAAAATCAAGGTTAATTCCATCCACGTCAGTCTCCAGCGCTTTTGATATAACTTGATTGATCAGTTTTGCCCGCTTCGACGTATAGCTCAGCACTTGATATGTTTCTTCATAAGAATTGATTCCTCCATGAAAATCCCTCAGCACTGCCCATACTTCCAAATTAGACTGATGTGCGTAATTTACATAATCCGCATCTGCAAGCGATGTAATATTACCTTCTGTATCCGCAAGACTGAACCATGTCGGTGCAATCGTATTCAGCCCTTTTGTCGACGCAATCGTTTCCAATATATAACTATTAGCATCGGCGTTAGAAACATTATGCCACGCCATATTGATCGTATAGTTTTCCGAAATATTCGTATATTCCGGTTCTTCATAATCCCGGGATACCAGCTCTTTTTCAACACTGTTGAGCGCATTTGTTTTCACATATCCGATAAACCCGTCTTTTGTAGCCACTTTCATCCAGTCATTCTCATCTTCAAGAACAGTTACCTTATCCGATTTCTTTACTTCTGTCAAAACCGGACTTTTCACACCGCCCTGATAGCTACCTGCGTATCCCTTTTGATGGAAGCCACTTTCTTCTCTCCCCACTCAGTTGTAATCACTACGCGGGTCGGATCATCATACACTTCGTATTCCATATTCGTGTATTGCTGGATAAACGGAAGGGCAATATATGCAATCTTTCCTTCTGTTTTCAGGATCACATAATCTTCACTCTTTTTCTCTGTTATGTCTGTATATTCTTTACTGCCTACCGCTGCCGAAACACTGCCTCCCGGAAGTGTATAAAGAAGAACGTTCTCATTAGAATCCCAATAAAACCGCTTATTGATCCGATTATGAGCAACAGAATATTCGACATAATACTGCCCGTCATAAACTTTCACCGGATCCGGCGTATTTCCTTCTTCTGCATTCTGAAACCGTTTCACAACCTGATCGTCAATTACAAGCGCAGGATCTGTTTCTGACTCCACTCCATAATATTGTTTCAAATCGGCCTTCTCATTCGTTGAACCGTATCTTTTCCAAATAACAAATCCGCCTATTGCATTATGATCAACACAAAAAACAGAAACCACCGTATAACGGCATTCCGCCTTCTTCTCCTTGCTCTGCTGCTTTGTCTCGCAGGTCTTCTATTCCGTCCAGGTCCCGCTTCCGACATTCTTTGTCTGCTTTGTCCCGAACGGTTTACCGGTTTCCGGGCATTGTTTTCAGGGCGTCGTCTGCGGGTATCTGATGTCTGACTCCATTCCCGCACATCCCGTTTTTCTCTTTCGTCCATGCCGTACCTCCTACTAGCAATTATACGCGTACATTATATCACACTTTTAACACGCGTCGTTAATAATTTGCCTCTTTCAGCAGATTTTAGACATCTTTTTTCACACAACCTCCACTTTGTCCGGCATTAAGGGGTAATTTCTGCCCGAAAGTGTTCATTAATATCAGTAAATCTAAGAGTTTCTATATTGCCATCCCCACTCATCGTATAATCGCGCATATATGTTCCCGCTTCTTTTACCATATGTGCCGTCACGATCTGAAGCGGACTTGCCTGATATCCGTCAAGCAGCATATCAATCCCACGCTTCTCATACTTTTCCAGCTCCATATATAATTCTGTATATTCCGTTTCATCCATTTTCATCTCCCGCAATACTCCTTTCCATGCAAACCGTGATAAATATAGTTTTCCTGCCCTTTCATTATGTATCGTACGGAGGTTTGTGACATACATCCGGATTTTCAGGCAGGGCAAAAGACAGCCGATACGGAAATAAGAGTTTAAACAGCATTCCCTCCTTTCATTTTATTTACTTATCAGTGAATACTATCTTTTGTAAGTGCCATTATATTGTCCGCATTTTATGTTTTCAATGTGTTTTTTGTTCATAACCGCATGGGATTTGTTGATAAGTCTTTACATCCTTTTCTTTTTTGTTTATACTTATCTTGAGGATATGTATCTATTTTTATTCCCGATGCATATTATCTTATATAGTATAAAGGATGTGATTGTATGAAGATTGAAAAACTTAATGAAAATCAGATTCGTTGTACATTGACACATGCTGATCTGGCAGCGCGCCATCTGAAGCTAAGCGAGCTTGCTTACGGCACAGAAAAGGCTAAATCTTTATTTCGCGACATGATGCAGCAGGCGTCATTCGATTTCGGATTTGAAGCAGAAAATATTCCGCTGATGATAGAGGCAATCCCTTCATCTGCTGATTCTATTGTCCTTATTATAACTAAAGTCGAGGATCCCGAAGAATTAGATACCCGGTTCTCAAAATTCACACCGGCTGACAATTCAGACCCTCTGAATTCCGAGACACTGGAAAAACTCCAGGGGGCAGAGGAGTTTCTCAATCTCCTGAACAAGGTCAAAGAAGCGGCAGCGGCGACATCAGCTCCTGTTGAAGAGCCCGGCAGACGGATTCGTTCTCGATCCGGTTGTTTTCTTTTTCTTCACTGGACGGAGTAATCGAAGCCGCGAAATTAATTGCTCCCGCTTATCACGGCGCAAATACATTATATAAGGATGAAAGCGCTGAGACATTTATTCTTGCCCTTGCACCGGTGGAAAATAAATTAAATGAATTTAACAAGATCTGCAATATGCTTTCCGAATACGGATCGCCGGAAAAAGCCGACGCTCCGTGCTTGCATTTCTTGAAGAACATTGCACGATTCTCATATCGGCAGATGCAGTATGTAAATTATCCGCATTATAAACTTGTATGCGGACAACGGATCTCAAAAGAAAAGGGTCGGCGCTTTAACGATCAATCAAATCGCAAAGCGCGACCCTTTTACGCAATTCTTATTTACCCATTGCCTTTGCAGCAGCATTGATTTTTTCTACAAGAAGTCCACAATCAATTCCATGAACCATTGCCGCTTCCTCTAATGTCTCCATCTGAGACGCCGGGCATCCGAGACAATGCATTCCGATCTCCATGAGAATCGGCGCGCTCTCCGGAAATTGATCAATAAGTTCTCCGATTTTTGTATCTTTTGAAAATTCTGCCATTTTCTCTTCCTCCTTGAATTTATGAGGCTATTATAAGCCTTGTTCTGCAAATTATCAACAGTTTTCCTGATTCACCTTTTTCCGCTAGCACCCTCCGAATTATTCCCTCTGAATTCCCCCTTGCTTTTTTAACCGTATGACTGTTTCTGCATCCTCTTTCTTCTCTGTACACTTCATAAATCTACATCGCATTAAATTGTCAGATATATCCTGCCTTTATTTTTGTTTTTTTGAATACTCAAAAGTCAATAATTTATCCGAGTTTTTTCGACATATTTGCATTTTTATCATAACTCACCAAAACATCCGTTCTTTTTTTATTATAAAGTAATCCACCGAAAACATATGTTTTTATGTGGATAATGTGGATAACTTTGTGGGAAAACCGACTTTTTCCACCTTTTTCGTTGTTTTCAGTGTGGATAAGTTGAAAACTCCACGTTTTTCAATTTCGACATTTTTTTACAAATAAACACAAATTTGTGCATTTTGTCTTTTTATGTCGAAAACGGGAAATCTGTATTTCTCTCATCAAAAATACAAATTCCCCATTTCAAAAAATTTGTGTTACAGAACTCTTCTTACTGCAATAATATCAGTATAGGTAGCGCTGCATATTCCGATTCCATCTGCTTCGTTCATTGCATTCACGATCGTTCCGTCCCCCATATAAAGCCCGACGTGACCGTCATACAAAATCAAGTCTCCGGGAAGAGCTTCCTCGTAACTGACGGCGTATCCTGAATTCACCATATCATATGTCGTCCGTGGAAGACTTACTCCGAAATGTGCATAAACCGACTGTACAAAACCCGAACAATCCGCTCCGTTTGTCAGGCTTGTACCTCCCCAAACATATGGATTTCCGATAAACTGACAAGCATAATCAATAACAGCCTGCCCCGGAGTTCCCGGAGCTTGCGAAGGCGTATTCACTCTCCCCTGCGAAACAGCGCCTACAGGCCGTGTTCCCGGTCTGCCGTCAGCACCGCAAACGACAGATGCTGCCATTTTTTCTTGCGCTTCTTCTTCTGCGATCCGCTTTTCTTCCTCTTCTTTTGTCTCCCCATAAGAATAAGAAGTTTCTGCAATCACGTAGTCGCCTGAGACCCAACCGCTTTTATCTCCTACTTTTACCGGATACCATCCGCCGGTCGCTTCTCCCACAGTCTCATAAACTTCGCCTTTTTTTATCTGTGTCAAAATCTTACTGTCCGTTCCGCAGCCTTCCCGAACATTAAGCACATATGCCGTAACCGTCACTGTATCCTTCTCATACTCCTGTGCACGCGCCTGCGCCTCCTCTCCTGTAAAAAGCGCATCTTCCGGCACATATCCTTCAGCCGAACCCGATCTGATCTTCGTCCAGCCATCCAGATATTCCAGCACCTGAGCCGCCGAATCTTTATAAAGTTTCCCGACCCAGTCGCCGGAATCATCCGGTGCGTTTCTGATATAGGTAAACTCCTTCGTATCAGAAAACGCCATATTCAAATACTCACCCTCTTCTGTTGGTACAAGATAGAGATTAATATTATCTTTTACTTCTGTCTCGTAACATTTCTCCAGTACCGATTCAATCCCCGATGCCTGTATAAATGGCTGCTCGTCTTTCCTTTCGGCCGCCGATACTTCAGACACGCTCCCCGGGATCAGAAACATTCCCGCTGCCGCAAACAGAATGCCTCTCGCTTTTGTGTGTGGTTTCTTCATATAAAACCTCCTCTATATTTCGGTCATTTACCGCATTACATTTATCTTTTGTAGGAAGCTTTAAATGTTACACATTTGTTAAATTTGTTACATTCACATTATATCAACTCGCTATTTGTTTGTCAACTTCTCTTACTGATTTTTCATTGACATCTCTCGACAGCAAGTTTCTATATTATTCTTTTTTCTTCTTCTTTCCATTTGTTTCATTAATTATTTTGTAACATTTTATCGTAAATATTCAATTTTAACAGCCAAAAATAATTTTTTCAAAATAATGATTGACAAACATCTTTCTTTGTATTATATTCTAATTACAGTAATCGTTACTATTATTTATTAAATAACGGTTCTTAGTTAGTTATGAAAGGGGGATTCCCATTGGCAGCTTTAAAATATAGTAGACAACGAGAATCCATCAAGCATTACCTTATGACAACCAAAGAGCATCCGACCGCCGACACAGTTTATATGCATGTGAAGAAAGAATTTCCGAACATCAGTCTTGGCACGGTTTACAGAAATTTAAATCTGCTGACCGATATCGCGAAGCCATAAAAATATCTACTCCCGACGGAGGAGATCGATTTGATGGACGGATTGAACCGCATAATCATTTTCTTTGTGAAGAGTGTGGACGGTTACTGGATCTGGATCTGGATATGAAGAGTATCGAAGAAGTCAACTGCCTTGCCGGTAAGAATTTTGACGGAGCGATCACTTCCAGTTCCACTTTGTTTTTCGGTAAATGCGGTGACTGCATTAAAAAGTCATAACAAATAAACAATATTATTTTCAAAAAAGGAGATCAAAATTATGAAAAAATTTGTATGTACAGTATGTGGTTATGTTTTTGAGGGAGAAGCAGCTCCGGCAGAATGTCCGGTTTGCCACGCAGGCGCAGATAAATTCAAAGAGCAGACAGGCGAAAGAGAATGGGCTGCAGAACACGTTATCGGTGTTGCTCAGGGCGTTAGCGAAGACATCCTTGCAGATCTGAGAGCAAACTTTGAAGGCGAATGTACAGAAGTTGGTATGTACCTTGCTATGGCTAGAGTTGCACACAGAGAAGGATATCCGGAAATCGGTCTTTACTGGGAAAAAGCAGCTTGGGAAGAGGCTGAGCACGCTTCTAAATTTGCTGAACTTCTCGGCGAAGTTGTTACAGACAGCACAAAGAAAAACCTTGAGATGCGTGTAGATGCAGAGAACGGCGCTACAGCAGGTAAATTCGACCTTGCAAAACGTGCAAAAGCCGCTAACCTCGATGCAATCCACGATACAGTTCATGAGATGGCAAGAGACGAAGCTCGTCACGGAAAAGCATTTGAAGGATTCTTAAGAGATACTTCGGCTAATCAAAATCCCGAATATTGAAAGATAGGTTATCAGAAAGATGTCGGCTAAACTGTCGGCATCTTTTTTATCTCCTTTTCTTACATTTTTTTATTTTTGTCTGTTTTTTTGTTTTTC
>ENA-OQCP01001080-OQCP01001080.1-human-gut-metagenome-genome-assembly--contig:-NODE-1080-length-10969-cov-1.693783_pt1 | contig 10969 bp, 11 predicted proteins | sample MGYA00242760_ERZ504583 | MGnify/ENA primary metagenome ERZ504583 (study PRJEB26092, sample SAMD00036308) | human gut metagenome | host: Homo sapiens | study: EMG produced TPA metagenomics assembly of...
CCGAATCCTTCCACTCCGCGCTCGTGCCCCATGCGGGCGAAACCACCGAACTGTTCCGTCAGGTGTGCGAACTGGGGGCAGCTCTGAACACCCTCGGTGACGCTGGCGTGCAAGGTACCGAACTGGAACTCTCCGATACGGCGATCCTGTTCAGCGCGGAATCCGAATGGGCCACGCGCTCCGAAACCCTACCAAGCATGAAACTCAACCATTGGCATGACGTACGCGACTGGTACCGCGCGTTCCTCAACGCGGGCACTCGCGCCGACATTGTGCCCCTGAAATACGATTGGAGCTCGTACAAGACCGTCATATTGCCGACTGTGATCATGCTCAGCGCCGAAGACACGCAGCGTTTGGCAGATTTCGCAGCCGCAGGCGGCCGTGTGGTCATCGGCTACGCAACCGGACTGATTGACGAGAACTTCCACACTTGGCTCGGCGGATACCCGGGAGCTGGCGATGGCCTACTGCGTGAAATGCTGGGCGTTCGCGGCGAAGAATTCAACATTCTCGGCGCCGAAGCCGAAGGCGAGCCCACTGAGATTCGTTTGAGCTCCGGAGCGGTCACCCGCCTGTGGCAAAACGACGTGAACGTCGACGGTGAGCACACGCAAGTGCTGGCCACCTACGAAGGTGAGGAAGCCGACGAATGGGAGCTCGACGGCACTGCCGCAATCACCCGCAATCCGTACGGTTCCGGCGAAACGTACTTCGTCGGATGCGATCTCAACGTCGCCGATCTTACGGAATTCGTGCGCGAGAATATCGTGGAAGATTCCGCAAATGTCGCCAATCCGGCCGATTCCGACGTACTGCACACCGTGCGCAAGTCCGCCGACGCAACCTTCGATTTCTATCTGCGCGCGGCAAGAAAGAAATCGCATTGCAGGGCATCGAAGGCGAACCAATCTACCTGTCCAAGCGGAAGCAGAGGAACAGACGGGCAGCTACACCGTGCATCGCAACGGCGTACTCGTCGTAAAGCGCGCATAATTCCGCATAATTTCGCGCAATTTCGCGCAATTGATTGCGTAACACAACAATCTCACACAACCTGAGCCCGCCATTCTGAAACTCAAGAATGGCGGGCTTGCCATAACTGGTAAACTTTTTACCGGCATATTCAACAATCACGGAGACGAACATGGGCGAGTCAAAGCCGGAGCCGAAGCCGGACAAAAAACGCGTCACCCTACGAGACGTGGCCGAAGAGGCAGGCGTTTCACTCAAAACCGCATCCAACGTGATCAACCATTCCGGCCGTATGACCGACTCCACGCGAGAAAAAGTCCAGGAAGTCATCGACCGACTCGGATACCGCGTGAACGTGTCCGCGCGCAATCTCAACCGCGGCAAAACCGGTTTCATCACACTCGCCGTACCAACATTGACCGCCCCATACCTGTCGGAGCTCGCCAACCGCGTAATCGACGCGGCCCGCGGCTACGGCTACTCCGTATACGTCACCACCTACGCCGAAGGATCCGCACAAGGAGCGCAATCACTCCTGCGCAACTTCAACACCACCGTCTCGGACGGCATGATCCTGTCGATCTCCGAAGTCGAAAACCTTGAAGCGGCGGACTTGGACGTGGACTATCCGCTCGTATGCGTGGGTGCGCGTTCCACACACGGCAAAGCCGACCATGTTACCCCCGACGATATTCAGGAAGCCCGACTCGCAGCCGAATACCTGTTCGACCATGGCGCAACCCGGCTCGCGGTGGTCGGATCGCGAACCGAACCGGAGCATATCGATTCCGTGCGTGAAGCAGTGGAAGGCAATGCGCAACTGCGACTTCGCGGCGTGCTCGAAGCGTGCGCCGCGCGGGGAGCGGCATTCGATTCCCGACTGGTAATGAGCACTGGGCAGGATTGGACGATTGGTTCCGGCGCTCGCATTACGCAGCAGCTTATTGATTCCGGGATTCCATTCGACGGTATTGTGGCGTTCAATGACCAGCTTGCGTTGGGTGCGCTGTTCACTTTGGCTGCGAACGGCATTTCCGTGCCTGAACAGATGCAGGTGATCGGCTTCGACAATATTGAAGAAGCCGCATATTTCCAGCCTCCGCTGACCACCATGGATTCTTGTCTCGACTGGATTGCGCCGACTGCGGTCAGCCGCATTCTCGACCGGATCGACGGCACGCGTGTGCTGGAGCCGAGTTACATCACCACCCAGTCGCACGTGATCGCCCGCGCCACCACGCGCGTGTAACTCGCCGTTGGTTTCGTGCCGTCGCCCTTCGAGCCATCGGTTTCGTACCGTTGTCCTTCGTGCCGTTGATTTCGCGCTATCGCCCTTTGTGCTGTTGGTTTCGTATCGTTGGCTTCGCGACGCAGCTCGCGATGTTTGTGCAGACCCGAATCAACTTCGGTGTTCCGGCAATTCCTGCGCGGGCAGCTGCGCCGGTCGACTGTGCGGACACCGAAATGGGACCCACATCAGGAACGACCGGAGAGCGTGAGAATTACAAGAATCACGTTAAGTGCGACAATCAGCGAAACAACTACCATATTGATCGCGAATTTCACCGGACCATCCACATAATCGCCCATTAAAGAACGGTCGTGCGTGTATTTCATTAACGGAATAATCGCAAATGGAATGCCGATCGACAGCACAACTTGCCCTATGATCAGCGCTTCCGTCGGATTCTTAGCAAACCACAACACCACCAACGCCGGTACGAGCGTCACCACGCGGCATGCCCACATCGGCGCTTTGATCCGCAGCAGTCCATGCATGATTTCGGCGCCCGCATATGTGCCGACCGACGTGGAACTCAGGCTGGAAGCCAGCAATCCGACCGAGAAAATCGTGCCGATCACCGGACCTAGCACATGCTGAATGGCCTGTTGCGCACCCTCGATCGTATCCGTGCCGGTCATGCCATGCAATGAATTCGCCGCAAGAATCAATAGTGCAAGATTCACCGATCCAGCAAGTAATAATGCCCAGAACACGTCTATTTTGCTTCCGTGTAGCAGGGTCTTTACGCTCGGTTTGGGCTCTCCTGGCACGTAATGGTCGTTCACCAGCGTGGAATGCAGGTAAATCGCGTGCGGCATCACCGTGGCGCCCAGCATGGAAGTTGCCATCAATACCGTTTCGGTTCCTTTGAAATGCGGAACAAGACCTTGTAAAACTTGCGCAGGATTTGGTGGATCAATAAAAAGGCCTGCAATAAATCCAAAAGTAATCACCAGCAGCAATGCGATAATCAGCTTTTCAAAAATATGATGCGTGGCACTCTTTTGAAAAATAAGCAAGACCGTAGAAATAATGCCGATTATGCAACCACCAATAAAAAGCGGAAGTCCAAATAATAATTTCAGTGCGATTGCGCCGCCAATTACTTCCGCAAGATCAGTCGCTATTGCAATGACTTCCGCTTGCATGAAAAACATGAATCGACCGCCGTCGCCAAGTCGTTCTCCCAGGATTTCGGGAAGACTTTTTCCGGTGACGATACCAAGTTTTGCGGACTGATATTGAATGAGCACGCTCATACAATTGGCGAGTACCAGCACCCACACCAGCAGATATCCGTACCTCGCGCCGGATGTGATATTCGCCGCCACATTGCCGGGATCCACGTAGGCGACGGCCGCCACAAAAGCAGGTCCAAGCATGCCGGCAAGCGCGTGCCCGTGGCGGGAAGAGAAATCGTGATTCGCCCGTGCCGTTTCCCAGCATTCCACGCCATCCGTCGCACCCGCATTGACCATGCCTCCCATGCCGTCCATATCGTTCGCGTCGTCTGTACTGTTCATGTTCGTCGCCCTCTTATCCGAGCAATGTTATAGCGCACGAGACTGCGCGGTTATGTTACGTACGCGCATATCATCTGTCGGCATATGCGCGACTCATGCAACGGCGCGTCCGAACCGTTCCAAGACGCAATGCGAGCATGTGCCACGAAATATGGCCGAATTGCGGCGACCTGCGGCTAAGCTGGAACAAGCATAAGAACGGTTGAGAATAATCGCCTGAAACACAGCCTTCGAAAGGACAACGCATGGCAACTTTCCATACCCCCATGGTCACATTGAACGACGGCAATCTGATTCCGCAAATCGGCTTGGGCGTGCTGCGTATCGACGATGAGGCGTTACCTCCGTAGTGGAGAGTGCGCTGGAAGCCGGCTACCGTCATATCGACGGCGCGGCGGGGTATAACAATGAGGCCGGCGTGGGTCGCGCGCTGAACAATGCGGGATTCACGGAAGGTGAGCAGCGCAAAAACTGTGGGTTACGACGAAACTGCGCGATTCCGAGCAGGGGTATGACAGCGCACGCAAGGCGTTCGACCGCCAGCTTGGCTTGCTGCAGCTCGATTATGTCGACATGTACATGCTGCATTGGCCCACCCCGTTCGACTGGCGTTCCAGCGAAACGTGGAAGGCGTTCCAGGAATTCCGCGCGGAGGGGCGCGTGCGCACGCTGGTGTGTGCAATTTCCTGCCCGAGCATCTCGACCGCTTGCATGAGGAGACCGGCGAATATCCTGCCGTCAACCAGATTGAGCTGCATCCGACCTGGCAGCAGCGCGAGGTCGTGGACTATTGCAAGGCGCACGGCATTGCCGTGGAAGCATATTCGCCGATGGCTCGCGGTGCTGATTTGAACGCCGGAAACGGTGCGATTGAGCGCATCGCAGCGGAGCATGGGGTTACCCCTGCGCAGGTGATTCTGCGTTGGCATATCGAAAATGGCACGATCATCATCCCCAAGTCGGTGCATGCGGATCGGCAGAAGCAGAATCTCGATTTGTTTGGATTCGTGCTCACCCCTGAAGAACATGCCGCGATCGACGCGCTTGACGGTCCGACGCGCGCCGGACATGATCCGATGACGTTCACGTACGCCTGATACTCCGTAATTCCGTAATTTCGTATTATTTTTAATAATTATGCCTCGAAAGAATAATCGTAATTCTTATAATTATCGGAATATTGAACGCGACGTGCGTGATATCCAGCGGGCCGGCAAGCGGTTCAAAAAAAGTTGGATCAACGCCGACGGTCCGCTGGAACGTATTCTTATTTTGCTGGTAGTCGTTGCGGTAATCGGCGTCACTATCGGCATGCTGCTGCCGAAAGTCAATCCGACCGTAGGCGAAATCACCGGCGAGTACACGGCAACCGGCACAGCTGCGGAAACGTTGGAAAAACTTACCGTCGACGACAATCCCAGCAAGGCCGGATATGATCGCGATGCGTTCGGATTCCGCGAAACCGACGACGATGGCAACGGTTGCGACGTGCGCGAAGACGTGCTCGCGCGCGATCTGACGGACGTGCAATATAAGAACGGCCGTAGCTGCCAGGTTGCGTCGGGCACGCTTGACGATCCGTATACCGGTCAGACCATCCAATTCGTACGTGGAGTGAAAACGTCTTCGGCGGTGCAGATCGATCATGTGGTCGCGTTGGAAAATGCGTGGCAGTCGGGCGCGAACACGTGGGATCATGCGAAGCTGTACCAATTCGGCAACGACATGTACAATCTGCTGGCCGTGGATGGGCCCGCGAATCAGCAGAAGGGTTCCGCTTCGGCCGCATACTGGCTGCCGACAAACAGTGAATACCGTTGCGATTACGTGGCCCGGCAGATTGGCGTGAAAGACAAGTACGGGCTGACTGTCACTTTGCAGGAAAAGCGGGCGATGCTTTCCGTATTGCACGGTTGCCCAGCGCAGGAATTGCCGGAAAGCTGAAGCTGCTCATTTAGGCGCGGATATTTGCGGGTGTTGGCTGGGAACGGTCGTAGTTGTAGACGGTGAACGTTCCTTTGTTGAATCGTTTGGTTTCGTACAGCGCCAAGTCGGCCTGTGCGACGCATTGGTCGAAATCCACGCTTCCGATCGCGTCTCCATCGGCGCGCCCCGTGCCAAGCTGGCACCGTCAGCGGCTGCAATGCGGCACACGCCTACGCTGCAATGCACGTCTTGCCCGTGCTGTTCCGAGGTGCGTGCCAACTGTTGGAAGAACATGCCCAGCGTGGTTTCAAGCACCTGTTCGCTGGCGGTGTTGCGAATAAGCGCCAAGAATTCGTCACCGCCATATCGGCAGATAATGTCATCTTGCCGGTAGATGTGCCGAAGTTGGGATGCGACCTCGCGGATCCAGAAATCGCCGACCGTGTGTCCGTATGTGTCGTTGATGGTTTTGAAATCGTCGATGTCGACGAACATCAGCATCGCTTCGTCGTGCGAATCCATGCGGTCGAAATATTTGCGCATGTGTTTCCATCCCGCTTCCTTGTTCAGCAAACCGGTCATGCCGTCATGTTCGGCTTCGTACCGTGCTTTTTCGTAGGCGGCCTGTTGCGAGTGGAATCGCATGTTCATTTCCACGGTGTCCATGACGAACATAATCTGTGTGGAAATCACGATCGCCAAACATTGCAAATGAAAACTGTATGCCAGTGTTGGTAGATGGTCGCCAATACTGGTAGCACGAAGAACGACATCATGGAAAGGAAAATAATGCGATCAAGATTCTTGCGATATGAGATCAACATGAAGAGGCATAATGCGATTCCCAAGACCGCAATTGCCTGCGAAAGAAGATAGAAATTACCGCGATGGTAAAGATTGTGGTCATCGAAATAGTAGAAAAGACCAGTGAATTGTGTGATGATAAGTAAGAGAATTCCAATTACGGATAATGCGTAGACAGCACGCAATGCGGCTGGTTTGCGATGCTGATGTTTGCTCACTGTCAACCAAACATAGGTTGCGAAGAAACTCATGAAAATATAGTTGATGCAGAATACTGAGAAATTGCTTATGCGAACCATATAGTATGCGGTTTCGTCTGCATCTACGCGAAAATACCAGCTGAGCGCGTCGGTTCCAAGAAGAAGCATGCAGGCGATCTGCATGAGTATTTTGATGCGAGTTCGTCTGGTTTTGTGTGGGGTTGCAATGAAAATTCCGCCTGCGCAAATCAGGCATATGAAAATACCCCACAACTCCATGCAGATGTGGAACATGGCCCTGACTGTCATTATCCTCCACCCCCCCCCTCTCTCTCGACGCTGCCTGCGTCGAAAACTTGCTACCTCTTTCGTGTGCCATGATACCTCTAAATAGGGGAGCGTTACCCCGAAATGACAAAAACAGGAATCCGCAGGCGAATATCCATGCCTCTGTCATACGGGCTATCATATAGTTTGTGCGTTTGAATGTGGAGAAGGTGATTGATGTCAGCAAGGCGGAACATGTCCCGAGCGCTTACTCGAGAGGAATCGTATCAGGACGGTCATTTAACGCGCACGGCGTTTATTTCCATTGCGATTCTTACATTTATCACGTTCGTCGGTAATTTCACGCAATTGCAGTTGAGCGCCGCGTTGCCGACGATCGTCAGTGATTTTGGTATTTCCGTTACGACCGGTCAGTGGCTGACGTCGATTTTCCAGCTGGTCATGGGCGTGATGGTGCCGCTTACGGCATACCTTACGAGACGTTTTCGACGCGCGAAATCGTGCTTGTTTCCATGGTTGTGTTCACGATCGGCTCGCTGTTCGCTTGGCTTGGTCCAACTTTTTGATGGTGCTGATCGGGCGTTGCTTGAGGCGGTTGGCACGGGTGTGATGTGGCCGGTGTTGCAGATCACGGTGTTTTCGATTTATCCGCTGTCTCGCCGTGGTTTCGCAATGGGTACGGTTGGCATGGCGATGAGCGTGGCTCCGGCGATCGGCCCGACGCTTGGCGGTGTGCAGACGGACTTGAACGGTTGGCGTTCAATTTTCCTCACGTTGACCATTATCGGCGTGATTTCGCTGCTTCTTGCCTATTTTGGATTGCATAATTTCGGTGAGAACGATAAAACCGCGAAGGCTGACTTTTTTTCCGTTGGACTGTCTATTTTCGGTTTCGGCGGGCTAATGTTCGGCTTTACGAATATTGAATCGTATTCGTTTGTAAATCCTATGGTTTGGCTGCCAATGGTGATTGGCGTTGTGGGAATTATTTGGTTTGTGCTCCGCCAGATTCATGGCGCGCGCAGGCAGATTGAAAATCCTGAAGCGCAGCCGCCACTGTTGAATTTGAGCGTGTTGAAGAATCGTAGTTTTACTGTTGGCACGATCACGGCCGCGCTCTCGTTCTTCGCGTTCAGTTCGATTATGGTGATCATGCCCCTGTACATTCAGGATTGCCGTGGCTATTCTGCTGCGATTAGCGGCTTGGTGATGCTTCCGGGTGCTTTGGGCCAGTGCATTTCGCAGTTTTTCGGTGGTAAGGTGCTTGACCGTTTCGGCGCACGTCCGGTGGCGTTGATAGGCACGATTACCTTGTGTTTCGGCACGGTCATGATGAGTTTGATTTCCATGACTTCGTGGATTTGGTGGGTGTCGATTTGGCAGTTTGTGCGCCAGATCGGCATGGGTTTCGTGTTGATGCCGATCACCACATGGTCACTGAATTGTTTGGAACCGGAAGAGGTGAGCGCCGGATCCGCGGTGACGAATACGGTTCGTCAGATTGCGGGCGCGATTGGCGCTCCGGTGTTGGTGATTTTGATGGAGACGTTCACGTCTCTTCGTTGGACTGCGCTTGGCGGCACAAAAGCCGTGTATGCGGCTGCCAACGTGTTCGGCATTCAGTGGGCGCTTCGTATCAGTGCAGCAATCTGCTTCGTGATGGTGCTGATGGTGTTCTTCGGCGTGCGCGGCCAGGGTGCCGGTTCCACGCATGAAACCGTGCAACGCGCCCTCAACCGTAGGCGTGCCGCCTGACCGTGCATGCTGCGACGGCTACTCCTCTTCGTTGGGCTTGTATTCCACTACGCTGAGGGCCACCACGCCTGCGCTGGTGTGCACGAACACATTGGCGCTCCCGCTACGGCTTCCAAGCCTTCCACCAGGTGTGAGATCGGCTCGGAATCGAGCACTGGCAGCACTTGCGCCACGCCGTCTGCGTCGGTGACGGTGAGCGTATCGTCCAAATATCCGGAGGCGAGCGTTTCGTCGATGGCGCTTTCGAATTCGGCCAGCTTGCTGATTTCCTCTTCGGCGGCCTTGTTTGCGGCCACTTCCACAGCTTGCGCCACTTCTTCTCGCATTGCTTCTTCGCTCATGATTGCCTCTTTTGTTAAGCACCGTTTTGCAACCTATAGATTATCGGATGAACGTATCAGAACGATTTCAAATGCCGGAAAGTGTCCATATAGTGGCACTTTTGTGAAAGCATCACCCTCAATGCATGCGGGAAACATATGCGGGGATGAACGCGGGTAGCGTTCACGAGAAGAGATGTTGTGAGAGATGTTGTGAAAAACGATGCGTAAGACTATCGGTTGCAACATGTGATTGCATACGATTGCGGATTGCGCGGAACAGGAAGATGAAACGGAAATATGGAATGGGAAAGGAGTGCGCATGACTCGACTTGGCGATGTCCAGCGCAATGAAACGCGTCGCGAAACGCGTTCAACGTTGCTGACGGCTTTGCTTTGGTTGGTCACCGCGGTCATTGTGGTGGCGATGTTGTTGCGCATGCTGCCGAATAATCTTGATGGCAAACGCTATGTGCCTCTGGTTGTTGCGCTGATGCCGTGGCTGGGTTTGCTTTCCGCTGTGATTGCGGTCTTTGCTCTGACAATTCGCCGTATCGGCAAACGAAGGGCGTTGGCTGCATTGAGCGCGGTATGCGTGGTCATACAGGTCGCTTGGCATTGGGGGTATATTGTGCCGGCTGCCAACCCTGTCGCACAGTCCATGGCAACGGTTCGTGTTATGACGTTCAACACGAAGCAGGGTGTTGCCGATGCACAACAAATCGTTGAAACAATACGCGAAGAGCATATCGAAGTCTTGGCAATGCAAGAGGTTTCTTCGGATTTGCTGAACAGATTGAACGATGGGGGAATCGCGGATTATCTTCCATATTCCGTTACTCCGCAGCTTACATGGCATGATAATGGCGGTGTGAATGTGCTGTACAGCGCGCATCCATTGCAGGAAACAACTGAGAATCTTATTCCCATAGAATCAAGCAGTATCCCTGCTGCAACCGTTGCGCTCAACGGAAGAAATGTGAGATTCGGTCGGTACATCCTTTTTCTCCGCGTCCCAGAAATCAAGGTTTATGGAATAAAAGTTTGGATTCTATCGCTCAATTACGGCATTATGACAATAATGAATCATATGTTTTGATGGGTGATTTTAATGCCACATGGGATCATGCGAGTTTCAGATATTTGCTTGGTGATCGTTTTACTGACGCTGGTCAGAGTGCGGGGGAGGGTCTGCATATGACGTTCCCTGCAGTATTTCCGATTGCTGAAATCGACCATATTATTTACGACAAGGGCGTGCGTGCAACTGATCTTGCAACCAAACGGATTCAAGGTTCTGACCATCTCGCACTGCTTGCCACCCTAACCATTGCATAGCGGCGGAAAATGGCGGCGGAAACGAACTTCCGCGATAAACCTACAACTCAAGAAGCCCGCTCCTTTGTCGGGGTGTGTATGTTTCCTGCGGTATTTCCTAAGGGGGTAAAACGGTTAAACCCCAAATTGTAATATCTATACCTGAGGTAAGATTGAGGATTGTAGTTTCCATAAGTCAGGTAGAGATACAAAGGGTGTGCGGTATGCATATCATGTTCGTCTGTACAGGCAATATCTGCCGGTCGCCTATGGGCGAACTCTTGCTCACTCGCTACCTCGCTGGCACCACTGTGCAGGTTTCTAGCGCCGGCACGCGTGGCCTTCCGCGATGCCAGATGGATCCGTCCAGTGCCAGACTTATGACCAGCGTCAACATTGAACCAAGCGGATTCCGATCCCGCAGACTCACCCGATCTATGGCTGAGAGTGCTGATCTGATTCTCTGTTTCGAGAAAGAACAGCGCAAGGACATCGTTGCCCTCGCGCCAGGCGCGGTCCGTTATACATTTCTGCTTAACGACTTTGCCAACATGTGCCAATACTGCGCGCAAAACG
>ENA-OQCP01001082-OQCP01001082.1-human-gut-metagenome-genome-assembly--contig:-NODE-1082-length-10964-cov-7.302113_pt1 | contig 10964 bp, 16 predicted proteins | sample MGYA00242760_ERZ504583 | MGnify/ENA primary metagenome ERZ504583 (study PRJEB26092, sample SAMD00036308) | human gut metagenome | host: Homo sapiens | study: EMG produced TPA metagenomics assembly of...
CGGTGGAGCGCTTGACGGCCTTAAGGATGTCAACGCCAAGGTGAGGTTGCCGGTAAAGTGACCGTCCATACGTCGAAGTGCACGTAGTCGGCACCGGCGATCTTGTCGAGTTCGCCCTTGAGGTTGGCCATGTCGGCCGAAAGGACAGACGGAGCGATTTTGATGGAACCATGGTAGAAGCCTTTCTGCGCTAGTCGGTGAGTCCGTAGAACTCTTGAGAAGGGACGCGATCTGTGAGAATCTCGAGCGCCCTATCCAAAGTAACACCGTTGTAGAGCGTTTGCTCCACGGCAAAGGTGAGCGGAATGTCTACGCCCAGTGAACGGGCAAGCTCACTGACGCTGCGGGCCGCGACGGCGCCCTCGACCACCATATGCGTACGTGCCTGGTACTCGTCGAGCGAGATGCCGTGGGCAAACTCGTAGCCAAAGGTGCGGTTGCGCGAATGCTCGGAGGTGCAGGTGGCAATGAGGTCACCCATGCCGGCAAGACCCATGCAGGTCATGGCTTGACCGCCGCGGGCGTGCACCAGACGGCTGATCTCGGCCAGGCCGCGCGTCATGATAAGGGCAAGCGTGTTGTCGCCCGCACCAGAACCGGCGGAAATGCCGCACACGATGGCGATGACATTTTTCATGGCGCCGCAAACCTCGACGCCGGTCATGTCCTGCGACAGGTAGATGCGGAAGGCCGTGGATAGGAGCAGGTCCTTAAAGGTCTCCCCTACCTGTGGATCATTGCTGGCGATGACGGCGGCAGAAAGCCCGCCGCGGCAGATCTCCTCGGCATGGTTGGGGCCCGAGAGCGCCGCGACACGCGACTCGTTGCCGATCTCACTGGCGATTACCTCACTCATAAGCAGGCCGGATTCGGGCTCAATACCTTGGTGAGGCAGAGTGCCGGGGTGTCGGCGGCGATGAAGGGTGCTGCCTGATGGCATACGCTGCGCAGGTGCGTGGAGGGCACGGCAAAGATGATGGCCTCGGCGCCGTCGAGCGCCTGCGACAGGTCCGTGGCGGCGACAACGTTGCCGGGCAGCTCGTAGTCCACCAGATACCGGGGATTGCGGTGCTCGGCATTGATGCCGGTGGCCGTCTGCTCGCTATGGGCCACATGGTCACGCGCTCGGCTCGCTCGGCGGCGAGGCCGGCGACGGCGGTTCCCCAGGAGCCGGAGCCAATCAGCGCAACATTCATGACTCTCTCCTACTTATCGTCGGGCTCGGTGACGCGCTTGGTAAACGAGAGCTTGGACTCCTTACCGGCCATGAGCTTTTGGATATTCGAGCGATGGGCCCACACCACGGTGATGCCGATCATCGCCATGCAGAACTTGAGGCCCAGGCTGCTGTACGGAAAGACCGCGCAAGCAGCGATAGGAAGTCCGATGGCCGCGGCAAGCGAACCCACTGACACATACTTGGTGATGGCGACGGCTACGATAAACATGCCCAGCAGCGACAGGCCAATAGGCCAGTACCAGGCGAGGATGACACCCAGACCAACTGCGATACCCTTGCCGCCGTGGAAGTTGAGATAGGGCGAGAAGATATGGCCCCACACGGCTGCCAGGCAAATGACACCGAGCATCCAGTCGCCGGGGGCTCCGGGCGCCATGATGTTCGGCGGAAATCCATAGCCCACGCTCGCGATGAACGGACGGGCGATGACAACGCAGATGGCGCCCTTAAGGCAGTCGAGCAGCAGCGTGAGCGCGGCCACCTTGGGGCCGGCTACGCGCAGGGCGTTGGTGGTGCCGATGTTACCGGAGCCCGCCTTGCGAATGTCGGTGTGGTTAAACACGCGGCCCAAGATCAGGCCAAACGGAATCGCTCCGATAAAGAACGAGACCACGGCGCAGATGGCGGTCAGCAGAATCGGATTATGCATCCTTTTGCTCCTTCTTCCTAAAGAAGAGTCGAATGGGCGTGCCGGCAAAGTCGAAGGTCGAGCGCATGCGGTTCTCCACGTAGCGCTGGTAGGTGTCGTTGACCAGGTCACTGTGGTTGACGAAGAACGTGAACGTCGGCGGGTTGACGCCCGTCTGGGTCACGTAGTGCATGCGCAGGCGGCGCTTGCCGTCCACCACGGTATGACCGAACTCGCGCAGGTCGGTGAGGAACGCGTTGAGGCGCGAGGTGCTAATCTTCTGCGAGCGCGTCTTTTCGGCGGCGTCTACCATCGCCCAGATCTTCTCGACGCTGCGGCCGGTGAGAGCAGAGATGCGCAGGTACTGGGCCCAGGGAGCCATGACGCCCAGACGGCGGTCGATGGTCTCCATGCAGGCCTCGCGCTTACGGTCGTCGTCGAGCAGATCCCACTTGTTGAGCAGCACAACGATGGCGCAGCCGCGCTCGATGGCAAGACCCATGACCTTCTGGTCCTGCTCGGTAACGCCCACGGAGCGTCGACGACGAGCAGCGCCACGTCGGCGCGGTCGATGGCGCGCAGGCCGCGGACCATGGAGTAGTACTCGATGTTCTCGTACACGGTGCTCTTCTTGCGAATGCCCGCGGTGTCGACCATGCGGTAGTGCTTGCCGTTACGCTCGACGACAGTGTCGATGGCGTCGCGCGTCGTGCCGGCAATGTTGGACACGATAGAACGGTCGGCGCCCAGGATGCGGTTGAACAGCGACGACTTGCCGGCGTTGGGGCGGCCGATGATGGCCACGTTCAGCGCGTCGGGGAACTCATCGGCGACCTCGTCTTCTTCCTCGGGAAGCAGGGCCACGATATCGTCGAGCAGGTCGCCCGTGCCATGGCCATGCAGGGCCGAGAGCGGCGTGGGCTCGCCGATACCGAGCGAATAGAACTCCCAGATGCTGTCGTTTTCGCGATCGGGGTTGTCGAGCTTGTTCACCAGCAGAAAGACCGGCTTGTCGCAGCGCTTGAGCATGCGGCGACCGACTCGTCCTCTTCGGTGACGCCGGTGCGGCCATCGACTACAAACAGGATGACTGCGGCTTCCTCGGCGGCGGCGAGCGCCTGGTCGCGGATGGACGTGGCAAAGACGTCGTCGCTCTTGAGCGGCTCGATACCGCCCGTGTCGACGATGGTGAACTCGCGGCCGTTCCAATCGGCCGTGTGATACGAGCGGTCGCGCGTGACGCCGCGAGACTCGTGGACGATGGCGTCCGAGGTCTGGGCCAGGCGGTTAACGAGCGTGGATTTGCCCACGTTGGGGCGTCCGACGACGGCGACGATAGGTTTCATCTGCTCTCCTTTAATGGGTAGGTTCAGTGGAAGTGTTAGAGTCGGCAGGCACAATGCCAAGGATATGCTCCAGGGTATCGAGCAGCTCATGCGGCATGGTTGACACCACATGAACCTCGGCGCCGCGACTGGTAAGGCTTGCGAGTAAATCGTCACGATGATACTCGTCAAGCGTCATGCCGTCAGCGTTGAACATGAGCTTAGGCACAAAGAGCATAACCCCCGACAGATCTTGGGGCAGCTGCTCCAAGATGTCACACGCGACGATGAGGCCGGTCACGTCCACGTTGCCGCCAAAGTAGCGGTTCTTGATGGCCGTGACAGTGCCGGCGAGTCCCTGGGGCGACTCCACAAAGCGGGCCACCGTGTCGCGTGCGCTGGCGCCCGAGAGGCACAGCAGATGCTGGCTGCGGGCGGCGATGGCCTCGCGGACGCGGGCCAGACGCTCGGTATAGGCGGCAAGCACGTCGTCGGTCTCGTCTAGATACGAGCGGATCATGCCGATGCGTCGTAGTACTGCGGGTAACCGTCGTAAAAGTCTGCCTCTGGAGGATCGATGCCGGCGTCCAGATAGAACTCGTCGCTCATCTGGAAGGTGTGGCGGCCAAAGCGCTCATAGGCGCGGTCCTGGAACGGTCGGATCATGGCAATGGTCTCGCGCGCCAGTTCGGGCTTGTCGCTGTATGACCAGCTAAAGCGGTTTTGGTGTTTGGTAAAACCGAGCGGCACAATGCCCAGGCTTGTGATTTGCTCGTGCTCCTCGCAAAAGCGCAGGGTCTTTTCCAGCTCCTCGCCGTCGTTCATGCCGGGGCACAACACGATCTGCGCGTGAATCTCGATGCCGGCGGCATGATGGTCTCGAGTACGTCCATGCCTCGCTGGGCGTTACGGCCCATCATACGACGGCGGACGTCGGGGCTCACAGCGTGGACCGACACGTTCATGGGACTCATGTTGCGCTGGATGACGTTTTGCACGTCCTCGTCGGTGAGGTTCGTAAGCGTGACAAAGTTGCCTTGCAAAAAGCTTAGGCGATAGTCGTCGTCGCGAATATAGAGCGTGGAGCGGCCGCCCTTGGGGAGCATGGTCATAAAGCAGAACACGCAGGCGTTGACGCAGGTACGCATGCCGTCGAAGATGGGGCCATCGAACTCCAAACCCCAATCCTCGCCGGGAAAGCGGTCGAGCTCGACGGGGGTGACGGTGCCGTCGCGCGGGTCGAAAACCTCGAGGTCGACGGTATCATCGTCGGCTCCCAGAGCCACACGATCATGTCGGTGAGCGCCTCACCGTTGACCGTGAGCACGCGCATGCCCGGCTCGATACCCACATCCCACGCGGGCGATTCGGGACGCACGTTCTTTACGAGCGCGCCCTCACCCGGCTCGGGGTCGCGGCTGCGCCCGTAATCGGCCACCTCGGCGGCGTATGCGGGTACGGTCTGGTCCATGGTTAGCGGCAAAGCTCCTTGATGCGCTCGACGGCGCGCTCGATGTGTTCTTGCGGGGTGGAGGCTCCGGCGGTGATGCCGATGTGGTGAGCGTCGGTAAACCACGCGGCTGGAGCTCAGAAGCTTCCTCGATGTGATACGTGCGCTCGCAGGCGTCTGCGCAAATCTGCGCCAGGCGGCGGGTGTTGCCCGAGTTCTTGCCGCCCACGATGACCATGCAGTCGCAGCGGTTGGCAAGTGTGGCTGCTGCCTGTTGACGCTCACTCGTGGCGGCGCAGATGGTGTTGATCACGCGCAGCTCCTGCACGCGCGGGTGATAGCAGCCACGACCTCGGCCAAGTTCTGCGCAGTCTGGGTGGTCTGCACAACCAAGCCCACTTTACCCTTGAGCGACAGCGCGTCCGCATCGGCAGCGCAGCTCACGACCTGCGCGTCATCGCCGGCGTGGCCCAGGATGCCCTCGACTTCGGGGTGGCCCGGCTCGCCCACGACGATCACGCGGTAGCCTCGCGCACCAGGCGCTCGGCCGCCACGTGGACCTTCTTCACGTAGGGGCAGGTGGCGTCGACGACGTTAAGGCCACGCTCGCGAGCGGCATCAATGACCTGCGGCACCACGCCGTGGGCGCGGATGATCACAGTGCCCGACGTGGCGTCGTCCAAGGTGTCGGCCAGACCGACGCCTGCCTCGGCGAGCTCGCGTACCACGATCGGGTTATGGATGAGCGGACCCAAGGTATGGACCTGAGTGCACTCCCCTGCCTGCGGCGCAGCGGCCAGCGCCATATCGAGCGCACGCTGTACGCCGTAGCAGGTGCCGGCGTGGGCAGCGATTTCGATAGTGGGGGCGTCTGCCTTGCCGGGCACAGCCTCGGCGGTGTTCATGACTTCCTCGTCCATGGCTAGAACCTGCCGGGTGCTCGGCGCACAGGTCATCACGCATGGCGTAGACGCGACTCATGGCTTCGGACTCAAACCAGGCTAGGCGCTCCTTGCGCTTGAGCTCGACAGGCGCGTCGGAAAGCGAAATTAACTTGCCGGCGCGGATCCAGCACTTTTTGGGGCGCATGATCTTTTTGCCCGCAGGCGTAATATCGGACCAGCCGCAGATGGCGAGCGGGTTGACGGGTGCCTTACCCATCTGGGCGATGAGCGCAAAGCCGCCGTGGACTTCGGGCTTGATCTCGCGCGAGCGGATGCGCGTACCCTCGGGGAAGATCAGGACGTCCTCACCGCGCTGCAGCGCATGCTGGGCGGCACGCAGGCACTTCATGTCGGCGGTGCCGCGCTCGACGGGAATGCCGCCCACGCGGCTAAAGGCCCAGCGCACGATCTTGCTCTTCGCAAACTCGGACTTAAAAATGGGGCGAATGCGGCGGCCGCCAAAGAACAGCGCCGTCTCCACAGCTAGGAGCTCGGCCATCGATGTGTGGTTGCAGATGACCACGCTGCCGCGGCCTTCCTGGCGCTCAAACAGCAGGTCGCTGTCCTCGACCTTCCAACGCCACATGAGCTTGGAGAAGACCCACAGGATGCCCATGACCACGGCGACGGTGCCGCGGATGAGCGCCGGGAACTCGGCGTAGGGGGCGTTGTAGTAATCCTCGGGCGTCTGCTTAAACAGGCGCATGGGCTACCTCCTTTGGTTGATGAGGTCCTCGATGATCGAGACGACCTCGTCGATGGTGTGGGCGGTGGAGTCGACATGTACCGCGTCCTCGGCGGGAACGAGCGGCGCGACCTCGCGGCTGCTGTCGAGCTTATCGCGCTGCTTGAGGGCGTCGAGGGTCTCGTCGACCTCGGCCTCAAGCTGCTCTTCGGTGAGCGGCTGGGCGTCGTTTTGGTGGCGCTGCAGCACACGGCGACGGGCACGCTCGCGCGGGTCGGCGGTCAGGAAGACCTTGACCTGTGCGTTGGGGAACACGACGGTTCCGATGTCGCGACCCTCGGCGACGATATCGCGGTCCTCGGCGGCGCGGCGCTGGTGGATGAGCATGGCGGCGCGCACGCCGGGTAGGCCGAGACCTTGGACACGTTGGCGTCGACCTGCGGGGTGCGAATGGCGGCCGATGCGTCCTTGCCGTCGATGGTCAGGCGCGTGTCCTCGCCGGTGCCGTTGGTAAAGCGGATCTCGATTTGCTCGGCGAGGGTGTCAATGGCCGCCTCGTCGTCCAGGTCGATGCCGCGGTCGAGCGCGGCGAAGGTGACGGCGCGATACATGGCGCCCGTGTCGAGCTTGTTAAAGCCCAGCTGGCGGGCAATCTCCTTGGCGATGGTGGACTTGCCGGAACCGGCGGGGCCGTCGATGGCGACGATCATGCAATGCTTCCTTTCGGTGGTTGACGTGCTGGTATGGGACGCGGGCGCTGGGGCTTTGCGATTGCCTAGCTCGTGTAGCGCTCGCGGTAGGTGTTGCGCTTGGGCGCGGAGCCGTGGCTACCGTGGTGACGCGTGCGACTCGCGGTGTTGGTCGCCGGCGCGGCGCTGCGCTTGGAGCTGGCCTGCTTGGGCGGGATACCGCCGTCTTTGAGGATCTGCACCTCGCGGTCGGTGAGCTCGCGCCACGAGCCCTTGGCCACATCCTTGAGCTCCAGGCCGGCAAAGTTGCAGCGGTGCAGGCGGATCACCGGGTGGTGAATCTTGCTCAGCATGCGCTTGACCTGGTTCTTGCGGCCTTCGCGGATGATGACCTCCACGGCGGTGGTGCCGGGCTTAACGCCTTGCGGAGCTACGGCCTCGGCCTCGCGCGCGTTAATGACGCGGCAGATCGCCGGCTGGCACAGGCCGTCATCGAGCTCGATGCCGCGGCGGAGTGGTTCTAAGTCGCGATCGGTCAGGTTGCCGTCCACGAGCGCCTGGTAGGTCTTGTAAACATGCTTGCTGGGGTGCAGCAGATCCTGCGACAGGTCGCCGTCGGTGGTAAAGAGCAAAAGGCCCGTGGTGTCGCGGTCCAGGCGGCCCACAGGGAACAGGCCCGGAAAGCGGTCGCGCGGGACCAGGTCGGCCACGCAAGGGCGCTCCTGCGGATCGCTCATGGTGGTGAGGTAGCCGGTCGGCTTGTAGAGCATCAGGTACACGGAGCCCTGGTTGAGCTTGACGGGCATGCCGTCGACCTCGATATGGTCGTGGTCGACGTCGACCTTGGTGCCCAGTTCGGTCGCGATCTGGCCGTTGACGGTCACGCGGCCGGCGGTCATCAGGTCCTCCGATCCGCGGCGGCTCGCCACGCCCGCGCGCGCCAAAAAGCGCTGCAGGCGCATGGTATGCGGGTAGACGGGCTGGGCGTCGGTTGCGGGTACTGCGTTGCCCATGGCACGCGTCTCCCCTACTTCGTTAGTCCTCGTCATGTAAATCCTCCGAGGTCTCGTCGACGACCAGGGTTTCCAAGTCCTCGACTGCCTCAACATCTTCAACATCGGTATCGAGCAGTTCGCGCTCTTCGTCCAGGTCATCGGCCTGCTCCTCGAGCGTGGACTGAATGCTACGACCGCTCAGGCGCTCGCGGATAAACCGGCGCGACTGCTCGTCGGGGGCAAACTGCTCCAGATCGGGCAGGTCGCGGGTGGAGCGCAGACCGAACTTTTCCAAGAAGGCGTTGGTCGTGCCGTAGATGATGGCCTGACCGCGCTCGGGGTCGCGGCCGAGCTCGCGCACCAGGCCCTTGTCCACGAGCGACGCAATGACGCCGTCGGAGTTGACGCCGCGGATGCCCTTGACCACCTCGCGCGTGACTGGCTGGTGGTAGGCGATAACGGCCAAGGTCTCGAGCGCCGCCTGCGACAGCTTTTGCGTGTCCCAGCTCAGCACATAGGCCTCTACCACATCGTGGTAGGCGGGGTGCGTAAACAAGCGCCAACCACCGGCGACCTCGCGCAGCTGAAAACCGCGGTTAGCCTCCTCGTACTCAACTTTGAGCTCGGCGAGCAGCGATGCGCACTCGCCCGGGGCGATATCCAGTGCACTTGCCAGCGCGGGCGCACTCACGGGGTCGCTCGACACCAGCAGCAGCGCCTCCAAGGCGCCTTTGAGGCTGTTTGCCTCCAGCGTGGAAAGGGTTGACATGGTTGCCGCTCCTATTCGGTGAGCTCGGGGCCCTCGCCGGGCACGTATGCCTCGGCGCCCTCGACGCGATTGATTTGAATGGTTCCAAAGATTTCGTCCTGGCTCAGGGTAAGCGAGCCGCGCTTGGCGAGCTCGAGCATGGCCAGGAAGGTGACGACAAGCTGTTCGGTGGTGGCATCGCCGTCCAACAGCTCGCGGAAGGTGCAGGTTTGGTGAGCCATGGTAAAGCGATCGACCGAGGCCACCGTCAGGTCGAGCGGCACGCGATGCGGTGCCACGTGCTCGGCTTCCAGCAGGAAAGTCTGGCGCTTGCCGTCCAGGTCGGCGCAGATGACGGCGAGGCCGCGCAGGGTAATGCCGGCCAGGTAGTCGGGCATAAGGCCAAGGAATTCGGGGTCGGGGCCGGCCACGCGCGGATGCATGCGGCTCTCGGCCTGCATCCGCGCGCCAAGGGCTGCCGCCGCGCCTTTAAACTGCTTGTAGGCAATCAGGCGCTGGATCAGGACTTCGCGAAGGGCGTCGCCGTCGAGCGCACTGAGTTCCTCGAGGTCTTCGTCGTCCTCGTCACCGTCGCCTGTCTTGCGCGGGGCCTCCTGGGGTACCAGCGAGGCTGCCTTAATGTCCAAAAGAGTTGCCGCGACCAGCAAAAAGTCGCTCGCCACGTCCAGGTCCAGCGCCTCGATACGCTCGGCCTCGGCCAGGTATTGCTCGGCCACCTCGCTGATCGAGATGGCGCCGATATCAACTTTTTGGCGGGTTACCAGCTGCAGCAGCAGGTCGAACGGTCCGCTGTAGACCTGCGTCGACACGCGATACGACATCTTCGACCTCCTTTGACGGCGCCTTCGCGGCGCGGTTTGGGTGCATGTTGCGACCGTTTTGCACGGTCGACCTGTAAGTTTACCTTAGATGCCGGCGATTGCGAAGTTGAGCAGCCACTCGGCCAACGGATACACGGTAACGTCGAAATAGCGGCCGATCACGTCGATGCCAGTCCACATGGGCAGCAGATACAGCACAATGATGAGTATGGGCATGGCGTATCGCTGCAGCTGGTAGTAGGTGGAGAGCGCCTTGCCTTTGAGGAACGGCACGATAATCGACGAGCCGTCAAGCGGCGGAATCGGAATGAGGTTAAAGAACGCAAGCGACAGGTTGACCACGATAAAGGTGGCGCCGAAGTTCATGATTTGCGTCGCCACGGCAAAGGACATGCTGGCGTAGAGGTTGCCGTATGCAGCGTGCATGAGGCTGCGGCCAGGCATGCGAGCGCGATATTCGATGCGGGGCCGGCTGCGCTCACCAGGACCTCATCACGCTTGGGGTGTTTGAGGTTGTTGAGGTACACGGGCACGGGTTTGGCGAAGGCGAACACCGGGCCGCCGGCGGCAAGCATGAGCAGCGGCAGGATGATGGTGCCAAACGGGTCGATATGGTTGAGCGGGTTGAGTGAGACGCGTCCGCGCGAACGGGCCGTCTTATCGCCGAGTGCCCAGCCGCGGCGGCGTGTGCGCTCTCGTGGATCACGATGCCCACGATGACGGCGACGGCGCTGGCTAGCAGGTTCATGAGGTAGCTGCTGGACATGGCGCTCCCCTAGCGGACGCGACGCGAGGCGCGCGTGAGCAGGTAGTCGGCCACAAACAGGATGACGGCCACGATGGCGTAATCCAAGCGGAACACGCCGCCAAAGGGCGATGTGATGACGCCGTAGCCGGCGATGGCGCTCGGCAGTGCGCGCGAAAGCTCGACGACGAAGCCCACAATCTGCAACTTGGCGGTGAGGCCGCTAAAGCACAGCAGCACGGTCATCGCGCTCATAAAGATGCCGCAGATGCGACAGGCGATGGCGATGATGCTCATCGCCACGGCAGCGGCCTTACGAGAGTTCACGCGCGGTCTCCTCTTCGATCTGGGTGGAAAGCTCCAGCCATTCGTCCTCGAGCTTGGGTAGCTCTTGCTTAAGGCCGTTATATTCCCCCAGCGCGGCGTTGAACTTGTCTTGATCGGCATAAAGCTCTTCGCTCGCCATCAATTCCATAAGCTCGTCATAGCGGGCGCGCTTTTTGTCGAGCTCCGTCTCGATCTTCTTGAGCTGGTTACGCACGCCCTTGAGCTTTTTGTTGAGCGCAGCGCGGCTTGGGCCTCGGCGCGCTTTTGCTCCTTGGTCTTTTTGCCCTCGGCAGGCTTGGGGGCGGCGACGGGGGTGTCGGCCTGGGCGGCGCTGGCCTTGGCGGAC
>ENA-OQCP01001084-OQCP01001084.1-human-gut-metagenome-genome-assembly--contig:-NODE-1084-length-10947-cov-2.351941_pt1 | contig 10947 bp, 16 predicted proteins | sample MGYA00242760_ERZ504583 | MGnify/ENA primary metagenome ERZ504583 (study PRJEB26092, sample SAMD00036308) | human gut metagenome | host: Homo sapiens | study: EMG produced TPA metagenomics assembly of...
CTCATACCCTTCTGACGCATAGCCGTACGCTGCCATGATCTCGCCCGGTTTTACCTCCCTCTGCATATCTTCACTGTAAAAACTGCTCAAATCATAGTCTCTTAAATCTTCCGCCAGACGTTTTGCTCTCGTTCTCGAACCCGATAAAAGGACAACTCTGTACCCGTTTCGTTTTAACCGCTTTAAATCACGTGTCAAAAGCTCAAAACTGTTATTATAAGGATTTACCCCTTTTGCCTGCACCGTATAAACCGATCTTACTTTAAATAAACCGCATTTTGATTCGAGCGTTGTCAAACCGATCCCGCTGTAACGATTCATCTCACTGATGATATCTTTTGTCTGAAAGACTCTCAACTCTTCTTCGCCTTCTTCTTTCATACCTGCATCAGCCCGGTTTTTCAAACTTTCCGTATATTCCGCCTCTACTGTTTCCGCCGTCTCCTGCAGTCTGTGCGGTTCATCATAAAATAATAGTGTTTCATTTTCCGGAAATATTTCAAAAAGGATACCAAACCATTGTTTCCAAAACAATTTTCCGAAGCCGGATAAATTGTGATCTCCGAAATATTTTCTATCGACCTCTGGCTCTTAGCATCAAACATACGGATAGAATCGATCTCATCACCCCAAAGCTCAATCCGCACCGGCATCTCTTCCGCAAGAGGAAAAACATCGATAATTCCCCCTCTGACCGCAAACTGACCCGGCGCTTCTATTTGGCTTTCTCTCTCATATCCAAGAGCCGTCAGATCTTGTTCAAGTTTCGTAAGATCAACCGTATCTTCTCCTGTAATATGAATTCTGTTTTTTTGAATTTCATCCGGGGAAATGATCCCGTCCAAAAAAGCATCCATCGTCGTAATCACAGTGACCGGCTCTTCTTTTTCTTTCTGCAATCGCTCTTAACACTTCCATCTTCGATTTGTAAGTTGTCTTCCCTTTAATATCCGCATAATAAAAAAGCAAATCTCTTGCAGGATACAAATACGTCTCTTCTCCAAACAGTAAATACTCTTCGTATGCCTTCTTTGCCTTTTCCTCATTTGAAAAACAACAAGTTTATACCCGCATCCCGATCCGATTCCACTAAGCAAATGTATCTTCTGAGTATTTACACAACCCGAGATCTGTATCATTCCGTTTTCTTTTGTTCTGTTTTTCCGGATTTCTTCATAATCCGCCAGTTCCGCAAGGGGAGCAAGCAACGCTTTCATAATTTATTTTTCCTCTTTCTTTTTCCGGTTATATTCATTCATCGCCTCATTGATCTGACCTGAAACGATCAATTCCACGGCATGAACCGCATGGTCATACCCTTCATCCATCAACTTCGCTTCCCCCTTTGAAAAATGTCCGAGCACATAATCCGCCAAATCGTATTTCGCCGGCTTCTCTCCGACTCCTACTTTAATACGGGGAAATACTTGGCTTCCAAGATGAGCAATAATATTTTTCATCCCGTTATGTCCTCCTGCGCTTCCTTTCGCTCTGATTCTAAGTTGTCCTACGTCTAAGCTGATATCGTCATAAATAACGATCAGTTCATGTTCTTCATCCACCTTATAATAATCAAGCAAACTGCGTACGCTTTCGCCACTTAAATTCATATAAGTCTGGGGCTTAGCCAAAATAACTTTCTGCCCCTGAATGATTCCCTTTCCGATCAGCGCTCTGTGTTTTTTTGCATCCACATCTATATTATATTTCTCTGAAATCCTGTCTATTACTTCAAATCCGACATTATGTCTCGTTCCTTCATATTGTTTTGTCGGATTTCCAAGTCCCGCGATAATAAACATATCTTCTACCTCCTATACAGCACAAATATTTTACAATATCTCTCTTCCTTTGTCACGCAGATAACATGCATATTTTTCCTTTTCCAAACATACACTTATAAAAAAAGCGGATCGCCGTAAAACGGCAGCCGGATAATCGGGAGGTAACTCTATGAGTTCCAGAACAAAAATCGTTGTTCTTCACATGAAAGAAATTATTTATACCGCCATTTTTGCGGCACTTGCGCTCCTTGTCATCGTCCTGCTTATTTTTATGTTCGGAACAGGCAAAAAAGACAGCGCCGTAAAAAACGAAAAACAGTACACGCCCGGAACATATACTTCCACTCTCACACTAAATAATACGAACCTGGAAGTAGAAGTTTCCGTAGACGCTTACAAGATCAATTCAATCCGTTTTTCCAATCTTGATGAAACAGTAACGACTATGTTCCACTCATCCAGCCTGCCATCGAAGAAATTGCCGAACAAATCTATGAAACACAGTCACCTGATTCAATCACTCTGTCCGAAGATACGCCATATACGTCGCAACTTATATTGGACGCCGTTTCCGAAGCCGTCGAAAAAGCCGCAGTAAAATAACTGCGGCCTTTTCTCTTTGCTGCCTTATATTCATACAACAATACTTGACAAATATTATTCATACATTTGCTTTCACCGGTATTATCCTTCAACGATCAAATACGTTCCGTCCGGCAAAGCGAACACTTCCGAAGCTTCCTCAAGATCTTCTGCGGACATTCCGTCCACATCTACTCCCTCTTCTTCAAAGTATTCTCTCACCTCGTCAATAGAATCGACTACGACAGCCATACAGTCTGCAAGAAACGCTTCTGCTTCTTCCATGTTTTCTGCCACAGGCTCATCAAATAATTTTTTCTGTTCTTTCAAAAATGTGTTCAGACACTCTTCACTGTACTCATTCATCTGTCTTTTTCCCCTTTACCTGATAATGTCAAGAATTTCATCTGCCGCTGCCACAATTCTGTATGCATCTGCCTTTTCCAGTTCTTCTCGTGATCGAAATCCCCATTCTACAAGAACCGTATCCATATCCGCCGCATTTCCCGTCGCAGCGTCGACCTCTGAATCTCCGATATACAATACCTCTTCCGAAGACACCCCTAATGACTCTGCCATCGCAAACAATGCCGAAGGATCCGGTTTTCTCGGTACACCTTCTCTCTGCCCCCACACAAGGTCAAACGTCTCTTTCCCGAATATTTCTTCCACAACATGAACTGCCTGACGATCCGGTTTGTTCGACAACACTCCTAATTTCATGTTTTGATCTTTCAGCTTTAAGAGCATCTCTCTTATCCCCGGATAAGGTTTTACATGATAGGTACAGTTCCTGTCAAAAATACGTCCATATGCCTCAAAGGCTTTCTCGAACAAAAGAAGCTTTGTATCTCCTGCCGCTTTCAATGATTGTTCAATCAGTACCTTTGCTCCGTTTCCGACAAATGTTCTGCACTGTTCCTCTGTGATCGCCGGAAGCGCTACTTCCTTTAATGTCTCATTCACCGAAAATGTCAAAGACTCCAACGTATCGGTCAACGTTCCGTCTAAGTCAAATATACATGCTTTGTACACCGTTTTTCATCCTCTCTTGTCTTTGGTCAGATTTATATTACCATCAGTCACTTTATCTGACAAGATACTTTTAAACAATCTGTTCTTTCTCCTGACGTATTGTTTTTTCGCACTCTTATTTTCCTAAAAGATACTTGCGCATTATTTTTAAAGCATTCTTCTCCAGACGGCTTACCTGAGCCTGCGAAATATTGATCTGCTCTGCAACTTCCATCTGCGTCTTTCCTTCAAAAAAACGAAGTGTGATAATATATCGCTCTCTTTCGTTCAGTCGTTCCATCGCGGCCTCTAAAGAAAGTTCCTCGATCCAGTTTTCTTCTTTATTCTTTTTATCACTCACCTGATCCATCACAAACAGAGCATCTTGTCCGTCGCTGTACACAGGCTCATGCAGACTCATCGGCATCTGAATCGCATCAAGCGCATAGACGATCTCTTCCTTGGCAATCCCAATCTCTTCTGCGATTTCCTGAACGGTCGGCTCTTTCATATGCCGCTTTATATAACCTTCTTTTGCATAAATTGCCTTATAAGCTGTATCGCGCAATGATCTGCTCACACGGATCGGACTGTTATCCCGCAAATATCGTCTGATCTCCCCTATGATCATAGTACTGCATATGTGGAAAATTTCACCATGCGCCCCGGATCAAAATGATCTACTGCTTTCATCAGTCCGACACATCCTATCTGGAACAGATCATCCGCATTTTCACTGCTGTTTTCAAAACGTTTGATCACACTTAGAACAAGCCGCAGATTCCCTTTAATATACTTTTCCCGGGCTTCTTCATCCCCTGCTTTTATCCGCTCAAAAAGTTCTTCTTTTTCCTCTTCTTTAAGAAGCGGAAGCTTCGCTGTATTTACCCCGCAAAGTTCTACCTTATTTACTGTCATCACAACAATCCTCCCAAGTAGTTTCTACTTAGAAGAATTCTCATTCAATAAGAAAGATATTCCGATTCCCGCAAATTTTTATAAACTTTTAGTCCTTGACAAAATCATCTTTTTTGTATTTCCCGTCACGCAGACCATTTAGTCTTCCCATTTATCGGAAAGATTATTGATCTGTGTTTCAAATTTTGCCTTATCTTTATTAGAAAGTCCTTCATTTTTGTAAATAATATCAAGCAGACGTCTGCCTGCTGCCACAAGCCGTTCAAAAGCAGAGTCTGATTTCCGCCGTGCCGCTTTCTTTGCTTTGACCGGAACGCGCACTCCTTCGTTCACGATCTCATTCTTCAAAAGGTCCGCTTCACAGCAAGGGTAAGGCGCCCATGCAGAATACCCGAACTTTTCCTCTACCGTATGTGCAAACTCTTCTGTCACCGTATCTTCTCCATGTACGACAAACACTCTCTCAATCGGACTGACAAACGCCCCAATCCATGAAAGCAGCCCGTTCATATCCGCATGACCGCTTACCCCGTGTAAGCTTTCGATATGCGCATGAACTTCAATCGGCTCTCCAAACAGTTTTACATTCTTTTCTCCTTCAATCAGACTTCGTCCGAGAGTTCCGTTTGCCTGATATCCCACAAACAGGATCGTACATTCCGGACGCCAAAGATTATGCTTCAAATGATGACGGATACGACCTGCATCGCACATTCCCGATGCGGATATAATCACTTTCGGTTTCTCGATAAAATTGATCATCTTGGAATCATCGCTCGTTGTCGATATGTGAAGCCCGGGAAATACAAGAGGATTTATTCCGGCATTGACAAGCTCCATTGCCTCTTTATCAAAACAATCCCGCATATTCATTGTAAATACTTTCGTCGCTTCGATCGCCAACGGACTATCCAGGTACACGTCAAAATCTTCGTATTCCGGAAGCAGATGCTTTTCTTTGATCTCACGGATAAAATAAAGCATCTCCTGTGTCCTTCCGACTGCAAAGGAAGGAATGACAACATTACCTCCTCTGTCAAATGTCTCCTTGATAATGCGGGTAAACTCTCCCAGATAATCCGGTTTCTCGGCAGTATGTATCCGGTTTCCGTAAGTAGACTCCACTACGATATAATCTGCCGAATCTGTGTAGCTTGGATCTTTTATGATCGGCTGATCTACATTTCCGATATCCCCCGAAAAGACGATCTTCTTCGTCACATCACCTTCTGTTGCCCAGACTTCGATACTGGCCGATCCAAGCAGATGTCCGACATCGGTAAAACGAATCTGTATCCCATCGCAGATCGTGATCCTTTCCCCATACCCGCACGGCACGAGCAGTTCAATCGCATCCAACGCATCCTGCATCACATACACGGGCTCAAATTCCGGTTTTCCTGCCTTCTGCCTTTCCTGTTTCGCCATTCTGCCTCAAACTCCTGAATATGAGCGCTGTCACGAAGCATGATATTACATAGATCGGCAGTTGCAAATGTTGTGAAAATCTGACCTTTAAATCCGTTTTTTGCCAATTTTCGGCAGCATTCCCGAATGATCGATATGTGCATGAGTCAAAAATACATAGTCAATCTCATTTTCCGGAATCGGAAGTCCCGGATTTTCATACAGATCCGGTCCTTGTTCCATTCCGCAGTCTATCAAGATATTTTTTCCTGCCGCTTGAAGAAAATGACAGCTTCCCGTAACTTCATGAGCTGCCCCGACAAATGTAAGCTTCATAAGTCCACCATCCCTTTTCACTTTTCTTCTATTGTAACATCATTTGCAAAAATATAAAGTAAATTTCTGAAAAAACTCCTTCAAAAGCATACTTTATTTGTAAACTTTAATAGTATATGAGACCTTCCTCTTTAATTATGATATCCTTTCCTTTTATTTCCACTACGGAAACAGCACAGTTTTTCGGCACTTTATATTTCCAAAAATCTTTTATCTGCATATTTCCTTTTATCCGGTTCAACAAAGCTGTCATGGCCGCTCCATGGGTTGAAATCAAAATATGACTGTCTTTCAAATCCTCCCGATCTGCAATTTCCGACAAAAAGCAGCCTGTTCTTTCATATAATTCACTGATCGACTCTGCTCCTTCAGAAGGAACATAGTTTTCCGTATCTGTAAAAAAGCGCTGAAACGCTTCGCTCCCCGGATCTGTGATTTCCCCACGGAACTTCATTCCTTCACACTTTCCGAAACAAATCTCCTCAATGCGTTTTTCTTCAACCAGAGGAATTTCTCTTTCCCCAAGTATGATCTGCGCCGTCTCTTTCGCCCGGATCAAAGGGCTTGTATAACAAAAATCGATGCGGACGTCCTTCATCCTTCTGCAGTCGCTTCCGCAAGATACCTGCCCCTTTCATTCAACGGAATATCCGTACGTCCCTGAACTTTTCCCGCCTTATTCCAATCTGTTTCCCCATGACGAACAATTATAAAGCAGCATTTTCTTTTCTCTCCTTCTCTTTTTTCTTATCCGCTTTTTGTATATTGCAGATTTTTATTATTTTTCACATTTTCCCACTATGATCAATAGATCTTTTTTCCGATCCCTTACCCTTTTCCGCCTTCTTTTATCAACTTTCTCTCTTGTCTTTTTTCACGGTCATGTCTATAATAACGATGTTGCATCATAACACTTACATAAAAGATTAAAAAATCAGGGCGTATGCTCAACAAACATAAGAAAGGAACATCAATATGAATAAAATCACAAGTTTTACGATCGATCACATCCGCCTCATTCCCGGAATCTATGTATCAAGAAAAGACTCTGTCAACGGTCATATCATCACGACATTTGACATCCGAATGACAAGCCCGAATGATGAACCTGTCATGAATACTGCCGAAATCCACACAATCGAACATCTGGCGCCACATTTCTCCGCAACCATGAAGTATATAAAGATCAGGTGATCTACTTTGGTCCTATGGGATGCAGAACCGGTTTCTATCTTCTTCTTGCAGATGATCTGACTTCTTCTGAGATCTTACCTCTTATGAAAGAAATGTTTTCTTTTATCGCGTCTTTTAAGGGAGAAGTCCCTGGAGCATCTGCCAAAGACTGCGGAAATTATCTTGATATGAATCTTCCGATGGCAAACTTCCTTGCCCGAAAATTTCTTGAAGAAGTATTGACGGATATTCGGGAAGAACAACTGAATTATCCGGTCTGATAAATATTAAATAAGCCGTTTTTTAACGGCTTATTTTTATATCTTTCATTTCTTTTTCAATATTTCCCGGCGAACATAGCAAAACACTGTCTCTTCCCCTTGTTCCGCAAGCATATGCAAAAGTTTTTCCAAAAGTTTCCTCGTATCTTTATGCATCATATCTCCCGCTTTTCCACTGTTATAATATATCAGTGGATCGCTGTCTTTGTATGCTGCTCCTTTATATACTTTACATGCCGCGATCCGATCCATAAACATCTCTACGACGTATCTGACCGGCATCTTCATTCCTACCAGTTTCCCTTCTCCGTGAGAATCATAATCAAGCCAGTATTCATAATGATGCTTATTTCTTCCTTTGTGATGAAGCCATGCAGAAGAATACCCTTTGTCTTCCCGTTCTGCATTATTCGGACTTCTTGTTCCCTGATAATACCTGCATCCGACTCGAAATTCCGTCCATCCATATTTAGACAAATCATGAAGAAGTCCCTGCCGATACAAACCTACGCGAAAACATTCCTGCATAACGAGAATTTTATGTTTTGTGATCGTTTGAAAATGTTTGATCGCTTTCATATTCTTTACTCCTGTCTGCATTTCTTTTCTTTTTCGGCATCAGACGTTACTATATCTGTTTTTTCTGTTTCCGAAACAGATTTCTTCTCCGCGGTCTTACCTTTGGAGTGAAAATTTGTATTCCGTAACTCTGTTTTATCTTCCTCGCAGCTTATAAGAACTGCAATACTCCGCTCTCTGATCTCGATACGTTTCTGATCTTCCAATTTTATACTCTTTGACAGAACGCCTCTGTCCGTATCCAACGCCAAATGCCAGCATTTTCCTTTTCCCGGAGATGGAAGCGCATAACTATGAGGAAGCCAGTGCATATTATAAGCGACAAAGCAATCACAGTCTCCAACGCCTGCTCCTGAATACATAACGCCCAACTGGCGGCTTGACACTTCGTTTTTTACCTGCCATGCATTTTCTCCGTGATAAGAGACATCCGGCATTCCACATGCCGTACGATCCATTCCTTTTAACGGTTCTTTCTGACACAAACACGGATGATTTTTCCGAAATGTAATCAACGCTTTTACGTAATCAAACAATCCTCTGTCAGACTTAAGCCTGCTCCAGTCAAGCCACCCCGTTGCATTATCCTGACAATAAACGTTATTATTTCCTTTCTGCGTATTGTAAAATTCATCTCCCGACAAAAGACACGGTGTTCCCTGCGCCAACAACAACAAAAGAAACGCATTTCTGATCTGACTTTTCCGCAGATTCACAACACTTCTTTTACGGCTCTGTCCCTCTGCGCCGCAATTCCAACTATAATTATAGTCAGGACCGTCTGTATTATTTTCTCCATTTTCTTCGTTATGTTTGCAGTCATATGATACAAGGTCTCTCAATGTAAAACCGGTCTGCGCTGTAATATAGTTACATTTTCCGTCCGAAGCGCTATTGTGACCAAGTGATGAGATCACATCATTAACCATATTCTCATCGCCTTTTAAAAAACGGCGCATCACATTTTGAAACCCGTCATCTTTGCGCATCAAACGAATACCTTTCAAAAAAGGATCTTTATTTAAAAGTTCCCATGAAACGATATAAGGATTGACCACAAACCCGTCCACATGATACTCCATCATGTAAAAGCGCAGACACTCCGCCGCTTCTTGCTCGGAAATTCCCGCAGCAAACGGCATTTCCAAAACAACCTCTATGTCTGCCTTGTGACATGCTTTTACCATATCTTTCAACTCGCGCACAGCACATCCGTCCGAAGAATATGCCTCCTTCGGCGCAAAATAAAACGCCGGACCATATCCCCAATAATTAATCTTTGTTTTTGCACACTCATCAAACTCACGTAAATCGGCATGCACTGGATCTGGTTCACCCCAAGTTCTTTCAGATAAGGAATCTTTTCGATCACCCCTTGATACGTTCCTCTATGCAGCACTTTTGAGGAACTGTGCTTTGTAAAGCCCCTCACATGGATACTGTATGAAACTACTTCATTCCATGGATGCCGAATCGGGCGATCTTCGCCCCAATCATAATCTGAAACTTGTATTTTCGCCCGTACGCCATGTTTATCATCGTTCTGCCGTTTTCCAAATACTTCCCTTCCTGCAATTTCTTTTGCGTATGGATCTGTACATACCTTTCCATCGATCAAAAAGTTATATTCGTATTTTTCAGGATCAATTTCTTCTACACTTAGGAAACGTACCTCTCCTATGCCTTCTTCCTCCGGCATGTCAAAGCAGACTTCCGGCTTTGTGTTTCCTTCTCTGTAAAGCAGAAGTTCACACGTTTTTCCCATCGGAACCTGCACAGAAAAATTCACTTTTCTTTCTTTTGCAGCCGCTCCGAACGGAAGCGGACTTCCTTCTGTTTTTCTCATATTCCGTTTCCTTTCTTACTGCCAGCCATCTGTTCCGTATATCTCTACATTCTCTTTATTTATAAAAAATGTTTCGATCAAAACCTCTTCTTCATAGGAACCGTCATCTAAAATTGCATCTGCGGTCTTTACGGCAATTTTTCCTTCAATAATCGGAGAGCGTGCTCCAATTCCCGCCATCGCTCCTTCCTGAGCCAAAAGCGCTGCCTTTGCCGCCGGAGAACCGCCGATACTATAGATGAGAATATCGTTTTTTCCACTCTCTTTCACAGTCGCGCGAACCGCTTCAGCCATCTGATCATCTGCACACATAATAACTTCAACCTTTGTACCTGATGACAAAATTTCATTCAATTCTTTTGTCATCCCATCTGTCTGAGCGCCGTCAACACGCTTAACAACTTCAAATCCTCCGTTTTTGATCTTTTCTTCAAATCCTGAAATTCCTTCGCTTAAGTTTTGGTCTGCCTTATCCTCCACAATGACGAGCTTTCCTCCGTCAGGCATCTTCTCTTTCAAATCTTCTCCGCACACTTTTCCTGCATTATAATTGTCCGACTGATAAACGCTTTCGCCAGGTCGCGTTCTTTCACTTGAGTTTCAAGTAAGATAACCGGAATATCCGCTTTGTCCAGAGCTTCTAAAGCCGGTGTGACAGCATCAGGATCAGATGCCGTAAGAAAAACAACGTCTGCTCCCTTATCAATCATCTCCATAAGCTGTTCATTTTGTTTCACCGGATCATTCCCCGCATCACGCACAATAAACTGCCCTTTGTTTTGTTCTGCCTGAACCCCGATAGCATCTTTCAAAGCCATATAAAACGGATCTTTGAGATCCGCACAACTGTATCCGTACAAATAATCTTTCGCAGGTTCCACAGACTCTTCGTCTTCTTCTACAACCGGATTATCTTCGGGTGTTCCTACATTTTTCTTGCAGCCTGATAAAAAAAAAAGAACGGCAAATACCGTCAGCAATATAAATTCGATCACTCTTTTTTCATGTCGTCTCCTCTTTACCGTAT
>ENA-OQCP01001086-OQCP01001086.1-human-gut-metagenome-genome-assembly--contig:-NODE-1086-length-10934-cov-2.079486_pt1 | contig 10934 bp, 19 predicted proteins | sample MGYA00242760_ERZ504583 | MGnify/ENA primary metagenome ERZ504583 (study PRJEB26092, sample SAMD00036308) | human gut metagenome | host: Homo sapiens | study: EMG produced TPA metagenomics assembly of...
CTATGGTAAACTAGATGTTGCTATCGTAGAAGCTTGTGCTATTACAGAAGAAGGTAACATTATCCAACAACATCTATGGGTAATACAGCTTCTTTCGTTCAACAAGCAGATATGGTTATAGTAGAAGTTAATACTAGCCAACCATTAGAACTCGAAGGTATGCATGACGTTTATGTGCCTCTTGATCCACCACATCGTCTTCCAATTCCTATTGTTAAGGCTAACGACCGTATTGGTACACCTTACATACCTTGCACTCCAGATAAAATTAAATGCATTGTTCCTTGTGATATTACAGATAAAACTCGTCCATTTGGCGAAATTAGTGAAGCTGATCACAAAATGTCTGAATATATCATTGAACTTCTTCAAGATGAAGTTAAAAAAGGTCATATGCCTAAAAATCTCTTACCATTACAATCTGGTGTAGGTAATGTAGCAAATGCAGTAATCAGCGGTTTCGTTGATTCTGATTTAAAAGACTTATCTGTATATACAGAAGTTATCCAAGATGGTATGTTTGACTTAATTGATGCTGGTAAATTAAACTTTGCATCTGGTACAGCATTATCTCCATCTCCAGACGGATTAAAACGTTTCTAATGAAAATATCAAAGAATATAGAAAACATCTTTTACTTCGTCCACAGGAAATTTCCAATAGCCCAGAAGTTGTAAGAAGAATTGGTGTTATTGCTATGAATACTGCTATTGAATGCGATATTTATGGTAATGTAAACTCCACTCATATCATGGGTACAAAAATGATGAATGGTATTGGTGGTTCTGGTGACTTCGCTAGAAACGCTTACCTCACTTGCTTCTTTACAGCATCTACTGCTAAAAACGGTCTTATCTCTTCTATCGTTCCTATGTGCTCTCATGTTGACCATACAGAACATGATGTAGATATCATCGTTACAGAACAAGGCTTAGCTGACTTAAGAGGTCTTGCTCCACGCGAAAGAGCTCGTGAAGTTATTAACAAATGTGCTCATCCAGATTATAAACCTATGTTAATGGATTATTTGGAAAGAGCAGAAGCTGCAACAAAACATGCACAAACTCCACATATTATTAAAGAAGCTTTGTCCTGGCATGAAAAATTCATGGAAACAGGTTCAATGAAATAATAACCTTTTAGGAGGAATTTTTAATTATGAGCAATGAAAATGAAAAAATCCAAGCTGAATTAGCTGAGTATAATGCTGATGTTGAAAAAGCAATAGCAAAATTCCCAGAACGTCCACATCTTCCAGAACAACGTTTATATACTCCACTTGATATTGAAGGAACTGATTATGCTGATGAAATCAGCTTCCCAGGTGTATATCCTTACACTCGTGGTGTTCAACCTACTATGTATCGTGGTCGTTTCTGGACAATGCGTATGTATGCTGGTTTCTCCACTGCTGAAGAATCCAACAAACGTTATCGTTATTTAATCGAATCCGGTGCTACTGGACTTTCTTGTGCATTTGACCTTCCAACTCAGATCGGTTATGACTCCACTGATGACATCTCTGAAGGTGAAGTTGGTAAAGTTGGTGTTGCTATTGACTCCTTAGCAGATATGGAAATTCTTTTCGATCAAATCGATCTTGGTAAAGTTTCCACTTCTATGACAATCAACGCTCCAGCATCTGTACTTTTAGCTATGTACATTGCAGTTGCTGAAAAACAAGGTGTACCTGCAGATCAATTAAAAGGTACAATCCAGAACGATATTCTTAAAGAATATGCTGCTCGTGGAACATATATCTTCCCACCACGTCCATCTATGCGTCTTATCACTAATATCTTTGAATATTGCTCTAAATATGTACCAAAATGGAATACAATCTCCATTTCTGGTTACCATATTCGTGAAGCTGGTTCTACTGCTTCTCAGGAATCGCATTTACTATTGCTGATGGTATTGCTTATGTTGAAGCAGCAATCAAAGCTGGTCTTGACGTTGATGCTTTCGCTGGTCGTCTTTCCTTCTTCTGGAATGCTCATAACAACGTACTTGAAGAAGTTGCTAAATTCCGTGCTTCCCGTCGTATCTGGGCTAAAGTTATGAAAGAAAGATTCCATGCTAAAAAAGACAAATCCATGAAACTTCGTTTCCATACTCAGACTGCTGGTTCTATGCTTACAGCTCAACAGCCTAACAACAACATCATTCGTGTTGCTTTACAGACTGCAGCTGCTGTTATGGGTGGTACTCAGTCCCTTCATACTAACTCCCGTGATGAAGCTCTTGCTCTTCCAACTCAGGAATCTGTTACAATTGCTCTTCGTACACAACAAATCGTTGCTTACGAAAGTGGTTTAGCTGATGTTATTGATCCACTTGCTGGTTCTTACTATGTTGAAGCTATGACTAACAGAATCGAAAAAGAAGCTTGGGATTACATCAAAAAAATCGACGAAATTGGCGGTGCTGTATCTGCAATTGAAAAAGGTTATATCCAGAAAGAAATTCAGGATAGTGCTTACAAATGGCAGATGGATGTTGAATCCGGTGCTAGAACAATTGTCGGCGTAAACAAATTCCAGATGGAAGAAAAACCAGTTGAAGGTCTTCTTAAAGTTGATGCTTCCGTTGGTGAAAAACAGAAAGCTAAAGTTGAAGCTATGAAAGCTAAACGTGACAACGCTGCTGTAGAAGCTGCTCTTGCTGACTTAGAAGCTGCTTGTAAAGATGAAAACGAAAATCTTATGCCTCATATCCTCGCTGCCGTTAAAACTTATGCAACTCTCGGAGAAATCTGTGGCGTAATGCGTAAAGTATTCGGCGAATATGAAGCACATGTAAATCTTTAATAAGTGAAGATATTTGGAGGTAAATATAATGATTAGAGTATTAGTAGCAAAACCAGGTTTAGATGGTCATGACCGCGGAGCAAAAGTTGTAGCACGTGCTCTTCGCGATGCAGGCTTTGAAGTAATTTATACAGGTCTTCGTCAGACTCCTGAACAGATTGCAGAAGCAGCTTTACAGGAAGACGTTAATGTAGTTGCTATGAGTATCCTTTCTGGTGCTCATCCACATCTTTTCCCTAAAGTTGTAAAACTTGTTAGAGAAAAAGGCATGAACGATGTATTAATCATCGGCGGTGGCGTTATTCCAGAAGGTGATATCCCAGCTCTTAAAGAAGCAGGTATTGCAGAAGTATTTACTCCTGGTACACCAACAACTGACGTTATTGAATTCATCAAAGCTCACGTAAAAGAAGCTTAATTTTTAACAGTTAACGTTATTAATTAAATAATATAAAGAAAATCATCTTGTCTTTCTTAGTCTCTATAAGGAGACAAGATGATTTTAATATAAATGTATTTGTGGCTTCTGTGCATAAGGGACAGGAGTTGACATCAAAGGTGGTGCTTATATGGATATAGCTCAAGAATTGTTAAATGGAAATCGTTTAGCATTAACTCGTGCAATCACAGCAATTGAAAATGAAACAGCTGCTGCAGTAGAAATCATGAAAAACTGTATCCACATACTGGGCATGCCTTTGTCCTTGGTATTACTGGCCCACCAGGTGCAGGTAAATCCACTCTTACCGATAGACTCGCAAGAGCTTATCGTAATCAGGGAAAAACAGTTGGTATTATAGCTATTGACCCAACTAGTCCATTCACAGGCGGAGCTATCTTAGGTGACCGTATAAGAATGAACAGCTTAACCCTCGATGAAGGTGTCTTTATCCGTAGTATGGGGACAAGAGGTAGCTTAGGCGGCTTATCTCATAAAACAGCTGATGCAATAAAAGCTATGGATGCTTTTGGCAAAGATGTAATTATTGTAGAAACTGTAGGGGTAGGACAATCTGAGGTTGATATCGTTAAAGCGGCTGATACTACTATGGTTGTAATGGTACCAGGCCTTGGTGATGATATCCAAGCTATAAAAGCAGGAATATTGGAAATTGGTGATATCTTCACTATCAATAAAGCAGATCTTGATGGTGCAGATAAATTATATACAGAGCTTAATATGATGCTAGACCTTGATGGAGAAACACCAGATTGGCGTCCTCCAGTTAAAAAAGTCATGGCTAGTAGAGGCGAAGGTATTAATGAATTAGTAGATACAATTACTGAACATCAAAATTATTTAGTAGAAAGTGGAACATTAGCTATTAGACGTCATAAACGTGCTAAAAATGAGTTATTGGACCGCTTGAGTGCATCTATTGGTTCTTATATAACAAAACATATTGTAGAAACTGGCGAATTAGATGTTTATGTAAAAGATATTGAAACTCGTCAGAATGACCCATATACAGTAGTTAATACTATTATGGATAATATGTTAAAAAAATAATTTAGATATAATATTTATATCAGGAGGGTTTTATCAATGAAAATCAACAGAGTTGACCATATCGGTATTGCTGTACCAAATCTTCAAGAAGCAAAAAAATTCTATGAAGAAGTTTTAGGTATTAAAATCACTAAAGAAGATGAAGTTATCGAAGATCAGAAAGTAAAAGTAAGCTTCGTTCCATGCGGTGAAGTTGAACTCGAACTTTTAGAATCCACAACTGAAGATGGCCCAATTGCAAAATATCTTGCAAAAAATGGTGGCCGTTCTGGTATTCAGCACGTTGCATTAAATGTTGATAACATTGAAGAGCTATCGCTGAAATGAAAGAAAAAGGCGTTCGTATGATTGATGAACAACCTCGTTACGGCGCTGGCAATTCCAGCATTGCATTCGTTCATCCAAAAGCTAGCGGTATCTTAGTTGAACTTGCTCAGCGTTTAGATGAAACAAAATAATCTATATTAAATTTTTTTATAGATATAGATTTTATTAAGGAGGTATAACTTTGGCTACAGTTCAAGAACGAATTGATCTCATGAATGCCAAAAAGGAACATATTTTACAAGCAGGCGGTCCTAAACGTGTTGCAAAACAACATGCTAAAGGCAAAATGACTGCTCGTGAACGTATTGAAAAACTTTTTGATGAAGGTACATTTGTAGAATTAGATCAGTTTGTAAAACATCGTTGCACTAACTTTGGTCAGGAAAAGAAAGATTTACCTGCTGAAGGTGTAATTACAGGTTATGGTACAGTTGATGGACGTTTAGTATATGCTTACGCTCAAGACTTCACTGTTGAAGGTGGTTCTCTTGGTGAAATGCATGCTAAAAAAATCTGGAAAGTACAAGAAATGTCCTTGAAAATGGGTGCTCCATGCGTTGGTATCAATGACTCTGGTGGGGCTCGTATTCAAGAAGCTGTTGACGCTCTTTCTGGTTACGGCGGAATTTTCCAGAGAAATACAGACGCTTCCGGTGTTGTTCCACAGATTTCTGTAATCATGGGACCATGCGCAGGTGGTGCAGTATATTCTCCAGCTCTTACTGACTTTATCTACATGGTAAAAAATACTAGCCAGATGTTTATCACTGGTCCTGCTGTTATCAAATCTGTTACTGCTGAAGAAGTAACAGCTGAACAGCTCGGTGGTGCTATGACTCATAACACTACTTCTGGTGTTGCTCATTTTGCTGCTGAAAATGAAGATGATTGTATCGAACAAATTCGTTATTTATTAAGCTTCTTACCAAGCAACAATATGGATGATGCTCCAGAAAGACCTACAAATGATGATCCATCCCGTATGGATGAAGAATTAAACACTGTAATTCCAGATAACGCTAACATGCCTTATGACATGAAAGATGTTATTCGTTCCTTAGTAGATGATGGTGAATTCTATGAAGTTCATCAGCATTATGCTACAAATATCATTACATGTTTTGCTCATTTTGATGGACGTTCCGTTGGTATCATTGCAAACCAACCAGCTGTAATGGCAGGTTGCCTTGATATTAATGCTTCTGATAAATCAGCACGTTTCATTCGTTTCTGTGACGCATTTAATATTCCTATCGTTAATCTCGTTGACGTTCCTGGATTCTTACCAGGTACAGATCAGGAATATGGCGGTATCATTCGTCATGGTGCAAAAATGCTTTATGCTTATTGCGAAGCAACAGTACCAAAAATTACACTTATCACTCGTAAAGCATATGGTGGTTCTTACCTTGCTATGTGCTCTCGTGAACTCGGTGCTGACCAAGTTATGGCTTGGCCTACAGCAGAAATTGCTGTTATGGGTCCTGCTGGTGCAGCAAACATCATCTTCAGAAAAAGACCCTGATGTTGCAGCAAAAACAGCTGAATATGTAGCTGAATTCGCTACACCATACAAAGCTGCTGAACGTGGTTACATTGATATGGTAATTGAACCTAAAGAATCCCGCCCTCGTATTATCACTGCATTGAACATGCTTGCAAGCAAACGTGAAGCACGTCCTGCGAAAAAACATGGTAATGTTCCATTATAATAAGAGGAGAGAGTTTTAAGATGGCAAATAATAATGCTCCTATCAGTGAAGAAATAGTAGCTGCTATTACTGCTGCTGTAGAAATGATGGTTGGTCATAAAGTTATGGCTGTTCGTATTAAACGTAGCGATGCATGGGTTATGGCTGGCAGACGCGATGCTGTTTAATAAATCATCAATCAAATAAAAAAGATAATTCTTGGAGGAATACGTCGTGAAAAAATTTAACATCACTGTAAATGGTAACGCTTATGAAGTTGAAATTGAAGAAGTAAAAGCTGCTGCTTCAGCTGCTGCACCTGCACCAAAAGCTGCTCCAGCTGCTGCACCTGCACCAAAAGCTGCTCCAGCTGCCGCTGCTGCTGCACCTGCTGCTGGTGACAACACTGTTACTGCTCCAATGCCTGGTAAAATTGTAAAATTAGTAGCTTCCGTAGGTCAAGCTGTTAATGCTGGCGATGTTCTTTTAATTCTTGAAGCTATGAAAATGCAGAACGAAATCACAGCTCCAGCTGCTGGTACAGTTAAATCCTTCGCAGTTAACGCTGGCGATAGCGTAAAACCTGGTCAGACTATGGTTGTTATCGGTTAATTTTAATCGATAAATTACAAAGAAAGGGCCCATTAGTTAAGCTAATGGGTTCTTTTTGTATTTGTATATAATCTTTATATTTGTAAGTGGAGAGATTATTATGGATATTGATAAAGTTTATAATCTGTTTTTTAGTCCAACAGATACAACAAAATTCGTATTACAGTTTTTGAGTGAGCAAATAAGCCCTAATTATAAAAATATAAATTTAACATCAAGAAATACAAATCTAGATGATATATCTTTAGCTGAAAATGATTTAGTATTTTTAGGTGTTCCTTCATATGCAGGTAGAGTGCCTATTACTTTTAAAGAACGTTTTAGCAAAATTAAAGGTAATAACGCATTAGCTATAATAGTTGTAACCTATGGAAATAGAGCACAAGAAGATACTTTAATAGAATTATTTGATATGGCTAAAGAACAAGGTTTTAGAATTTTAGCAGGTTCAGCAGTTGTAACAGAGCATTCAATAATTCGTGACTTTGGCAAGGGTAGACCAGATAGAAAAGATAAAGCTGAATTGATAAGTTTTATGCAAAAGGTAAAAAATAAACTTCAAGAAGATGTTTTATTAGTAGATGAAATACTAGGAAATAGACCTTATAAAGAAGTAAAATTAGCACCAATGGCGCCAGATTTTGTAAAAGAAAATTGTGTAGCCTGTGGTAAATGTGCAAGTGAATGTCCTACAGGTGCTATTGATAGTAAGACTTATAAATGTAATAGTGAAAAATGTATTTCTTGCTTACGTTGTGTAAAAGTTTGTCCGATAAATTGTCGTTTTGTGGATAATAGAGTATTGGAAAATTTACGTGTTCATTTGACTCCATTGTGTAGTGAACGTAAAGACAATCAATTTTATTTATAAAAAAAATACTCTAGAGCAATATAAGCTCTAGAGTATTTTTACATTAAAATTGATTAGTGTCAGTGAATACATCGTCCCAGAATGTATAAAGAAAAACTACAACGATTAGAAATAATAAAAATAAATCACCCATAATAAAATCTCCAATATAAAATATATTAAATTTTAATTATTATATTTGAGGATAAAGTAGCGTAAAGGCTTATAAATATTATATAAAATGGCAGCTTTTATCGGTAATAGAAGAACTGATTTTACGATACGCATGATATAAAAAGAAGTAGCAGCATCTTTATACATTAAAGTAAGCCAGATATTGTTGAGAATACAATCAACAAATAAGAAAATAGTTAAATTCATAAGCAATAATTTTTTAAAGTAATAGTTTTTTATAAAGAAATTTGCCATAAATAAAACTAGAGGCAATAGCACTTATAGTAAATCCAGGAAAATATAAACCTGGCATAAAAAGATTGCTACCGATAATATCTGCAAGAGCTGACATAATAATAGTTTTTGTCGTGCCAAAACGCATGGCATATAAACAAATCGGAATAAAAGCAAAATCTACGCGAATGAAAGTGGTTTGAATGGCAAAAACATAAGTAAATAAAATTGTTAAAGCCATGAAAATACCACCATAAACGATAGATGATAATGATGAGTTGTTGTACATGAGATTAAACCTCCTTGATATTGCGTTGCCACATAGGAGGAATATTCCTTCATGTAGCAGCGGGATGCGATATTTGTACCGCAAGAAAAACTTTTCGTTCAAATAGCAACTCCCCGTCTATTTGACACTTAACGCACAAATATCTACTCTGCTGAATAGCACTATCAATTATAAAACTATAAAGAAGGCTTGTCTATATAAAAATTTCTAATGAGTATAAGTAGATAAAGATGGTAGTATTTTTAGCTAGATAATAGATACTACGAATAAAATGTGATATTATGTAAACGATATAATATAATTTTTTGGAGCAAAGGAATAGTGATTCATAATGAAAAAATTTATCGTATTTTTGCTTTTAGGCGTGATGTTTGTATTTAATACAGTAGCATATGCACAAGCTGAAAATACAGCGCAAGATAAGATTGGTGGAGCTGATAAGCAACGGATATACAGGTAAATAATAATGTAAATACTGTAAAACGTTGGATTTTGATAAATATACCAGCACGTTCATTGCGTTTATATGATAATGATAAATGTATAGAGATGTATCCTGTTGGCGTAGGTAAAATAGAAACTAAAACTCCAGTTGGTTTTTATAAAGTTGTAGAAAAAATTGTAAATCCTACTTGGACAGACCCTGCTGATGTAAGCGTAGTTATTCCTTCCGGTGAAGATAATCCACTTGGTTATCGTTGGATTGGCATTGGTGGCAATTATGGTATACATGGAACAAACAGACCAGATTCTGTAGGTCATTATGTTTCTAATGGTTGTGTACGTATGGTTGAAGCCGATGTAGAAAAAGTATTTGATAAAGTTGAAGTTGGTACAGAAGTTCAAATTATGTACAACCGTTTAGTTATTGATAAAACTTTTGATGGTAGAGTAGCTTATTTATATTTATCCAGATGGATATGATATGCAAAATTTAACAGTAGATTTTGTAAAACAAGGTCTAAAAGGTTATGGTATAGCTGATTTTATAACTGATGAAGCTGTGGCTAAATCTATAGAATTATCCAATGGTCAACCAAATTATGTAGCAGCACCTGTAAATATTATGTTTAATGGTAAAAAACTTAATTATAAAGCAGTTAATTATAAAAATTTAATTTATGTACCAGTAAAAGCTTTGGCTACTACATTAAATACACCAATAACTATGGATAATAATTTAGTAAAAACACAAAAAGGTGAAGCTGATATCAGTCTTTATAGTAATGTAGCTTATATGCGTTTGACAGATATAGCAAATATTTTTGATTATGATTATAGCTTAAATAAAAATGTTACAGAAATAACTTTAAATAAAATTACTGCTGATAAAAATGTAGTAGATATCCCTGCTAATACCACAAATAAAGAAATTGTTGTTCCTAAAAAACAAACAGATGAAAAATTAATTTAATGGAAAACGATAATAAAAATCTTGAACAAGATAATAATACACAATCAGATAAAAAAGCTGTAACAGATAAGAAAAACAAACAGGAAAAAGCAAATACAGATGTTAAAAATAATGGAGGTCATTGTGGAACGAAGAGAAGATAATAAGAAAGATTATTATTATAGATGGTAGTAGTTTAATGTATAGAGCGTTTTTTGCTTTGCCATTACTTACTTCTTCAAGTGGTATATATACAAATGCTATCATGGGTTTTGCTAATATGTTGGGAAAAATCCTAACAGAATATAAGCCAGATAATATAGTTGTGGCTTTTGATAAAAGTCGTCAAACTTTTCGTATACAAATGTATGCAGAGTATAAGGGACAAAGAGAAAAAACTCCAGATGAATTAAAATCACAGATACCATTACTACGTGAATTTTTGGAAGCTTTGGGTATTGCTTTTATTGAAAAAGATAATTATGAAGCAGATGATATCATCGGTACTTTGGCAACAAAAGCAGCTAGTCAAGATTATGAAGCCTTGATTGTAACAGGTGATAAAGACGCTTTGCAATTAATTCGCCCTAATTTAAAAGTTATGCTCACTAAACGCGGTATCATGGATATGCAGATTTTTGATGAAGAAGCATTTAAAGAAAAATATGCAGGTCTTGAACCGATAAAATTAATTGATATAAAAGCGTTGATGGGTGATAGCTCAGATAATATACCGGGTGTACCAGGAATTGGTGAAAAAACAGCTTTGAAATTATTATCACAATATCAAGATTTAGAAAATCTCTTGAATAATATTGATAATGTTTCAGGCAAAAAATTAAAAAGAAAAATTACAGGAAAATCAAGAATTAGCGAGATTATCTTATAAATTGGCTACTATATGCTGTGAAGTAGATGTGGATTTTAAACCACAAGAGTTTGAATTGACTCCTAATTTGCAAAAACTAATGATTTTTGTCAAATATGAGTTGAAAACAGTTTTGACTCGCATGAAAGTCTTAGCTGATAAATTAGAAGTTGCAA
>ENA-OQCP01001087-OQCP01001087.1-human-gut-metagenome-genome-assembly--contig:-NODE-1087-length-10930-cov-2.929834_pt1 | contig 10930 bp, 12 predicted proteins | sample MGYA00242760_ERZ504583 | MGnify/ENA primary metagenome ERZ504583 (study PRJEB26092, sample SAMD00036308) | human gut metagenome | host: Homo sapiens | study: EMG produced TPA metagenomics assembly of...
CAACGATCGAATGATCGTGGTTAAAGTGCGGATGCGCGTTCAGATCAGACGGAACACCGTGGGTGGCCCATCTGGTGTGGCCGATACCGACCGTTCCCGGAAGGTTGCGCCGTCCTGTGTCAGCTCCTCAAGTACTTTCAGGCGTCCTACCGCTTTTTCCATCCGGATTTTTTCTCCGTCATAGACAGCAATTCCGGCCGAGTCGTATCCGCGGTATTCCAGCTTTGCCAGTCCGTCCAGCAGGACCGGAGCAGCCTGGTGAGTTCCAATATATCCAACAATTCCACACATAGATTTTATCCTCCTAACAGTAAAAGACGGCACCCTTGTTCTATTTTCAAGTTATGCCGCCTCTTCGCTTCTTGTTCTTTACACTTTTACCACGCTGCCCCGTTCCTTGTCAATCTTATGGAGCATTTCGTATTTACTTACAAAAACTTTCCAATTTTGTTTTTTACTTTCATTTATTTTTGTTTGTGCTTTTTTCTTCTCTTTCCGTGATACTCCCACCACATCTTGTTGGACGTACACCAGCGGATCACGCCGTCCGGAAGACTCTGATAGCGCTTTCCAAGGAAATATCCCACATACTTGAACCCGCTCTGAAAAAACAGTGTCACAAGCAGCCATGGTTTATGAATCCTGCAGACATAGCCGCCGATTTTTTCACCATGCGGATGCCCTCTCCCTCCGACGGATACGCATCGAAAATCTCCGGGTGCTGTGCCTGGGACACGCCGAGATCGAAATTGCGGTGAAGCTGCGCCATGCAGCCGTAATTGTGGGAATGCACCACTTTTGCATCCGCCGCATAGGCAATTGCATAGCCTGCCTGCACGAGATGGCCCGCATAGATCATATCCTCATTGAACAGCGTGCTCTTAACAAAGCCGCCCAGTTCCTCATACGTTTCGCGGTCATACATCGCGCAGACGTTGGAACAGAAAAATGTTTTGACGCCGAGTTTCGAAAGATCGCCCGCATCCTTGATATCGCTCTCTTCTGGATAATTAAACCCTCTCGTAAACCGCTCGAGCGTACGGCAGTCCTCGCGCGGAAGCTGCCGTGCATACGCCGCTTTCACATGCGGCAGCGAAAATTTTTCCACCAGATGTTCCACGCACTCGTTATCGTACGGCATGGCATCCTGGGTCATAAAAAGCAGAAGGTCCGCATCGGAGCTCTCCGCCATTGCCCTTCTTGTTCCGCCGTGGTCGAACTCGCTCGGCTGAATATGCTCCACCATAATCTTGTCTGAAAGCTGCTCCCACGCCGGATTCCAGAACTTTTTCCCCGTATTCACGACCCGGATCGAACGGATCGGGTAAGTCTGTTTTAAAAGGCGGGCAGAAGTTCTGCGAACTCCTGCCCTGTTTATACGTTGGTATCATGACATCAACGGTATATTGACTCATCTTGTCGTATTCTCCCTGTATTTTAATCTCCTGCTACCACAGAATCTGTTGCAGCGCCCGGTCCCTGATTCAGTACATACTCAATCATATCATCATCGTAGCCGCTCTCTCTTGCAATATAGTCACTGTACTCTATCACGGCTGCAGATGGATCATAGCTCATCGTCGGATACAGATAAGCGTGCAGTTCCTTTACATTGTGTTCCAGTGTAACCGGAATTACGACATCAACACCAAGTGCGCTTTCTACATTTTCTCCATAACACAGCTGGAACGGATATGCATAAGATGTTCCCATTTTGTACGTTACCGCATGCATGCCAAGTTCCAGAATTTCGTTTTTGGTAAGACTGGTGCTGACATTTCCCATCACTTTATCCAGAATCTCCGGAATCTTGGTCGGATTCTGTTTAATCTTCTGTACCATGAGATTGATGACGATTCGCTGACGGCTCGTACGTTTCGCATCGTCGCCGCCGCCGTAACGGATCCGCGCATAGGAGGTTGCAAGTGCACCGCTGACATGACGTACTTCGCTGTAATCATCCCCAAGGTCCTCATCATACGGAATAGCTTCATACTCTACGCCCTGTGCTTCCGATACCTCTCTGTTGTAGTTGTTTGCATGAACACACTCTGCATTTGTCATCTCGATGTCGAGACCGCCCAAGACATCAATCGCATCGGCGAGTGCCTTGAAGTTTACGGTAACGTAATCGGTCAGTGCAAGGTCAAGGTTTGTATTCAGCATGGAGAGCATACTCTCCGGACCGCCGCGGTTATAGGCGAAATTGGCTTTGTCAAACTCATAATATTCATCGGTATATTTCGCCATATTCATCCAGGTGTCACGCATAATCGACACCATACGGATTTCCTGCTTGTCGTGATCAATACAACAGAGAATAATAGTGTCACTGTTCATGCTTTCTGCCAGCTCGGAGCCTTTCACACCTCTGGCATCCACGCCGACCAGCGCGATGACCTGTGTACCGGACATCTGTGAGAGATCGGTATTTGCCTTTACTTCACTGTTGATCTGAATCTGGGAGCTGTCCAGCGTATCCTGATTCATCTTATCCATCGAACGGTTGATCCATGCGTAGACGAACAGAATTCCGGAAAGAATCAGCAGAACGGTGATTTCAATTCCGAAAATTATTTTTCTGCGGCGCATTTTTTGTATTTTCTGCTCTTTTTGTAATTCTTCTTCGACATCTCTTTTCCCCTTATCTTTTAGTAAGCGTTTTTATTCACAAATCCTTTGAAAAAGGTCAGGAACAGAATTTTAAAATCAAGTCCCAGCGTCCAGTTTTCAATATAATACAGATCACAGTCAATACGCTTTCGGATGGAAGTGTCTCCCCGGTATCCATTCACCTGTGCCCACCCCGTAAGACCGGGACGCACCTGATGTTTTACCATATAACGCGGGATTTCCTCCCGGAATTTTTCCACAAAGAAAGGTCGCTCCGGCCGCGGTCCGACCAGGCTCATATCTCCTTTTAAGATGTTAAAGAGCTGTGGAAGCTCATCAATGCTGGTATGGCGCATGAATTTTCCAAATCCCGTCACACGCGGGTCATTCTTCACGGTCCATGCCTTCTTTTCTTTCTCCTCCGTCTGAACTTCCATCGAACGGAACTTGTACATTTCAAACGGTTTGTTGTGCAGTCCGACGCGTGTCTGACGGTAGATCAGCGGACCCGGTGAGGTCAGCTTGATCATGATGCAGGAAAACAGCATCACCGGTGAGAACAGAATGATCGCCACGAACGCGCCGAAAATATCCACAATCCGTTTCAGCATCGCGTTGAACGTGTTGGAAAGCGGCACATAGCGGATATTGATGACAGGAAGTCCCTGCAGGTCTTCTGTGTACGGCTTTGTCGGAATGATGTTGTGGTAATCCGGCACAAACTGGGTATGTACGCCGGATTTTTCACACATGGCAACGATCTCCTCCAGGCGGAAGTATTCGTTCAGGCCAAGGGTAATGGCAATTTCATCCAGTTTGTTTTCCGGCAGAATGACTGAAAGATTGTTGATTCTTCCAAGAACCTTGACACCGCGGTACATCGTTCCCGCTTTGACATGGTCATCGAGGATTCCGCGGACGAGATAGCCCCACTCCGGGTTTGCAATGATCCGGTCAATATATTCCTCGGTCGCACGGCTGTAGCCGACCATCAGAATCTGCTTCTGGTTGCGGCCGTGTTTCCACATATTGCTTAAGATATAGTGGATCAGATTTCTTACGATCGTTTCCAGTGTCACATTCAGCACAAAGAAGATGCAGAGCATACCACGGGAAAAGTGAACCTGGCGCACCATGTAAAGGCTGGCCAGCCAGACCAGAAATCCAACCGTATTCGCTTTTAAGATATTGGCAAATTCCAGACGTCTTCCCTGAAAACGCTTGGATGCATAGAGATTGAATGCATAGTAAAGCAGCAGATAGCCGGGCACGATATAGAGCAGTGCCATCATATACGTCGCCGGCGGTAGAATTCCCCTCTCCGGATGATTATTCATAACGCCCAGCCGCACATAGCAGTACCAGGACAGTACGTAGGAAAGTGCGAGCACCAGGGCATCGATCAGAACGTGCATCCGGTCAAAATATTTCTGATTATCGTTGATCAAATTCGTTCACCTTATCTGTTTTTTTCGGGATTTAAAAATTCCCTACCCCTAACTATACAATAAGTTTCAAAAAAGAGCAATCATATTTTTCTAACATTCTTCTTATTTCCGTAAACTTTTTAACTTTTTCGTAATCTTTTGAAAGAATCCTTATGCCCTCTCCAGAAATCTCCGGAACACATTGATAAAAAGCTCCCATTCGATGACAAAATACGTGCCGAGGCGCTTCCACTCAAAACGGATCTTTTTTGCTCTGTTTTCCGGCTTCCGGCAGATGAAAAAACCATTCTTGATTCCTGCCAGATATTCTTTTCCATATCCCTTCGATGCAAAAAAGACCAGTTTTGCCGAAAAACCGAGGATAAAGGCCGGCAGGTTAAGCAAAATCTGTAAAACCGGCATATTTTTATAGATCAGATAAATATTATTCCTGGAAGAATAACGGATTTTAAAGAGGTTATACCGGGAGCCGCTCGTTCCGCTTCCGACGTGGTAAACCTTCGCGGACGGCTCATACCAGTTCTCGTAGCCCAAAAGCCGCGCACGATAGCCGATGTCGGTATCTTCCAGATAAGCGAAATGTTCTTCGTCAAAAAGTCCGGTCTTTTCCAGAAATTCCCGGCGGTAGATCGCTGCTCCGGCGCAGGCCGCAAAAATCCGGTCGGACGTTTCAAATTCACTGACCGGTTTTCCTTTTCCTCTTGCGAATGCCCATCCCAGCATATTATAGTAATTTCCCGCATCGTCGATTTTATCACGCTCCTGATAGGAAATCAGCTTTGCGCTGCATGCAAACGCATTCTTTCTTTTACAGATTCCCTCATAAAGGCGCTCGACAAAGTCCTGGAACACTTCGGTGTCGTTGTTTAAAAGGATCACATACGGCTCCTTCGACTGGCGGATGCCTTCGTTGACCGCACGGCTGAAGCCATAGTTATCATCGAGCTGGATGATTTTCGTCTCCGGGTAGTGTTCCCGCAGAAACGCACAGCTCTCATCCTGTGAACCATTGTCCACGAAATATGTGGTAAATTCCGTAAAGGTCTGCTTTGCAAGCGCTGCAAAGCACGTCTCCAGATACCGGTATCCATTATAATTTGGTATTACAACTGCTACTTTGTCCATGGTTTTACTCCCCTGCCGTCGGCACGCAGTCCATAGTTCCACGATGCCAGCGTTAAATTTGGATTGTAGCAGGGATCTCCTGCCTTTAACAGCCCAATCCAGCGGCTGCGCATAAATTCGATTTCCGACTGGAAGCGGCGCACCTTCTTCTCGTCATCCTCTGCTCCCCTGGATTTCGATTCATAATGGTACAGCTCCACGTGCGGATTGTATACGATTTTATAACCTGCTTTTCCAATGCGCAGGCACAGATCAACATCATTGAAAGCGACGGACAGTTCTTCTTCAAAGCCGCCGACCTCCTCAAAGACCTCTTTTTTCATCATCATGCACGCTGCTGTCACCGCACTCACATTCATCTGGAGCGATGCCTTATGCAGGTAGCCGCTTCTTCCGCGCGCCAGTCCTAAAAAGGCGTGGCCCGCAATACCGCCGATACCGATGATGATACCCGCATGCTGCACCGTGTTGTCCGGGTAATACAGCTTCGCGCCGACCGCCCCGATCTGCGGTCTTTGCAGATTGGACACCATCTTTTCCATAAAATCGGGTGTGATGATTTCCATATCGTTATTGAGAAACAGGAGATACTCTCCCTTTGCCTCTTTGACGCCGAAATTATTGATCGCAGAATAGTTAAAGCCCTGTTTTGGATACTTCAGGACACGGATGCCTGTGCTTCGAGTTCTTGGTAATAGGAAAACGTTGCTTCCTCAGTGCTGTTGTTCTCAATAATCAGAATCTCATAGGATGGATACATGCACTTCTTCTTAATGGATTCCAGACAGGTGCGTAACGTATCGGCCTGATCCTTGTTCGGGATCAGAATCGAAACCAGAGGCGTTCCCCGCAGTTTATAATCTACATCGTAGAAGCCATAATCCGAACGCAGTGTGACGGTTCCCTCTTCGCCGCAGCGCGCAAGTTTCCCTCAATTGTCCTTTTTCCGGCTCATACGCGTACAGCTTGCTTGCCGGATTGTCTGCGGTGGAAGCGCTGTGGACCCTCCAGTGATATAAAACTCTCGGAATGTGTACAATTTTTCCCGCCATTTCCGTGCAGCGGAAGATATAATCATAATCCTGCGCCCCATTGTATTCCGGACGAAGGCCGCCGGTTTTCTCCGCAATCTCCCACCGTACAACGAAGAAATGGCAGATATAATTGTTTGACCGCAGCAGATCCAGATTGAAATCCGGTTTGAAATGCGGCTGGAAATACTCGGACAGATCGGTCCGTACCTTGTCCTCATCGGTATAAAAAGCATCGATGGACGGATCTTTTTCCAGACGGATGGCAATTTCAAAGAGTGCATCCGGCGCAAGCAGATCGTCGTGATCCATAAAACCGACGAAATTTCCCGCTGCTGCGGCAAGCGCTGCATTTGTATTCTCTGCAATGCCGATATTTTCCGGAATCGGAACGTTCTTTACGCGCGGATCTTTTCCGGTATACTCTTTCAGGATGCGCGCCATCGTCTCATCCTCCGGGCTGGCATTTCCGATCACCAGTTCCCAGTTTTCATAACTCTGTTTTTCCAGGGATTCGATCATCTGACGCAGAAAAATTCCGGCGTACGGTAAGCCGGAACAACAACGCTGATCTTCGGACAATAAGAAAATTTATGATTTTTCTGACGCGCCAGGTCCTCCTCTTTTGCGCAGTACTGCTCCCGCCACGGTCCGTACGGAACCTCCTCCGGCTCCATCCTCTCCGAAAGACGGATCAGGAATTCCTTTGGGCCATAATGTTTCAGGTAACGCAGTCCCTTCTGTATGTTGTAAGGTTTCAATTTCCGTATAAAACGGAGCCATTTCATATCTGACACTTTTTTTAACTCCTTGGGGTTTTTGTTTTTCAGGTTTTTTGTTTTTTCCGTATGAACTCGTTCGCATTATACTCTATTTTACTGCATTTTGCAAATCCCGACTGAAAATATTAAGAAATTATGTGTTTCTTCCCTGTTCGCTTTATGTTATAATAATAAAAGTATGTCTAATACATTTTAGAGAGATCCGTTGCCCGGACAGTCTTATGCAGCTGTACCCGCTGGATCAGAAGGAGTGAGTTATGATTAGAAAGAATTCTGCAGTCCGCACATTTTTATGCCTGTTGCTTGCTTTTGTTTTTACCGCGTCCTGCCTCTCGCAGACGATTTTTGCCACAACCGATAAAAAAACAGTCACCACCTGGCCCGAAGGACCGGAAAACAATTCCGGCGCTGTCTGTTTACTCGATGCCGATACTGGTGCTGTTTTATACGATAAAAACATGGACGAGCAGCGCTATCCTGCCAGCATCACCAAGATTCTGACGGCTCTGCTGATCATTGAAAACAAGCAGATGACCGACACCGTTACCTTCGGCGAACATGCTGTCAGCGAATCCATTCCGGGAAATGCCCGCATCAACGTTCAGCTTGGCGAAACGATCACAGTGGAGGATGCTCTTCACGCGATTCTTCTTGCCTCGCAAATGAGGTCTGCACACAGCTTGCCATCGACATTGCCGGAAGCGAGGAAGGTTTCGCCGCCATGATGAACGAACGCGCCGCTGCACTTGGTTGCACGAATACCCATTTTGTCAATGCAAACGGTCTGCCAGATCCGAACCACTACACCAGTGCACACGATATGGCACTCATTATGCAGGAGTGCATCAAAAACGAGACCTTCTGCCGCATCGAGTCCGATCTGACCTACACAATTCAGCCGACCAATATGACCTCGACACCGCGTGATCTTCAGAATCACCACGCATTGCTGTTCCAGGACGGTCAGTGGGGATACAAGGGTGCTTTCGCCGGAAAGACCGGTTATACCGATGAGGCACACAACACACTCGTTACCGCTGCCAAGCGAGGCAATATGACGCTGGTCTGCGTTGTTTTAACCTGTGATAACCTCGATTATATCAACGATACCCGTACCGTACTTGATTTCGGTTATGATAATTTTACACATTATACCCTGAAGAACGCAAAAAAGGAAAGTCTTTCCGGTGTGGTAACGCTTCCAAAGAATGCGAAAATTGAAACTGCAACCTACACCGATCCGGACGGCGCTTCCGTTGAGGAACCGTACACCCGCCAGTATTTTTTCGATGATCACTTCATCGGAACAGCCGAGGTTTCCGCTCCAGGTACTGTTTCCGACAGTTCTTCGTTTCCTCCAATTCATCAGAAGAAACCGACAGCACAGATATTCCAACACCGGAAGAAACCAAGAAAATTTCTTTTCTCTCCACACTGCTCTATATTCTGCTTGGCCTGAACGGTGTCGCTTTTCTAATTCTGATCATTGTCGTGATCAACAACGCGAGAAAGAGACGGAAACGCAGAAACAGACGCCGCAATAACCGAAACAAACGGCACTGATCTTCTAATTTATAAGCAATCAGGACCTCCCGTCCAACGGGTGATCCTGATTCAAGAGTTCGACGGAAGTCGAACTTTCCTATAAGAAGTAAAGAATGGCATCGAAAACGCAACCGATTTCGATGCCATTTGGGTATAACGCAGAGCTACCGCCAGAAATATTTGCTAGTGCGACAGCCCTTTTTGTTGCTTATTTATTTTCCAAGATACTGTTCTAAAATCTGTGGTTCGATTCTTTTCCAGTTTCTTTCCTTTACCGTCTCTTCTGCTCCCGTATCCAGTTTTTTCCTCAGTTCCGCATCTGTCAGAATACGCTCAATCGCCGCTTTTGCCTCCGCGAGATTTCCCTGCGGATAGAGAATACAGTTTTCCCCATCTTTCAGGTATTCCAGATTGCCACCGTTCGGCACAGCAACGACGTAGCCGCCGGACGCCATCATCTCAAGCGGCGGATAGGAAAAGCTTTCCAGCAGGCTTGTTTTCAGCAGGATATCACACGCCGCATAGACTTCCGGTGTTTTTTCATATGGAACCCGGTGTAAAAAGCGGTCCACGCGGTACCAGGATTTCGGATTTCCATTGTAGGACATGTACCAGATCTCGAATTTTTCCAGATCCAGCTGTTCCACGATACGGAAGCTCTCGTCCACGTTTTTATGCTCCGCGCTGCAGTCTCCCTCGATCAGAATCCGAATTTTTCCCTGCAGATCCCGCCCCCGTTTCGGATAGAAGGACGGATCGATGCCGTTCGGAAGATAGGCTGCTTCGGTATGGTATTCCTCCCGCAGCCAGTTCTGACACCATTTGGAAATGGTTACGTACTCCATCGGGCTCCTCATCCGGTAAGTCGCCGAAGTTGCGATCCGGTACGGGCTTCCCGGCGGATAAAATCCAACTTCAAAATTCTGCACCAGATATTTTTTCTTTCGGATCTTGCTGGACTGTTCGACGAACTCTGCGGTATTCCACATCGTCGCTACCGCAAGATCCAGCGTTCCCTGCAGTTTCTCTCGCTCGGCCGACAGCACCGGAAAATGGAAATCACCCTCATGATACCACTCCGCCTCCCCTTCCAGAGTAAAGAGGCTGACCTGCGCTCCTGCTTTTACCAGCATTTCCGCATGAAGAAGTGCAACGCGGATGCCTCCGCTGATCTCCATCGCTGGAAGCACAAAGGCACAGCGTAGATTCCAGTGGCGCTCCACCCACTCGCAAATCCCGGTGGCATGAAAGATTGTGACACACTCGCGGCTGCACCGGCCATATGCCCGTCCGGCAATGGCTTTTCGTGCCTGTTCGTCGTCGATCAGCCACTGCAGTTTTTCCAACCACTCCGCTTCGTCTCGGCAGAGTACGCCGTCTTCTCCATCCTGTACCATCTCAGCAAAAGCGCCGAGATTGCTGGCTGCTGTCACAGTCTGCACCAGAGCCGCTTCCACCCATTTATTTTCCGATTTCGCACGGTTAAAAATCGTATCGGTAAGCGGAGCCAAGTTGATATCCACCGACGCAATCCGCTCCGGCAGTTTTGGTAATCGACAAAGCCTCCATCTGGATCTGGGAAGCAAACAGTTTCAGCTCCACCGGGAGTTCCAGAATTCCCACGATGAGGAGTTCCAGGTTCGGATTTTTGCCAAGCAACTGTTTCAGCACCGGAACGATCATCTCGATGTCGTCCAGATGCGTCGCACTGCCGCTGAAATAGCCAAGGCGTACTTTTTTCGCCGTTCCATCTGCTTCGTTCTTTTTCTGTTTTTCTTTTAACACCGCCTCGGACAGTAGCAGCATCTCATCTGACGCACAGTTGCGGTTGATCAGCACCTCCGGTACGTACTGCTTCAGTTCTTCTGCCAGCGCCGCTGTCGTCGTAACCGCCGCATCGCAGAGGGAAAGCAGCTCGCCCATGTTTCGGACATTCTGATCGTATGCCTGCCGTTCTTCCGGCTGCATCCGGTCGAGAAACGGAATCTGATCGGTGTATTTCGTATCGATCACAAGATCATCCACATCGTACCACAGAGGCTTGTTCATCTGCTTTGCCATTGTGGCAATTCCCGCAGGTGTCCGTCATCGGGCAGCGGAAAATCACGAACGCGCCGTAGCAACGTACCATCCAGCTTCAGCTCCTGAAAATAAACCGTATCACACGTATATCCGCCTGCCTCCAGCTGCTCCATCTGATGCACCACGCGGTACCGGTGTGGATGCGGCAGCTGTTCATTGCAGCCACTGATAAAGAGAATATCCCGGTAGACCCGGGATTTTTCTCTCTGAAACTCTTTTTCTTTTTTTGCCCGCGCAAGGTACCCTTTCGTACGCCCAGCCAGACCGCCGATTCCTTCTTCTGCAACAGCTTTTTTTAATTTTG
>ENA-OQCP01001088-OQCP01001088.1-human-gut-metagenome-genome-assembly--contig:-NODE-1088-length-10919-cov-2.985360_pt1 | contig 10919 bp, 16 predicted proteins | sample MGYA00242760_ERZ504583 | MGnify/ENA primary metagenome ERZ504583 (study PRJEB26092, sample SAMD00036308) | human gut metagenome | host: Homo sapiens | study: EMG produced TPA metagenomics assembly of...
TTTATCTCCTTCTTCTGCGTTACAAAATTCGGTTGGGGATTTGACAACTACCTTGATGAGTGTAACACCGGTAAAGGCATTAAATTTTCAAAGCTTTAAAGCCGTATTTCAAGTATGTACTCCCTGTTCTTGTACTGATTTTGATTGTTCAGGGGTTCATAAAATAAGTTAATATATTTCTTTAAAAGCAAAATCCCGACAGTATGTTTTGATACTGTCGGGATTTTTTATGTCCGCATTTATTAAATTTACTTTTTACGATTAAACTTTTTCACCTTTTCGGAAAGCTCGACAAGCTCTTCTTTTGAAGTTCGGGAAGGTGTTCGAGGTCATCAAGAAACTTTGCACTGCTTTCATCAGCACGAAGTTTTGTACTTTCCACATAGTAGCTTGTGATTACACCGGGGACTACCGCAATGATGAGAATTGAACATATCGAAAGAAAGATTGAAAGCACTCTGCCGACAAGCGTTGTTGCAAGCACATCTCCGAGTCCTATTGTTGTGGCAACACTGAAACAGTACCATATGCTGTCAAAAAGCCGAGTTATGTTCGGCTCAAAAATCCATATTGCAACACTCACCGCAAAAAATACGATAACATAACTGAACAAAAGCTTGATTGCACCCGTCCGCTTGAGAACAATTTTCAACAGTCTTGTCTTTTTCAAAGCACCACCCCATTTGTATAAATTATAGCAATTAAAATTACCTCCGTCAAGGCGGTGGATATACGGCTTTAAGAATAGAATCAATTGAAAGTGAAATTGTCCGATAGGACAGTTGCGGATGACATACCGAATAAAAATAAAGCCGACCTGTCATAACAACAAGTCGGCTTTACTTCTGAAATATAAAATGAAATGAAAAATTAAAATTAACGATTAATCGGAATATTTTCTGATTTTGAGATAAATTCCCCTGTCATCGGCAATTTTCTGACAAGCCTTGATGTCCTCCTCGGGGATTGTATCTACGATTGAAAACTGCGTATGTTCAAAATATTTCTTTGCATCCTCTGCAAATTTGAGCATTGACTCATACGCATGGTCAAAAACAGGACGGCAAACTTCGTCATACTTTTCCGATGAACAGGTATTGAGGCTGATTGAAACAGAGTCAATATACTTTGAAATCAACTCAGCTGTGGGCTTGTTGTTGATTCTGTCAGAAAGACCGTTTGTGTTGAGTCTGAGTTTGATGTCTGGGTGCTTTTCCCTTACATATTTTGCGGTTTCAAGCTATTATCAAGAGCCGAAGTCGGTTCGCCGTAGCCACAGAATACAAGCTCCTTGTAGCCTGTGAAATCAAAATCATCAACAGCCTTTTTAATATCCTCCATACTCGGATCATGCTTGTGCCAGAGTGTATCTGCACTGCCGACCGAATCGGTATTGTTGCGGATACAGAATGTGCATCTGCAAGGGCATTTGTTCGTCAGATTAGCATAGATAGATGTTTTGTACACATAAAGAATATCTGCCATTATGTTTTCTTCTCCTTATTGAAACTCACATTAAAGCGAGAGTTTTTTCTTGAAATTGATTTTATCAAGACCGATGCCTACAACAATGTAGATTAATGCTCCTACACCGGGCTGCAACCAGCAAGTGGGAAGTTCCGCAATTGCGGCACCAAAGTCATACATAAGACCGTTTGCAATAAAGTAACCGCCGATTGTAACGATTGTTGTTGGAATGAGCATAAGAAGTGATGACGGACTGATGATTTTTCATCTTTGCCACGCTTCTTCATCGCCATTCTGCAAAGCACAAACGGAACTGCGTTGATAGCCTTGATAATAGCTGTTGGGATTGCCCAATGCGGATAACCCGAAATGAGGTCGGCAAGAGCGCCGCCGATTGATGATGCGATAATTCCGAAAGGACCGGGAGGATACTTGCGGCGAGATAAATCATAGAGTCGCCTGCATGAGAGTATCCAAGCGGTGACGGAATCTTGATAAAAGCAGTTGTAACGGTAACAAGAGCCGCACACATTGCCGTAATTGCAATCAGCTTTACATTATAATTTGAATCGGTTTTTGAAACAGTTTTAGCAGTCATAGTAATTTCCTCACAAAAGCATTTTTAAATGTTTTTCAAATTCAATACCCTCGTTGCGATGAATACCGAGTTTAACGGTTTCACAAAGAGAGGTCTGTATGAATTTTACCGCCAGATTTACGGTATCTTTCAGGCTGTCACCACGGAGTAATCCCGAAAAGACAACCGAGGCAAACAAGTCACCTGTACCCGAATAACTTCCGCCCGTCTTTTCACAGCTGACACAAAACACCTCATCATCGGCTGCAATGAGATTGTTAATCTTTGTAACCTCATCGGAAATTTTATGCTCAATGCCTGTAACAATCACGGTTTTCACCTTGTAGAGTTGTAAAAGCTTTTTGGCAAGCTCTGCAACCGTATCGAGAAAATCGGGAGAATCGGCATTTTTAATCAGTTCTGAATAGTCGGTATCGCACAGAATACAACATTCGGTAAGGTTCGGGGTGATTACATCGGCAACAGAAACGAGTTTTTTCATCTTTTTGCCGAGAGTTTCGGTATAAAGACTGTAGTTCTTCCGCCGTCACCGAGAACCGGATCCACAAGTACAAGCGTGTTGTCGGTTTCAAAGCTGTCTATAAATGAAAGAATTTTGTCCACCTGCTTTTCGCTTGAAAGGAAACCCGTATAGATTCCGTCAGGCTGAAAGCCGAGTTTTTCCATTCACTTGTGTAATAATCAAGCTTGTCAGTGCAATCGTTGCAGTAAAAGCTTTCAAATCCCGTCTGACTTGTCAAAACAGCTGTCGGCATAGGACACGCCTGAATGCCCATTACGGACAAAACAGAGATTGCCGCCGTCAGCGAACACTTGCCAAGCCCCGATAGATCATTGATTAATACAGCTTTTTTTGTCATCATACCACGCCTTAAAATTTCTGAACAGTTCAACATTTATCTTGTGATGTTGTCATTATACAACACCACTGTCATTATTTGTATGTACAATTTTCAGAATTTTTATAGGTACAGTTTGCAAGGCGTAAAAAATGACATCCCACTTTTGAGATGCCATTTTATATTTATAATCTGATTTTCTGTTAAAACTCATAATGTGACCACATGGAGATTATTTTTACGATTTTTTCTTCCTCATAAACCATATAGACAAGTCTGTGCTGAGAATTTATTCTGCGTGAATAGCATTGTTTCAGATTTCCGATGAGCCGTTCATAAGGCGGTGGATTTTGAAAAGGATTTTCGCTGATAAGTTCAAGCAAATTCTGCACATTACGCTTTAATGCAGGATACTGCTTGATTTTCTCCTTATCCTTTTGGGCTGATTTTGTAATCATCAGCTTGTAATTACCACTCAAATTCTTCACACTCCTCAAGCGGAGTTTCAATTCCGTCCTTTAATTTTTCACTCATACCGGGAATTGAATTAAGATACATTGTTTCAACAAGATTATTATAATCTTCTTCACTTATAAGCACAGCATTTCCGCTTTTGGTGCTGATGTTTATAGGTTCATTATACTTTACAGTCTGATCAATCAATTCAAAAATTTGTTTTCTGAAATTAGTTACATTAGTATTAATCACAATCGCACCTCCTATATCATTATATGTACATTATAGCGTACATATAATAGAAAGTCAATATTTTTACAACAAAATTCCGCAATCGGTCGGGTTGGTTTTCTTAATCATATCTCCCCCTTCGTGCATTGTCGTGGCAGTTTTGGTTTGTCGGGGTGCATTTTTGGCTTTATCAACAAAGCAGACATAAAATGATTGTACAGTTTACCGATATAATTAAAGGTCGGAATATTGTATAATTACTTACATATTCTATTTATTGTGGGGAGATATGTATGTGGAAAGAACTTCATACACAGCATGAAATTGACAATTTCATGAAAGAAATTATCGGATTTCACGACAGTTGCATAAAAGAAATAAAATATTCAAGCGGTGCTTATGTCGAAAAGAATCTGTCAATGTCGCCCGTAAACACAAAGCGTACATTAACAGTTCTTATTCAGCGACAATTTGAGGATATTTCCGCACTTGAACTTGAATTTTCCGAACTTGAGTATATAAGAATGTACCCTGTAAATCCGGACTACACCTGTGAAATATTGGACGCATCATTTTTCATAAAAGACGGTCTTATTTATTGGTGCGACAACGGTGATGTAAAGGAAGATGACATACACAATTATAAAGGCACGGTCATCTGCTCAAATAAAGTTCGTTGGAGAAATGCAAGCGAGCTTATCGGTAAAAGAGATTTTTATAAAAGTGCAAACGAATAACAGACAGCAATTTAAAAGCAACGAAGTTTTTGCTCCGTTGCTTTTTTGTTAACCTATAAAATCATTAAAAGATTTTTGTGCTATATCCGATACTATTCTCTGCATTTCGCAACGGGAATTTGCGTTTCTCGCCCTGTCAATGCAGCTTTCACGGTACTTTTTCGGCATACTTGAAAAGACAAACATTGCGTCGGATTTTCACCGAGTGCCATTGTAAAGCCAAGCGGCAAATCCCATTTTTCTCCGAGTATTTCAGCAGTTCTGTTCACCGTAATCACCCCTGTTTTAGTTTTTGCATAGGGATTTAAGATACAACAGAGAATAATCGGAAATCATAAACCGAAAATAAAATTACTTCTGCTCTGCAACAACAGCAAAGAATACAAGGTCGGAATCGCTGTCATTAATAAGGCTGTGTGTATGACCTTTCGGGCAATAGTGGCACACGCCTGCCTCAACTCTTTCATACTCTCCGTCCATAAGCACCTTGCCTGTTCCCTCAATGATGTAGAACATTTCGCAGTTGCCCTCGTGAGTGTGAAGTCCGATTGACGCACCGCTTTCAAGGCGACCGTACATAATCATATTTCTGTCATCCGTGAATTTCTTTACGGCATATGCCTTTTCTCCGCCTTTAAAATTCGGCAAAATCTGTTCTTCCATATTCTTGAAATCAATAATCATATCTCTTGTCCTCCTGTTTTGGTCAAATCAAAAATTTTAATATTCTTATAATAAGGACTGATTTTCAGTCACCTCGGGTTAATTTTAGCACTATAAGTTAAAATTTTCAATCCAAACGGCTGAAATATTTACTATTTTTACCTTTTTAAAATTGCAAATTAATCTTGAAATTTGTCGAAAGATACTGTATAATCTATTTATAGAATTGAATAAGAATGATCTTATCAAGAGTGACTGAGGGGACAGGCCCTGTGAAGTCCGGCAACCTGCGTATGCAAGGTGCCAAATCCTGCGGTATTTACCGAAAGATGAGTAAACACGGCACCTTTCGGAAGAACGGTGCTTATTTTTTTGGAAGGAGTTTTCTAAATGGCTAAACATTTATTTACATCCGAGTCTGTAACGGAAGGTCATCCCGACAAAGTGTGTGACCAGATTTCCGACGCAGTTCTTGACGAAATCCTCTCTCAGGATAAAAACGCTCATGTTGCCTGCGAGGTTACGGCTACAACAGGTATGATTCATGTTATGGGTGAAATTTCAACCGATTGCTATGTTGACATCGCAGATGTTGCAAGAAAGGTTGTAAACAACATTGGCTACAACGATCCGAAGTGCGGTTTTGACGGCAACACCTGTGCGGTTCTCACATCAATTGACGCACAGTCACCCGACATTGCAATGGGCGTAAACGAAGCTTGAGCTTAAAGACGGCGAAAGCGATACAGACAATCAGATTGGCGCAGGTGATCAGGGCATGATGTTCGGTTATGCGTGTGATGAAACACCCGAACTTATGCCGATGCCTATTTCTCTTGCCCACAAGCTTGCAAAACAGCTTACAAAGGTAAGAAAAGACGGCACTCTTTCATATCTCCGTCCCGACGGCAAGACTCAGGTTACTGTTGAATATGACGATGACAAGATTGTCGGCATTGACACGGTTGTAATTTCAACACAGCATGATGAAGATGTTACACTTGAGCAGATTAGAAAAGACCTTATCGAGTATGTTATCAAACCGATTATCCCTGCTGAGCTTATGAACGAGAACACAAAGATTTTCGTAAACCCGACAGGCAGATTTGTAATCGGCGGTCCTGTCGGCGACTCAGGTCTTACAGGCAGAAAGATTATTGTTGATACCTACGGCGGATTTTCTCGTCACGGCGGCGGTGCATTCAGCGGTAAAGATCCGACAAAGGTTGACCGCAGTGCCGCTTACTACTCAAGATATATTGCAAAAAACATTGTTGCCGCTAAGCTTGCCAAGAAGTGCGAAATTCAGCTTGCATATGCAATCGGTGTTGCAAAGCCTGTTTCAATTATGGTTGACACATTCGGCACATCAAAATATTCAAACGAGGAACTGGCAAAGGCTGTTGAAAAGGTATTTGACTGCCGTCCGCAGTCTATCATCAGACAGCTCAAGCTCACGGAAACAAAGTATCTCCCACTTGCCGCTTACGGTCATATGGGCAGAGAAGAACTCGGTGTTGAATGGGAAAAGACAAATAAGGTTGACGAGCTTTTAAAGGCTGTCGGCTAATAGAATTAAATTGTTCGATAATTTCGGGAATAAGGTTTGTGTACAAACGCAAATTCTTGTTCCCGATTTTTTTATTTTAAAAAATATTGTTGATAAATTGTACAAACAATTACAATGCTACGCTCGGGCTTGATATGTTTTGTGGGCATTACAAACTATCTACACGAATTGGGGACGGCGGCTCGCCGTGCGGGCGTCTGATGAACGCCCCTACCGGATTGTGGTATTCATAATTAACACAAAAATCCCGATTAACTTTTTACGGTTAATCGGGATTGTAATTTTTATACGGATATTGTTTTTAATTCTTAATCGGAATTAAACTTCTGCAATAACCTCAACCTCAACAAGGACATCCTTAGGAAGCTGTTTTACTGAAACACAGCTTCTTGCCGGCTTTGATGTGAAATACTTGCCGTAAACCTCATTGAAAGCACCGAAATCTTCCATATTTTTTAAGAAACAAACTGTCTTAACAGCCTTTTCAAGTGAACTGCCTGATGCCTCAAGAACATTTTTAAGGTTTGTGCAAACCTGTTCTGTCTGAGCCTCAATTGTTGCAGCCTCAACATTGCCTGTTGCAGGGTTAATTGCAATCTGACCAGATGTAAAAACAAGACCGTTTACCTTTACAGCCTGTGAATACGGACCGATAGCATCGGGAGCATTTTTAGTATAAACCTTTTCCATTATAATGACCTCCTGTCAATATATTAAAAATTACTGATTAAACAAGCTTAAAGCCTGCGTCAACAAGTGCATCACGAATTTCTTTAATCTGAGCAAAATCTCTTGTTTCAAGAACAACACGGAGATAACAACCGTTTACATCCGTACCCTCTCCGCCTCTTTCGTGGTGGATAGAAATTACATTTGCACCTTTTTCTGCAATGATATTTGAAACGGCAACAAGCTGACCCGGCTTATCCTGAAGTTCAACACAGAAAGTCTGCTGTCTGCCTGTCATAAGGAGTCCACGCTTGATAACTCTTGAAAGAATTGTAACATCAATGTTACCGCCTGATACAACGCAAACAACCTTCTTGCCCTTAACTGGGAGCTTGTTGAACATTACAGCAGCCAAAGGAGCTGCACCTGCGCCCTCTGCAATCATCTTCTGTGACTCAATAAGCTTAAGAATTGCAGATGAAATTTCGTCATCGCTTACCGTTACGATATCGTCAACATACTTCTTCACATATTCAAATGTATGCTCACCCGGTTCCTTAACCTGAATACCGTCGGCAATTGTAGAAACGCTGTCAAGATGAACAGGCTCGCCGTTCTTGATTGACTCAACCATTGAAGGAGCGCCCTCTGCCTGAACACCGTAAACCTTAATGTTAGGGTTAAGCTCTTGATTGCACAGGCAACACCCGAAATAAGTCCGCCGCCGCCGATTGCACATACAACAGCGTCAACATCGGGCATTTCGTTCATAATTTCGATACCGATTGTACCTTGACCTGCAATTACATTTTCATCGTCAAACGGATGGATAAATGTATAGTTCTTTTCATCACGAAGTCTTAAAGCCTCGTTATAAGCGTCATCATAAACACCCGGAACCATACAAACCTCGGCTCCGTAGTTCTTAGTAGCCTCAACCTTTGAAATAGGTGCGCCGTCAGGCAGACAGATAAGCGACTTGATACCGTACTTTGTAGCGGCAAGTGCAACACCCTGAGCGTGGTTGCCTGCAGAACAGGCAATAACACCTCTTGCCTTTTCTTCTTCGGTAAGCTGAGAAATCTTGTAACCTGAACCTCTTACCTTGAATGAACTGTAATCTGAAGATTTTCGGGTTTGAGATAAACATCACAATCATCACAAATACCCCTTGCCTGAACGATATTAGTCTGTCTGATAACATCCTTCAAAACATATGATGCGTGATAGATTTTGTCTAATGTAAGCATACCAATTACTTCCTTTTCTATATGTATCCATTGCTTATTTTAATACAACAAGGCTTTAAAATCAAGTTTTTTTAGAATAAACAAAGGGAATTTTTGCAGGATTTTTTAAAGTCTTATTCATAATTCGCAAACAGAATATAAAATATTAATGATGAACAAATAAAAACACCTGCTTACGAATGCAAACAGGCGTTTCTATGAAATTATGAAATTGGTATTAACTAATTGAATACTTACAGCCTATGTTAAGCAAGTGATGCACCAAGCTTTTTGCAAGCCTCAAGGGCATCGTCATCGGGAACATCGTTGCAGATAACGCTTTCGCAAACAAGGTTTGCACCGTCACCCTTACAGGTGTCTTCCCAGTTTCTCATCCATTCGCCGTCACCCCAGCCGTATGAACCAAAGAGGGCAATGCTTTTGCCGTTCAATGCACTTTCACATTCATTGAAAACAGGCTCAAATTCGCTGTCTTCAAGAACCTCCGCACCCATTGCGGGGCAACCGAATGCAATGCCGTCAAAATCGGCAACCGATGAAGAATCAAAATCGTTTACATTTGCAAGGGTAACTTCTGCGCCTGCGGACTTTGCACCCTCGGCAACGGCTTCCGCCATCTGCTCTGTGTTACCCGTACCACTCCAGAATACTACTGCTACTTTACTCATATTATATACTCACCTTTCAGTTTTTGTACTTGATTACACTTTAAGTCAGTTACACGCAACCGTCAGTTTCTGAATAGGTGTGCCCTGTAACCACTTAGAGTAATAGATGTCAGAACATTTTTTGAATTTGGCGAACTCTTTGGCTGCTTTTTCTTCATTACCGTAAACCTTCCAGCAACCTGAATATTTACAGCAATTTCCTTTATGAAGAATAAAGCCACGGACATCTTCGGGAGGATAACCGAGGAACAGTCCGATTTCGTGGGGGAACTCGGTTGAGTCTTTAAGTCGGTGGCGAAGCTCCCTTATACAGCGTGCGGCATCGTGTGAATGATACCCCTGCGACTCAAGCAGCTTGCACGCATATTCATCGGACAAATCAACAGCAAGCTTGGACGGGCGAAAAATATAGATTAAAGCCTTTCCGTTGCTGAACTTCAGTGGCAGAACTTTTATTCCCTTTTTGCAGAACATTTTATTCAGCTTTCTCACATCACATTCGCACTCAAACCGTGATGAGTACGGACAGTTAAAAAGGTTAGCCGTTTTTATTCCTGCAAGCGTTGGGGAACAATGCTTGATAATTAAATCTTCTGACATCTTTTCCTCTAAATAATTGAATGAATGATTTGAATAGAATTGAATAAATACACCACAGTGATTATCCGATAATTGTTTTATGGTTAGCTTTTGCTAACTTAATTCCATAAGCAAGACTTGTTTGTTGTCTTTATCTTACAGTTAATAATATACCATCGGTCAATATTATTATCGGCTCTCAAAGGGTTTTCTATGCTCCAAACAGACAGGTAATTTTTGCAAAATTTTAGGGACAGCAAACGCTGTCCCTGAAAGGAGAAGAGATATTATGAATAATTACCCGGCAAAGTAATCATCAAATATTCTGCGGATATTTCCGCAGTCCGTCAGAAAAGAATATAGGCGTATCTTTTCGACAATGTTATTATAGCACTTTACAAAGTCTTTTTACTGCTCTTTACGGACATATAAGGCTCTGTTCAGACGAGCGATTTTCTGTACTCGTTCGGCGATTTGTTCATCACCCTTCTGAAAGCACCCGCAAACTTACTGCCGTTGTTGTAGCCGACAATTCCTGCAATTTCAAGCACACTTTTGTCGGTGTTTTTCAAAAGCGAAGCGGCTTTTTGCATTTTACAGTTCGTTATGTAGCCGTTAATCGTGTCGCCGTAGACACCCTTAAAACAGATTTTGAGAGAAGTCGAAGAGATGCCGAGCATATCGGCAAGCTCTGTAATTGTTATATGCTCGTCAAGGTGAGCAAGCAGATATTTTTTTGCCTCTTTTGCGGCGGTAACCTGTGAGCGTGAAAAATATCGTCTTTCCTCACTCTCACCCTTGTATTCAAGACCGCTCAAAAACAAAAGAAGTTCAAGCACCTTAACCTTGTGATAACCCTTTCGGATATTTTCGGGAACGGAATAGAGTTCCGAAAAAATATGCTCAATGCTGATATTTTCACGCATAATTGAGTACGGCTTTTCGGAACAGAATTTCATTTCAAGCTCTTCGGGGCTGACAAAAACATCGTCAAGAATACACGAAAAACACCTTGGCACACGGTTCATATCAATTGCAACCGACACACCGTGGTAGTGGCTCAGCGGACAATATCCTGTGTCGGATGTTCTCCGTATTCTTCTGTATCGACAAATCACCCGACGCAAGGTAAAGATATTCGCCGTTTTTGTATTCAAACTCAATTCTGCCCTCCTGACAATGCGTGATGATG
>ENA-OQCP01001089-OQCP01001089.1-human-gut-metagenome-genome-assembly--contig:-NODE-1089-length-10908-cov-1.926166_pt1 | contig 10908 bp, 14 predicted proteins | sample MGYA00242760_ERZ504583 | MGnify/ENA primary metagenome ERZ504583 (study PRJEB26092, sample SAMD00036308) | human gut metagenome | host: Homo sapiens | study: EMG produced TPA metagenomics assembly of...
ATTTCTTTCCTTATAAATCACAAAACAAGCAGCGCCGTCAGGCGATGCCTTTCTGATTAAAATCAAAGATTTTAATCAGAAAAATAGTATCAGTTGTGGCACCGCACGATGCACTTGACCGTCTGGTCGCCGTACTTCGCGGTGATCTCCGTGGTTCCGCTTTGCAGCGCCGTGACATAGCCGTTTTCCACCTTGGCAATGTAGGCGTGCTCCACGCTCCACTCCACGTCCTCAGGCTTGAGTCGCCGCAGTCCACCAGCTTCAGCTGGGTGCTGTAGCCCACCTGCAAACGCATGTCCGTTCTGTCCAGCTTCAGCTCCACCTGAGGCTTCGTCTCCACAGGCTCGGTCTGGATGGTCGCTTCCGTCTGGGCCGCCGCGGTGGCTCCGTGGACGGCTCCGTCTCCGCTTCAAACTGGCAAGTCACGGGCAGATCAGCTGCTTGTCGCCGCAGGTGATGTAGATGACCGTCTTGCCCTCGCTCACAGCGGTGATACGCCGTTGGATCCACCGTTGCGACGCTCTCGTCACCGGAGGTGAACACCAGCTCGTCCGTGGTATTCTCCGGGATGACGACTACATTCAGCAGAAAATAATACCCGGGCTGGGTAAGCTCCGCCGCGCCGCCGGGGAGAGACAGATCCTGGCAGGGGATCCGCGGTTCGGTAGTCGCGGCCTCCGTCTGGACGGGCTGCTCGGTCTGGACGGTGGGCGCGGTATCCTTCACGCCGTGCAGATTGGGCAGCAGATACCGGAAGAACAGGAACGCCGTTCCCGCCAGCAGGATCACGATCAGCGCCGTCAGGATCACCACAACGGCGGTGTTATGCTCCCGGGGCTGCTCGTCATAATTGTCTTCGTCCATCCTCCGGGGTCAGAGGAATATGGCTCATTCTCCGGCTCCGGGAATCGTCGCTCTGCTCGTCAAAATCGAAAATTTCCTTTTTCTTTTTGCCGGACGAGTAGCGCCCGCCCTTGTTCAGCGCGGGCATCTGATCCATGACAAAATCATCATCGGAAACATTGCCGGACATATCCCGGGGGCAGCCGCAGATGGGGCAGCACTCCGCTGTGTCCTGGTAAGTTGTTCCGCAAATCTCACAAATTACCTTGCTCATATGATACCTCCTGACAAAAATGCACACACTGTACCATTATCAAGCGCCATTATAACACTCTTTTCCAAATAAAACAACTACAAAGTGGTTGCTTTTTCAGATTTTTATTTTATGATATAAAGGTTAAAGGAGGCGATTACGATTGACTGAACTTGCCGAAACCGAACTGATTTCTCCTTTGCTTGACGGATTTGCCATGGGAAACCCCATGAGCAGCCATGACGGCGTTCGCTGCTGTCCTGCCATCAAGGAAATTCGGACGAAAATACATAGTCAAATCATTTCCGTACCAGCCGCGCAGACGCAGATGGATGCGATGCTTCTGGCTGGCGCCTATAAGGACATGGCGGGCGCCATGGACTACTTCAAGGGCGTAGCGACGACGTGGAAAAGGAAGCGGAGTTCCTGCAGAAGCTTTCCAAGCTGGAGGGCTTTCTTCCCTATGACGGCTGGCAGACCGTGCCCATCAAGCGCCGCCGCTTAGGCTACGAGGTCTACCTCGTCAGCCCCTACAAGCATTCGCTGGCAAAGTACATCCGCCGCAATCCGGTCACCCATCTGGAAGCGATCAATCTTGGTCTTGACCTGGAAGGTGGAGTCAGCATTACATATCAGGTAAAAGGTGACAAGCCATCTCAGGCAGACATGGATGACACCGTGTACAAGCTTCAGAAACGTGTGGAGCAGTACAGCACAGAGGCACAGGCTTATCAGGTTGGAGACAACCGTATCAGTATCGAGATTCCGGGTGTGAGCGACGCAAACAAGATCCTGGAAGAACTTGGACAGCCGGGATCACTGTACTTTATCAAGCATAAAGACAGTGAGGGGAATGAAAACTATTCCCTGACAGCTTCCGGATATACACTGAATAAGTCGATCGACGAACTGAAAGATACAGACTCCATCGTACTGACAGGTACAGAAGTAAAGACTGCTTCAGCCGGAGTGCTCAATGACTCAACAACAGGAAATAAAAAATATGGGGTTGATCTTGAACTGACAGATGAAGGTGCTGAGAAGTTCAAGACAGCAACAGAGGAAGCTTATAACAACAATCATGATACAATTGCTATTTACTATGATGGTGCTCTGATCAGTGTGCCAAGTGTAAATGCAGTGATCGAGAATGGAAAAGCTCAGATCTCAGGAAACATGGATTACGAAGAGGCTGATAACATCGCTTCTACGATCCGTATCGGTGGACTGAATCTGGAACTTGAAGAGCTGAGTTCAGAAGTCGTTGGTGCACAGCTTGGACAGGATGCACTGAAAGGCAGTTTGATCGCCGGAGCAATTGGTCTGGCAATCGTATGTGTATTCATGTGCTGGGTATATCTCCTTCCGGGACTTGCATCCAGCCTTGCACTGATCCTTTATACAGAGCTGATCCTGATCCTTCTGAATGCATTTGACATTACACTGACACTTCCGGGTATCGCAGGTATCATCCTCGGTATCGGTATGGCAGTAGATGCGAACGTTATCATCTTCGCCCGTGTGAAAGAAGAACTGACAGAAGGAAAGAGCGTACATGCTTCTCTGAAATCAGGATTCCAGAAAGCAATGTCCGCAATCGTTGACGGAAATATCACAACACTGATCGCAGCCGGTGTGCTGTGGCTTCGCGGAAGCGGTACTGTAAAGGGATTCGCCCAGACACTTGCACTTGGTATCGTCGTATCCATGTTTACAGCACTCGTGATCACAAGACTGATCATCTTTGCATTCTATGGAGCAGGTATCCGTAGCGAGAAAGTATACGGAAGACATCTGAAAGAACGTAAACCGGTTGATTTCCTTGGAAAGAAAAAGATCTTCTTCATTGTTTCCATTATCCTTTGTCTGGCCGGACCGGTCATGATGGGTGTGAACCATGCAAGAGGAATCGGTGCGATGAACTACAGCCTTGATTTCGTAGGCGGTACTTCAACAAATGTAACATTTGATAAAGAATATACACTCGAAGAGATCGACAGCCAGATGATCCCAAGTCTGGAAGAGATCACAGGAGATAAGAATATTCAGGTTCAGACAGTAAAAGAGAGCAACCAGGTAGTCTTCAAGACACAGACACTTGATCTTGAGAAACGTGAAGCACTTGCTTCATATTTAAATGAAAACTACGGTGTAGAGGCATCTGATATCGCAACAGAAAATATCAGTTCAACAGTAAGTTCCGAGATGAGAAGAGATGCGGTTATAGCTGTGATCATTGCTACAATCTGTATGCTGCTTTACATCTGGTTCCGTTTCAAAGATATTCGTTTCGCAACAAGTGCTGTTATTGCACTGATGCATGACGTACTTGTAGTTCTTGGATTCTATGTAATTGCAAGAGTATCTGTCGGAAATACATTTATCGCATGTATGCTGACGATTGTCGGATATTCTATCAACGGTACGATCGTTATCTTTGACCGTATCCGTGAGGCACTTGCAACAAAGAGCCGCACAGAAGATCTGAAGGATCTTGTAAACCGTTGCATCACTCAGACACTGACAAGAACAATCTACACAAACTTACAACATTTGTCATGGTTGTTGCATTGTATATCCTTGGTGTAAGCTCCATTAAGGAATTCGCAGCACCACTGATGGTAGGTATCATCTGCGGTGGATATACATCCGTATGTATCACAGGCGCACTGTGGTATGTGATGAAGACAAGACTTGGCGAGGAAGCGAAGGCTGCAAGAATAGCTTCTGCCACAAAGACAGCGTCTGTAAAAGCAGCAGACAAGAAAGAAGGAGCTACTTCCACAGAGAGTAACGCAGCAGATACATCTGCAGATAACAGCTCCAAGAAGAAAAAAGGAAAGAAGACCTCTTTCAAGAACAAAAAGAGTAAAAAGCGCTAAGAAATAAAATCTGTCGTATCGGAAATGAAAAAAATGATTTTCGATACGGCAGATTTTTGTTATAATAAGAAGATACGATACTGACAGACAGGGAGGATGTTGGATGGAAAATGGTTCGTCACGATGAAAAAGGCGGATTTTAATGGAATAGCAGAGAAATATCAGATTTCCCCGATCATTGCACGACTGATGAGAAACCGTGATGTGATCGGAGATGAAGCAATTGATTTTTATCTGAATGGAACAGTGGAGGATCTGTATGACGGCTTACTGATGAAAGATATGGATCGTGCGGTAGATATTCTTAAGGAGAAAATAGAAGAGGGAAAGAAAATCCGTGTGATCGGTGATTATGATATTGATGGAGTCAATGCAACGTATATTTTGCAACAGGGGCTTGCAGGACTTGGGGCAGATGTGGATACGGATATTCCGGACAGGATCAAAGATGGATATGGATTGAATCAGATGCTGATCGACCGTGCACTGGAGGATGATGTAGACACGATCGTTACCTGTGATAATGGAATTGCGGCAATGAGCGAGATCGCTTATGGAAAAGAAAATGGGATGACGATCGTTGTGACAGATCACCATGAAGTTCCGTATCTGGAAGAAAATGGGAAGAAAAAGTATCTCCTGCCACCGGCGGATGCAGTGGTCGATCCGCACAGAGCAGATTGTGAGTATCCATTTAAAGGGCTGTGCGGCGCAGCTGTAGCGTATAAGCTGGTTGAGGTTTTGTACAGAGTGTCTGGAAAGTCAGAGCAGGAGGTAGAACATCTGCAGGATAACCTGATGGAAAATGTTGCGATCGCCACGATCGGGGATGTGATGGATCTGGTTGGAGAGAATCGAGTCTTTGTGAAAAAAGGACTTGAGCTTCTGAAGACAACGAAGAATGAAGGCTTCACGCCTTGATGCAATGTACCGGGGTAGATACAGCGAAACCTGAATACTTATCATATCGGCTTTGTGCTCGGACCGTGCATCAATGCCGGTGGAAGACTGGATACAGCCAAGCGTGCACTGGAACTCCTTAATGCATCAAACCGGAGAGAGGCAGTGACACTGGCAGCAGATCTGAAAGAATTAAATGACAGTCGGAAAGAAATGACCGAAGAAGGTGTAGAAGAAGCTGTCCGGCAGATTGAATCAAGTTCCTGGAAGGACGACCAGGTGCTGGTCGTGTATCTTCCAAAGTGTCATGAAAGTATCGCCGGAATTATTGCGGGAAGGATCAAGGAACGTTATTATCGTCCGACCTTTGTACTGACAAGGGGAGAGACAGGAGTAAAAGGCTCCGGACGGTCGATCGAAGCATATGATATGTTTGCAGAAATGAGCCGCTGCAGGGAATTATTTACGAAGTTTGGAGGACATAAGCTGGCAGCAGGACTTTCCTTAGAAGAGGAAAATGTCGAAGTTTTTCGGAAACGGATCAATGAACTTGCAGATCTGACAGAAGACGATCTTCAGATGAAGGTGTCGATCGACATGCGGCTTCCATTTCCATATATTAATGAAGAGCTGATCCATGAACTTAAGATATTGGAGCCTTTTGGAAAAGGCAACGGGAAACCGTTATTTGCAGAAAGTAAACTGCGTGTAATCCAGCCAAGGATCTTCGGAAAGAACCGGAATGTGCTGAAATGCAGACTGGAGGACCAGCAGGGAAATCAGATGGAAGCAGTTTATTTCGGAGAAGTGGAAGACTGTCTGCAGCAGATGGAAAAGAAGCAGATTATGTCTTTTACATACTATCCATCCATCAATGAGTACATGGGACGAAGAACAATTCAGCTTACAATTGTCAATTATCAGTAGATAATATCGAAAAAACCGTACAAATTGCTTAAAATGCAGAAGAATGGGAAGTTCTTATTTGAAAAAGGAAAAAATAGTGATATACTAAATCATATTAATTGTTCAGAACTAAGGATGAATGAAGGGGGAAGACGATATGCAGGCACTCGGGAATATGAAGATCTGAATAAAAATCTGGAGATGGTGGACGGACATGCAGTAAAAGCACCAGAGGATTATCAGGATCCGGAGGAGTTATATCAGGCCTTAATAGCTCGTGTGCGTAAGTATCATCCTTCTGCGGATATTACGATGATTGAGAAGGCTATCAGATAGGCAAAGAAGCGCATAAGGACCAGTTTCGTAAATCCGGAGAACCTTATATCATCCATCCACTCTGGGTGGCAATCATACTTGCAGATCTCGAGATGGATAAAGAGACGATCGTGGCAGGAATGCTTCATGACGTGGTAGAAGATACGACAATGACACTCGACGAGATCTCAACAGAGTTCGGCGAAGAGGTGGCACTTCTTGTAGACGGCGTTACCAAGCTGGGACAGTTGAACTATTCCAAGGACAAGCTGGAGGCCCAGGCAGAGAATTTGAGAAAGATGTTCCTTGCAATGGCGAAGGATATCCGTGTCATCATTGTAAAACTTGCAGACCGTCTGCATAATATGCGTACGATGGAGTTTATGACACCGGCGAAGCAGAAAGAGAAATCAAGAGAGACGATGGATATCTACGCTCCAATCGCCCAGCGTCTCGGTATTTCCAAGATCAAGACAGAACTTGATGATCTTTCTCTGAAATATTACCAGCCGGAAGTTTATAATCAGCTGGTGCATGATCTGAATGCACGCAAGACAGAGCGTGAAGAATTTGTGCAGCAGATCGTTGCAGAAGTATCAAAGCATATGAAGAATGCTGATATTGAAGCGAAAGTATACGGACGTGTAAAACATTTCTTCAGTATTTATAAGAAGATGGTGAATCAGAACAAGACACTGGATCAGGTGTATGACCTGTTCGCTGTCCGCATTATCGTAGATCAGTGAAGGACTGTTACGCAGCACTCGGTGTGATCCATGAGATGTATACGCCGATTCCGGGGCGCTTTAAAGATTATATTGCTATGCCAAAGGCAAATATGTACCAGTCCCTGCACACAACGCTGATCGGACCGTCCGGACAGCCGTTCGAGATCCAGATCCGTACAGAAGAGATGCATAAGACAGCTGAATACGGTATCGCAGCACACTGGAAATATAAAGAGACAGGCGGAAGCAACACGAAAGGATTGAACACGCAGGAAGAGAAGCTGAACTGGCTGCGTCAGATCCTGGAATGGCAGAGAGACATGTCTGATAACCGTGAGTTTTTAAGCCTGCTGAAAGGTGACCTGGATCTGTTCCAGGAAGATGTATACTGCTTTACACCGAACGGGGATGTGAAGAACCTTCCGAATGGCTCCACACCGGTTGACTTTGCCTATGCGATCCACAGTGCAGTCGGCAATAAGATGGTCGGCGCCAGAGTGACGGTAAGCTTGTAAACATCGATTATAAGATCCAGAACGGAGACCGGATTGAGATCCTTACATCTCAGAACTCCAAGGGACCGAGCCGTGACTGGTTGAATATCGTCAAGAGTACACAGGCAAAGAGTAAGATCAATTCCTGGTTTAAAAAAGAATTTAAAGAAGATAATATTATCCGCGGAAAAGATCTGATCAGCGCTTACTGTAAGAGCAAGGGGATTAACCTGCCGGATGTGCTTAAACCGAAATATCAGCAGATCGTTCAGAAAAAGTACGGATTCCGTGATTGGGATGCAGTACTTGCAGCAATTGGACACGGCGGACTGAAAGAAGGGCAGGTTGTAAACCGTCTGCTCGAAGAGTATGAGAAAGAGCATAAGAAAGAGATCACAGACGAAAATATTTTAGAGAAGATTTCAGAAGCAAATAAACAGAGAGTACACATTGCCAAATCAAAGAGTGGAATCGTAGTGAAAGGAATCAATGATATGGCAGTACGTTTCTCAAAGTGCTGTAACCCGGTACCGGGAGATGAAATCGTCGGTTTTGTGACAAGAGGACGCGGAATGTCGATCCACAGAACAGATTGTATCAACATTATCAATCTGTCTGATGTGGAAAGATCCCGTTTGATCACAGCAGAGTGGGAAGAAAATGATCAGGATGAAGGCGGTCAGTATCTTGCAGAACTGAAGATATTTGCAGATGACAGAAGAGGTCTTCTGCTGGATGTATCAAAGGTATTTACCGAAGAGAAGATTGATGTGAAGTCCATGAATACCCGAACGAGCAAGAAGGGTACAGCGACAATGGAGATGGGATTTGTCGTACACGGAAGAGAAGAATTGAATCGTGTGATCGGAAAGCTCAGACAGATTGAAAATGTAATTGATATTGAGAGAACAACAGGCTGATCAAGGAAAAGTCGATGGAGGGAAAAGAATGAAGGTTGAAAGTATTGTACTTGGGTCTATTGGAACGAATTGCTACATTGTAACTAATGAAGAGACAAAGGAATGTTTTGCCGTAGATATGGCAGAATGTCCGCAGGAATATGTCAATTATATCAAGAACAATGGACTAGAAATGAAAGCATTGTTTCTGACGCATGGACATTTCGATCACATCATGGGAATTGATGATTTCCTCAAAGCCTTTCCTGTGCCGGTTTACGCAGGCGAAGACGAACTTCCTGTAATCGAAGATGACCGCCTGAATGTATCTTCTATGTACGGACCGAAATACGCATTCCACGGAGCAAAGCCGGTGAAAGACGGCAGGTGATCGAATGCGCAGGGATTGAAGTTGATGTACTTCATACACCGGGGCATACAGTAGGAGGATGCTGCTATTACCTTCCAAAAGAACACAGACTGTTCAGCGGAGATACACTGTTTTGTGCTTCCATCGGAAGAACAGACCTCCCGACAGGAAGCAGCAGCCAGCTGGTCCGCTCTGTACAGGAGAAGATCATGACACTTCCGGATGACACAAAGATCTATCCGGGACATATGGAAGAGACATCAGTTCAGTTTGAGAAGGAGCATAATCCATTCATATGATAAAGATAGAAGTAAGAAGAACAAATTTACTTATAATGTATATCATGTCACGAAAGCATTTTATCCGAAAGAGGATATCGTGCAGACAGTAGATGAGAAGCAAGAACCACTGGTGAAGATACATTTGCCGGAAGGGACTTGCTTTTCCCTTGCACCGGAAGAATGCGTGCAGACAGAAGATGTGCAGGAAGAGAAACGCAATGTAACGAAGAAAGTCTATCAGTTTCTCTCAAAGCAGACAGGACAGGAACTTGCCTGGGGCATGCTGACCGGAGTCCGTCCGACAAAACTTGTAATGCAGAAAATCGAGCAGGGAATGACAAAAGAAGAAATCTTTGAATTTCTAAAAGAACAATATTGTGTTGGTGATAAAAAAGCACAGATCGCTTATGAAATTGCCTGCCGTGAAAAGGCACTTCTTGATCAGTTGGACTGCAAGAATGGCTATAGCCTGTATGCAGGAATTCCATTCTGTCCAAGCATCTGTTCCTACTGTTCCTTCAGCTCTTCACCAATTGCTGAGTGGAAAGATCAGGTCGATCGTTACCTCGATGCGATGATCAAAGAATTGAAAGCTACCGCAAAGCTGATGCAGGGAAAGACACTGGATACCGTATATATCGGCGGCGGAACACCGACGACACTCGAGGCAGATCAGCTTGACCGACTGCTCGGTACAATCCGGGAGAATTTTGACTTAGAACATGTGCTTGAGTTTACAGTTGAAGCCGGAAGACCAGACAGTATCACACGAGAAAAACTTGAGGTAATCCGCAAATATCCGGTAACCCGCATCTCTGTCAACCCACAGACAATGCAGCAGAAGACACTGGATCTTGTCGGAAGAAAGCATACGGTAGAAGATGTAGAACAAATCTTCCACCTCGCACGTGAGCTTGGATTTGATAATATCAATATGGATCTGATCGCCGGACTTCCGGGAGAAGATGCGGCAGATATGCAGGATACACTTGAGAAGATCGAGAAGCTTCATCCGGATAGCCTGACAGTACACGCACTCGCGATTAAACGTGCTGCGAAGTTTGGCCAGGAAGGAAGAACAATGGATCCGGGAACAGAGATCACACAGATGGTCGAGGCGGCAGCAGCGTCAGCAGAACGCATGGGGCTTGTGCCATATTACCTGTATCGCCAGAAGAACATTGCCGGAAACTTCGAGAATGTCGGTTATGCAGAGCAGGACAAGGCTGGGTGTATAACATCTTGATCATGGAAGAACGCCAGACAATTATTGCCTGCGGTGCCGGCTCTACGACAAAGCTTGTTTTGCCGGAGAAAATCAAGACAAGCAGTGGTAAAGAGACAAATCTGATCCGAGTAGAAAATGTGAAGAATATTACAGAGTATATTGACCGTATTGATGAGATGATAGAGCGGAAAGAAGCGCTTTTTGAGAAATAGGAAAATTGAAAAGAATATGAGGGAATGCAAGAAAGGACGGAGCTGCCGTGAGGCAGAGACGTCCTTTCTTGGGATATGAGTGGGGGAGTTATAATGAATCCTGTATTCAGGTCGCAGTTTATGATGATGGAACTGGAGAAGAAGTTCGGAGTAAATTCGGAAAAGAGTCAAAGTAAAGACGGAAAAACATCGGAGATAGAGTGGAGAACAGAACTCAACGATACAGAACTAAAGAAGAATATTGCAAAGAACTTACATATTAAGACAATTTCAGAAAATTTACTTTTACTATGTGCAGTAGTTATAGATTTCTCATGAGGAAGAAAACAAAAATAAAAGAATAGGGGCACTGTGAAAATTATTTGGAGTTAATTTCACAGTGCCCCTATTCTTTTATAGTCCGTTACGATATTTTATTGGTGAGATTCCTTTTGTTTTTTAAAATAACCGACTATTAGAACATTATTAATATGAAGAGCTATGCTTTTTTTAAAACAAAGTTCGTAGAGTACATTACTCTACAAAATACGCTTTTTATTTAAATTGTTTCAAATCTTAGTATAATTATCATGTATAGTTTACTCTTTTCAAATATTT
>ENA-OQCP01001090-OQCP01001090.1-human-gut-metagenome-genome-assembly--contig:-NODE-1090-length-10895-cov-2.775167_pt1 | contig 10895 bp, 18 predicted proteins | sample MGYA00242760_ERZ504583 | MGnify/ENA primary metagenome ERZ504583 (study PRJEB26092, sample SAMD00036308) | human gut metagenome | host: Homo sapiens | study: EMG produced TPA metagenomics assembly of...
GGTGCAGGCCGGGGCCCCCAGCCGCCGGGTCGGCGTTGTGCTGACCGGAAGCATCGAGGCTACCGCCCGGCACCGGGCGGGGCACGGATCCCCATCACCCACATGGGGCCGGGGGGCGTGTTTGGCGACGTGCTGGGCGGTTCCAGCCTGGACAGCCCGGTCACGGTGGTGGCATCCGCCCCCTGCGAAGCCCTGCTTTTCCCCTACGAGAAGCTGCTCCAGCCGGACGGCTCCGCTGCCCGCCAGCGCCTGCTGCAGAATCTGGTGCGAACCATCAGCGATAAATATTTCCTGCTCTCCCGCCGGGTGGACCTGCTGGTGATGAAGACCCTGCGAGCCAAGGTCTGCGCCTACCTGCTCAGCGAGGCCGAGCAACAGGGCAGCATGACCTTTACCATCCCCTTCTCCCGCATCCAGCTGGCCGATTACCTCAACTGTGACCGCAGCGCCCTTTCCCGGGAGTTGAGCCTGATGCAGCGGGACGGGCTGCTGGATACCTACCGTTCCAGCTTCAAGCTGCTGGAGCCGGAGGCTCTGCGGCAGATGATATTATAAACCTCTCAGTCTCGCTTCGCTCGCCAGCTCCCCTAATAAGGGAGCCCTTGGCAGGCCGGGCAAGTCCGAGTATTTCGCCTGCGGCTCCAAAGGCTTTCGGCCCTTGCTGTTTCGGGTAGATTTCTATAAGATGAAAGTGATATGCAACTATGTCTAAACCAATTCTCTGGATCGTGATTCCCTGCTACAACGAGGAGCAGGTGCTGCCCATTACAGCGCCGATGTTCCTGCAAAAGATCACCAGCCTCACCGAAAAAGGCATGATCAGCGACAAGAGCCGGGTGCTGTTCGTCAACGATGGTTCCCGCGACAAGACCTGGGAGCTCATCTGCGGCTTTGCAAAGCAGGACGCGCATTTCATCGGCATTTCCCAGAGCCGGAACCGGGGCCATCAGAACGCCGTGCTGGCGGGCCTGATGGAGCCCGCGCCAATAACTGCGACATCACCATCTCCATCGACTGTGATGGTCAGGACGACATCAACGCCATGGACGAGATGGTACAGAAATATCTGGACGGTGCCGAGGTGGTTTACGGCGTGCGCAGCCGCCGGGACACCGACACCTTCTTCAAGCGGTTCACTGCCGAGGGCTTCTACACCTGATGAATGCCCTTGGCGCGGATATCGTGTTCAACCACGCCGACTACCGGCTCATCAGCGCCGGGTGCTGGACAGCTTTGCCGACTACAAGGAGGTCAACATCTTCCTGCGCGGCATGGTGCCGCTGGTGGGCTTCAAGAGCGAGCAGGTGCTCTACGAGCGGCACGAGCGGCTGGCCGGTGAGAGCCACTATCCTGCGCAAAATGCTGGCATTGGCCTTTGATGGCATCACCAGCCTTTCCAACAAGCCCATCCGGCTCATCACCGGGGCAGGCATCGTGGTCAGCCTCATCAGCTTCATCGGCGTGATCTGGGCCATCGTGCAGGCGGCCATGGGCAGCGTGGTGGCCGGCTGGGCCTCCACCATCTGCATCGTCTGCTTTGTGGGCGGCGTGCAGCTGGTCTGCCTGGGTGTCATCGGCGAATACATCGGCAAGATCTATATGGAAACAAAGGCCCGCCCGCGCTACATCATCTCGGAGCGCACCTGGGCCCCCTATGAAAGGAAGTATCACGGATGAGCAAACAGAGCTGGCGGGGCAGCACCCTGCTGAACCCGGAACCGCCGGTGCTGGTCTCCTGCGGCGGGCTGGAGCAGCCCAACCTCATCACCATCGGCTGGACAGGCACCATCTGCACCCAGCCCAGCATGGTATCCATCAGCGTCCGCCCCGAACGGTACAGCCACCACCTCATCAAGGAGAGCGGACAGTTTGCCATCAACCTGCCCACCGAACAGCTGGTGCGTGCGGTGGACTGGTGCGGCGTGAAGAGCGGCCGCGACAACGACAAGTTTGCCGCCTGCAAGCTCCATGCCGCCCCGGGCAGCGTTCTGACCGACTGCCCCATCCTGGAGGAGAGCCCGGTCAATCTGGAATGCAGGGTCACGCAGGTCATCCCGCTGGGCAGCCATGACCTGTTCCTGGCCGAAGTCGTGGCCTGCGATGTGGACGAGAGCCTGCTGGACGAGAACGGCAAGCTCTGCCTGGACAAGGCAAAGCTGATCGTGTACAGCCACGGCGAGTACCTGAGCCTGGGCAAAAAGCTGGGCACCTTCGGGTACAGCGTGCGGAAAAAGAAACCCGGAAAACGGAAAAAATGATCTGACCTGCAAAAGGCGGGGCATCAGTGCAGTAATCTGATGCCCCGCCTTTTTCCTGTTTTGTTCCCTTCCCCCAACAACAAAAGCCCCGCCGGCAGAGGGAATTGCCAGCAGGCTCCGGAAATGTCAATATGAACTTAACCTGGCTCTCCTATCAGGAGAGCTGTCGAGCGGATGCGAGACGGAGTGTTCAGTCCTCCGCACCCTCATCCAGGTTGCCCAGCTTCTTGGCCTGCTCCACCACGGCGGGCACCAGCATCTCGGGCAGGATCTCGTAGCGGGCAAACTCGGTGGTGAACCAGCCGCGGCCTGGGTGATCTGCCGGATAAAGGTGGTGAAGTTGCTCAGCTCAGCCAGCGGGACCTCGGCAATGACGGTCTGCATGCCATCCTCATCGGGTTCCATGCCCAGCACGCGGCCGCGGCGCTTGGTCACATCGCCCATGATATCGCCGGTGTTGTCGTTGGGGACATGGGCCTTCAGGGTATGGATGGGCTCCAGAATGACGGGGCCTGCCTCGGGCATTGCAGCCTTATAGCCAGCTTTGCAGCCATGATAAAGGCCATCTCGGAGCTATCCACGGGGTGGTAGCTGCCATCCAGCAGGGTAGCCTTCAGGCCGACCACAGGATAACCGGCCAGCACGCCCTTTTCGGCGGCAAGGCGGACACCCTTTTCTACAGCCGGGAAGAAGTTCTTGGGCACGCTGCCGCCGAACACCTTTTCCTCAAACACCACCTGCTCGCTGTCACAGGCTCGAAGTTGATGACAACATCGCCGAACTGGCCGTGGCCGCCGGTCTGCTTCTTATGGCGGCCCTGCTTCTGGCAGGCCTTGCGGATGGACTCACGGTAGGCAATGCGGGGAGCTTCCAGACCGATCTCCACGCCGAACTTATTCTTCAGCTTGGCCTTGACCACATCCAGATGCTGCTCACCCAGCCGCCAATGATCTGCTGGTGGGTCTCGGCATTATTGATGTAACTCAGGGTCGGATCTTCTTCCATCAGGCGGGCCAGCGCGCTGGAGATCTTGCCTCATCGCCCTTTTTGGCACGGTGACTGCATGAACAGGCTGGGCAGCGGGAAGGCAGCGGCAGGCAGCTTGACCACGCGGGAAGCATCGCACAGGGTATCGCCGGTCTTTGCGCTGACCAGCTTTGCCACAGCGCCGATATCACCAGCACCGATGCCGTCGGTCTCGGTCTGCTTCTTGCCGATGACGGTCAGGGGCTTGCTGATCTTCTCGGTCTCGCCGGTGCGGGCGTGACCAGAGCAGCGCCGCCAGTCACCTTGCCGCTGATCACGCGCAGGTAGCTCAGCTTGCCCACGAACGGGTCAGCCACAGTCTTAAAGACATAGGCTGCGGTGGGCTCGGTCTCATCACAATGCAGCTCCACAGGCTCGCCGCTGGCATTCTCGGCCAGGATGGCGGCATCGTGCTGCGGGCTGGGCAGGAGCTTGTGCATATTGAACAGCAGCATATCCAATGCCTGCTGGTTGACGGCACTGCCGCAGAACACGGGGGTGATCAGGCCGTCCTTAACGCCCTTGCGCATTCCCTCAACGATCTCCTCGGTCGTAAAGGGCTCGCCACCGAAGAACTTTTCCATCAGCTCATCGTCGGTCTCGGCAATGGCCTCGCTCATGGCCTCGATCAGGCCCTGGAAGCGGTGGCCGATATCGGGCAGCTCCACCTGGATCTGCTTGCCGCTCTCATACTTGAAGGCCTTCTGGCTGAACAGGTTGATGTAGACAGGGGTGCCGTCGTCCAGCTTGGCGGGCACAACACAGGGGCAGACGGTGGAGCCGAACTTGATCTTCATCTCCTCCAGGATCTTGAAGTAGTTGGCATTTTCCAGGTCGCACTTGGAGATGAACACCATGGTGGCCTTGCCGTTCTTGCGGGCCAGCTGGAAGGCTTTCTCCGCGCCCACGGTCACGCCGCTGCGGCCGGAAACACACACCAGCACGCTCTCGGCAGCGCGGATGCCTCATACTCACCTGCCTCAAAATCGAACAGGCCCGGCGCATCGATCAGGTTGTACTTGATGCCGTCGTACTCCACCGGCACTACGGATGCCGACAGACTTGCCTTCCGCTTTGCTTCCTCAGGGTCAAAGTCCGAAATCGTGGTGCCGTCCTCAACACGGCCCATACGCTCTGCTGCGCCCGAAAAATAGACCAGTGCCTCAGTCAGCGTCGTTTTGCCGCTGCCGGCATGGCCTGCAATCAAGATATTACGGATGTTGTTGCTTGCGTATTTCATATCGGTTTTTCCCTCATTTCCGCCGCACGGAGCAGTCTCTCCGTTTTTGTGGCATATTTTACAAAGATAATACCACACTCCAAATGATTTTCAAATAGATTGTCCGAAATTTTCTTTCACCTGCCCGCCAAACTTCCCAGGTTCTTTTGTGCATTTTGACCGGATGCGCGCAAAATCGATTGCAGGACGTGGGTTGGCATGGTACAATAGACCCAATGAAAGATAGAGGGAGGCACTTTGCCATGAAACGCACCGATTACATCAACTGGGATGAATACTTTATGGGCATCGCCCTGCTCACCGCCATGCGCTCCAAGGACCCCAGCAGCCAGGTGGGAGCCTGCATCGTCAGCCCGGAGAACAAGATCCTCTCCCTGGGCTACAACGGAATGCCCATTGGATGCGATGACGATGCCATGCCGTGGGAGCGCGAGGGCGACCCGCTGGACACGAAGTACATGTACGTCTGCCATGCGGAGCTCAACGCCATCCTGAACAGCGCCCACAACAACCTGAAGGGTGCCCGGGTCTACGTGACCCTCTTCCCCTGCAACGAGTGCGCCAAGGCCATCATCCAGTCCGGCATCTCCGAGGTGGTGTACTACGGCGACAAGTACCACGATTCCGATTCCAGCGTGGCGGCGCGGTTCATGTTCAAAAAGGCAGGCGTACGGCTGACGCCTACACCCCCAGCGGCGGAAGGAACTGCTGGAGCTGTAAGGGGAAGCGAAACCTCTCCCAAAACTTTCCCTTGAAAATACAGTTTGTTCGTTATATAATAGAACCATCTTATCGAATAAATATACATTTTGTATTGCATAGAGAGGAAAGTATACAATGAGTCTGAAAAATCGCAGTTTTCTGAAGCTTCTGGACTACACCCCTGCCGAGATCGAGGAGCTGCTCGATCTGGCCGCTGACCTGAAGGCCAGGAAAAAGGCCGGCATCCGCACAATGAGCAGCTGGCAGGCAAGAACATCGCGCTGATTTTTGAAAAGACCTCCACCCGCACCCGCTGCAGCTTTGAGGTCGCCGCTCACGATCTGGGCATGGAGGTCACCTACCTTGACCCGTCGGGCAGCCAGATCGGTAAAAAGGAATCCATTGCCGACACCGCCCGGGTGCTGGGCCGGATGTTTGACGGCATCGAGTACCGCGGCTACGGGCAGGAGATCGTGGAAGACCTGGCCCGTTACGCCGGTGTTCCGGTCTGGAACGGCCTGACCAACGAGTTCCACCCCACCCAGATCCTTGCCGACTTCCTGACCATCCGGGAGCACTTCGGCAGCCTGAAAGGCATCCATTTCGTCTACTTCGGCGATGCCCGCTACAACATGGGCAACAGCCTGATGGTGGGCTGTGCCAAGATGGGCCTGCACTTCACCGCCTGCGCCCCCAAAAAGTATCAGCCGGATGCCGCCCTGATCGCACAGTGTCAGGCTATTGCCGCCGAGACCGGTGCCACCCTGACCTTTGAGGAGGACCCCGCCAAGGCTGCCCAGGGTGCCGATGTCCTTTACACCGATGTGTGGGTCTCCATGGGTGAACCCATCGAGGTCTGGGCCGAGCGCATCCACGACCTGGCCCCCTATCAGATCAATCAGGAGCTGATGAATATTGCAGGCTCCAAGGCCGTGTTTATGCACTGCCTGCCCGCCTACCACGACCACAAGACCGCTGTGGGCAAAGAGATGGGCGAGCGCTTTGGCCGCGATGCATGGAGGTGACCGATGAGGTATTCGAGGGCCCCCAGAGCATCGTCTTTGACGAGGCCGAAAACCGGATGCACACCATCAAAGCCGTGATGGCGGCTACGCTGGGCTATCAGAAGTAACGGCATCTCTCTCAGCACAATATGCACAGGCCCCGGTCGTTCCCGAACGATCGGGCTTTTTTGTTTCTGTCTCCCTTTCTCGGTCTGCCGGAGGCTCCCCTGTAATGGGTTCTGGCCGTGCGGGAAAATTTCCCATTCTCCGAAAGCGTTGCAATTACAGTTGAAAATCCGTTGCAAAACCCATATACTAAAAGGGTAATGCTCTGAAAAAGGAGGGAGCCTATGGGCGGAGGACATCTTTCCCGGCCGGACTTCGGGATGCCGCAGCCGGACCCGGACCACCCGCTGACCGAATTCTATCTGCTGCTGCAGCACGGGCTGGACAAGGCGGGGGTTTTCCACCTGCCTGCGCTCTATGCCAGCTTCCGGGCACCGGCCCGGCGCATCTATGCCGACGAGGCCGCCGGGTGCCTCACCCTCAGCGAAACGGCGGATGAGGGCGCTGTTCTGCTCTCTGCTCCCCGGAACCTCCAGCTGCTTTACAGCAGCCTGCATGTGGAGCCGGATGGCTCCCCCGCCGCCCTGCTGCTCACCGAGGAGTGTTCCCGCGCTGTCTGCGCGGTGCAGCTGCTGCCCCCCTTTGTCTGGGAGGACCCGCTGCCTCCCCTGCCGGATGTCCCGGCCGCTCTGACCCTGCAATTGACCCTGCAGGATGTGGAGGCCATCGACACCGACCCTGCCGCCCTTGCCCGCCGCCTGTGCCAGACCACCCGGCAGAAGCACTGGCTGGCCCACCCCAAAGCAGATCTGTATCTTGCGGAGAAAATTGCCCTTTTCCAAAGGCTATATCGTTAATGCAATAATCCGTGCGCTTCACCCGTATATGGGGTGAAACGTCCCTTTGAAACAGTTGTTTCCACCAGCCCGCCCGGGGCCGCAAAGGAGAGAAAGAGACTTATGGGACAGTTGACCAAAGACGAAGTTTTTGCGCTGGCTGTACAGCGATACAGCGACACCGTGTTCCACGCCGCGATGCACAATTGCAGCTGCACCGCCGATGCGGAGGACGTGGTGCAGGATGTGTTTGAAAAGCTCCTGCGCTATGATGGCCGCTTTGAGAGTGAGGAGCACCTCAAAGCCTGGCTGCTGCGGGTCGCCATCAATCGCTGCCGGGATATCACCCGGGCCGCGCGCCAGAAGGACACCGAACTGGACGAAAACATTCCTGCCCCGGAATCCGGAAATGACGGCAGTGTGCTCGATGCGGTGCGCACTCTGCCGGAAAACTACCGCAACGCCGTGTACCTCCATTATTATGAGGGCTACACCGCCGCCGAGGTAGGCCGGATGCTGGGTGCGCCCACCAACACGGTGCTCAGCTGGCTGCGGCGGGCACGCGCCCAGTTACATACGCTGCTGAAGGAGGAGATTGAAGATGAGGTGGTATGAATACAAGATGGAAGTGGACGATCTGCACGCTTCCGATGACCTGAAGGCAAAGCTGCTTGCCCTGCAGGCCAATGCCGCCGAGACACCCGGTGCCAAGAGCATCGCCATGCCCGCGCCTTCCCCGACCCCCAAAAAACAGAAGAAGCCCCTCCGCTTCCCCGCCCGGCGCTTTGCCCAGCTGGCCGCCTGCGTGGCAGTCTGCGGGGTCTGCCTGTACGGTGCCGTGCATGCCTACGAATGGAAAGGGGTCACCCTGCTGGGCGGCGGCTCTTCCTCCAACTACTCTGCCGCCGCCACCAAGGCAGCCGCCCCGCAGGCCGCTGTTTACTCCATGGAGGACACCGAGAACGCCACCTACGGTGCTGCAGACAACGGCATCTCCTCCTTCAGCGCAGAGGACGCTACCGGTCAGCAGACACTGCCACCGGCGGTTCCCTGCTGACCTCCGGCGAAGCGGAGAGCGATGCTTCCACCCGCACCGCCGACAGCGCCAAGATCATCTATACTGCCAACCTCACGCTGGAGACCCGGGATTACGATACCGCCCGCGCGGCACTGGATGCGGCCCTTTCTGACGCGGACGGCTATATGGAATCCAGCAGCGAGTACACCAACACCGACAGCACCAGGAGCGTCAGCCTGACTTTGCGGGTGCCCCAGGACAGCTACAAGAGCTTTCTGGCCGCCGCTGCCCAGTCCGGCAGTGTGACCTACCAGAACCAGCAGGCGGAGGATATTACCACCCGGTATATGGACACCGAGGCCCGGCTGGCCAGCCTGACCGCCCAGCGCACCCGCCTGCAGGAGCTGCAGGCCCAGGCCGACACCCTGGCCGACCTGCTGGAGATCGAGTCCAGCCTGAGCGATGTGCAGTACCAGATTGAGAGCTGGCAGAGCCAGCTGGACTGGTACAGCAATCAGGTCTCCTGCTGCACCGTCTATATCACCCTGAACGAGGTGGAGACCCTGACCCCCACCAGCAGCAGCTTCGGCGCAAAGCTGCTGGCCGCCCTGCGCAATGGCTGGACCGGCTTCGTGTCCGGTGCACAGGCCGTGGCGGTGTTCCTTGTGGGCGCATGGCCCGCCATCCTCATTGGCGCGGCCTGCGGCGTGATCTACTACCGTGTCCGCCATCCCAGAAAGAAAAAGTAAAAAACTTTTCCAAAGCCCTTGACATCCACCCGCCTCTGTGGTATTATACTTGAGCAGTCAGCGAACAGCTGATGCAGACAAGTAAATATCGCGGGGTGGAGCAGTCTGGTAGCTCGTCGGGCTCATAACCCGAAGGTCGTTGGTTCAAATCCGGCCCCCGCAACCACCAAGCATCTTGAAGTGATTCAGGATGCTTTTCTTTTGTCCCATTTTCTGTATCCCGCTGTTTCGGATAAAAAAAGCTCCCGACGTTCTGCGCGTCGGGAGCTTTTGCTGTTATGCGGTCTTCCGGGTCACTTCAGCACCGCACCCAGGTTTGCACTGGTGACCATGCGGGCATAGCGGCTGAGCCAGCCGGTCTTGATGTTGGGCTCGGGCGCAACGTACTTTGCCTTGCGCTCGGCCAGCACCTCGTCGCTGACCTCCAGCGTGATCTTTGCGTTGGGGATATCGATACTGATGGTATCGCCCTCCTCAATCAGGCCGATGGGGCCGCCGGAAGCAGCCTCGGGGCTGACGTGGCCGATGGCCGCGCCGCGCTTGCGCCGGAGAAGCGGCCGTCGGTGATGAGGCCACGGTTTTATCCAGCTTCATACCGGCCAGAGCGGAGGTGGGGTTGAGCATCTCGCGCATACCGGGGCCGCCCTTGGGGCCCTCGTAGCGGATGACCACTACATCGCCCGGAACGATCTGGCCTGCGTAGATGGCCGCAATGGCGGTCTCCTCGCTGTTGAACACGCGGGCCGGGCCGGAGTGCTGCTGCATCTCGGGGGCCACAGCGCTGCGCTTGACCACGCAGCCGTCCGGAGCAATATTGCCCCACAGGATCTGCAGGCCGCCGGTCTGGGAGTAGGGGTTCTCGATGGGACGGATGGCCTTTTCGTTCAGGATGTGGGCACCCTTGATGTTCTCCCCCAGGGTCTTGCCGGTGACGGTGGGCACATCCAGATCCAGCAGGCCCTTCTTGGCCAGCTCCGCCTGCACAGCGGGGATGCCGCCTGCGGCATAGAGGTCGGGCATGTGGGTGGGGCCTGCGGGGGCCAGATGGCAGAGGTTGGGGGTCCTGGCGCTGATCTCATTGAAGAGTTTCAGGTCGATGGGCACACCAGCCTCGTAGGCAATGGCCAGCAGATGCAGGACGGTATTGGTGGAGCAGCCCAGCGCCATATCGCAGGTCAGTGCGTTGCGGATGGAGCGCTCGTTGATGATCTGGCGGGCGGTGATGCCCTTGTTGACCATGTCCATGATGGCCATACCGGCGTGCTTTGCCAGCTGCAGGCGCTTGGAGTAGACTGCCGGAATGGTGCCGTTGCCGGGCAGGGCAATGCCGATGGCCTCGCACAGGCAGTTCATGCTGTTGGCGGTGTACATGCCGGAGCAGCTGCCGCAGCTGGGGCAGCAGTTGCAGGTGCAGTCTTCCAGCTGCTCGTCGGTGATCATACCGGCCTTGTAAGCGCCCACAGCCTCGAACATCTTGGAAAGCTGACTTCCTCGCCGCCGTAGCTGCCGGCCAGCATGGGGCCGCCAGAGCAGACCACCGCGGGCACATCCATGCGGACCGCGGCCATGACCATGCCAGGCACGATCTTATCGCAGTTGGGCACCAGCACCAGGCCGTCCAGCTGATGGGCCATCAGCATGGTCTCCACGCTGTCGCAGATCAGCTCGCGGGAGGCCAGGGAGTATTTCATGCCCACATGGCCCATGGCGATGCCATCGCAGACACCAATGGCCGGGATCAGGATGGGGGTGCCGCCCGCCATCTCCACACCAGCCTTGACGCATCGGCGATCTTATCCAGATTCATGTGGCCGGGCACGATCTCACTGTAAGCGCTGACCACGCCGATCAGCGGGCGCTCCAGCTCTTCAGGGGTGTAACCAGTGCGTAGAATAAGCTTCGGTTAGGAGCCGCTCCGAGCCTTGGTCACATTGTCACTTCTCATGGTTTGTTCCTCTTTTCCTTATAACAAAAGACCCCCTCCCAAAGGAGGGAG
>ENA-OQCP01001092-OQCP01001092.1-human-gut-metagenome-genome-assembly--contig:-NODE-1092-length-10885-cov-2.618888_pt1 | contig 10885 bp, 16 predicted proteins | sample MGYA00242760_ERZ504583 | MGnify/ENA primary metagenome ERZ504583 (study PRJEB26092, sample SAMD00036308) | human gut metagenome | host: Homo sapiens | study: EMG produced TPA metagenomics assembly of...
GGGAAAAACAGAGTACAATCTGTTTTTTCTCTTGACAAAACTGCTTCTGCAAGTTACCATAGTAACACAGTAAGTTAGCAAGGAGGAGTTTTAGTTATGAAAATGTGGAAGAAAGCAGCAAGTATCGCGCTTGTATCAGCTCTGACAGTATCAATGGCGGCTTGCGGAAACGGCGGCGGAAGTGACAAGGGTTCGGCAGACGCGGATACATTTAAGATCGGAGGTATCGGACCTACAACAGGAGATGCGGCGATTTATGGTACGGCAGTACAAAACGGTATCCAGCTTGCGATTGACGAGATCAATGAAGCTGGCGGTATCAACGGATATCAGATCGAATTTAAATTTGAGGATGACCAGTCTGATTCCGAAAAGTCGGTTAATGCGTACAATACGCTGAAAGACTGGGGAATGCAGATGTTAGTCGGAACGACGACATCAACACCGTGTACGGCAGTTGTAGAAGAGACACATGCAGATAATATGTTCCAGCTCACACCGTCGGCAACGGCTGTAGAAAGTATTCAGTATGACAATGCATTCCGTATGTGCTTCTCAGATCCGGATCAGGGAAAAGCATCGGCTGATTATATCTCAGAGAATAATCTGGCGAAAAAGATAGCGGTTATTTACAACAGTTCCGACACATATTCATCGGGAGTTTATCAGAAATTCGCAGAGCAGGCGAAAACACTCGGACTTGATATTGTAGCGGCAGAAGCGTTTACGGCAGACAGTAAGACAGACTTTTCCGTTCAGCTTCAGAAAGCGAAAGACGCAGGCGCAGAACTTGTTTTCCTGCCGATTTATTATCAGGAGGCATCTTTGATTCTTGCTCAGGCAAACAAAATGGGATTTGCACCGAAGTGGTTCGGATGTGACGGAATGGACGGACTGCTTGCATTAGACGGATTTGATGCAGCGTTGGCTGAGAATTTAATGTTCCTTACACCGTTTACGGCAGATGCGGAAGATGAAGCGACACAGAAATTTGTATCCGATTTTGAAGCTGCTTTCAAGGGAACTCCGAATCAGTTTGCAGCGGATGCTTATGACTGCGTATATGTGATCAAAGAGGCAGCAGAAAAGGCTGAACTTACACCTGATATGAGCGTTTCCGATATGAGTGATGCTTTGAAAAAAGCGATGACAGAGATCAAAGTTGACAGAATGACAGGAAAATCAATTACATGGAGTGAAGACGGAGAACCGACAAAAGATCCGACAGTTGTAATTGTTCAGGGCGGAGTTTATAAAATCCTTCATGCAGAATAAAAAGAAAAACAGAAGCAGAACGGTTATGTTATGTGAAAGTGCTTCTTATATGTGAGAAAAAGATCCTGCGTTAAGCGGGATCTTTTTGTATAGGACAGTTTGTTTTGATAGTTTTAAATGATGCATAGAATACGATAAACAGCGAAAACCCGCTAACCTTCCGGCTAACGGGTTTCGTTGTTTTATAGTTATCTAAAGGAATGAGAGTTAAAGTAGAGTGCTTTTGACACTTCAACTTTATGAGGGGAAGATAGTTGCTTATCAACTATCTAACTCAGATTATAAAGAACAAATATGTCAAAAGTATGTTTAAACTATAAAAGAATACGAAAAATTATAAACAGGGAATTAAGAAGTATATAATCATTTCTGTGTCTTTTGTATTGCGCTTGATAGTTTCGGTCCGATGATTGCTGCGAGAGCGATCTTGACAGCATCTCCGGGAAGATAAGGGATGACTCCGATCATAAGGGCAGCTTTGAAAGTAAGGCTCATATGTAGTGCAAGCCATATCGTTCCGAATAGATAACAGGCAATCATGCCGAGAGTCATGCCGATGATTGAAGCAAACGTTTTTTATGAAATCTCAGCATAAAAATCCATGGATGAGTGCAAGGAAGATGAAACCGAACAAATATCCCCCGGTCGGTCCGGCTAGCTTCCCAAGACCGCCGCTGAACGACGAAAAGACAGGAAGTCCGATTGTACCGAGAGCAAGGTAAATGAGCAGACTGATCGTTCCGTATTTCATTCCGAGTATATAAATAGAAAGAAAAACCGCAAAGTTTGTCAGAGTGATCGGCACAGGACTAAATGGAAGCGGGAGGGAAAGAGGTCCGAGAATGCATGTTACAGCTGTCATAAGTCCGATCATTGTGATTTTTTTTGTTTTTTCTGCCTGTGAGGCAGTGAGGCGCTGGTTCATAAGATTACTCCTTTACGTAAAATGTATGGTTTGATAAAAAAGAACGAAAGCACATAAAAACTGTTATGAAAAAGAACACGGTTTTATTGGTGTATCCGAGCGTAGTATAATAGAAAATGAAACAAAAGTCAACCTAAAATAAAAACAGGTTTACAATTAGAATCTGACGTTGAAAATACTTTATAAAACATTGTAAAGGCTATTTATAGTTAATATCAGCAAGCTGTGTAACAGTACACAGTTATAATTCACCGTATTTTTATAAACAGCAGGCCGAATGCGTGTTATAATGCGATAAGAATGTGACGGAAAATATTGTTTTACAATGAAAGCATGTCAAAGCAAGACAATGTAGAAAATGAAGAAGTGTTTGAGGAGAAGAGTGATGTTTGGGTATGTGACGGTATGTGAACCGGAATTAAAGGTGAAAGATTTAAAAAAATATAAGGCATATTATTGCGGTTTGTGTCATGTATTAAAAGAAGAGTATGGGTTTATAGGTCAGATGACACTTACATATGATATGACATTTGCAATTATTTTGTTATCTTCGCTATATGAAAGTGACACGAGAGCGGATATGCATTGCTGCAAAGTGCATCCGGTAAAAAAGCAGATAATGTTGACAAACGAGATTACGTCATATGGTGCGGCCATGAACGTGTTGATGGCATATTATCATATGGAAGATGATTGGCAGGATGAAAGGAAAGTTTCAAGCCTGACTGTAAAAACGATGCTTCGAGGTAAAGTAAAAAAAATCATGGAACAATATCCGAGGCAGAGCAGGGCAATCGAATCGGCTCTGAATGAATTGTCTGTTTGCGAAAGAGAAGGAAGTACAGATTTGGATAAAACGGCAGGATGTTTCGGGAAACTGATGGAAGAGCTGTTTTATATAAAAAAGACCGGTGGGAAGAAACTCTTCGGAAGATGGGATTTTATGGGAAGTTTATTTATCTTATGGACGCATATGAAGATCTGCCGAATGATCTGGAAAAAGGATGCTATAACCCGTTGAAGAAGATTGCCGAAGAAGAAGGATATGAAGAGCGGATCAAACAGATCTTATGCATGATGATAGCAGAGAGTACGGCAGAATTTGAGAAGCTTCCATGCCTTTCGGATATAGACATTTTGCGGAATATATTGTATGATGGAGTGTGGAATTGTTATAATAAGATACAGAGAAAGAAAAGTGAGGAACAGAAAAAATGATAAATAACCCGTATGAAGTGCTCGGCGTTTCTCCAAGCGCGTCAGATGATGAGATAAAAAAGCATATCGTGATCTTACAAGAAAGTATCATCCGGATGCGAATGTTGATAATCCTCTTGCAGATCTTGCAGAAGAAAAGTTTAAAGAAGTACAGGAAGCTTATGATATGATCATGAAAGAGAGAGCTTCGGGCGGCGGATATTCTTATGGTTACGGGTCGTCCTCGGGCAGTTCTTCTTATGGTGCGGGCGGTAATTATCAGAACGCACAGCAGGATCCGAGGCTTCAGGCGGCTGTGAATTATATTAACAGCAGAAGATTTCGCGAAGCGCTCAACACGCTTGATCAGATTAACGAACGATCTGCAATCTGGTATTATTTAAGCAGCTGTGCGAATGCGGGACTTGGCAATAATGTTCTGGCAAGAGACCATGCGGCTCAGGCTGTGAATATGGAGCCGAACAATATGCAGTACAGACAGCTTTTGAATCAGTTGAATTATGCGAGCAGCCGTTATCAGAACAGCTCTTATGGCAATGGATACAGCAGCGGTACTACACCGTGCGGTACAGGCAATATGTGTTGTGATCTGTTTGTTGCGGATTCGTTGTGCGAATGTATGGGAGGCGACTTGTGTTCATGCATGTAAAGGCAAAAACAATGGCGTTTAGCGGACTTCTTCTTGCGCTGACTGTGATCTTTATGGTGTTGGGCAGTGTGATCGAGACGAGCACATTATTTCTGCTGGCGGCGGCATCTTTTTTGTCGGGATCATTATCCGGGAGTTCGGACTTAGGATAGGAGCGGCATTTTATGCGGCAGGAGTGATACTTGGATTTATTACAGCGCCGAATAAGTTTTATGTGTTTACATTTGCGGCGATGGGATTATACATATGGGGGAGAGAAGCTGCATGGAGATGGATCGTGCGGCATGTGCGGGAAGAAAAGAGCAGGACGGCGTTTCTTCTTTTTAAATACGGAATCTTTAATCTTGTATATATCCCGATCGTTGTTATTTTCAGAGAAATGTTATTTGCAAAAGCAGTATCGACCCCGATTCTTGTCGGTGTTATGATAGCCGGACAGATAGGAATACTTATCTATGATAAGGCATATGATTATGTTCAGGTTCGCCTTTGGGGAAAGATGCGCGGAAGAGTGATGTCATAAAGAACGATATAAAAAGGATGAGCCACATTTCTGCGGCTCATGGGGGGAAAAAGTTTATGAAAAAGTGTTCTCATCTGAGAACACTTTTAGTATACACAGAAAATGTGTAAAAAATGTGAGGAACTTTTGAACCAAATATGAAAAAATTTGAACCAAATATGAAAAAAACGGATAAAGAGGAATCTTTGACGGAGAAATCAAGGCATCAGAAAGAAAAATGATATTATTACAATATTTATATACATGAAAAAGTGATAAAAGAAATAAAAAGATGATAAAGTAAATTAAAAAAGTGACTACCCATAAGAAAATTTGTTTTTTTGGAGGATTTGTGCTTGTGAAAATGTGAAAATAGAGGTTAAAAAGAAAACAAAGTCCTTGAAAATAGAGAACTATAGATTTATAATGAATAGAGTAAATGGAATACGATCTTCGGGGTAGGGTGCAAGTCCCAACCGGCGGTATAGTCCGCGACCCGCAGCGATGCGGTGGAATCGGTGACTTTCTTAAACAGAAAGAATTCCGATACCGACAGTATAGTCTGGATGAGAGAAGATAGTGCCGCTTATTGCTCAGGAAAGGGCGGTAAGTTACACAGGTGCAGTTTATCCCGAACATGATATATGTTCGGGATTTTTTTTATAAAATTGCAGAAACGAAAAAAAGGAGAAGAAAAAATGAAAGAGGAAACAGGAACGGTAAAAATGGTGATGAGTAAGAAGAAAACAGTGAAAATGGTAAAAATGGGAGTGATGGTAGCCATATCGGTAGCGATGGTATATCTTGTTCATTTTCCGATTTTTCCGGCAGTGCCGTTTTAGAGTATGATCCGGCGGATATTTCTATTCTGATCGGAACATTTGCCTTCGGACCGGAGGCTGGGCTTGTTTTGACAGTTGTGACGGCGGTTGTTCAGGGACTGACAGTGAGTGCGGGGAGCGGACTGTATGGGATATTGATGCATATGATCGCTACGGGTGTTCTTGTCCTCGTATCTGGAATGATCTACAACAGAAAAAAGACAAAGGCAACGGCTGTTTTTGGATTGACGGCGGGAATGGCTGCAATGGCAGTTGTTATGGTCGGGGCAAATTTATTGATTACTCCGATGTTTATGGGAGTATCAAAAGATGTCGTATGGAAATTAATGCCGTTTATTATCGGCTTCAATGTGATAAAAGCGGGAATAAACGGGGCGGTTACATTTCTTTTGTATAAGCGGATCGCAATGTTTTTGCGTAAATGATCAAGTAGATGAAAGTCTTATCTGTATCTTTGTTTTGAAAAGATGCGGATAGGACTGTTTTTTGCGGCAGAAAAAGATGCAGCAAAAAATGAGAAAGAAAAAAGTTGACAACTTCTTTTCTTTGTAGTACAATCCCAGTCGTAACATTTTTGTAATATCTGTAATAAATATGAAAACAACACATATATTTTAAAAGGGGATTATTAAAAATATATTGTGAAGATATTGCAAATGTTTACGAGGAGGAGTATATGAATTATAATAAAAAAAGAATGATTGTGGCGCTGCATCTTACAGTGTCAAGTGTTATGCTGCTTTCGGGATTTACAAGTCCCGGGACAAAGATGAATACCGCCGGAGATCTCCGTTATGCGGGAGGTGAAATAGCCGTTCAGATCGGGGATTCAGTTGTGGACGGTACGATTAGTATGATCAAAGGAACGAAACAGGTTTCGCAAAGCGTTCAAACGGCAGGAGACGTATGGAAAACAGAGGCTGTCCGTATTGAAGAAATGATTCGGGCAGAGGAAGAAAGAGCCGCAGAAGAAGCAAGAATTGCCGAAGAACAAGCAGCACAGGCAGCGGCTTTGGAAGCGACACAGTTGGAAGCGGCGAATGTTATGGCAGGGGAGCAGGAACTTCTTGCCGCTCTTATCTATTGCGAAGCGGGAAATCAGCCATATGAAGGTCAGGTTGCAGTCGGAGCAGTTGTAATGAATCGTGTGAGAAGCGGTTCTTATCCGAATACGATCAGTGAAGTGATCTATCAGTCTGGGCAGTTCGGACCGGCGATGACAGGGTGGCTTGATTCGGTTCTTTTCGTCGGGAGGCTATACAGAGACAGCGATGCAGGCAGCGGCAGACGCTCTTGCGGGAAGTAATCCGATTGGCGATTGCCTTTCCTTTGGAAACGGAAACTGGGGAATCCAGATCGGGGATCATTTTTTTCATTAAATCATAGATACGAAAGAAGGAAATAGTGTGGATATTAAGATCAGACAGTATGCGGAAGAGGATGTAAAAGAAACGATTGCCATCTGGAACGAAGTTGTAAAAGAAGGGATCGCATTTCCACAGAAAGAGACTCTTACAGAGTCGACAGGAGATCTGTTTTTTAAAGAGCAGACATTTACGGGGATCGCTTATGACGAAGAGAAAAAAGAAATTGTCGGAATGTACATTTTGCATCCGAATAATATCGGAAGATGCGGTCACATATGTAATGCAAGTTATGCTGTCCGAAAAGATATGTGGGGACTTCATATCGGGGAAATGCTTGTAAAACATTGTATGAAAATGGGAAAAAAATTCGGTTTTCGCATTTTACAGTTTAATGCGGTTGTGAAAAGCAATGCAGGAGCTTTGAAACTTTATGAAAAGCTTGGTTTTGTCCGTTTAGGAACGATTTCAAAAGGGTTTGAAATGAATGACGGACATTATGAAGATATTATTCCACATTATCATGAATTATAATTAATGATATGTATTGTAAGGAGGCTGTAATTCTGACAAGAATTTAATTGTTAGAATTACAGCTCCTGTTGTAACGGCGACGAGACAAAGTCCGGGTTTTCCTAAGGCTTTGCCAGCCGCTTATGATTTTGGAATGCTTTTTTGCGCGTTTTGTGATTTATACGCTGTGAAAGCCTTTTCCGATGATCTCGCTTGTGTTTGAGATAAGGATGAAAGCTTCTTTATCATTTTCACGGATAAAGTTGCGAAGATGCACAGCCTGCATTCTGTTTAAAGCAGTGAGGATGATGTATTTATCATTTCCTGAATACGCTCCCTTGGCGAGACACACGCTGGCGCTTCGTCCGAGCGTATGTACGATGTAATCACAGATCGGCTCAGGGTTATCGCATACGACGTTAAAATATTTCGACAGGTTAAAGCTTTCGATAAATGTGTCGATCATGAAAGAACGAATAGAAAGTCCGAGCAGGGAAAACAGTCCGGTTTCTATATCGAAAATAAAAAATCCGGATGCCGTTATCAATGCATCTGAAATCAATAATGCCTTGCCGATGTCGAAGCTGGAATATTTTTTCAGGATCATTGCGATGATATCTGTTCCGCCGCTGGAAGAACCGATGTTAAAAAGAATCGCCGATCCAAGCGCCGGAAGAGCTATGGCAAAACATAATTCAAGCATCGGTTCATCGGTAAAAGGAGAGTGCATAGGAAAGAGCCGTTCCAGCACCGAGAGCGAAACGGAGAGAAGGATGCTGCAGTAGGCGGTAGTTGCGGCGAATTTTTTCCCGAGGATGAACATTCCGATGATGAGCAGAATCATGCTTGCGATAAAGTTAAAGTCACCTGCCGAAATGAGTCCGGTTTTAGCGATAAGAACGGCAAGACCGGTAATTCCGCCAAAAGTGAAATTATTCGTAAATTTAAAAAAGTATGTTCCGAATGCAATAAGAAGCGTGCTGAATGTAAGCATAAAGAAATGTTTTAATTTATTCATTTTATTTTCTCCAAAGTATAAAATTAAAAACTCTACTCGAATTGTAATCTTCTAAAAATAAAAGTCAACGTATTAAGTATAAAAATGAGGAGATAATGTATTAATAAAAGAATAGAAAGAAAATAAATAAGGAGACAGTATATGGATAAAGAGATGTTGATTCGGGATATATTTGCAAGGGAAATATTAGATTCACGGGGAAATCCTACGATTGAGGCTGAAGTTCTCGCAGGGGAAAATATCGTCGGCAGAGCCGCAGTTCCATCCGGCGCTTCAACAGGAAAATATGAGGCTGTGGAGCTTCGGGATCAGGAAGAGCGTTACGGAGGAAAAGGAGTGGAGCGGGCAGTTGAAAATGTGAACAGTTGTCTGGCAAAAGCGGTGATAGGAATGAACGTGTTCGATCAAAAGGAGATCGACCGTGCTCTTTGTAAAGCGGACGGAACAGAAAATAAAAGCAACCTCGGTGCAAACGCGATTTTAGGAGTGTCCATGGCGGCGGCAAGAGCGGCGGCGAAAGGACTGAATATTCCTTTATACAGATATTTGGGAGGGGTTCAGGCGAAGAAGATGCCGGTTCCGATGATGAATATTTTAAATGGCGGAGTACATGCCGATAACCCGTTAGACATACAGGAGTTTATGATCGTTCCGGTAAGAGAGACTTCTTTTCGGGAGAGACTTCGTATTTGTGCGGAAATCTATCATATGCTAAGAGCGGTTCTGAAAGGAAAAGGTCTTCAGACAGGAGTTGGGGATGAAGCGGATTTGCGCCTGAACTTGCAGATACGAAAGAAGCGCTTCGGACGATAAGGGATGCGGCAGAAAGGGCAGGATACCGTATGGGGCGGGATATTATGATCGCGCTTGATGTGGCGGCGTCTGAGCTGTATATTGAAGAAAAAGGCGGATATATTTTTGCGGGAGAAGGGAAAAAAGGAGAACCTGTCGTGCGGACGACAGAAGAGATGATCTCTTATTATGAGGAACTTGTTGAAGAATTTCCGATTTTTTCGATCGAAGATCCGCTTGATGAAGGAGATTGGGACGGGTGGAAAAAGCTTACGAAAAAGATTGGAAACAGAGTCCAGCTTGTAGGAGATGATCTTTTTGTCACAAATGCGCAGAGATTGAGAAAAGGAATCGAACTTGGAGCCGCTAATGCGATACTCATAAAAGTTAATCAGATCGGTACTTTAAGTGAAACGTTCGAGACGATAAAAACAGCTCAGGAAGCAGGTTATAATGTAATTGTATCGCATCGTTCCGGAGAAACAGAAGATACGATCATCGCTGATATCGCCGTGGCGTTTAATACCGGGCAGATCAAAACAGGAGCGCCATGCCGGTCTGAGAGAGTGGCAAAATACAACAGACTCTTACGGATCGAAGAACAGATCGGTGAGAAAGAAAAGATGTAGGAACGATATGCAGCGAGCGGCGGAAGAAGCGTAAGAGACGTGTAGTGAGGGCTGTGCAGGTGAAGATACGGGAATGGTTGCATATCTTTTCTTCACCTGTTATACTTTTACGCGGAAGCCATCTGGCAAAACGCCGTTTTGATCTGATATTTTATTGGGAGGATGACGCAGGCTATGGCGATAAACAAAGTTGGAAATGAGTTTGAAAAGAACAAGATAAGATAAAAAAGGAGAAAAGGATGAGTATGGAAATCAATGAAATGCAAGAAATGAATGAAAGAGCAAAGAAAGCTTTGGAATATCATAAGAAAGGATATAATTGCTCGCAAGCAGTGGCATGTTCTTTTTGTGAGGAGTTTGGAGTGGATGAAGAAACGATGTTTCGTATTGCTGAAGGTTTTGGTTTCGGTATGGGCATGATGGACATATGCGGTGCGGTTACTGGTATGTTTATGGTGATGGGACTGGATAATAGCGTTGGAAATCCTGACAACGGAAAACTTACAAAAGCAGATACATATAAGAAAGTAAAAGAATACGCCAATCGGTTTAAAGAGAAAAACGGAACATATTACTGCCGTGAACTCAAAAGCGTTGTGGACGGAAAGCAAAGAGTAAGCTGCGACCAATGCATTTTAGATGCGGTTGCGCTGACGGAAAGCTACCTGGCAAACAGAGGATAGATTTTCAGATCCGGTGAACCGTTCCTTTCGGAAAAGTGATCTGTAATATGGTATATTCTTTTTCTTCGGATGCAATATCTAATTTTAGTCCCAGACGAAAGGAAAGTTTTCGGGCGAGATATAACCCTACGCCTGTTGAGTTCGATTTGCTCCGGTCAGATCCGGTAAACCCTTTTTCAAATACTCTTGACAGGTCGGAAGAGGAGATGCCGCAGCCGTTGTCCTTGATCGAAAGGATAATATTTGTGTCGTTATCCTGACCGGTTATCGTAAGTTTATTTTCTTGTTTGTCAAAGTATTTGATCGAATTTTGTATGATCTGTGACAGTATGAAAGTCAGCCATTTCTCATCTGTGTAGACGATCTGGTCAATCGCATGAGTTTCTATTATGACTTGTGATCGATCAGATCATGGCGGAACTTTAAAATGACGTTGTGTATGACTTCTTCTAAGTTCAGTTTTTTTACAAAATAA
>ENA-OQCP01001093-OQCP01001093.1-human-gut-metagenome-genome-assembly--contig:-NODE-1093-length-10879-cov-1.936012_pt1 | contig 10879 bp, 15 predicted proteins | sample MGYA00242760_ERZ504583 | MGnify/ENA primary metagenome ERZ504583 (study PRJEB26092, sample SAMD00036308) | human gut metagenome | host: Homo sapiens | study: EMG produced TPA metagenomics assembly of...
TGCGTTAGCTTACAAAGTCATTTACAATGAGGTAGTAATCTACAAAACCCATTTGCGACACCGTGTTGATTTCATATTCAAGTCGGTCAATCAGAGCTTTGTCGGGATTCTCACCATAGTGTTTATAAAGTCCCTCATAGCATTTTCTTCTGAAATAATGCAGATGATCTTCGTTATTAGGAACATCAAATCTCGGAAGCTTGCGTACACCGAATTCAAAATCCACATTGCACATATCGGCAATTTTCTGTGTATTGTCAATTGCTTCGGGGTAACTTGCAAATACCTCACGCATTTCATCTTCTGTTTTAAGATAAAATTCCGAAGTTTTGAACTCCATTCTGTCGCTGTCATTGACTGTTCGGTTGGTCTGAATACAGAGAAGAATATTGTGAACCGTGCTGTCCTGTTTTTCGATATAATGACAATCGTTTGTTGCAACAATGTCAACACCGATTTCACGGGCAAGCTTTATAAGGCTTGGAATTATCCTTTTCTGTTCCTCAATTCCGTGGTCTTGAAGCTCTATAAAAAAGTTCTCACTCCCGAATATATCACGGTAAAATTCTGCCTTTGACTTTGCACCGGCATAATCACCGTCAAGGAGCTTTTGAGGAATTTCACCCGCCAGACAGGCAGAGAGGCAGACTAATCCCTCATGATACTCGGCAAGGAGTTCATCATCAATTCTCGGCTTTGTATAGAATCCCTCCGTAAAACCCTTTGACACAAGCTTGATAAGATTCTGATAGCTGTATGATTTTTGCAGAGCAGAACCATATGATAGTATTTTCCGTAGGATGAGGTCTTGTCAAAACGGCTTTGCGGTGCAACATACACTTCACAGCCGATTATCGGCTTTATGCCCTGCTTTTTGCATTCCTTATAAAAATCGACTGCACCGTACATTACACCGTGGTCGGTGATTGCGAGTGCAGTCATTCCTTTTTCTTTTGCGGCTTTTGCAAGTCTGCTCAAACGGCAGGCGCCGTCAAGCAGACTGTATTCTGTATGAAGATGTAAATGTGTAAATGCCATTTTACTCACCTGTTGCTTTTGCCTTTATTTCACCGTCTGAAAAACGGAGTGTAAATTCATCTCCGCTTTTCAGCATTTTTGCGGAATTTACCGCCTTACCGTCTTTTTCGGCAATCGAATAACCTCTTGAAAGAATTTTAACGGGGTTGAGTCCTTCAAGCTTTGCGGCTGTCTTTGTGATGTCGCAGTCTTTTTATTTATTGTTTCCTGAACAAAATGCTGTATTTTCGTTTTGCGAAGCTCGAGAGATTTTTCATATTCAAAAATTCTCTGTTGCGGCGATACAACGGACAGCCTTGTTTTAATTCTGTAAGAGCATTATATTCCTGTCTTAATTTCAATGTTGCCATTGACGAAACATACTGCTTTTGCGATTTATAGTAATCAACAAGCTCCGCAGTATCGGGAACTGCAAGCTCTGCCGCCGCAGACGGAGTCGGCGCTCTGAGATCGGATACAAAGTCACAGATTGTAAAATCGGTTTCATGACCGACAGCGGAAATTACGGGGATTTTACAGTTATAGATTGCATAAGCAAGGTTTTCATCATTGAATGCCCACAAATCTTCAATTGAACCGCCGCCCCTGCCGATTATAATAACATCACAGGCATTGTATTTATCAAGTTTCTGTACGGCGTCAATAAGCTGGGCGGGAGCATTCTCACCCTGAACAAGTACGGGGCACATAATTATGTTGGCAGACGGAAATCTTCTTGAAAGAATGTTGCGGATATCCTGAACTGCCGCACTGTGGAGAAGTAATTACACCGATTGAATTCGGAAACGGCGGAATTTTCTTCTTATGTTCGGGAGCAAAAAGTCCTTTTTCGGCAAGTGACTTTTTAAGTTGTTCATATGCAAGCGAAAGCGCACCTATGCCGTCGGGCTGCATATCTTCAATATAAAGCTGATACTGACCTGTGGGTTCATAGACTGCCACTCTGCCACGACAGATTACTTTCATTCCGTCAGTCGGTCTGAACTTTAAATTACGGGCATTGCCGGCAAACATTACGGCTCTTATAACGGATTTTTCGTCTTTGATTGAAAGGTAGATGTGTCCGCTTCTGTAATGGTCGGTTAGGTTTGAAATTTCACCCGTAACAAAGACAAAATTCAGCCTTGCGTCATTTTCAATAATTGACTTTATATAGAAATTCAGTTGTGAAACACTTAAAACTCGTGGTTTGCTAAACTCGGGTGTGTACATCGTTATACTTCCTGTATCCTAAATATGCAATTCCTGCCGAGTTATCTGCCGAAAACTGCGGCGGTGCGAATATTGCATTGTATTTTTCTTCAAAAGAATTTTTTATTATTTGATTTGACATTACTCCGCCTGCAAAGAGCAATGGAAGTTCTCCGTATTTTTCAAGCAGTCCTTCGGTCATTTCGGACAAGGTCTGTTCAATATATTTAAGACAGTATGCCGAAACATATTCGGGAGATTTGCCTTCGTCAATCAGCTTTTTGGAAAGATTTTCAACTCCGCTCAGGCAACAATCGCAACCCTTGAGAGTTGGTTTCACCTTGATTTTTTCTGTATTTTTAAGGGCAAGCTGTTCAAGCTGAGGACCGCACGGAAATTTTAAACCGAGCATAAGTCCTGTGCGGTCAATCGCCTGTCCTGCATTAAGGTCGAGAGTGTGTGCCGCAAGTTCAACGGAAAAGCCCGTGCCGAATCCTTTGGCAAATACTGCCTCGGTTGTACCTCCGCTGACATGGAAAGCGATAAACTGCTTATCAAACAAATCTGTTCTCTGCGAGCCGAACAATGCCGCCGAGATATGTCCCTCCTGATGCGAAAATGTGTAAAGAGGGATTTTCATTGCGGAAGATAAAATTTTTGCCGTGTTCTCTCCAACGGTGAAACACGGCATATATGAGCCGTCAACAGGTCTTGGACGGCTTGACGCCGCAATTGCGGCTATTTTGCTTGTATCAACATCTTTCAAAAGCTCTTCAATAAGCGTGTGCAGCTGTGCTGTGTGGTGAAACACAGCGTCACTCTGACGAAGTCCGAGCTGACCTTCTTTTACGGGAAGAAGTTTTTTCTGCTGAACCATTTTGCCCGTTTTGCTGTCGTAAAGGGCGGTTGATGTTGTGTAATTTGAAGTGTCAATTCCGAGAAAAAGGCTCATATCACTTCTCCGACTTTCCCGAAAATTCACGGGAATATGTGCCGAGAATACCGTTTACAAATTTGCTCTCGTCGATTGTATATTTCTTTGCAAGTTCAACAGCCTCGTTGATTGAAACGCTCTGCGGAACATTGTCAAGATACTTCATCTCATAGATTGCAAGGCGGAGGATTGCAAGCGACGGCTTTGAAATTCTTGAAAGAGTCCAGCCCTTTTTCAGGTGGCTTGCAATGATTTCGTCAATCTCCTCACGCTTGTCCTCAATGCCGGAAACTACAGCCTGAGCATATGCGCAAACACCGCCTACAAACATTTCCGAATTATCATCTATTGTTTCTTCAAGAGGCTCATCGTCAAAAGACTTTGAAAACAAAAGCATAAAAGCCTGCTCTCTTGACTCACTTCTTGTAAGATTAACCTCTTCCTCAAAAATATCATTAACTTCAATATCATTAGTTACATTGTTCATTTCATTATCCATATTAAGCCCAACTTTTCGTTAAATTAATTTAATAAAGGTAGTTATTATCATCAAGATTATACCATAACTGAAATTGAATGTAAATAAGAATTGACAAAGATATCTGTGACAAATCATTTGAATTTCGGAAATTTCTTTCTGAATAACTCTTCAATAATTTTAGCGCTCTCATCACAGCCGAATGTATCGGACTTTATGCACAAATCGTAGTTATCTGCATTGCCCCATTCGGAAGATGTAAAGTATTTGCAATGGTCGGCTCTTTCACGGTTTACCTTTCTGACCTTTTTAAGAGCATCGTTTACGGAAAGATTATCCTTTCGGAAATTCTCTCTGCCTCGGTATTTTCATCGGCTGATACAAATACATTGAATGTATGCTTTTTGTTTTTGAGAATCTCGTTTGCAAGTCTGCCGACTATTACACAGGATTCATTCTGTGAAATGGTTTTTATTACATTTCTTTCACGGTTAAAAAGGCTTTCGACATTCGGCATATTTGCGGTATCAAGCGGTCCGCCGTACCACGCAAAGAAATCGTGAAGTAAAGGATTTTTAATTGTCTGTTCATTCTTTTCAATAAAATCAGGAGAATAGCCGCTCTTCTCAACAACAAGTTTTATCAGCTCGTTATCGTAATACTTAAACCCAAGACTTTCGGCAAGTGCCTTTGCAATCTGTCTGCCGCCGCTGCCGTATTCCCTTGACACGGTGATTACATATGTAGGATTCTGCTCATCATCAGTTTTTTCATCAACCTGAACGGACGGAGTCTTTTTAAGAAGTTTATCTCTGTATTTTCCGAAAGCTTTGTTGATAATGCCGAGAATAAATCCGACAAGAAATGCCGCAATTACTGTTCCTGCACCGACACTGCCAAGGCTGTGAATCATAATCAGACAAGCCGCTGCCGACACTACCACCATAGTGATATCAAAACCCATTTTTATCTTTGAAAATTCGATTTTTGTAACCTGTGAAACAGCAGACATTACACCCTCGCCTGCGAGCGGAATAACATCGGCAGGAAGATACAGAAAAATTCCGACTGCGACAATAACGGAGCTTGCAAGCACCATTAAGATTCTGACAATAAGATTATCGGGTGTCGGAAAGAATGATGCAAGGTAGTTGCAGAATGTTGTAAAATAGCCGAAGATAACGCCTACGGGAATCTGCAAAAGGGTTATTAATTTAAAGTTTTTGCGAAGTAACAAAAAACTGAATGAACACAAGAACAATGTGGAATATGATTGTTGCCTTGCCCATTTCTATGCCCCATATGCAGGTCATTGTGTATGGGATTGAGCTTACGGGAGATACACCGAGATTTGATTTTACCGAAAGTGCAATTCCGATTGTCATTATAAAAAGACCGATAAAATACATCGGCAATCTGATTTTCATATTTTTTAAATTCATTACATAACTTCCTTTTCAAAATGCTTTGTCATATTTTCATACACTTTTGCAAGCAGACTTTGGAACACTTCCGTTTCTTCTTCTGAAAAGCCGTCTGTTGCAATACTTTCTACGCTGTCAAATTTTTCATTGAGATATCGGACATACTCTTTTCCCTTATCGGTGAGAAAAACATAGAGTGACCTTCTGTCGCCGCCAAGAGATTTCCTTGCGATATAGCCTTTGGTTTCCATACCACGCAAAATCACGGTTATGGACGCAGGCTCAATGTGACAGCCTGCCGCAATATCCTTTTGTACACAGCCGTTATGGTCTTTTAGGTAATCGAGTATTTTCGGCTGACCCAATGTAAGTCCCGATTCTTTGATACTGCCGAGAAGTGCCTTTTGCACAAGCATATGGTCAGACATCAGCAGATAGTGAATTGACTCTTTCATACACAACCCTCTCTTTAATAGTTTTAATTCTAATTGTTATAATTCTAATTATATATCCAGTTAAACCAATTGACAAGTTTCCGGAAAAAATTCAGCCTATTGCGCAGTATTCTTTGTGAACATAGGAATATTTTATGCATAAAAAAGCAGAGGACACTATGCCCTCTGCTAATTTCATGCCCCTATTACCGATATATCGTCATAATCAACCTCATAATGAGTAACCACGGCATCGTCAATAATCAGAACAGATGTATCGTCAAGCTGAGATTTCGGAACAATTACCGATACACCTTGATCGCTTATATAGCAAAGGCATTCTGAAAATCCTTTGGCTTTGACAATACTTTCAATGCTGTCCTGAATTGTAAAGGTTTTGAGAAGCTCTTCAACATTCTTTTCAGCCTCGCTTTTGTCGGCATCAGACGGAGCTTTCAAGATTGAAATTTCTTTTGCATCATCAATTATTTTATCCTGAGTTGCCTGCCGCTTTGTCCTTTCGGCTGAAAAATAGCTTTTGCTCTCGTTTGAAAGTGCCGCCGTCTGCTGTACCTCATCATCCGACGCCGAAGCGGTTGCACTGACATATGATGCCGCTCCGAGTTCTTTGGCACTTTTGGGAGTTTTAGCTCCCGAAAGCTGCCAGTTTATGTACACAGCCGCTGAAAGTGCAAGCACAAGTGATGCAAAAACGATAATTTTTTTCTTAGATTTCATATTACTCCCGACCTTTATTCTGATAATTTTGTAATACATACTTTTGCTGTTGAAATATCAAGCGCTTTTGTGACTGCATCGGTGACACGCTCAACCACAACAGGATCATCACCGCCTTCACACACTACAAGCACTCCTCTTATCAATGGTTCAATTTCCTTTGTTTTGGTGGTGCTGTTGTCAAGATAAACATATTCAACGGAATTTTCCATTGTGAGCAAAACTTCCGTCTTGCCTGCTCCCTCAATTTTTGAAATCACCGTCTGCAAATCAGTTTCTGTTTTGGTGCTGTATGTTTTAACGGAAAATGCTTCATCTCCTTTTCCTGATGTCAAAGAACCGAAATCAACCCAGTTTGAAAGAAATATTAAACCTATGCCGATAAGACCGACAACAATTATGATATTTCTTATTTTTTTACTGTCAAGCATTGATTTCAGCTTTGAACTTGTTTTGTCTTCCATAATTCACTCCGTCATAATGTTTGGTGTAATTCCGAAATTGTCATAAACAATTGACGATACAAGATTTGTGTACCGAACAAATTCTTTGTCTATATATATGCTGATTGACGCTATGATTATGCCGTTGTTTTCAACTCTGCTCAAAATTATGTCACACGATTTGATTGTTATATTATTCTGTAAAAGAAGATTTTTTAATGCAGTTTCAAGATTTATCTCCGTCTGCTTTATAACGGCATTGCTGTATGCCTCATCATCTGTCGATATTTCTTTAACAGAATTTTGCTTTTCTTCAATATCGATATTAAATGACGATACGGCATTTTTTTACTGGAACAACCATACAGCAGATAATAAAAGCGCCTAAAACAAGGCTGATGATTTTCTTTGTACTGCCGTCTGTAACAAAGGTCTGAACAAGCGAGCATATTAACGCAGACGCACACATTACAACAACAACCGTAAAAAGTCCGCTCATGATGAACCTCCGCCAAGCATAATTACTGCCGCCGTTGAAAGAATGTAAATTGACATAATGCACAGCAAAACGGCTATGAGAGTTGAAAAGACAGACGATATGTTTTCAAGAAGTTTTGCCGGACCGTTTAGATTGAGAACCTCTGCCGTTGATTTGCCGATCCAAAGGGTGAACATCCACATTACTCCCTGCAAAATCACAGGCATAAACACAATTGTAACGGACAGAATCACTATTATTCCTATTCCCGATTTTAAAAGTCCGATACTGCCCTGAACTACCTTGTAGGCATCCGAAAGTGCCGAACCGACTATCGGGATAAATGAATTGAGAGTAAATCTTACCGCACGGGTTGAAACATTGTCAACCGAAACGCTTATAAGCTGTCTGAATGTCAGCACGGCTGTGAAGATTGTCATAGCAAAACCCAAAAGCCACTTTACGCTCTTTGAAATCATTGACATAAAACCGCTTAGATTTACGGACGGCGATACGGATGATGTTATTGACAGACCGAGGAACATATTGAGCAGAGGAACGATTATTTTTGATGAAAGCTGTGACACACCCTCCCCTGCCCCTATCATTACGGCATAGTATGATGCCGAACCCGCCACAGAACCCGAGCTTGCCATAATTACAGCCATAACAGGAACATAGGCAAGCATTATATTTGATGCGGTGCAGATTACCGAACCCGTTGATGCGATGACTCCGACAGCCGGGACTACTGCGCACAGGTTATACAGAGCGTTGCGGTTATATTCAGCGAGTTTGAAATATCGCAGGAGAGCGAACCGTTGTAGGCGCTGATTACGGAACAGAGTAAAAGCAGGGCGGTTATATTGACAAGACCTTTGAGCGGTGAAGAAATGTTGCCGAGTGCAAGCGAGAGAATTTCGCCCATTACATTTTCAAAAGACAGGTTGGCAAGCTTTGAAAAATCTCCCAAATCAACGCCCATATTTTGCAGGCTCTGTTTTACATCGTCGGACAGCGAATCAAAAACATTTGACATATCATAAATCATTTCACCTTCTTCAGCGTTTGCACAAACGCATGAAAGGGCGATAAGCACAAACACGACAGTAATTATTACAACACTTTTTTTCACTTCTTCACCTCAACTGCCTGCAAGTGACAACACGGTTTTTAAAATATCCGAATAAAGCGGAAGTGCCGTTACCGTAACCATAATTTTTCCGGCAAGCGAAACATTTGACGCAAGCGACTGACTGCCCGAATCCTTGCAGGTATTCACGGCGAACTCGGTAACAAGGCATATTCCGATTGATTTCAGCAAAATTACTATGTAGTCAATGCTTATTCCCGATGACGCTATGATTTGATTGATTGTTGTAACGATAGCCGAAACCTGAGTAAGCACGCCGATTAAAATAATAACGGCACAGCTTATGCCGAGCATTACAGAGATTTCCGCATTTTTGGGTTTGAGCATTACACAGATTATTACGGTCACAACGGCAAGTACGGAAATTGACAGAATATTCATATTAAAAACCGAAAAGCTGTTTTATTGTGTTGAACAGAGTGCTGATTTGCGTTATTATCAGCGTCAACACAACTATAAGTCCGGCAAGCGAGGTCAGCATTGCCTGCTCCTCTCTACCGCTTCGTATGAGAAGTTGGGTAAGAACCGCAACAATTATGCCGACAGCGGCAATTTTGAAAATAAGCTCAACATCCATTACTACCTCTAAATCATCATGAGGGCGATTGCACTTCCTGCAAAAAATCCCATTGTTTTATATAGCTTTGATTTTTTTGTTATAGCATCACGGGCTGATGAAAGCTGTTTTGAAATGACACCTCGTAGAGTTCAAGATGTTTTAACTGCCCCTCTGTATCGGTTTTTCCGAGCTGACCTCCGAAATCGTTCAGCATTGAAATGTCGGATTTTGAAAGCGGTATTTCAGAAGATAATTGTTTTACCCTTTCAAGCCACAATTCGTCAAAAGGTCTGTCACATTCTGAAAAAAGCAATGAATCAAGGCTTGAATTTTCCGCACAGGAATTAACCAAAGTGAAGATATCATCACCGCTGTAGCGAAGATTTGTTGCAAGCAATGATATAAATTCCGTGAATGATTTCAGAAAATCTTTGCGTTTGTATAACCTACCCGACAAAACAAAACCTATCATTGTACCGTGCAGACAACAAGCAAACATCCCATGAGTTTAAACGGCAAAGTTGTCACCTACCTGCGATATTTTCACAATTTCACCTGCGTGGGTTCGATTTGACAGAAACACAAGCGTTTGAAATGCTCCTGTTTTCATGAGAGAAACCATGTTGGCTTTCTGTTTCAGTTCGTTTTCATTTGCACAATGCGTTGATGAATTATCCGAACTCCGCAGTTGACAGACTTTTCTACGGCATAGATATCTTCTTTTGAACCTATTTCATCGCAGATAACAATTTCGGGTGCCATACTGCGTATTGCGTGAAGCATTGCCTCGCTCTTGTTGTATGAATCATAGACATCGCACATTCCGATATCATTCTGAAATTTACCCGATGCCGTGCCCGCAAGCTCTCCTCTTTCATCAATCAGGGCAACATTCTTCTTGCCCTTGGTTGACAAAAGTCTTGCAAGGTCACGAAGTACGGTTGTTTTTTCCGCTGCAAGGTACTCCGCATATAAGAACACCTCCCGAAACGGTAATTATCTTATTATAAAGAGAATCCGCACAACCCTTATGCTCCCTTGCTATGCGGACATTGATTGAGGTTATGTCACGGATATTCACAATTTTTCCGTTATTGACAACCGCTGTTCCGCAGATTCCTGCCCTGTGACCGCCGTACATTGTGACAAAGCCGTTTACAATTTCGTTCTGTCTGTTATACACGGAGTAGTTGCAAATGTTGTTGAAGGTATCGACAATATCGGCTTTTGACACAACAAGCATTGCACCGTCAAGGATTGTATTGCTAAGTCCGCCGTTTTGCGTTAAGTAGTATGTATTGTCGGGACAGACAAGTGCAAGCGGTCGTGAAAGCCGCAGTCTGATTTCCTGAACAGAATCGGCTAATTTAGGTGCAAGCGGTAAAAGTCTGCGTGAAATATTCTTGCAAAGACAGTTGAGTGCCGCCGTAAATCTCTTTTCGTTTTGTTCAGCAAGTCATATTTTAAATTCCTCCCAAAAGAGTTTGTACAATAAATACTATGCAGACAAGCACAGCCATATGCCAAAAGGGCAAAAAAATCCCCCGACATAAATCGGAGGATTGGAAGATATTTTATTTTGAAATATAAGCTGTTACTCGTAGTGTCCTTTGCAGGCAATTATACAAACAGTATCATCCTTGATAAAATATACAACTCTGTTACCGTTATCATCAATTCTTCTGCTCCAAAATCCGCTTAAATTTTCTTTGAGTGGTTCAGGTTTTCCTATTCCTTCAAAAGGACTACGACAAATATCGGTAATGATTCTGTTAATCTTCTTTAGCGTTTTCTTGTCTTGAAATTGCCAATATACATAATCTTCCCACGCGTGAGATTCCCAAAGAATTTTCATCAGTCCTCACCGTCAATAAGTGTGTGTTCAGAAAATGTTGCCTTTCCGTTTTTAATATCAGCAGCAATTTTTTCAAGGTAGCGAATATTGCTTTCCGAATAAAAAGGATCTGCTGTTATTTCAAACGGTATTCTTTTTTCACGACCAACCTTAA
>ENA-OQCP01001094-OQCP01001094.1-human-gut-metagenome-genome-assembly--contig:-NODE-1094-length-10868-cov-3.464482_pt1 | contig 10868 bp, 9 predicted proteins | sample MGYA00242760_ERZ504583 | MGnify/ENA primary metagenome ERZ504583 (study PRJEB26092, sample SAMD00036308) | human gut metagenome | host: Homo sapiens | study: EMG produced TPA metagenomics assembly of...
CACACTGCGGCCTTCCTCCGTGCGGCTCTCCAGCAGGGAACCGATAAAGCGTTTGGCAGAGCGCACGTCCATGCCATGCTCGGCAAAGACAGCCCGCAGTTCTTCTTCATCAAAACGTCCTTTCGACTTTATCAATGCCGTTTTCAGCATCATTGTCAGGCTCTTGAACAAGGCATCCATCCGCTCACGGATGACAGTGGCATCTTCCTTTAACAACACCTCATGCTTGCCTACAGATACGGCACGGGCACCTTCCCGCAACGTTCCATTATTCAGCTTCTGTTTGAACTCCTTGTAGCCAAGCTCCGGGAAACGCTCTTCCCAAAGCGCTTCCAGACGTACGACGTAAACCCCGTCCTCCCCTTCTACCTTTGTCAGATAGCTATGGAATTCACGGGCAAAGACATCACCCGTCTTGTCCTGGACATATCCTTCGGTCAACAGATTCTTGGGGCTGATTTCAAGCAGATGCCTTCCATAACGCTGCATCAAATCGTCTTCCAGCCAAAGCAAGGCAGTCTTGATGAGCTGTCCCAACTCTGCTTCATACTCCAGCTTGTTCTTTGTACGCGGCAGTTTCACCACAAACTCGAAATCGGACAAAGACACCATGATTTCCGGTTTCTCCCCTTTCATGCGGTACACTTCCATGAGCTTTCTCAGAATAAGCACCAGCTGTTCCTGGGCAATGTTCCCCGTCTGATGCAGACGCTTCATATAATAGAAGTCCCGTTCATGGTAGTCGGTAGCGGCAATGCCACGTATCTCCGTATCACGCGCGGCACGCCCTATCTCCTGAATATAGTCGACAAACGTACTGGATGGCGCCACATGGTATACACGGTCTATATCACTGATGTCCACTCCCATACCAAAGGCTTTCGTAGCCACAATCAGTTTCTTGGTCCCCTCCTTGAATTCCTGCACAATGGCAGCTTTCTGTTCCTTTTCCTTCTTGCCATAATAGGAAGCGACCAGACGCCAGTCTGCCGGCTTCACCCACGTCTTCAGGCGCATGTCGATGCCACCCGCAAAAGGATAATAGAGCAATGTCTTGTGTCCGTCCAGGAAGTCCTCGACCCGCGCAGCCACCACGCGCTGCTTTGCCTTGTCGTATGTCTCCCCGTCCTCCATCTCCATCTGACGGATGTCAAAGCCAATATTCCGGCGCTTCACCGTACCTACATAAAGCACACAAGGCTCCATCTGCAAGGAACGGATAGTCTCGAATATCATGTCATTGCCTCCTTTGGGATTCCAGACAGCCGTAGCAGTCAATGCAAACAACGGGAAATTATAGCCGAGAGTCTGTTTCAAAGCAGTCAGGTAGCGCCCCAAGAACCAGTAGTCCACACGGAACTCCTTGCCCCATGTCGTTACCGTATGCGCCTCATCGACCACCACCAGACCGATGCGGCGCTCGCCTACAAAATGCTTGATGTCGTAAGAGAGAAGCAATTCCGGCGAGAGATAGAACAAATCAATCTCCCCCTCACGCACCTGCCGGTAAACCTCCATCTTCTGTTCCGGCGATAAATCGGACGAGGCGTATGCCACACGCGTATACCCCAGTTCTTGCAGACTTTCCACCTGGTCTACAATCAACGCCTTCAAAGGGGAAACCACAATGGTAAGCAGATTATACTCCTTCCCCAAATAGATGGCAGGAAGCTGGAACAACAAGGATTTTCCGGAGCCGGTAGGGGCAGTCAGCAAGATATTGTCTACCTGCGTTTCACCTTTCCAAGCCTTTTCAGCCTCCAGTATAACGTTCTCTATCAGCTGTCCCTGCGAAATGCAGAGTTTCTCTTTTCCCTTGGACAAGTCATCGTAAATCTCAAGATTACGAAACTGTTCGTAGCCGTAAGTCTCCTTTAAAATCGTGTTTATGGTTTCGCGGCAGTTTTCAGGCAGATGCCTTTCCTTCAAATCCGGTAACCGGCGTGTCGTTGCTTCTTGTACATTCATTATTATTGTAGTGTGGGGGTATTAAAAAGAAAAGAAGTAATTCTTCAACCATAGTTATCGGTTTTGGAATTACTTCTCCCTATGTTTCAAAATATTACCAGACATACCGGTAAGTTTTTTCTTTTAAAGCGTATCAATATTCCTCCTCGTTGAAGAAAAAGTCCTCTTTGCTGGGATAATCGGGCCAAATATCTTCTATGCTTTCATAAATCTCGCCTTCATCTTCCATTTCCTGCAGATTCTCAATCACTTCAAGCGGAGCACCCGAACGCATGGCATAATCTATCAATTCATCCTTAGTTGCCGGCCAAGGAGCATCTTCCAACTTAGATGCTAATTCCAATGTCCAATACATAGTCTCTAGTATTAAAATTGTGAATATTAAGTCCTATTTCTATTTTTCGGCAAAAGTATAACAATTTATTTCACTTGCAACTATTATTCCAAAATATTTCACCTTTTTTGTCGTCTTGATTCATTTTACGGGAAAGAACGAACAAATAATCAGACAAGCGGTTCACGTAAGCCAGTAATTCCGAAGCGATTTCCACTTGTTCGGCCAGAGCAAGAATCCGACGCTCTGCACGACGGCAAACCGTACGGCAAACGTGGCAGACTGCCGCACCGCGACTTCCGCCGGGAAGAATAAAGGCTGAAAGAGGAGGCAAAAGAGTATCCAAACGGTCTATCTCCCGCTCCACCATTTCCACCTGCTCCGAGCTGATGATACTGGCTTCTTTCAGCTCCATTTTCTCCCGGTCTGTGGCCAGATGAGAGCCTACGGCAAAAAGTCTGTCTTGCACTTGCTGCAGAAAATCTTTATCCTTTCCGTCAAGCAGGTACGTGATGAGAAGACCCAGATTGGAATTCAGCTCATCCACCGTACCGTATGCCTCAAGGCGGATATGCGTTTTAGGTACACGGGTTCCGCCTACAAGAGAGGTGGTTCCTTTATCTCCGGTTTTGGTGTATATCTTCATAAGGAATTAATGTTTAGGGGTTAGGGATTAATGTTTAGCAGCCAGTAAGTGGAGCTAAGCACTAATCACTAACCGCTAATCACTATTGAAACGCCTAAAGATAATCAAAAGTTGACAATATAGTCTTGTTTTATCTTTGTTTTATCGAAGAATATGATACCAAGGTCATAAAGGTCGAACGTAATGCCCACCCGTCCGTCCTGCTTCATGCGCTTCCAGAGGGCAAACATCTGCGGAGTGTAACGGATACCCTCAATCACAAAAACAGACTTTCCCCTGGTACGGGTGGAACAGATGCGGAAGACCTCCTCTACAAAATCGGGATGACGATAATCGTGCAAATAAAGGAAATCAACGGGAACGCCACTCTCCAGAAAGAGCTCGGAAAGGTCGGAAGCTGAGGTATAATCTGCCCCCTCCTTCCCCGCTTTCAGATAGAGGGCAGAAGCGGCAAGCGTACCGGCATCTACAATGGTCTCCGGCTGGGTATAGTTTACCAGACGGAACAGAAGGCGTTTTACTTTCTTCGATTCGTACTTCCAACGTTTATCTTTCTCCAGCTCCAGTTGCTTCTGTGCCTTGGCCAGCTCTTCATATTTATAATAAGCCGTACTTTCGTAAATTACATGCGTAATCAGGTTAAAGGCAAAAGGAGAATGTACACCGTAGCCGCAACGGTGCCGGAAACGGTACAGCCAGATAAAAGGCCGTTTTAGAGTAAGCAAAATACGATTCATTATTTTAATGCGCTAATGTACCTTCGAAAGTCACCCCTTCACCCGAAGAATAATTCTCCGTAACAGTCAGGAGTACCTTGTTATCCTCAAAGCAGAGCGTAAGCCCAAGAGCGCTTATCCAGTTGACATAATGTACTTTCAGTTGCAAAGCATCAGGTGACGCCCACGCATAACTGCCTGCCACCTGGAAAGGGCCTTCTATACCTTAAAACGCCCCTTTGCAGCAACCGAATACGGAGGATAGCCATCAATTGCCGCTTTCGACCATTGCTTATAGCCAAACGGAAGACTGTATGTCTTTCCGTCTTTCTCCACCACAGTCATCACTACTTCTTGCTGCTTGAATTGCAGTTCGATGGATTGCCATCCGTATTTGTTCTCTCCGAGCAGGATGCGCTTGCCTGCGTATTTCTGTGAAAGGGAGGAAGCAGCCTTTCCTTGCACTAACGGCAGTTGATAAGAACGCTGTTTCTTCTGCAGGCGCTTGTAGTCCTTACCGGGCGCTAATACCTGGTCACCGACCTCCGGCAACAAGCGGTTCCAGACCAGACGACGCTGCCGACGACCGTCTATCAATGTACATTCGGTAATGACCACTACCATATTCTTATCCGGAACAATCAGAATGTATTGTCCCAAAGCCCCGTCAGCACGTACAGCACCCGGATATTCGCAAAGCCACATCTGATAGCCATAATCTCCTATCTGTCTGGTCATCATCTGCTCCACCCAGGAAGCCGGAAGCAACTGCTTGCCTTCCCAAACACCCCGGTTCAGCAGCAACAATCCGAATTTTGCCAACGACTCGCTCTGGATATGCAGTCCCCAGCACCGGTATTGATGCCTTCGGGGCTTATCTCCCACGCAACGTCCGTGATATGCATCGGGATGAAAAGCTTCTGCTTCAGATAATCCAGCAAGGTCATGCCCGTCACCTTCTGCACAATGGCAGAAAGCATATAGGTACTAATCGAATCATATTCAAACTTCTTGCCCGGAGTTTTCACCGGTTTGGCAAGGAAGGTACGTATCCAGTCGGAAGTGAGGTTGCGCATATTCCAGTCGGGAGTGATACCCGACGTCATGGTAAGCAGGTCACGGACAGTCATGTCTGCCAGATTAGCGGAAACCGAATCAGGAAGAAGTTCCGGGAAGAAAGCGGCGACGCGGTCTGTCAAACGCAAGCGGTTGTCTGCAATGGCAAGTCCTACGGCAGCCCCGACAAAGGTTTTGGAGCAGGAATACATGGTATGGCGATATTCCGGCGCGAACGGAGCCGGATAGATTTCTCCGATGACCTTGCCGTGACGCACCACCACCACGCTGTGGATATCTGTTTTCGGCAATGCATCAGTGAATCAAACAAGGCAGTGACAGCCTTGGAAGGGACTCCTTCTGCCTCGGGTGTGGAACGTGGCAACTCATTGATTTGTGCATGAACTGCCAACGCTCCCAGCAAGCCGAGAAACAAGAAGAAAAAACGTACTCTATTTTTCATAATTATCTAAGATATTTGTTCTACATGCACTGCAAATGTACAGCATTCGGACGCGAAAGACAAATAACTTGATAATTTTGTCGGGGAACTATTTTTAGACAGAAGAACAAAAGGACATATTTTACTTTATGACTTTTGTTCTTCTGTTCTTTTGTTCTTCTGTCTAAAACATCTTCTGTTCTTCTGTCCGAATCATCAGAAGAAATACACCGCCGCTTCTTCTCCCTTGTTCAACTCCAACGAGAATACCGGTTTCTTGTAAGTACGCGTGCGTCCTCCTACCTTCACTTCGGCACGGACAGCACTTGCGGGCATCTTTACTGTAAATTTACCCGGAACAAGAGCGGTAACAACAGCCCTCGTTGCCCGTCCATCCTTCCAGTCCAGGTCTATGGAAGCACCGCCGCGTACGCGCATTCCACGGAAGTTGCCGGCAGTCCAGCTATCCGGCAGGGCAGGAAGCAGATGGATAAAGCCTCATGACTTTGCAACAGCATTTCGCCGACTCCCGCCGCGCCACCGTAGTTGCCATCAATCTGGAAAGGCGGATGCGAACAGAACAAATTAGGAAAAGTGCCGCTACCATGACCTCCCGTCGCAGCATCAACAGCAGGATGCAGCAAACTCTTGAAGAGTTTCCAAGCACGGTTTCCGTCGCCCAAACGAGCCCAGAAGTTTATCTTCCAAGCACGGCTCCAGCCGGTACCCTCATCTCCACGACGGTTCAAGGTCATCCGGCAGGCTTCGGCAAGCTCGGGGGTGGACTCCGGCGAAATCAGGTTTCCCGGATGCAGGCCGTAGAGATGGGAAACGTGGCGGTGGTGCACATCCACTTCCTTATAATCTTCCAGCCATTCCTGCAAGTATCCTTCCTTACTGATTTGCATGGGTGGGAATCTCTTCAGGTCCACCTCAAGCTTCGCCACATAATCCGCATCACAATCCAGCAGGCGAGCGGCGGCGATGACATTAGTATAAAGCTCGGTGAGCAGTTGCACATCCATAGTGGGACCCATACAAATGCTGACGGGAGTCACGCTGTCACCCGGCACATAGAAACTGTTTCCGGAGAAGAAGTGGGGGCAGTTACCAGCCAGCCATGCGAAAGCTCCTGCACGGTGGTGGAACTAAAGAACCGGGCGGCACCTTTCAAGACTGGATAGATACGGCGCAGATAATCCTTGTCCTGCGTATACAGATAGTGTTCCCACAAATGGGCACACAACCAAGCGCCACCGGTATTGGTAGCTCCCCAGGAGGGGTGTTCGCCGGGAGCGGTATAATTCCATACGTTGGTCATCATGTGGAGCACCCAGCCATCTGCCTCATCGCCATAGAAGGTACGCGCACTTGCCTCTCCCGAAGGGATAAGGCGCTCCATCAGCGTCGTCAGCGGCTGATAGAGTTCGGAGAGGCCGGCTTGCTCCAAGGGCCAGTGGTTCATCTGGATATTGATGTTCGTATGATAGTCCCCGTTCCAGGGAGTCGATACTCCATTTGCCAGAGTCCTTGCAGATTGGGCGGCAAGCTGCCGGGACGGGTACTGCTGATGAGCAGATAGCGTCCGTAGTTATAGTACAGAGCAGCCAATGCCGGCGACTCCTGCTGTGTGAAGCGGAGGATGCGCTCGTTCGTCGGGAGCGTATCATCCGGCGTGGCAGGAAGCGTCAAGGAAACACGGTCGTAGAGGGAACGGTGAGCGGTGACATGGTTGGATAATGAAGAATGGAGAATGGCACATGGAGAATTAGCGGGGGCGGTGAAAGGACGGAGCAAGCTGTCGCAGACTTCCGCATAGCGTTCGCCCGGGAAGTCGGTACCGGCAGCGGCATAGGAGGTAGCGGCAGAAAGTATCAGCCAGGCTTCCTGCCCGTTCTTCAAGCGGATACCGTTTTCCGGGCTGACAGATGATTCACCACCGTTCTGTACGAGTTGCATGGCTACACAGTATTTCATACCGTCCAAACCGGGTTTACCGCTTTCCAACATGCCGTCCATCAAAAGGGTGTTCCCTTGGACAGTCACCGAGCTATGTTCCGCACGGCTCAAACGGGCAGAGAAGTTCAGAGCCCCTTCATGTCCGGCAACCAGATGAATCAGCATGACATCACGGTCACGGGAAACAAAATACTCACGGCGATAATCGACATCTTCCAGCCTGAAAGCCGTGTATGCCACCGCATCGCGCAAGTTGAGCCAACGGCGATAGTTGTTTAATGGAGAGTTGAGAATGGATAATGAAGAATTGTAGGTAAAATCTATATCCAAATCGCCCAATACCTGATAGGTTCCATATCTCCCGTCAGTCTCCTGCTTCTTCGGAACAAAACTGCTGTACATCAGCTCCTGTGCCTCTCGGTTCTTTCCCTCAAACAACAGTTGCCGGATGGCAGGCAGACTCTTCGAAGCATCCGGATTGCTATAATCCGCCTCCATTCCGCTCCATAATGATATTTCATTCAGCACAATGTGCTCACGGAGAATGCCTCCGTCGGGCATCATGCCCAAGCGTCCGTTGCCCAAAGGAAGAGTCTCCTCCCAGATAGCGGCAGGTGACGTATAGTACAACTGATGATTACAACTGTCGGCAGGCGCATCGGCTGCACGAAGCAGCAACGAGGCTGCAAGCAGAAATAGAGTGGCAAGTGTCTTCATATTGTTTTTTGATTCTGATTTCAGGCTGCAAACTTACTGCATACACTTTGCAGCATTGCTGCATACCTTTTGCAGTGACGCTGCAAAGCAATTGCAGTAGCGCTGCAAAGGTATGCAGTACCACTGCAAAACAGTTGCACTGATTTTGCAGTGGTTACGCACTGATTATAAGATTATTGCATTTCGAACGAAACTACACCACGGACGTCGGCAGACGAAGCGCAAACGTATGCTTGAACTTACCCGGTTCGTACTTCCAAGCTGCGGAAGCCTCATCGTAGAACTTCAAATCATCCGGAGTAAGGGTGAAAGTCACGCTCTTCTCCTGGCCCGGTGCCAAAGCGACTTTTGCAAAATGTTTCAGTTCCTTTACAGGACGAAGCACACTGCATTTATCATCGCCTACATAAAGCTGTACAATCTCTTTTCCGGCAATGCTACCCGTATTCTTCACGGCAACTGTCACCGTCAGCGTACCGTCGGCAGCCATGGCCTTGGCAGAAGCCACCGGTTTGCCATATGTAAAGGTAGTATAGCTCAAGCCATGACCGAAGGGGAAGAGTGCCGGAACCTTCTTGGTGTCGTGCCAACGATAGCCCACCAGAATATCTTCCTTATACTCCTGCTTAATGCTGTCGCCCGGATAACTGAGTTCATCAAAAGCATGTGCACCGCAATCCGTCAACTTGGCAGGGAAAGAGAAGGGCAACTTTCCGCTTGGATTCACCGCACCACTCAGGATGTCAGCCAGAGACTTGCCACCCATGGAGCCTAAATACCAACCTTGCACAATGGCAGGAACCCGGGATACCCACGGCATTTCCACCGCATTACCGCTGAGAAGCACCAGAACGAGATTCTTGTTTACACCCAGCAAAGCTTCAATCAGTTCATCCTGCCCGAAAGGCAAGCCGTATTCCAGACGGTCGCCGCCTTCACAATCCTGGAAGTGGTTCTTGTTCAATCCGCCTACCAGTACACCAATCTGCCTTTTTCGCCATTTCCACGGCTTCTGCACGGAGTGAGTCTACCACATTCTGCGGAATTTCATCTGCACGGCCGTACATCGGACGACCGGCGGCATAGCCTTTCGCATAGGCTACCTTATCACCATAAACGGCACGCAAGCCATCCAGCGGAGATACCATATCCTTCACTTTCAGTTCGGAAGAGCCTCCTCCCTGATTCAGCAAGCGTACGGCATTATCGCCCACCACCAGGATATTCTGATACTTGGCTGCATCAATCGGCAGCAACGGGGCACCTTTCTTTACCACCGGAGCATTCTTCAACAGCACAATGCCCTCATTGCCTATCTCGCGGCAGCGGCATAATGCTCTTCCGTAGCTACCGAACCATAGGGTTTCTGACGGTTCATCGCCGTACGGAATATCAGACGAAGAATGCGGGAAGCCTTGTCGTCTATCGTAGACATCGGCACTTTGCCATCCTTCAACATCTGGAGGTAAGGGCTGGCAAGGTAATAATCGTTATAGGTAAATACACTCTCGGACGTCAGACCGTTGGTGTAAGACCCCATTTCAATATCCAGACCGTTGACGGCAGCTTCATAGGTGTCGTGGGCACCGCCCCAGTCGGTAATGACACAGCCGTCGAACTTCCAGTCATCTTTCAGAATCTTGTTCAGTGTGAAATCGTTATGGCAGGCGTGCTGGCCGCGAATCTTATTGTAAGCGCCCATAATGCTCCAAGCACCTCCCTCTTCTACTGCAGCCTTGAATGCCGGCAGATAGATTTCATACAGAACACGGTCGCTAAGATTCACATCAATATGTCCGCGCCACAGTTCCTGGTTGTTCAGCGCATAGTGCTTGACACAAGCTGCCACTCCGTTCTTCTGCAACTCCTGGATGTAAGGTACGCACATCACACTGGCCAGATAAGGGTCCTCGCCCATATATTCAAAATTACGCCCGTTCATCGGAGTGCGGTAGATGTTGACGCCGGGGCCCAGCAACACATCCTTTTCACGATAGCGCGCTTCCTCACCGATGGCCTTGCCATACTTGGCAGACATGTCCGGATTCCAGGTAGCGGCCAGACAAGTCAAGGCCGGGAAAGCGGTAATGCTGTCATTGGTCCAGTTGGCATATCCCCAGTCATTCCAGTTGATTTCGGCACGGACACCGTGAGGGCCGTCGCTCATCCAAAGCTCGGGAATGCCGAGCCGCGGAACACCCGCACTGCTGAATTTACTCTGCGCATGGCAAAGGGCTACCTTCTCTTCCAGTGTCATCCGGCTGAGAGCATCCTTTACACGTGCTTCAATAGGTTGTGCATCGTCCATATAGACCGGTGTCTGTGCAGACACGGTACTGATGGAGCATGCAAGAAATAAGGTTGCTAAAAATTTATTCTTCATGTCTTAATTGGTTAATATGCTAATGTGCCAATTAGCACATCAAATTATCATTTAACTTTAATCGCCGTCGTCGCTTCTCCAGCCCATCAGCCGTAGCCGTCACCTTGACACCACCCGGTTCACCGTTGTTCTGCAGTACCACCAGGCACTTTCCGTAGAAAGCCTTGCGGTGGTTGTCCTTGAACTTCTCCATAGAGATGGGGCTTCCGTTATCCACTCCAGCAATGAAGCCGGCACCTTCTACGGCAAAGGTCACATCGTTTTCGGCATTCGGACACAAATTTCCATCTTTGTCCAGAATCTCAACCGTAATGAAACTCAAGTCTTTGCCATCTGCCTGAATGGTACTGCGGTCGGGGCTGAGACGAATCTGTGCAGGTTCACCCGCTGTCCGGATTTCCTGCTCGGCCACAGTCTTTCCTTCCTTGCGGGAAACAGCCTTTACCGTACCCGGCTCATACTTCACGCGCCACATGACGTGGAAATCGTCTTTTCCCTTGTTGCGCACACCCTGCGACTTTCCATTCACGAAAAGCTCCACTTCGTCGGCATTATTATAATATGCCCACAAATCGATGTCTTGTCCCTCCGTCCAATTCCAATGCGGGAAAAGATGCAACACCGCCTTATCCGGACGCCACTCGGAC
>ENA-OQCP01001095-OQCP01001095.1-human-gut-metagenome-genome-assembly--contig:-NODE-1095-length-10857-cov-1.269711_pt1 | contig 10857 bp, 17 predicted proteins | sample MGYA00242760_ERZ504583 | MGnify/ENA primary metagenome ERZ504583 (study PRJEB26092, sample SAMD00036308) | human gut metagenome | host: Homo sapiens | study: EMG produced TPA metagenomics assembly of...
ATCGCATGTCGATTACGTTCTTTTTTGATAGTTCACGCGATGCGCAGCTCTCTCATGCGATCGCCGCATGCTGCTTGCTGGCGCTGGCTCTTCGACGAAGGCTCCCCGAGACTTGCGCGCTTATTGTGTTCGTATTGTCGGTTGTGCAATTGGTGTTTTTGGGATCGATTGAGGTTGGACATATCGTAGCGTCGCTGTGTGCGCTGTATTCAGCCGTATTGTATGGGCGTGAACACGCATGGCGCTGGACCGGTCTTGCCGCTGTCACCTGTTCAGTCTGATGGCTTGAAAATCGCAGCCGACCAGCACGGATACACTACCTTGTTCGGCGCCATCGCCGCTTCCGCGGGCTTAACAAAACCGGTTTCAGCCACGTCAAGTAGTAGTGCAGCGTTCTTTACCGGCGTCATGCATACGGTTGCAGTGCTGATGCTGTGCGCCGGCATCATGGCGTGGGCACGTTGGGCGCGTTCCAGCGATTCAAACGCACTGGTATTGCAGACTCGCGAAGAGGCACTGGTGTCCGAACAGGAGAAGCAGCGTATTCTCGCGGCGAATATGGAACGTGACCGTATCAGTGCCAGCATTCAGGCTGAAGTCACCGCCACGTTGAACAGCGTGATCAGCCAGGCCGTCGATGGTATTCATATGTTGGACAGCGCCGAAGCACAAGGCAAGGAGCCTACCGCCGACGAGATTTCCGCAGCGTTCAAAGCCATTGGCGAGCAGGCGCGCCGCGCTTAAGCTATGCGCGAACTGCTTGGCGTGCTTCGTGAGACTGGTTTCAGCGATGACGCTCATGCCGGTAGTGCGAGCAAACTGCGGTTGAGGCCCGCAGCGCCGTTGGAGGAGCAGCTGCAGCGCGTGTCTCGATAGCCGATTCAAGTTTTTCAGGGAGATTTAAGGGTTTGTTTCGCGCTGTGAGCGGAACAATGCCGATAAGGTGGAGAGTATGAGCGAGGAACAGAAGATTCGTGTGGTCATTGCCGATGATCAGGAATTGGTACGTGCCGGTTTCGCCATGGTGATCGGCTCCCAACCTGATATGGCGGTTGCGGCGCAGGCTCGCGATGGCGCGGAAGCTGTGGCGTTGGCGGAAACGCTGCATCCTGACGTGGTGTTGATGGATGTGCGTATGCCCGGCATGGATGGTATCGAGCGACTCGGCAGATCAGTGCATTGCGGCATCGCTTTGCTGCCGATGGAACGCAATCAGAAGTCACTCATACCAAAGTGATCATTCTGACGACATTCGACTTGGATGAATATGTTATGGCTGCGATCACTGCCGGAGCTTCCGGTTTTCTGCTGAAAGATACGGAACCGGAAACATTGCTGAATTCGATTCGCACGGTTTTTCAAGGTAATGCGATTATCGCACCGTCCGCCACGAAACGTCTTATCGAGAAATGATGGAAGGCGATTTCATGGCTGCGAATGTTGGCGCACATGGAAATTCCACTGCTTCTTCCACTTCTGATTCGACGTACACCGATCCGGAACTAGATGAACTGACCGATCGCGAGCGCGAAGTGCTTATTGAGATCGCGCATGGATTGTCGAATCAGGAGATTGCCGATAAGCTTTTCATCAGCCTGCCGACGGTGAAAACGCATGTGGCGCATATCTGGCGAAGATCAATGCGCGTGACCGTGTGCAGGCGGTGGTGTTCGCTTACGAAAACCATTTGGTCTGATTGATTTGTTGTTTTGCGTATGCATGATACGCAAAAAGGACTCCTACCATGTTTGTGGCAGGAGTCCTTTTCGTTGTGTTTGCTATGAAGCTTAGGCTTCGGCGAGCGCCTCAACAGGAGGCGTGCTCACTGCCCTGCGTGCGGGGAATACGCTGGCGAGCAATGCTGCCACGCTGCCACGCGAGTACGATGCCGTTAATGCCCCATTCGAACGGGAACACCACTTTGCCGTACATGCTGAACACCACGTATGCGCCCAGCCAGCCGAACAGGGTGCCAAGTAGTACGCCCGCGATGCCGGATACCAGCGAGATGAGCAGGGCTTCCACCGCAAAGAGAGCGTCGCAGCTGGCCTCGGGTCATGCCGATGGCGCGCAATGTGGCGGATTCTCGGGTGCGTTCGATCACTGACAGCGACAGCGTGTTGGCCACGCCGACAAGTGCGATGAGCACGGCCACGGCGATCAATCCCACCAGAAGCATCATCATGGAGTCGATCATCTTCGCCCATTCGCTGCGTTCGGCGATCGGTCCTGTCACTGTCGCACCAGCGCTCTTCTCCAATGCGGCCTGCATGTCGTTGTAGATGCCGGCAACGGAAACTCCTGACTTGTCAGTATCTGCCTTGACCAGCAACACATGGGTGGCGGCATCGAGGTCACCATTGGTGAAATGGCTTTCATCCACGAATCCGACAGCTCCATACTGTGCGGATACGCGACGGTAATCGGCTTGCTTTGCTTGCAATGTCAGCGAACGCGTAGCGTCGCCGTCCTGGTTCCATTCGGTGGAGAAATCAGCCGTGCCATTGGCGAACTGCAGTTCCTTGCCGGTTTGCGCATTGTATGTTGGCATGAGCACGCTATCACTGTCGATGGAGGCGTTACCCAAGTTGGCACGCATGACCTGCTTGACCTGATCGATGTTCTTCACACCGACCAGCAATGCGGACGTAGGCTGGGTTCCATCCGCTTTCTCCAAGGTCACGGAAACCGCCGGCGCATACAATGTGTCGGACACGCCGTTGATGTCGGCTACATCCTTGACCATTTGCTGACTGATGTCATCGCCCATGGCCACGATGTCGACGCTATAATGGGTGGCGAGCACACCATTCATAGTCTCTTTGGCGCTAGCGGCACCGGTTGCAACGGTGGAAACCAGGGTGACGCCGATGAGCAGAGCGGCACCGGTTGCTGCGATGCGTCGCGGATTCTTCTGAATGTTGGCGTGTGCAACTGTTGCGGAAGGACCTGTCAGCGAGGCCAACGCTCCAACGCCCTTCATGAGGGTCGGCATCCAGAATACCGCGGTGACCACCATGCCGAGGAACACCAGTGCGCACCGGCGATGGCTATGAGCCAGAATCATCGTGAATTGATCGCCGCTCGCATCCTCGCCGCCGTTGGTGGCCTGCACCTGCCAGATGGAGAATATGGCCATGGCGATACCGACCGCCACCATCAGAATACCGATTATGGCTCGCGTGAGGCTGGAACGACGGTTGTCGGTCAGTTCAATCGGACGCAATGCCTCCAATGGCGTTACCGCGGTGGCGGAACGTGCGGATCCCATGGATGCAAGCACCGTCACCACAATGCCGAAGAGAATCGGTACGACGGCGGCTTGCCAGGAGAAGTTGAACCGCATACCCGCCTGCATGATGTCGCTGACGCACATGCCCCACATGAGCAGGCTTCCAAGCACCACGCCAAGCACGGATGCGACGAAGCCGAGCACCACCGCTTCGAACAGCACGGAACCATACAGTTGGCCTTTCTTTGCGCCGATGGTGCGTAGCAAGGCGAGTGTGCGGCGGCGTTGCGCCACGAGCACTTGGAACGTGTTGGCGATCACCAGAGCCGCCACGAACATGGCAAGCACGCCGAAGCACATAAGGAATGTGGTGACGATGTTGGTTTGGTTGCCGCTTAAGGATTTGATGCTTTCGTCACTGATTTGCTGTCGTGACATCAGATCGAAATGCTTTGGCAGCAACGCTTTCACACTGTTGATGGTTTTTGCGGATACGCTATTTCCATCCAAGGCAAGGTCGAGGTATACCGTTGTTGTTCCGGTGGTGTCGAAATCGTCCGTTCCCTGCATTGCGGCAAGCAGATTGTTGGATCCTACGATCGCACCACCATAGTATGAGTAGGCGCCGTTCGGATCGGACGTGAGTCTACCACGCGCACGTTGTCCGCCTTGGCTTTGCCATCGTCGCCTACCGCATATCGGGAGGTCAGGCTTACAGTGTCTCCAACGCCGACGTTCAACTGTTTCGCCATGTCTTCCGGCAGCGCGACTTCGTTGGAATCCTTCGGCTGGTCCCCTTCCGTAATATTCACGGGGAGCATGTTCTTCTGTGCCGCGGTGGAAATGATCTCGCCGCTGACGGTGCTGTCTCCCTTGGAAACGCTGACGCCGGTTTCCACCGAGCACGGACGCCGCCAACCCCTTCGATGCCGGCGATCTGGTCGAGATGAAAGTCGCCGACAGTGCTGGAATACGCCTCGTTGAGTTCCTTATCGCTCAGGTCGGAGCTGTTGACGGTCACCGCATAGTTGGCGTTTCCGAACATGGCGGTCAGCTGCCGTGTCAGGGAGTCGTTCATGCATTGCCGAACAGGAAGGTGCTGGCGATGAACGCCGTGCCGATCATGATGGGCGATGCCTGCGGGTATGAGCATGCGCTTGGTTTTTCGCATGAGTTTCAAAGTGATGGACCACATGTGGATTCTGTTCCCTTCTTCGAATGCTTCTATAGTGCGTTTAGCGGGAATGTCTCGCGGAAGCCACATTCATTGTGGCGGCCTCACGTTCCTTCATCAGCAGTTCACTCATCTGGTCTGCTGTCGGCTTGTTTACGTCCGCCACGATCTGGCCGTCGGCGAACACGAGCGCACGGTCGGCGTAAGACGCGGCGACCGCATCATGCGTGACCATGATGATGGTTTGGCCAAGTTCGTTGACGGAACGTTTCAGGAAGCTCAGCACTTCGGCGCTTGATACGGAATCAAGATTGCCGGTGGGCTCGTCTGCGAACACCAGTTTCGGTTTGGTGATCAATGCTCGCGCAATGGCAACACGCTGCTGCTGGCCTCCCGATAGTTCGTTCGGACGATGGTTGAGACGTTCCTTAAGGCCAAGCGTTTCCACCAGCAGACGCAACCACTGTCGGTCGGGTTTCGCTCCAGCCAAGGTCAATGGCATGAGAATGTTCTGTTCGGCGGTGAACATCGGCAGCAGGTTGAAGCTTTGGAAGATGAATCCGATGTCGCGGCGGCGCAGCAACGTAAGCTGTTGTCGTTCATGCGCGTCAGATCGTCGCCATTGAATATGATGTGCCGCCGGTTGCACAATCCAGTCCTGCCAACGTGTGCATCAACGTGGATTTGCCGGAACCGGAAGGTCCCATAATCGCCGTGAATTTTCCTTTTTCAAAAGCGACGTTGACGCCACGCAACGCATGCACCGTGTTATTTCCGGAACCGTAGTCCTTCACAAGATCCACGGTTGCAATGGCCGTATTGGTAGCTTTGATGGTGTCCCTGATATCCATGCTGTCATTCCTTTCTTTGGATTACCTCCAAATTACGGAAAAACAGCTGATTCGAATATCATGCGTTGGTCTGAATTATCATCTCATCCTTGAGAATGAGCAAAGACGAGGCGCCTAATACCATTGATTCATCAATCGTCGAGGAGTACACCATCCTGCGGAGGTTCGAGCCAGTACGACTCTTTCTCCACGCTGACGGTGGAAGCCCACCATGTCTGGTCCACGCCTGGCAGCGAACGGATGGACTCATCCACACACGCCATAAGTCCTCGTCATCTCCGGCGATGATTTCGATGAGGTAGTCGGCGCCATTCAAACCGACTCCGCTCATTGCATATGTCACCTCGTCGATCGCTAGCAACTGTTCGACGTCGAGGCGATACGGAGCTTCACACCGATGCCGAGAAACGCTTGGCGGAATCCACCTAAACGCATGGGGCTTACCGTGGCCATAATGCGCATCACACCGGAATCCTCCAGTTTTTTGACGCGCCCACGAATCGCGGTGTGCGTCACACCAAGACGCTCCCCCAGCATGGCGTAGCTTGCCCTGCCGTCTTTCTGCAATTCGTTGAACGTGTGCACGAATCGCGCGTCCAACCGATGCACGGGAATATCGGTGCCGACGCTGGCCTCACGTTTGGTCATGAATCCAGTTTCGCCGCGTTCGGCCAGCAGACGGTTGACCACGCTGACATTATGGTCGTCAAGCACCAATCGACCGCAGGAGAACACTTGCAGACGGGTCAATCCGGGCAGTGCGCGCAAATCGTACTTCAGGAAATGGTCCATACCGTCGGCTGAATACACCACGGCTTCGGCGATGATGTCGGCATCGCCCAGCGTGCAGACACATAGGTGACCTGAGGCATGGCTTTGAGCATGGCGAGCGCCTCGTTGCGATTGCCGTTGATGCGCAGTCCCACAAGCACCTGACTGTAATTGCCGAGACTCAACGGATTGCATACGGCACAATGGTCATGATGCCCGCATCGGTGAGCCGTTTGTAGCTTTCCGTCGCCGCATATACGGAAATGCCGATTTTATCGGCAAGCGCCTGCATGGTCATGCGTCCGTTGCATTGCAGTGCCGATACCACCTTCAAATCACGTGCGGTGATTGTGGTACGCCCTTCATCCTGTGTCATTGCACCCCCTATGACAGCCATGTCATCAACCACACGCTGCCTGCGGCGGCGGCGATGGCAATCACGAGAATAATCCAGTCGGCAATGCTCATCGTGAGATTGACCCGATATGTGCGTTTCACACCGTTCCGATTCAGGTTGAGTCCGCGCGATTCCATGGCCCAGCCCACGCTTTGGCTCATTTTGTAGGCGCGGATCAATACGGCGATGATGATCGGCAGATACGATTTGAACCGGTCTACGAGACGTACGAATATGTTGCGTTTTTTACCTGCCGCATTGACTTTGCCGCTCAGATCAAGCCCTCGCGCACGCTGCGCTTCGGACACGGATTGGAAGATGGAAAAGAACACGGGAATATACCGTAATGCGGTTGCCAGGGTAAGCCCGGCCTTGTAGGGCATACCAAGCGAGGTAAGGCCACGAACCAGTTTGGTCTGGCTGGTGGTGAACAGCGTGATGAAACATGCAAAGCCGAGCGCTGGAATGCGCAGACCCATCACCGCCGCATGAGCAGGTTCTCCTGCGTGAGACGCAACCATCCCCACTGCCAGAGCACGTGCGTTCCACTCTGGTCGAAGACCGGCCAAAGCACCACGATGAACACGATGAGCACGGCGAGGATCTTCCACACCCATCCAATGCGTTCGGCGGGCACACGGTCGGTGGCGAGCATCACATGTTCGAGAATGAGGATGCCGAGGATGAACGCCCAGTTACGCCATACGAGGCAAAGGGCCAGCATGACGATGGAGATGAGGAATTTGACGCGCGGATCGGTGCGATGCAACCATCCGTCGCCTGGCACATACAGGTCGGCATCCATCAGCGTTCCTCCTTGTCGCATTCATCCTTGGCGATTTTCAACAATACGTGGGTCGCCGATACCGGACCGCGCGACTTGTACGGCTGCCGCGCCTGTCGCGCGGGCGATTGTTGCGCTTCCTGCGATTTGTCGATCGGTCCATATTGCACGATATGACCGTCTTCCAATTCGAGCACGTGCGTGCAATACCGATATACGGCACGCATGTCATGGCTGATCATGATGACGGTGACGCCATGCCGGTTGAGTTTTTCCACGGTTCCAAGGAATCGTGATGCGAGACGATGGTCGAGACCCGCCGTAGGTTCGTCGAGGACGAGTATTGGCGTACGCATGGCGATCACCGAAGACAATGCCACCGCACGTCGTTCGCCGTAGCCGAGCGTGGCCGGCGAAACATCCTCATACCGGTGCAGGTCGAACAATGTCATCATTTCGTCGACACGTTTGAACACGGTGGCCGCGTCAAGTCCGAGCGCGGTCGGGCCGAACGCGATCTCCTCTTTGGTGCTGGAGCAGAAAATCTGATGGTCGGGATTTTGGAATACGAATCCGACGTGCGCGGCCATTTCGCCCACGCTATGCTTCGACACGTCGAGCCCATCCACATTCACGATTCCTTGCGTGGTTGAATCAGCCCGTTCAGATGCTTGGCGAGCGTGGTTTTACCTGACCCGTTGCGCCCAATAAGCCCTACGAAGGCGCCCTGTTCGATATCCAAGCTGACGTCGTCCAGTGCGGGAGACGCATTGCCGCCCTGCCCATAGCGGTGCGTCACATGGTCCAGACTGATGATCGCATGCTTCGGCTTGGCGTCGTTCCTTGCCGGCAACGCCTTGATGACGGGAGATGGTCCGTCACTCACCCGCACGCCGGAGGATTCCAACAGTCTACGTTCCCGGGTAAATAGGCTGGCGTCTCCATTGCGCACCACTTCACCGTTGACCATGAAGAGCACCTGATCGGCCAGTAGGCGATGTGTTCGGTATCCTGCTCGGCCACGATCACCGTCATGGAACGGGTCTGGCGAATGCGGTCGAGCACGTCGAACACTTCCTGCTTGCTTCGGGGTCGAGGGCCGCGGTGGTTCGTCAAGAATAAGCACATCGGTTCCGCCGCGAGCGCGGCGGCGATGGCCACGCGCTGCATCTGGCTCCCGACAGGCTGGTCGGCACACGCTTGCGGTATCCGGCCATGCCGACTAAGTCGAGCATGATGTCGATCTGCTTGTCGATGATGTTTGGGGCTACTCCGCGGTTTTCCAGCGGGAAAGCGATCTCATCCTCGACACTCGAGCAGAACAGCTGCGCTTCCGGATCCTGTTGCACGTAGCCGACGCGCTCCGACAGTGCCGAGACGGAGTGCCTGCTCGTATTCATGCCGTTAACTTCCACGACGCCACTCATGGTGCCGTCGGCCAGGTTCGGAATGATGCCGGCCAATGCCATGCATAGCGTGGACTTGCCCGCTCCGGTCGGTCCGATGATGCCGACGAAGGATCCGGACCGGATGTCGAAGCTGACGCGCTTGAGACTTTCCACCGGCTTGCCCCCGTCGGTCAGTGGCGCGTACTTCCATCCTAAGTCGCGAACCGTAATCATGACGCCCACCCCGTGCTTTCACGCATTTTTTTCCGCAGCCGGTAACCGCATTTCACAATAAAACCCGTGGAATCGCCTTTCATCGGCAAATCCACGGGCCTGCCTTCACATGATATTAATGTATCACTCCCCCGCCTTAATACCGAGGTTGCCCAAACGTACCAGCGGCGGATAGGCCTGACGAACGGCGGTGAACAGCGCGAAGCCCACAATCAGACCCACCGCCATCTGGAAGGAGTTGCCCGCGATCTCACCCAACGCCGGGCCAAATCCGGAAAGGATTCCGCCTGCGATGAAATAGCCGAACACCTTCCATACGCCTGCGATCACCGAACCGATGATGATGTTCGCCGGATTGAACTTCTTGACGAGCAGGCCCACGAGCACGGCCTGCAGGCCATCGATGACGAACGTGAAGATGGCCCACTGTGGATAACCGGAAATCAGATCGCTCAACGCCGGGCCAAGACCGCCGATAATGCCGCCCACCCATGGTCCGAACGCATACGCGCTGAAATAGATCATGGTGTCGGACAGGTTGAGGTAGCCACGGATCGGGGTCGGGATCTTCACGAGCATGGTCAACACCGTGGTGACCGCGGTCATAATGGCGATCAGCGGAATTGGTGTTGACCTGCAACGCCTTTTTGATATCGTTCTTGACTTCTTGAGCCATAATCGCCTCTCTCTTCTCTCTTTACGTAATCCGCAATATCATTACCACTATTTATCTTTTTGAAAGAAATCTGAACTTCTTTCTTTCAAAAGATAGAATTTAGATATTACTTTTCGTAACAATCGCAGATCTATACCATCTGCGCTACATTACGATGACAACGTCCGCGAATATGGCGAAACGGTTTGTGGCACCAACCTTCTCTTCGGTGCCACAAACCGTTTCATTTGCTCAGGATGGCGTTATTCCGCCGATCCGATACGCCTCACTTGGCGAGACCGGATTCGCGCAGAGCCGCGAAACCGCCCTTGAGATCGTCGAGGATGTCTTCGATGTTCTCGGTGCCGATGGACAGACGGATCGTGCCCTGGTGGATGCCCTGGTCCTCAAGCTCCTCCAGCGTCTCCTGAGAGTGCGTGGTGGAGGCCGGTGGATCACGAGGCTCTTGGCGTCGGCCACGTTGGCCAACAGGCTGAACAGGTGCAGGTTGTCGATGAACACGCGTGCCGCGTCCTTGCCGCCCTTGATGTCGAAGGTGAAGATGGAGCCGCCGCCGTTCGGGAAGTACTTCTTGTACAGCTCGTTGTCCTTGCGGCCTTCGATGGACGGGTGGGAGATGGATTCGACTTCCGGAACGGTCTTCAGGTAGTCGATGACCTTCAGCGCGTTCTCGACATGGCGCTCGACGCGAAGCGACAGGGTTTCGGTGCCCTGCAGCAGCAGGAAGGCCGAGAACGGAGACAGGGTTGCGCCGGTGTCGCGCAGCAGGATGGCGCGGATGCGGGTCACGAACGCGGAACCGCCCAGAGCCTCGTAGAAGTTCAGACCGTGGTACGACGGATCCGGCTCGGTCAGGGTCGGGAACTTGCCCGGCACTTCGGCCCAGTTGAAGTTGCCGCCTTCCACAATCACGCCGCCGAGGGTGGTGCCGTGGCCACCGATGAACTTGGTGGCGGATTCGACCACGACGTCAGCACCGTGCTCCAGCGGGCGGAACAGGTACGGGGTGGCGAAAGTGTTGTCGACGATCACCGGCAGATGATGCTTGTGTGCGATGGCGGTGATGGCTTCGAAATCCGGCAGGTCGGCGTCGGGTTGCCGAAGGTCTCGAAGTAGACGAGCTTGGTGTTCTCCTGGATGGCATCCTCGAACTCCTGCGGGTTCTCAGCGGAGACGAAGGTGGTGGTGATGCCGTCACGCGGCAGGGTGTGGCGCAGCAGGTTGAAGGTGCCGCCGTAGATGTTCTTGGCAGCCACGATGTGGTCGCCGGACTGGGTGATGTTGCGCACGGCGTATTCGACCGCGGCGGCGCCGGAAGCGACTGCCAAACCAGCGGCGCCACCTTCAAGG
>ENA-OQCP01001096-OQCP01001096.1-human-gut-metagenome-genome-assembly--contig:-NODE-1096-length-10856-cov-10.040731_pt1 | contig 10856 bp, 8 predicted proteins | sample MGYA00242760_ERZ504583 | MGnify/ENA primary metagenome ERZ504583 (study PRJEB26092, sample SAMD00036308) | human gut metagenome | host: Homo sapiens | study: EMG produced TPA metagenomics assembly of...
GGGAAATCCGCTAAAAGCATGAAGAAAAAATGCAAAACTCGCTCCGTCGCAGACTCCGCTCAGACAGGTTGCTATTTTCTTCATAACGCGGATTTCCCCCACCTTAGAGTTACTTAGCCCCCGGAACTGAACCTGCGGAGAGATGCTGCTTCGCGCGTCCCCTCTTGCGCTGTGTACGCCCCACACCAACAAACCTCCCCCAAATACTTACAAAAACCTCTTGACTTTCAAAACAAACAGCGTTAAAATTGCTTTAGCTTTTTAAACAGCTAAACCTATAACGCATAAATTCAACGAAGGGAACCAGTAAAAACAGTCCCCCTGTCCCCAGAGAGCTGCAGTCCGGTGAAATGCAGCGACAGACCTGTTTCGAATATCATCCCCGAGAAGGAAAGCCGAACCCTTGAATACAGCCATCACAGATATTGCCGTATTCACAGTAAGCTTCCCCGGCCGCCCCCCGTTACAGGAGCCGCGTATATCGGTACGTTGCAGAATCGTACTTGTTTCAAAGGTGAAACAGGGTGGTTACGGAATATCATATGTCCGTCCCTGCGTGGGGCGGACTTTTTTATGTTATAGGAAATTACTCCATAATATTCCCATAACATAAAGCCCTGACACACGAGACATACTTTCTTTTCCAGGCTGTCGATCTGAAACCGAAACACTACTTCTGTTTTTCGCAGACAACAGAATTCACCACAGATGAAAAATGTAACTAATTACATATTATAACCATTACATTCCATCTGCCTTGAATCTGCTCCAAATTCCGAAAAACAGCAGCAAATTTTTTGAGAGGAGTAGAGAGCATGAAAATCTACAAAAAAATCATGAACGCACTGGCTGCAGTAGAAAAGATCGTCCTTGTGATCTCCACACTGCTGATCCTGGTGCTGACTGTGGGAAACGTATTTTCCCGTAAAGTCATCCACCGTTCCTGGTCCTTCACAGAAGAACTTGTAGTAGCGGTATTCGTACTCATCACCCTGCTGGCAGCCGCACTGGCCTGCCGCGAAGGAGAACTGGTCAGCCTGACACTGGTCACAGACCGCCTTCCAAAGAAACTGAAGAAACCATCCGTAATTCTGATCACAGTCCTGAGCATCATCTTCAGCGTCATCCTTTTCAAATACGGAATGGACAAAGTAATCACTCAGCTTCAGAATGGAAAAAGAACCTTCGTATTAAACTGGCCTGAATGGATCTTCTGGTCCTTCGTACCCATCGGTGCAGGATGCATGATTCTTCACTTCATTGAATTCTGTCTGGACTTCTGCTGCAAAACCGACAGTGCCAAAAATACCGACAACAGCACAAAAAGTAACATGAACACAATCACAACAGACAAAAAGGAGGCCAAATAAATGATCAGTGCAATCTTATTTATCTCCTTCTTCATATTCCTGATCCTGGGTGTACCCATCGGAATCTGCCTCGGACTTTCCTCCGTATGCGCAATCCTCTACTCCGGTACATCCCTGACGATCGTAGCAACCAACATGTACTCAGGAATCAGCAAATTCCTGCTCCTGGCAATCCCATTCTTCGTACTGTCAGGAAACATCATGGCAAAAGCCGGTATCTCCAAGCGACTGATCAAATTCGTTGATACCTGTGTAGGACACAAAAAAGGCGGTATCGCATCGTATGTGTTATCGTAGCCTGCTTCTTCGGCGCCATCTCCGGTTCCGGCCCTGCAACTGTTGCAGCTCTTGGCGCCGTACTGATCCCTGCAATGGTAGAACAGGGTGGTTTCTCCGCACCATTCTCCACAGCACTTATGGCTACCTCAAGTTCCATCGCCATCGTCATCCCGCCAAGTATCGCCTTCGTTGTATATGCCTCCATCACAGGCACATCCATCGCAGACATGTTCATGGCAGGTATCGTACCAGGTCTTCTTATGGGCGTGGCACTGGTAATCGTAGTAATGCTGGAAGCAAAGAAACACAATATCAAACCATCCAGAGAAAAAGCCTCAGGCAAAGAACGCTGGGACGCTTTTAAAGATGCTTTCTGGGGATTCCTGATGCCGGTCATCATTCTAGGCGGTATCTACGGCGGTATCTTCACACCAACAGAAGCAGCAGCCGTATCCGTTGTATACGGACTCTTCGTAGGTATGGTCATCTACCGCGAAGTTTCCATCCGCGATATGTTTGACATTCTGGTAGACTCAGCAAAGACAACCGGCGGTATCATGCTCATCGTAGCAAGTGCCTCTCTGTTCTCCTTTGTATGTACCAAATTCGGTATTGCAGATGCAGCCTCCAATTTACTTGGAAGCATCGCACATAACCAGTTTACCTTCCTGCTGATCGTAAACATCATCTTCCTGATCGCAGGATGTTTCATCGATGCAAACTCCGCTATGTACATCTTCATCCCGATCATGCTTCCTGTATGTAAGGCTCTTGGATACGATATAGTAGCATTCGGTGTTATGGCAACTGTAAACCTTGCAATCGGACAGGTAACTCCTCCTGTAGGCGTAAACCTCTTCGTAGCAATCAGCATCAAGATCAAAAAAGGTCTGGAAGTTACTCTGCAGGAGATCTCAAGGGCAGTTGTGCCAATGATCGCAGCCTGCGTTGCAGTTCTTCTGATCGTTACATACATCCCGATCACCTCTACTTTCCTTCCGAAAGCTCTTGCAAAAGAAGGCTCCTACACAGGTGATCAGTCCTCCGCTTCCTCTGACACAGCTTCCAAGGACGCAGGAGACGGCAATAACTCCTTTGACACAATCGCAGATTACAGCGACCTTGACTGGCCGGAAATGACCTGGAACTTCGCATGCTCCACTACTGAGACAAGTACCTGGGCCGACGGTGGACGTAAGTTCGGTGAACTGATGGAAAAAGCTACAGGCGGCAAAGTCAAAGTCAACATTTACGCTGCTGACCAGCTTACAAACGGTAACCAGTCCGAAGGTATTCAGGCTTTGATGAATGGTGATCCAGTTCAGATCTCCATGCACTCCAACCTGATCTACTCCGCATTTGACCCACGTTTCAACGTTGTTTCTCTTCCATTCGTCTATGATTCTTACGACGATGCAGATGCAAAATTCGATGGCGAAGCAGGTGCAAAGCTGAAAGAAATCCTCAGTGAGTACGGACTCCACTGCATGGGTATTGCAGAGAACGGTTTCCGCGAAATCACAAACAGCAAACATGAGATTAAATCTGTAGACGATATGAAGAACCTGAAGGTTCGTGTAGCAGGCTCCAACCTTCTGATGGAATGCTACAAGAGATGGGGCGCTGATGCCACAAACATGAACTGGTCTGAAACTTACACAGCACTTCAGCAGAACACAGTAGAAGGTCAGGAGAATCCACTTCCCGCTATCGACGCTGCAAGTGTTCAGGAGGTTCAGCCTTACTGCTCTATGTGGGATGCAATTTATGACTGCCTGTTCTTCTGTATCAACGAAGACATCTACAACAGTCTCACACCACAACAGCAGGAAGTTGTTGACGAAGCAGGACAGAAAGCAGTTGAATATGAGCGTTACATCAACCGTTCCGGAGATGACGAGATCAAAGAACGTTGGGCAAGCCAGAACGGTGTAACAATCACAGAAAAAGAAGACATGGACATCGACTCCTTCAAAGAAGCAGTTGACGGTATCGATGACTGGTTTGTAAACGAACTGAAGAGCCAGGGCTATGACGATGCCCAGGATCTGGTTGATCTTTTCACAAAGGATTCCTTCAACACAGTGGAAGATTACAGTGATCTGGACTGGCCGGAAACAACCTGGAACTTCGCTTGCTCCACTACTGAGACAAGTACATGGGCTGACGGCGGACGTAAGTTCGGTGAACTGATGGAAAAAGCTACAGGCGGAAAGGTTAAAGTCAATATTTATGCAGCTGACCAGCTGACAAACGGTAACCAGTCCGAAGGTATTCAGGCTCTGATGAATGGTGACCCGGTTCAGATCTCCATGCACTCCAACCTGATCTACTCTGCATTTGATCCACGTTTCAACGTTGTTTCTCTTCCATTCGTCTATGATTCTTACGACGATGCAGATGCGAAATTCGATGGCGAAGCTGGTGAAAAACTGAAAGAAATCCTTGGCGAATACGGACTCCACTGCATGGGTATTGCAGAGAACGGTTTCCGCGAGATCACAAACAGCAAACATGAAATCAAATCTGTAGATGATATGAAAAACCTGAAGGTCCGTGTAGCAGGTTCCAACCTTCTGATGGAATGCTACAAGAGATGGGGTGCTGATGCCACAAACATGAACTGGTCAGAAACTTACACAGCACTTCAGCAGAACACGGTTGAAGGTGAGGAAAATCCACTTCCTGCTATTGACGCAGCAAGCGTTCAGGAGGTTCAGCCTTACTGTTCCATGTGGGATGCAATTTATGACTGTCTGTTCTTCTGCATCAATCAGGATATCTACGACGGCCTCACACCACAACAGCAGGCAGTTGTTGATGAATGCGGTCAGAAGGCAGTTGAATACGAACGTTACATCAACCGTTCCAGCGACAATGAGATTAAAGAACGCTGGGAATCCAAAAACGGCGTAACCTTCACAGAGAAAGCTGATATGGATATCGATTCCTTCAAGAAAGCTGTAGACGGCGTAGACGACTGGTTCGTAAATGAGCTGAAGAGCCAGGGCTACGAAGACGGCCAGGATCTGGTTGATCTGTTTACCAAATAATCCTTACGGTTACAAAACTCCATAAAAATAAATGAACAGGGTATGAAATTTCATCAGATTACGATGAACTTCATACCCTGTTTTGTTTTTAATAATATAGAACGTAAAGTACTTGATATCTTCTATTTTTCACGTTATACTGAACAAGTATAATTGAACAGACCCGGATGCGAAGTTTCGACCCCTGCCCTCCAGTTTCACGAAAGGAGGGTGATGCCCGATGAATACAATGGAAGTTCTTACTTTACTGTTAGTAATTTTTACGGCATTGACTTACATAGATCAACATAAAAAGAAATAAGCATCCCCCCGCTCAAAGTGAGATGCTTACTTTCTTTTTAACATTATAATTAATCACAGAGGGCAACCGGAACACGCTTCCGGTCATCTTCTAAGTAGATTATACAATGGGGCACCTGATTTTTCAAGTGCCCTTTTTTATAAAGTAAAGCAGACATTCGGTTACTGTTCACACACCACTGTCCCGCGAGGTGTTTTGGCATGAATATGCCAAAATCCCGAGATATACAAGCCAAAATTCCATTGCCGCAGGCAATCTGGAATGAATTTTGGCTACGTTACTGTGAACGGAGTGAACAGTAACGACATTCGCAATCCGCTTCGCTACTTGCTCATGAACGCAGTCACTTCGCGACCTGCGTTCAAATCTCAGATCTTCAGGTAAGACTTGATTTTCTCCTCCTGCAGTTCTTCCCCGATCACGATCAGAACCTCCTGCCCTACATGAAGCGGACGGATTGTAATTTCATTCTTCGTAGCATTTAATTCAATCCACTGCCATCTATCGCACTCTGCCCATGCAGATAGTCCAGAACCGTCTTCGCTGTCACTGTCTACTCTCATAAATCCCTTCATTCGGAACACACGCCCGCATTCAGAATCAGACAGAATCTTCTCAGCTGCTTCCCGCAGCTCCTTCTCAGTCATCTTCACATTCATAAAGTACAGAGAAGTAAAGGCATCCTCTGCCTCAAACTCTGGTTTCCTGTAGCTTGCCATCACATATCCACAGGATGCGATTCTGTCAAAGTCCTCTTTCGACATCTCATCCCAATTCTTGTGGATAACATTAGCAGTATCCACACCATTCATTTCACAATGAAATCTCCTGCTGCAATGAACCTTCTCCAACGCCTGATTCACATGCTTAATCGTACCCTGGATTTCCTCGGGTGATGCGTCCTGGCTCTTGCTCATCACAATGCATCCGGCATCTGCCACCTCAGAAGCCAGAATGAAATCCGCCTCCTCTGACAGATCACGCTCCAGCTTAGAATCCACAATTGCAATCACATTCCCAATCTGATACCAACGGTTTAACGGCTCCTCATGAAGAATATCAAAGAACTCATCCACATCAAAAATCCCAGACGGCTCCACGATCACACGGTCATAACCGCACATACCCATAGCAATCAGTTTCGTCTTAAATCTCCTCCTGTGGCAGTCCTTATCACACCCTCCTGAGATCATCTCCAGCTCACAGTTCTCTCCCATCAGATCCTGAAGCAACATCATATCCACATTCACAGCCCCGTAATCATTCTCCAGAATCCCAATATTATTACCAGCATCCATCAGATACTGCGCATACTTCCTGATAAACGTCGTCTTCCCTGAACCAAGAAAACCAGTGATCAGATCTATCTTTACCATCGTATATCTCTCCCTTGCTGCTGCATAATTTTTCTTTTTTATCCGTAAACCGGAACTTCATCATCTGTGATCCACATACCTGTACGATCATAGCATTATAACGCAGAAAACGTAACGCCCGCAAAGAAAGACCACAATTATTCATGTTCTGAAATAATTGCAGTCTTTCTGATCGTTTCTTATGACAATTCCAGCTTACCGGTATAAAGCTGATAATAAGTTCCTTTTAACTTAATAAGATCTTCATGGTCGCCTCTTTCAATGATCTTTCCATGATCCAGTACAATGATGGCATCACTGTTTCTGATAGTTGAAGTCTGTGGGCGATCACAAATACAGTACGGCCTTTCATCAGGTTATCCATACCTTTCTGTACGATACTCTCTGTACGGGTATCAATACTTGAAGTTGCTTCATCCAGGATCAGTACAGGCGGATTGGCTACTGCTGCTCTTGCAATGGAGAGAAGCTGGCGCTGTCCCTGGGACAGTTCCTCACCGTCTCCGCTTAACATGGTATCGTAACCTTTTGGAAGCATTTTGATAAACTGGTCTGCATGAGCCAGTCTTGCTGCCTCGTATACTTCCTCATCTGTAGCATCCAGTTTACCGTAGCGGATGTTTTCTTTAATAGTTCCTGTAAACAGGTGAGTATCCTGAAGTACGATTCCCAGAGAACGTCTCAGGTCATCCTTCTTAATCTTGGTAATGTTGATTCCATCGTAACGGATTTTACCTTCCTGAATATCATAGAAACGGTTGATCAGATTTGTGATCGTTGTCTTTCCTGCACCTGTGGAACCTACGAAAGCAAGTTTCTGTCCCGGCTTGGCGAAGAGGCTGATGTCTTTCAGAATAACTTTGTCCGGGTTATATCCGAATGTAACATCTTCGAATCGGACATCTCCTGTCAGTTCTGTATAAGTAACGGAACCATCTGCAGAATGTGGATGTTTCCATGCCCACATGCCTGTTCTCTCTTTGCATTCTGTGATATTGCCGTTGGCATCCTTTCTTGCATTAACAAGTTCTACGTAACCTTCATCCTCTTCCGGCTTCTCGTCAATGAGCCTGAAGATACGTTCTGCACCTGCAAGTGCCATAACAATGGCATTAAACTGCTGTGCCACCTGCATGAATGGCTGGGTAAAGCTCTTGGTGAACTGTAAATAGGAAGCCATAACACCGAGGGTGATGCCGCCCACACCTGTTACAGAGAGAAGTCCCCCAAGTACTGCTGTCAGTACGAACTGCAGGTTACCGATGTTACCGATCACAGGTCCCATCATGTTTCCGTATTTATTGGCGTTTGCAGAACTCTCGAAGAGTGCTTCGTTGAGTTTGTCGAATTCTTCTTTTGATTTATCTTCGTGGTTGAAAACTTTTACCACACGCTGACCATTCATTCGTTCTTCCACGAAACCGGTCACATCTGCCAGAGATACCTGCTGACGGATGAAATATTTGCCACTGTTGGAACCAATCTTACTGGTAACCTTCAGCATAATAAAAATAATCACAACTGCCAGAATTGTAAGCAGCGGACTTAACAGTAACATGGAAATAAAGGTAACCACGATCGTAAACAGTGCCATCAGTGCCTGTGGGATCGCCTGACTGATCATCTGACGCAGGGTATCTGTATCGTTAGTATAGAGGCTCATGACAGATCCGTTTGTATTCTGGTCGAAATAGCGGATTGGAAGAGTCTGCATATGCTCGAACATATCATCACGGACACTTTTAAGCACACCCTGACCGATATAAACCATCATTCGGGTATAAATAAATGTGGCAATCACACCAAGTGCAAAAATACAGCCAAGGACTGCAAGTGCCTTATAGAGTTCTGCAAAGTTCGGATCTGTCTGTCCGATCAGCGGGATGATAAAGTCATCCAGTAGAAATTTCAGGGACAGGGATACTGCAATACTTGCTGCGGAACTGATAAAGATGCAGATAAATACGATGATAAACTGTATCTTATGGGTTCCTGTCATATATTTCAGAAGTCTTTTGGCAGTTTGGATGGTGTTCTGATCTAATTTTTTCTTCTTATTCATCGTCTCCGCCTCCTTTGACCTGTGATTCATATACTTCTCTGTAAATATCATTTATCTTCAGCAGTTCTTCTGAAGTACCCACACCTGCGATCTTACCGTCATCCAGTACGATGATCTGATCTGCATCTTCAATAGAAGAAACTCGCTGTGCGATAATAATCTTTGTTGTGTTCGGGATCTCCTCGCGGAAAGCCTTACGTATCAGGGCATCTGTTCTTGTATCTACTGCACTGGTAGAGTCATCCAGGATCAGGATCTTCGGTTTCTTGAGAAGAGCCCTTGCAATACACAGACGCTGCTTCTGACCGCCGGATACGTTGTTACCGCCCTGAACGATCATTGTATCGTAGCCATCCGGGAACTCACTGACGAATCCATCTGCCTGGGCCAGCTTACAGACCCTCCGAACTTCTTCCTCACTGGCATGTTCATCACCCCAGCGAATATTGTCATAGATGCTTCCTGAGAACAGCACATTTTTTTGAAGTACCATGGAAACCTGGTCACGAAGTACTTCCAGATTGTAGTTGCGTACATCCACGCCTCCCACCTGGACATTACCCTTTGTGACATCATAGAGTCTGGGGATCAGCTGCACCAGGGTAGACTTTGCACTTCCGGTTCCGCCGATGATACCTACTGTCTGACCGGATTTAATATGAAGATTTACATCCTTCAGGGAAAGATTTCCTCCCTCTCCTGCATAGCTGAAATCTACATGATTAAAGTCAATCGAACCATCTGCCACATTCTTTACTGCATCAGCTTTATCCTGCATCTCAGGAACTTCATCCAGAACCTCTACAATACGGTCTGTGGATGCTTCTGCTATCATGATCATAACAAACACGAAAGTTACCATGTTCAGGGACATGAGAATCTGAAGTGCGTAGACAATGATACTTGTCAGCTCACCGGTTTCCATGCCACCGAGAACAATACCTCTTCCGCCAATTGCAACAATGATAATGATTACAGTATACATGACAAACATCATAACCGGTGAGTTCCATGCAACGATTTTCTCTGCTTTAGTAAACAGATTATAAACATATCTGGAAATTCCATGGAATTTCTCAATCTCATAGTCCTCTCTTACGAAAGCCTTAACTACACGTGAGGCATTTACATTCTCCTGAACGGAATTGTTCAGGTTGTCATATTCATCAAAGACCTTGATGAAATGCGGATGTGCCTTTTTCGCAATAAAGATCAGTGTACCGCCAAGGACAGGAACAACTATCAGGAAAAGCACTGCGATCGGTTTGTTGATCGTCAGTGTCATAATCCATGACAGGATGATCATAAACGGTGCCCTGGCAAGAAGGCGAATACTCATCATGTATGCCTGCTGTACATTTGTGATATCAGTGGTCAGTCGTGTGACCAGACCTGATGTTGAAAAGTGGTCGATATTTTTAAAGGAAAAATCCTGCACCTTATAAAAAATATCGTGTCGTAAATTCTTCGCATATCCTGCTGCTGCAACTGCCGCCATATTTCCGGCCTGTACGCCGAAGAACAGGGAAAGCATTGCCATTGCAACAAGGATGACTCCACGCTGGATGATATAGCTCATATCTCCGTTTGCAATACCTACGTCGATAATCTTCGCCATCTCCAGAGGAATCAGAACTTCCATCAGTACTTCCAGGATTACAAGGATCGGAGCCAGTACAGACTGCTTCTTGTATTCCCGGACTGAACGTAAAAGTTTCTTATTCATCTTTGTCAATGTCCTCCTTATGTCTCGTTATTTCTGTTAAAAATCATTCCTGCTATCGCAGGATTTTTTCCGGTTTTCATACATCTGCCAGAGAACCTGTTTGCACAGTTCCACATCCTCCTTCGGAATTCCCCGGAGCATTTTGGCTTCGCCTTCTTCAATACTCTTTAAGATTGCAGGACGGATCTTCTCTGCTTTCTCTGTGGGAATGATCTGTTTCAGGCGTGCATCCTGTTTCGCACTCTCTCTGTAAATGTAACCGTTCTTCTCCATCAGCTTCAGGATCCCTGTCACTGTAGGTTTCCTGATCTGGAATTCCTCTTCAATATCTTTCTGATAGAGATCTCTGTGCATGGTTTCCAGAAGGATAAATTTCAGCACATGCTTCTGCATGGTCGTCAGATCGTCATTCTCCATCACCTCTGCCGGATTATGCCGTTTCATTGTATGGGATAAAATATGTATCAGCCTGCCTACATACATCTCATTCAGCTTCTGTTTCATTTCCTCGTCTATCTCGCCGCACCTCCTAAAATCAGTACACATACTATTGCAAAGCCATATAATAGTTAGGTTGCTATCCATTAGTTGCCTAACTATTATATGGCTTTAGTTTTTTTATGTCAATACTCGTTTTTATTTCTCCTTTTGAACTACTCAAAAATTGTTACTGTTCACTCCGTTCTCAG
>ENA-OQCP01001097-OQCP01001097.1-human-gut-metagenome-genome-assembly--contig:-NODE-1097-length-10837-cov-1.798319_pt1 | contig 10837 bp, 15 predicted proteins | sample MGYA00242760_ERZ504583 | MGnify/ENA primary metagenome ERZ504583 (study PRJEB26092, sample SAMD00036308) | human gut metagenome | host: Homo sapiens | study: EMG produced TPA metagenomics assembly of...
GGTGGTGTTTGCCTGCAACGGCATGCTCAGCGTGTTGACAACCCTTTTCCTATCCAACAGTGTGGATTACGGCCAGCTCAAGACGGGGCGCCGTGAGGAGAGCGTCATCTTCTCCATGCAGACCTTTGTTGTAAAGGCTGCGTCCGGCGTTGCGGTTTTTCTGACCGGCATCGGTCTGGATCTGATCGGGCTGGCCGGCAATGCCGAGGAGACCGGCCCCATCGCTGCCCAGAGCGCTGGTACATTGCTCGGGCTGCGGCTCATGATGACCGTGCTGCCTATGGCCGTCCTTGCGGCGGCACTTGTACTGTTCCGCCGCAGGTTCACCCTGACGGATGACCGCGCAGCCGAAATCAGCGCCGCGCTTCACAGGAGGGGGCCCAAAATGGCTGAGATGCAGTGGTATGCCGCAACAGACAGCGGCCGGTTTGACGGCACGGCAGCCATCACCCCGCGCAGCGTGCCGTCTGCCTGAGGGCAGAGCTGCCCGCGGGTGCTGCAAAATGCTGTTGCTGCGCTGCCGTGGGAGATGGCAGACGATGAAAAGCTCTTCATGAACGGCTATCAGACATGGACCGCCTGCCCGGAGCTTGGCAAATGGGACCGGCAGCACGGTGTGAGCATGTTCCGAAATTTCTTTTGGAAAAATACAGTTTTGACCGTTACGGCGATTATCATTTTGTTCCCTACAGCGGCAAAAGGGGAGAGAGCCACGGCTTCTCCTACTGCTATTTCCGGCGCGGGAAAACCTACCGGCTTTTGGCCAGTCTGGACGAGACACCGGGCTACACGATCTTTTCCTATGACAGCCGCACCGCACAGCTGCGCATTGAGCGCGACTGCGCCGGGGTACAGCATACCGGCGGCAGCTTTCCTGCGTTCTCCCTCTTTTTTGCCGAGGGTACCGAGGACGAGGTGTTTGACGCATGGTTTGCGGCGCTGGGCTGCCGCCCCCGCACCGCGCACAGGCTGGCCGGGTATTCCAGCTGGTATAACCGCTACCAGAACATTGATGAGGCCTCGATCCGGGAAGACCTCAACGGCTGCAAAACGCTTTTCCGCACAGGGGATCTCTTTCAGATCGACGATGGATGGGAGCGCAAGGTAGGAGACTGGCTGGAGCCTGACCCTGCCAAATTCCCCAACGGGCTGCGCCCGCTGGCGGATGCAGCGCATGAAAGCGGCTTTCTGGCCGGGCTGTGGCTGGCACCGTTCGTCTGTGAAAAGGAATCCCTGCTCTGCAAAAATCACCCGGACTGGCTGCTGCAGGTGGACGGTCAGCCCTGGTGCTGCGGCTGCAACTGGAGCAGCTTTTATGCGCTGGACATTGACCACCCGGAGGTACAGGCCTACCTCAAGCAGGTCTTTGACCTCGTCCTGCAGGATTGGGGCTTCGACCTTGTCAAGCTGGACTTTCTCTACGGCGCAGCACCGTTCGGCAATGTCCGGGAATCCCGCGCAGGCCGGATGCAGCGCGCATGGCACTGCTGCGCTCATGGTGCGGCGACAAGTTGATTTTAGGCTGCGGTGTGCCGGTCATGCCCGCCTTTGGTATCGTTGACTACTGCCGCGTTGGGTGTGATGTAGGTCTGGACTGGGACGATGTATGGTATATGCGGCTTTTCCACCGCGAGCGAGTCTCTACAAAGCAGTCCATCGGCAACACAATTTTCCGCCGCCAGCTCAACGGGCGCGCTTACGGCAGCGACCCCGATGTCTTCTTCCTGCGCGAGGAAAACTGCAAGCTGACCGCACAGCAAAAACAGACCCTAGCCTGGGTCAACGCGCTGTTCAGCGGCATCCTGCTCACCTCCGATATGCCCAGCCGCTATACGGATGAGATGCGCCGCCAATACAATGCCCTGCGGGAATTGACCGACCACGCCGAAAACTGCACCGTGGATGCAGACGACGGTCTGACCGTACACTACACCCTGCACGGACAGCAGCAGGCGATCAAGGTTTTTTGACCGTTCAGCCTTCTTCAAAAACACACAAAATTTTTGCTACGGCGGCTGATGGAATTGCAATCACAGGCAGGGGATGGTATAATGTGTAAATAGGGCGGTATGCCTTCCGCTTTGGCGGTACATGTTATATTGTAATAGGTTTTATCTGAGGAGTTGTGGAATGAAGAAAAACGATCTTTCCCCCGAAGCCTTCCGCTTTGAAGGCAAGATGTCCCTGAAGCAGGCACTGCCGCTGGGCATGCAGCATGTGTTGGCGATGTTTGTCGGCAACCTTACGCCGCTGCTTATCATCACGGGCGCTGCGGCTTGGCCGGCGGCGAATTTACCGACCTGCGCGTCACGCTGCTGCAGAATGCCATGCTTGTGGCGGGCATCGTCACACTGGTTCAGCTGTATTCCATCGGCCCATCGGCGGCAAGGTGCCTATCATTATGGGCACCTCCTCCGGCTTCATCGGGGTGTTCAGCTCGGTCGCAGCCTCGATGGGCGGCGGCGTACTGGCCTACGGCGCGATCATGGGTGCGTCCCTGATCGGCGGCCTGTTTGAGACAGTGCTGGGCTTCTTTCTAAAGCCGCTGCGCAAGCTGCTGCCCTCTGTCGTTACCGGCACGGTGGTGCTTTCCATCGGTCTGAGCTTGATCTCGGTCGGCGTAAACTCCTTCGGCGGCGGCAACACTGCGCAGGATTTCGGCTCGGTCGAAAACCTGCTGCTCGCCATCTTTGTGCTGGTCGTCATCCTGATCTGCAAGCACTCCGGCAGCACCTTTTTGAATTCCTCCTCGATTTTGGTGGGCATCATCTGCGGCTACATTGCAGCGTTTCTCATGGGCCTTGTTCTGCCCACCACGGCGCTGACGCCGAGGGCGTTGCCTATACCAAGGCATGGGTGCTGAACTGGAACAAGGTGGCCGAGGCCAAATGGTTTGCATTGCCCGAGCTGATGCCTGTCAAACCGGTGTTTGATATGCGCGCAATCGCACCGGTCATGATTATGTTCATCGTCACGGCAGTCGAAACCGTGGGCGATATTTCCGGCGTTATCATGGGCGGCATGGACCGCGAGGCCACCGACACCGAGCTGTCCGGCGGCGTCATCTGCGATGGTATCGGCTCCAGCTTTGCCGCACTGTTCGGCGTGCTGCCCAACACCTCCTTCAGCCAGAATGTCGGCCTTGTCAGCATGACCAAGGTCGTCAACCGCTTTGCGCTGGCCACCGGCGGCATCTTCCTGATTCTCTGCGGTCTGGTGCCCAAGCTGGGCGCGCTCGTCTCGATCATGCCGCAGTCGGTGCTGGGCGGCGCAGCTGTCATGATGTTCTCTTCGATCGTGGTGAGCGGTATTCAGCTCATCACCCGCGAGCCGCTGACCCCGCGCAGCCTGAGCATCGTCTCGGTAGCGCTCGGTCTCGGCTATGGCATCGGTGCCAACAACGGCATCCTTGCACATGCACCGCAGATGCTCTCTCTGGTATTCGGCGGCTCCGGCATTGTGCCCGCCGCACTCGTTGCCATCCTCTTGAATCTGGCCATTCCCAAGGACGAAAACGGCTAAAGTAAGCTTTTCTCAATAGCGGGCAGTGTAAAGCGCACTGCCCGCTATTGATTTTTGTTGAAATTCAAACGCACAAAAGCACCTTTAGCACCCTATTGACATTTGGGTGCCAGACTGCTATTATATGACCGAAATATCGTAGAATCGTTGCTGGTGCGCCGTTTTGGCTGCAGGCAGCTTTTTTACGATCCAACGGTTAGATTATTCTAACGCGCATATACAAGCTACCCTGCTGCCGCCGGGCAGCTTTTCAAATAAGCAGCAGTTAGTTGATGTAAACCAAGGAGCTGAGCATTACGAAAAAGAATTTTTGGGACAGAAATGCAGCAAGGTATGACCGCTTTATGCGTAAGAATGCAATAGCCTATGATCAATTATATGCGCTGCTTCGCCCTGCTGTGTGGCACAAAACTGTTTTGGAGGTAGCCACCGGCACAGGGCAGGTGGCAAAGCATCTCCTGTGTTCTGCCGACCACATTGAGGCTACCGATGCCTCCGCAGCGATGATTGCGCAGGCAAAGCGGGGTAATTTTTCCTCCAAGCTGTATTTTTCCGTGCAGGATATGTTCCATCTGCCTTATGCTGACCAGTCCTTTGATGTTGTCATTGTCTCCAATGCACTGCACATTGTGCCACACCCTGAGAAAGCCCTTATCGAGTTTCGCCGTGTGCTTAAAAACGATGGCACGCTGATTGCGCCGACCTTTACCCATGCAGAGAATTCCCATTGTGGAAGCTTCAGGCCCTTGCGCTGAAAATTGCAGGCTTTCCGCTGCACAGCAGATGGACGAGTGCTGCGTATCTGGCATTTTTGCAGCAAAACGGCTGGACCGTTTGCAAAAGTGTTGTTTTGCAGAATTCCATTCCGCTTACCTACGCAGAGTGTAAAAAAACGAAAGGAGAATAACAATGTCATTTTTTGAAAATACAAGGGACCCCAAAGGCTTCGGCGGCAGGCTGATGGTCACCATGATGAACCTTGCCCACACCCCCGTGGCGCTGTGGGGGGCTTCACTTTCTGCATCTTGCGCCGGACGCAAAGGTACTGGACTGCGGCTGCGGCGGCGGGGCGAATATCAAACGGCTGCTGAAAAGGTGTCCGCGCGGCATCGTAAAGGGTGTGGATTACTCCGCTGTCAGCGTCGAAAAATCCCGCCGTCTCAATGCAGAGGCGATTCAAAGGGATCGCTGTGTCATCTGGCAGGGCAGCGTGCAGCGCATCATTTTTGCCAGCGATTGGTTCGATGCAGTCACAGCGTTTGAAACCGTCTATTTCTGGCCGGACCTTGCAAAATGCTTCCGGGAGGTTTGGCGGGTTTTGAAGCCGGGCGGCACCTTCCTCATCTGCAATGAAGTCAACGGCGACACGGACAAAGACAAAAAATGGACAGAAATCATTGATGGCATGACCATCTACAAGGATACTGAGCTGAAAGCATATCTTGAGCAAGCAGGCTTTTGTGACATTGCGGTACACAAAAGCAAAACAGGCTGGCTGTGTTTGACCGCCGTAAAGCGAAGTGACTGCGGCTGCGGGAGGCAGGAGAATGAAGGTTTATGAATTTGGGGCGGATACCGCTCCGGTCATTTTGCTGCTGCCCGGCACCTGCTGCCACTGGAAAAGCAACTTTGGCCAAGTGATCCCTCTGCTGCAGCGGGATTTTCGCGTACTTTGCGTCAGCTATGATGGCTTTGACGAAACAGAAAGCACCGGATTTCCGACAATGCTTGCAGAAACCGAAAAAATCGAAGCCTACATCCGGAAAAACTGCGGCGGGCATATACGGGCCGCCTACGGCTGCTCTCTGGGCGGCTCTTTCGTGGGACTGCTGGCAGCACGGAAAAGCATACATATGGACTACGGTATTCTGGGCAGCTCCGACCTTGACCAATGCTCCAAGCTCGCGGCCAAATTACAAACGAATCTTCTCCTGCCGCTGATTTATCCGCTGATTCGGGACGGACAGTTCAAGAGTCGCTTTCTGCAGAAACGATTAGAAAAGTGCTCCGCGGAGAAGGGGGACTATATCCGCGCTTTTATGGCGATGTTCGGTGCTGCACGTCCCTATGTGACGATGCAAAGCTGTAAAAACCAATTTTATTCCGACCTCATCACGCCCTTGCCGGAGGGAATTGATGTTCCCGGTACGGAGATTCATATTTTCTACGCGCTGAAAATGGGAGCGAAGTATCGCGCGCGTTATCAGCAGCATTTTGCGCACCCCGTAATTCATGAGCTGGATCTGCAGCATGAGGAGCTGCTGGCCTGTTACCCTTACAAATGGGCGCAGCTTGTCAAAAGCATCACTGAACAGGGGGTATAAAGTACCTGTGTTTTTGTGTATATACATAAAAGGAGGCGACTTCATTGACAGAAACTTTTTGGGGAATTCTGATTCCCTTTTTTGGGTACATCGCTGGGCGCAGCGTGTGTGTTTTCATGCAGCGCGCATTGGGTGATTTGGTGCAGCGTTCACTTGCAGGCTTTGCCGCCGGTGTGATGGTGGCGGCATCGGTCTGGAGTCTGCTGATCCCGGCCATCGAACAGTCGGAGGGGTTGGGGCGTTTTGCCTTTTTCCCGGCGTTTGCGGGATTTTGGTTCGGCGTGCTGTTTTTGCTTGCACTGGATCATCTGATACCCCACCTGCATGTCGGCAGTGAGGAGCTGAGGGCCAAAAGCAGACTGGCCGCAGCTACGATGATGGTGCTGGCGGTGACCTGCACAATATCCCGGAGGCATGGCAGTCGGTGTGATGTATGCCGCTTCTCGCAGGCAACGCGCAGATCACCGCGGCGAGCGCGCTGGCTCTGTCCCTCGCATAGCCATACAGAATTTCCCGGAGGGCGCTATCATCTCGATGCCCCTGCGTGCCGAAGGGGAGAGCAAGGGCAAGGCCTTTGCAGGCGGTGTACTTTCGGGCGTAGTTGAGCAATCGGCGCAGTGGTGACGATTCTGGCCGCACAGCTTGTGATTCCGGCACTGCCTTATCTCTTGAGCTTTGCGGCGGGTGCGATGCTCTATGTCGTGGTGGAGGAGCTGATCCCCGAAATGTCGCAGGGGCGGCACTCTAACCTCGGCACAGTATTCTTTGCCGTTGGCTTCAGTGTGATGATGGTGCTGGATGTAGCACTGGGGTAACATACGGCACAAAAAAATCTGCCAAGAGCAAGGCGCACTTGGCAGAGATAAAAATGGCAGGATACGCTTTCAGCGGTTCCAGATATTATGTTCAAGGTCGCGAAGGCGGCTGCGATACTCCGCAATGCGGCGGTCGGCGTGGCCATCGTTGTCAGGGAAGGTGAGCAGATAGCCGTCCTCAGCATCGTGAAAGCCGATTTCCCCGGTAAAGCCGCAGATGTCCGCCACCTTTAAAAGCGTGTGAAAGTCATATTGCATAGCGCTGATGAGTAGTAGTTTGTTCATGGCGGTCTCCTGCTTTTTGTTGTTTTTGTCATTATAACGCAAATCGGAGAAAAATGCAAACAGCTTTCCCCGGCTCATCACAAAGCCGGTCAGAAAAGGTCCAGCATATTGTCCAGATACAGCTCTTCACGGACAGCCAGCTGGTATTCCGGCCTGGTCAGGTAGTGGAGCAAAAATTCAAGGATCAGCGCATTGCCAAGGCCGCGCCCCTCGATCTTGAATTGGGTGAAGCCCATCGGCAGGTAGGTATCCCGAATAGCCTCGATGCCGATAAAGCCGGGGTTTGCCATCGCCCGGGAGAAGCGATACCCGCCTGCTGCGCCGGGGGCGCTGCAGTGATGCTCCGGGCCGGGCAGACCCAGATTTTTGCGGCTGACGGCCTCATAGCAGGCCCTGCGTTCCGCGCATCCGAACCAGCAGCACTCATTGCAGAGAAACTCCACCTTGTCCTTCTGGGACTGGGGCAGCACTGCAAGCTTGTCAAGCGCCCGGTTCAGCCGGAAATCCGGCACAACATAGCGAAACTCCGGCCGCGCCAGCTCCCGCTGCAGATCGTTGAAGTCTGTCAGCACTTTTGTGGTTGAGGAGACAAGATACAGCGATGGATAGTTCTTTTTCAGGTACTTCGTCAGCAGCTCAGCATGAACAATGGCGCCGTTTTGGGGGTTACTTTGTTCCTGAAACAGCCGGCAGAGCGCGTTGCAATCCGGGTCTGTGAGATGTTCCGGGCGCAGCATGAATTGCTGAGGGTCAGCCGCGCCGAGATGCCATATTCCTGCGTCAGCGCCAGCACCTCGCGCGGGGTGCGGTCACTGTACTCGACCCGGCCGCCCGCCCATAAGCAGTCAGACGGTGCGCCGTAGATCGAACCGATTGCGCACCAGTCGTAAAAATATTCCCTATGCGCACGGTAAAGCGGCAAAAACGCCGCATACAGGTCATAAAACTCAAACAGACCGGGCAGATGAAACAGGGCCGTGCCCTGAGGGGATGTTTCCATAGCGGAGACCTTTCTTTAGCCGCACAGGCGGCCGATGGGATATATTTATTATACCAGCAATCCCGCCGGAATGCAAAGCAAAGCGCCGCATCAGCAAAAGCGGCGCCATTGATAAGCCGCTTGTGCTGGAACATGAAGTGGCATTTAAACTGATCCGCAGGCTGCACGCTTGAGGAGAGAGAAAAATCTCTTTGCAGGCAGTCTGAAAATAAAAAGCTCCATTCCCTTAGATTTGCACCGCAAATAAGGGAATGGAGCTTTTTGTAAGGGCAAAACGATCCGCGTGGGGCAGTGTGCAAATCGGGTTTGCAAATTTTGGCGGAAAGTTCACCAAGCTGTAACATTTTGTTGTACAATGGGGGTATAAGGGAGGATTGCCGTATGAATCCGATTTTGATTGTGGACGATGAAGCCGCCATTGCCATGTTGGTGCGGCGCATCCTGACGGAGGCGGGCTACCGCTGTCAGGCCGTGACCGACAGCCGCGCAGCGGCAAATCTGCTGGAAAAGAACCGCTATGATCTGGTGCTGCTCGATGTGATGATGCCCCATCTGGACGGATACGATCTGCTGGCGTACCTGCGGCCCACGGGCACGCCCTGCATCTTCATCACGGCGAAGGACGCTGTGGCTGAGCGGTGCGCGCTGAACAGCGCGCGGATGATTATATCGTCAAGCGTTTGCCCCCACCGAACTCGTGGCCGGTGGAAAGCGTGCTGCGGCGCGCCGGGCGCAGCACCGCCGTCTATACGATGTGGGAGTATACGGTGGACGCTGCGGCCTGCCGTGTGCTGCGCGGTGAGGAGGAAATGCACCTGACCCGCAAGGAATATGACTTACTTCTGTTGTTTTTGCGCAACCGGGGCCGGGCGCTGTACCGGGATTACCTGTACGAAACCGTCTGGGGCGATGACGGCACGGGCTGTGACACCCGCACGCTTGATACCCACATTGCCCGCCTGCGCCGCAAGCTGAACCTTGGTGACCGCCTGCACAGCGTGCGGCAGATCGGGTATATGCTGGAAAAGGAATAAAATGTAACCCGCCCGTGACGAAGCTGTAACCAACCGGAAACAATCCTGCGGTATGCTGGGGGTACAACAAACAAAGGGGGATAACTACGATGAAACACACCACAAGGCTGACCGCCTGTCTGCTGGCGCTGGCGCTGACGGCCTGCACGGCCGCGCCGCAGGACATGCCTGCAAGCACAACTACCGAGACAGCCGCCGCGCCGCGCAGACTGCAGAGCCCACCACAGAAACACCCGCCGTGCAGGACACACTTACACCCATTTACACGACCTGGGGCGCGGCGGTGGGCCAAGATGCCGTCTACAGCGCGATGAACATTGACGATGCCGGACAATACTATGCAACAACGATTGATTTTTCCACGGGCGAGCAGCGTATTCTCTGCAAAAAGCTCGGCTGCAGCCATACGGATGAAAGCTGCCCGGCTACATGACGGCCATCCGGAACGGCTGCGTGCCGAAAGCCATGCTGCTGCCGTGGGTGACCGGCTTTACTGGCTTGTGGATGGCCGCTACAATGAGAGTGACGGCGCGTATCTGGATGTGAGCAATCTTGACGGCAGTGACCGCCGCCGCGTGGCCGAGGGCGACGCCCTGCCTGATTTGACCAATGCCTATGTCTGGTACACGGATGGCACAGCACTGTATACATTTGTGCGCAGCTATGACGAATATTCCGCTTTTCGTCTGGATGAGGGCGGTGCGGCGTGCTTCTTTACCCGCAGCATACCGGACGGCGAGGACTATTTCGCCTTAGGCTGCTGGCAGGACAAAATCGTTTTGCAGCACAGCGGAGGCTATCAGCAGCAGCCCTTGAACCCGGCCGGAGAGGCTGCCACGGATGAGGAGCTGCGCGCATGGTTGGCCGCCGACGAACAGGCGCAGAACGAGCAGACGAAAAACATCTGTCTGCTGGATACTGCGGGCAGCATGACCGACACCGACATGACATGGAGCGGCGATGCGGGCAATGTCCAGCTCGTCCACAACGGTGCGGCCTATGTGCTGAACGAATCGGGCTGGTGACAAAATTTGACCTGACTGCGGGCACAGCCCAAACCCGACAGCTTGACCTGCAGGGAGTATTATACGGTGTCGTGGAAGGCGCAAGGCTGGACGGCTGGATCCCCGTGACGGTGCGCGATGACAGCGAGGGACTGCTGAATCCCGAGACCGGCGTCTACACCCCGCTGCCGACCACATGGCTCAAGGATCAGGCGGTGGAGCGCAGCCCGTTTATTGTGGCGGCCAGCGACACGATGCTGCTAGTGAAATACGGCGAAATCTACTACACGATAAATGACATCGGCACGGACGGCGCACCTTACAGCTTTACCACCTGCCGCGGGGAGTATGGGATCATTTCGGTTAAGGACTATCTGGCGGGCAGTCAGGATTGGGTGCAGGTGACGCTGCAGGGCCGCGATCTGGTATGAGGAAACAGTCATGAAATTTGCAACCAAGCTATCTCTGGGCTGCATTGCGCTGCTGTCCTGCGCGCTGGGCGCGGCGGGGCTGCTGCTGACAGGGCAGAGCTTTTCCGGCAGTCTGGCCAGTACACGCACGGCCCTGCAGGCCCAACAGGGCAAAGAAAAATACGCGCTTGAACGCATCATCCTTCAAGCCACGGACAGTGCGCAGTTTGAAAATTACATTTTGGCGTCCGCGGCCCAGCAGTATGCCGAGCAGACCGCCGATGCGGGCAGCAGCATGGCACTCTGGCTGGACGGTGCGTATACGCTATACTCCACCTCCTGCCGGCCTGCCGCGCCACCGCACTCAAGCAGGCCCTGACGAACGGCGAAAACGCCTGCAGCATGACCCGGGCGGCCGGGCGGTGGTATCTGCTGCTGACCAG
>ENA-OQCP01001098-OQCP01001098.1-human-gut-metagenome-genome-assembly--contig:-NODE-1098-length-10827-cov-2.118131_pt1 | contig 10827 bp, 15 predicted proteins | sample MGYA00242760_ERZ504583 | MGnify/ENA primary metagenome ERZ504583 (study PRJEB26092, sample SAMD00036308) | human gut metagenome | host: Homo sapiens | study: EMG produced TPA metagenomics assembly of...
GGAGACAATGGCCGTGACCGACTGGCAGCTGGTGGGGCTGACCCAGAACGAGGACGGCACGCTGACCACCGTGGACGGCGACCCCCAGATGATTTTGGAAATGTGGACGGCCGCGTGGTGCGCACCATCAGCTACACTGCACAGTTTGACGGTGAAGCGCGGGAAATGTGCCTGTACTACACCACAAAGGTCGCGAGGATTACTCTGCCGACCGCCGGGTGTTCCCCCGGAGTGTGGGCGAAGGACGGTACATCTACACGCTGCCCCGCACAAGTCTGGCTGCGCTGCGGCTCGACCCTGCAGCCCGGAGGAAAACAAGGCCGTGACCCTGACGATGAGCAGCATCACACTGAACGCTGCCGACACGCTGCCGCACTTCTGGCAGTATTTTGTGCCAAGCTGGTATCAGGCATTCTGTCTGGTGCTTTACCCCGCCCTGGCGGCAGCCGCTGCCAGCATAGCGGCCACCATCGTACCGCGCAGAAAAAGAAACTGACCCGCAAGCCCGCCGTGGCTTATTGCTGTGTTGCGTTATACCGGGCAGCCTGCCCACCGTGGGGGCTGCCCGGTTTTTTGCACCTTATTTTTCGACTATTTTCGACTATTTTGCACAAATCTGTTGCTTTTGACGGTAGTCATATACTATAATGTAGACAGTATGGGGGCCTGCGCCCCCTTCCCCGTGCAGGTCAAATTTTGTAAGGGCACAGGTGAAAGCATGCGTGAAGCGAAACAGCGAATTCTGATTGCGGACGATTCCGCCATGAACCGCGCCATACTGACAGAGATGCTGGGTGACGGTTATGAAATTCTGGAGGCGGAGAACGGCCTGCAGGCCGTGTCGGTCATGCAGTCGGACGAAAATATCGACCTGCTGCTGCTCGATATTATGATGCCCGAGATGGACGGCTTTGAAGTGCTGGCCATGATGAAGAAATGTCACTGGATCGACGACATTCCCGTCATCATGATCTCTGCCGAGAATGCGTCCAGCTTTGTGGAGCGCGCCTACGACCTCGGCGCAAGCGACTATATCAGCCGCCCGTTTGACACCGCCGTGGTCCGCCGCCGCGTTATCAACACCCTGATGCTCTACGCCAAGCAGAAGCGGCTGGTTCGGCTGGTGGCCGAGCAGGTCTACGAAAAAGAAAAAAGCAACTCCACGATGATCAACATCCTGAGCCATATCGTGGAATTCCGCAGCGGCGAGAGCGGCCTGCATGTGCTGCACATCCGGACGGCAACCGAAATCCTGCTGCACACGCTGGTGCAGCAGACCGACCGCTACAAGCTGACCGCCGCCGATATATCGCTGATCAGCACAGCGTCCGCGCTGCATGACATCGGTAAGATCAATATTCCCGAGTCCATCCTGAACAAGCCCGGCAAGCTGACGAAGGAAGAATTTGACACGATGAAGACCCACACCACAATCGGTGCGGAGATTCTGGACAAGCTGCCCTTCCAGCAGGAGAGCGATCTTGTCAAAACGGCCTACGCCATCTGCCGCTGGCACCATGAGCGGTATGACGGGCGCGGCTACCCGGACGGGCTGAAGGAGGAGCAGATCCCCATTGCCGCGCAGGTCGTGGCGATGGCCGATGTCTATGACGCGCTGACGAGTGAGCGCTGCTACAAAAAAGCCTACAGCCATGACACCGCCATACAGATGATCCTGAACGGCGAGTGCGGCGCCTTCAATCCGCTGCTGCTGCAGTGCCTGCAGGAGGCCGTCGCCGCGCCTGCAGCCGAGCTGAGTGCTCCGCCGCAGCCGATGCCCCCGCAACGCCCTTGCTGAGGCCCAGCACCTCTCGGAGACGCTGCTGGAGGAGAACGCGCTGCCCGGGCAGAACCGTATTCTGCGTGTGCTGTCGGTGCTGCGTGCCAAGGCGGACTTTTTTGCCAAAAATGCCCGCTGCATCCAAATGGATTACGACGACACCACGGGTCTGGTTCGCTTCTACCCGTGGGCGGTTGAGCATATGAAGGTCCCCGCCGAGCTGCACCTGCCCGAGGATATTGACAAATCCGGCTTCACGCAGGAGGATATCCGCCGCATCCAGAAGGCGCTGCGCGCGACCACCCGTACCCACCCCAACACCGAGCTTTCGATGCTGCTGCCCGTTGACGGCGAGCTGCACTGGCACCGCATTGCCCTGCGCAGCATCTGGAGTGAGGACGATCCCCCCTTCTATCTGGGCGCAGTGGCGCAGGCCACCCCCGTGGAGGAGCTTTGCGACTATCACCGCGAGGTTTCCCGCGATATGCTGACCCACGCCTACAACCGCAGCTTTTTTGAGAGCCAGCTGCTGCAGCTGATGGAGCGGACGGTGTCCTGATGCTTGACCTTGACCATTTCGGCGCGGTCAGCGGGACCTACGGCCGTCAGGCCGGCGACCTTGCGATCCGCACCGTAGCGGGCGCGGTCTCGGCCTGTGTGCGCAGCAGCAGCGATGCGCTGGTGCGCTACGGTGATGACGAGTTCCTGCTGCTGTTCCACCATATCCCGGCGCATATCTTTGCGCAGCGGGCCGAGGAGATCCGCGCCTCGGTCGAGGCGATCCGGCTGACCGATTACCCGACCTGCGCCTGACGGTCTCACTTGGCGGCGTGTACGGCACCTGCCCGATCGAGCCGGCCATTGCACAGGCCGAGACACTGCTGCATGATGCCAAGCAGACAAGAAACTGCTGCCTGCTCCGCCAATATACCGAGGAAAAATAATTTTATTGTCAGAAAGGTGATTTGCCATGACATTACAGGAATTTTATGCCCGTGTCGGCGGCGATTACAGCGCCACCCTCAGCCGCCTGCCCAGCGAGGCGCTCATCAAAAAATTTGTTCTGAAATACCCCGGCGACCCCAGCTTTGAGCAGCTGCGGGCTGCGCTGGACGCGCAGGACTGGGAGCTGGCCTTCCGTGCCAGCCACACCCTCAAGGGCGTGGCCCAGAACCTCGGCATGGACCGCCTGTACAAGGCCGCCGCCGCCCTCTGCGATGCAGTGCGCGGCCCCAAGCCGCTGGCGGATGCAAGCCTCTGGCCGCCCGTCCTTGCCGCCCACGAGGAAGTGCTGGCGGCAGTCCGGGAGCTGTAAAGCACCCACTTGCAGGCCGGTCCTGCAGAATACTATGTGCGGTGCCTCTGCCGCCGCACAGGAAACCGGAGTGCTCCTGCCATGTATAATAAAAAGGAGAGCTTTCCCGCCCTGCGGCGCGCGGTCTGCTGCCTGCTGCTTGCCAGTATGCTGCTGGCCGCACTACTGGCTTTGCCATGCCCGCCAGCGCGGCGGGCAGCAATGACACCCCCCAGCGCACCCTGCGCGTAGCTTTTACGCCTACACGGGCTACCATGTCATGGATAAGGACGGCCACCGCAGCGGCTATTCCTACGAGGTACTGCAGCGGATCGCCCAGTATGAGAATGTAAAGTTTGAGTATGTGGCCTACGACTGTAATGCCAACGAGGCCGCTGACATGCTGGAGCGTGGCGAGATCGACCTGCTGCCCACGCTGCGCAAGACGCCGGAGCGCGCCGAGCGCTTTGCCTTCTCCAGCGAGCCGATCTCCAATCTGGCCACAATGCTGACCGTCAAGGCCGGCAACCGCAGCATCGTTGCGGGCGACTACGAAACCTACGACGGCATGATCGTCGGCATGAGCCGCCGCGGCAACGGCCGCAACCAGAGCTTTATCCATTACGCCGAGGAGCACGGCTTTACCTACACGCCGATCTACTTCGACACGGACGAGGAGCTTTCGCTGGCGCTGCGCACCGGGGTGATCACAGCGGCCGTTTCCAACCGGCTGCGCAAAACCAACAACGAGTGGATCATCGACACCTTTGACCTGCAGGACTGCTACATTGCCGTGCGCAAGGATGACAGCGCCACCCTGCAGCTGGTCAATGACGCACTGGCCAAGATGGACCGCGATGACCCCACCTGGCGCACGACCCTGTTTGACAAGTACAACAAGAACATCCACTCCAGCAACAAGCTCTACCTGACCGCCGCTGAGGAAAACTACATCACCACCCACAACGCAAACGGCACCATCTTTCAGGTTCTGGTCAACCCGGACCGCTACCCCTACTCCTATCTGGACGAGGACGGCTGCCCGACCGGCATCATGGTAGACCTCTTTAAGCTCGTGGCGGACCGCGCCCAGCTGCACTACAGCTTTTTGGCACCGACCAGCCGCAGCGAATACCGCACGATGCTTGATAGCAGCGGTGCTGATTTCGTCATAGATTTCTCCGATGATTACTCCACGGCGGAGGATTACGGCTACCAGCTGACAAATTCCTACCTTTCGGCGGAGTTTTCATGGGTCATGCTGCGCAGCCACAGCGGCGGACTGAGCAAGGCGGTCGTGCCCGACAATTTCAACTCCGATTCGCTTGAGCTGCCGGGCCTGCAGGATATTTCAAATGTAAAATACGCAGATTCCTTTGACGACTGTCTGGCGGCTGTGCGCAGCGGCGATGCGGACGCCTGCTACACCTACACCTATCAGGCCGAGCGCGCCGTCTTTGACGATAAGTATAACGAGCTGCGCGCGATGCTCAGCGATGAGCGCCGCAGCTTCTGCATCGGCGTGCGCGCTGACTATGATGTACTTCTGCTCAGCGTGCTGAACAAGAGCGTGGACAGCCTGACCCGTGCCGATGTCGTGGCGCTGACCAATAAGTATATCAATCTGGGCCGGCAGGAATTCTCGCTGGTGCGCCTGACCTACCAGTATCCCCTCTTTGTGGTGCTCATCGTGCTCTGCGTGATCATCACCAATGTCTGCGTGGTGCTTTCGATGCGCGCGCGCCGCTTCCGCGATCTGACCGAGGCTGCCCTGCACCGTGCCGAGGAGGCCAGCGCCGCCAAGACCGAGTTTTTGTCCAACATGTCCCACGACATCCGCACCCCCATCAACGGCATCATGGGCATGCTGGATATTGCCGAGGAAAACTTTGAGGATCAGGCCCGCGTCAGGGACTGCCTTACCAAGATGCGGGGCGCAGCTCCCACCTGCTGTCGCTCGTCAACGATGTGCTGGACATGTCCAAGATCGAGTCCGGCAGCATGAAGCTGCTCAACAATCCCTTTGATCTGCGCGTGCTGCTGCAGGCCTGCTGCGACATCGTGGAGGGGCAGATCATTGAGCGCAATCTCACCTTCACCAAGCAGATCGGCCGTTCTGGCACCCCTATCTCGTCGCAGCGAGCTGCATGTCCGGCAGGTACTGATCAACATCCTCTCCAACGCTGTCAAGTACACGCCGGACGGCGGCGCGATCCGCTTCTGCGCCAAGGAGACTCTGTATGAGGAAGGCCTTGTCCATCTGCGGATGGAGATCACGGACAACGGCATCGGCATGAGCGAGGAGTTCCTGCAGCATATCTTTGAGCCCTTTACGCAGGAGCAGCGCTCGAGCCGCACCCACTACAAGGCACGGGCCTCGGCATGGCCATCACAAAGAAGCTCGTTGACCAGATGCACGGCTCGCTCGATGTCGAGAGTGAGCCCGGCAAGGGCTCGACCTTCATCGTGCGGCTGTCGCTGCCGGTGGACCCAACGCCCCACCCTGTGGCCGAGCAGCAGCCCGCCAAGCAGGAGGACGCGCCGACCCTTACGGGGCTGCACCTGCTGCTGGCTGAGGACAATGAGCTGAACAGCGAGATTGCCGTGACCCTGCTGGAGGCAGAGGGCGCCGAGGTGACGGCCGTGACCAACGGCCGCGAGGCGGTCGATGCCATCCAGCACGCCGCGCCCCACACCTACGATGCCGTCCTGATGGATGTCATGATGCCCGAGATGAACGGCCTTGAGGCCACCCGCTGCATCCGCGCCTTTGAGGGCGTTGGCCCCGACGAGGGCACGCCGATCATTGCAATGACAGCCAATGTCTTTGCCGATGATGTGCGCGCCTGCCTCGAGTCCGGCATGAACAGCCATGTCGGCAAGCCGCTCGACATGCGGATCCTGATGCGCGAGATCCTCAAGTTCACCCACCGAAGCTGAAGAATCTAAAGTCTGCGCCACTATTTTTTAACAAAAATTAAAAATTACGCCCGCCTTATTGCAAAAACGATTTTTTCCGATGTATAATGGAAAGGAATTTTTTTGGGATACGGCGGGCGTTTCTGCGTCCCCGGTATGGAGGGTGAATTATGGCAACGAAGTATATTTTTGTGACCGGCGGCGTTGTCTCCGGTCTGGGCAAGGGCATCACAGCGGCCAGTCTGGGGCGGCTGCTTAAAACGCGCGGACTGAAGGTCGCAGCCAGAAGCTGGACCCCTATATCAATGTGGACCCGGGCACGATGAGCCCGCTGCAGCACGGCGAGGTCTTTGTGACGGACGACGGCACCGAGACCGACCTCGACCTCGGCCATTATGAGCGCTTTACCGATGAAAACCTGAACAAATACTCCAACCTGACCACCGGCAAGGTCTACTGGAATGTCCTGAACAAGGAGCGTCAGGGCGCCTATCTGGGCCAGACCGTGCAGATCATCCCCCACATCACCAACGAGATCAAGAGCTACATCTACAACCTTGCCAAAAGCACCGAGCTGATGTTGTCATCACCGAGATCGGCGGCACGACCGGCGACATCGAGAGCCAGCCTTTTCTGGAGGCCATCCGTCAGGTCGGGCTGGAGCAGGGCCCCGAGAACTGCTGCTACATCCATGTCGTGCTGGTGCCCTACATTTCCGGCTCCGATGAGTACAAGTCCAAGCCGGCCCAGCACTCCTGCAAGGAGCTGCAGGGCATGGGCATCTGCCCCAACATCATCGTCCTGCGCGCGACGGCCCGGTCGGCAATGACATCAAGCGCAAGATCAGCATGTTCTGCAATGTGCGCCCCGACTGCGTGATTGAGAACCTGACGATGCCGAGCCTTTACGAGTGCCCGCTGATGCTGGAATCCGCAGGGCTTACCAATGTTGTGGCCCGCCAGCTGCACCTGCAGACCCCGCCGAGCGACCTGACCGAGTGGAAAGAGCTGATCAGCCGCATCGCCACCCGCAGCAAGACCTGCACCATCGCACTGGTGGGCAAGTATGTCAAGCTGCACGATGCCTACCTCAGCGTTATGGAGAGCCTGTACCACGCCGGCTTTGAGAATGAGAGCAAGGTCGAGATCAAGTGGGTGGACAGCGAGCATCTGGTGGACCAGAGCTGCTGCGCCGAAGAACTGGGCGATGCGGACGGCATCATCATTCCCGGCGGCTTCGGCGACCGCGGCATCGAGGGGATGATCCAGGCTGCCCAGTATGCGCGGGAGAACCATGTCCCCTACTTCGGCATCTGCTGGGTATGCAGATCATGGTCATGGAGTATGCCCGCAATGTGCTGGGCTACGCAGACGCCAACTCCAGCGAGTTTGCCCCCGAGGGCCAGCACAATGTCATTGACCTGATGCCCGACCAGCAGGGCGTTGAGACGAAGGGCGGCACGATGCGGCTGGGCAAGTACCCTGCACCATCACCCCCGGCACCAAGATGGCCGAATGCTACGGCACGACCGAAATTGATGAGCGCCACCGCCACCGCTATGAGTTCAACAATGCGTTCCGCGCCGAGTTTGAGGAGAAGGGCCTTGTCATTGCCGGCACCAGCCTGACGGCCGCCTTGTCGAGGCGGTCGAGATCCCGGGGCGCGACTTCCACCTCGGCGCACAGTTCCACCCCGAGTTCAAGAGCCGCCCGAACCGCGCCCACCCCCTGTTCAAGCTTTATTGCCGCTGCGCTGCAGTACCAGAGCGCGCATACCCCGACCGACCACCCTGTCTCGCTGGGGGAGTAATTTCATAAATTTTGCCCGCCGTCAAGGCGGGGCTTTTTTTAGCCTTCCCCTGAGGGGGAAGGTGGCGCGAAGCGCCGGATGAGGGGCGTGTTATCTCAGCCACCCGGTACCGGGTGATTCCGGCAGCTCTGCCCTCATCAGTCACCTTCGGTGACAGCTTCCCCCTTGAGGGAAGCCTTTTTGCTTCCCATCAATTTACAACTTTTTCACATTCTGCGCGCAGTAACACTTCCCTCTCGTTCGTATTAGTATACAGAAGCAGGCAGCCAAAGCCGCACAATATTCTGTCGAAAATCCGGCTATATCTTGTGCGGAATTTCGCTTGTTTTATGCCCCGCCCGGGGCGTATAATGATACATCAACGAAAGGATGCAAACTGTATGCGCAACTGGTGTTCACGCCATCCGGTCTGGTTCATGGCGTTCTATGCTCTGTTTTATCTGACCTTTTTCGCGCTGCTGGAGCGCACGATCCAATCCCCCGACCTGTGGGTCCACTGCCGTCTGGACGATTTGATCCCCTTCTGCAAATATGCCATTGTTCCGTATCTGCTGTGGTTCCCGTGGATCCCGTTCACCCTGTTTTACCTGCTGTACAAGGCCCGCGCGGGGATTTCTGGCGGCTTTGCCTGCCGCTGTTCACCGGCATGACGATGGCGCTGCTTTTCTACGCCATCGTGCCGAACGGGCTGGCGCTGCGCCCGCGCTTTGTGCCGGGCAGCGACATTTTTGCCCGGCTTGTCCGTGCGATCTACCGCAGCGATACACCGATGAATGTCTGCCCGTCCATCCATGTTTTCAACTCGGTCACGCTGATGCTGGCCTATTACCGCAGCAGCATTTTTGACGCACCGCGCCGCCGCTGGATGCGCCCGGCCGCCATGGTGCTGTGCGTGTCCATCACAATGTCCACGATGCTGCTCAAGCAGCACAGCGTCATTGATGTCGTGTTCGGCCTGCTGCTGGCCCTGACGCTGGATCACGCCGCCGCAGCACTGCAAAGTGTGCCCGCAAGACGCAGACGCCTGCCGGAGCGCTTGTAAAGCAAAAGCGCCCCCTGCCTGTATTTGCCGTACAGGCAGGGGGTGCTTTATTGTTTATGGTAAAGAGAGGGCTTTTGCTTTTCCGTTACAGTGCATACACTAAAATGCCCGCCACGATCATGACCAGCGCTGCGATCTTCTTGGGGTTCATCTTTTCATGGAAAATCGTCACGCCGAAGATCGTCACATAGAGATAGCCGGTGGCCTCCAGCACAGGCCGATGTTCAGCGGCACGCCCTTGTATGCCAGCATCGTAAGCAGCGTACACCCCACAAAGAGGCCGTAGCCCAAAATCACGCGCCAGTCGGTGTACTCCGCCACAAGGGAGGTATGCTCCCGCATAGCGGCCTTTTTCAGCAAGACCTGCGACACCGACGACAGAAAGGTGCTGCACAGGTAGAGCAGCACATAGGGCAGCTGTGTCTGGTTCATTTGCCGCCCTCCTCTTCGTTGTCGGCACGCACAAACAGCACAATGCCTGCAATGATGATGACGGCCCCCACGACCTGCCGTGGGGTAACGGCCTCGCCAAAGACGGCCATGCCCAGCAGAATGCCCCAGACGACCGTTACAGCCTTATTAGCGTAGGCCGTTGTCAGCGGCAGATGCTTGATGACCTGCTGCCAGCCGATGGCATAGGCAACAAGCGCCGCCAGCATCAAACCGTACAGCAGAAGGAACGCCGCGCTCAAAAACGGCTGCTGCGCCGCCAGCTTGCTGCACACGCTGCTGCCCGCATATACCCCCAAAATGACATGCAGCAGGAGGAACCATTTTGCCTGCTGCCTCATGCGTTGTCCTCCCCATGGCGGATGACCTCACGCTCAACATACTGCGGTGCGGCGTTGGCGCACATGTAGATGCGGCCCACGTACTCGCCCACAATGCCCAGTACGACCAGGATCATGCCGCCGAGCAGCAGCAGCAGCGCCGTGGTGGACGCCCACCCGATGGGGGCCGCCGCGCGGGTAAAGTGGTCGATGATGATATAGATAAAGTAGAGAAAGCCCGCCACGGCAAACAGCGTGCCGATGTAGGTCGCAATGCGCAGTGGCTTGACGGAAAACGACGTAAAGCCGTTCATCCAGAGATTCAGCAGCTTGCTCAGCGTGTAGCCGCTGCGGCCCTCCTCACGGGCGCGGTGGTGCACCGGCACGTTGCAGATGCGCTTGGTGGAGCGCAGCACCAGCCCGATGACGTAGGGGTAGCAGTGCTCATAGCGCAGCATCTCGTCCACAATGAAGCGGCGCGCCGCAAAGTAGCTGTTGACGACGAGCTCCGGCGGCTTGCCCAGCATGATCTCGGTCATTTTGCTGTTGACCCAGCTGCCCAGGTTGCGCCAGCCGGCCTGACGCTTCGTGTCATAGCTGGCGTAGACGACGTCATAGCCTCGTCAATTTTTGCCAGCAGCTTGCCGACCTCGTCTGCCGGGGTCTGGCCGTCGTCGTCGAGGCAGACGACGATGTCGCCGCTGCACTTGTGAAAGCCCGCCATCAGCGCCGCATGCTGGCCGAAGTTTTTCGCCAGATCGACGCCCACGACATGGCTGTCCGCCGCCACAAGGCTGCGGATCGTGCCGAAGGTATCATCCGGCGAGCAGTCGTTCACCAGGATGACCTCGTAGTCATACTGCGGCAGGTCTGCATGGTGGCGGCGATCTCCGCCACCACGCCGCCCACCGTATGCTGGGAGCGGTAGCACGGGATCACGTAAGATATTTTCTGCATAGCTGTGTACTTCCTTCTGCGCTCACGGCGCTTATAGATCACCAGATCCTCGGTGGAGACGACCTGCTGCCAGTTCTCGGCCAGCAGGCGGGCGGCAACGCGGGTGTCGTGGCCGCACATCACGTAGCGGGAATTAGATCGGGTTTTCCTCGTCCCAGAGGTAGCTGTTTTTATCAAACTCAATGCCCATACCCGCGGGACGGCGTAGAGGTAGCCGTGGAACACCCCCGTCGTCATAGGCGTAGGCCAGCGTGTG
>ENA-OQCP01001099-OQCP01001099.1-human-gut-metagenome-genome-assembly--contig:-NODE-1099-length-10818-cov-2.651295_pt1 | contig 10818 bp, 13 predicted proteins | sample MGYA00242760_ERZ504583 | MGnify/ENA primary metagenome ERZ504583 (study PRJEB26092, sample SAMD00036308) | human gut metagenome | host: Homo sapiens | study: EMG produced TPA metagenomics assembly of...
CTCAATAGGGCGGGAAGTTGGTAGCAGATGGACTTTCCACCTCCCGTAGGCATCAGTACCAATGCGTCTTTACGGTCCATCAGATGGCGTATGATGTCTTCTTGTAAGGGGCGGAAACTGCTATATATTTCTCCTGAAAAATTATTGGCGGAAGAACTATCTGTTAAGGGATATACATATTTCCCTTTTCGCCATTGATGAAGCTCACTGCATCTCACAATGGGGACACGATTTCCGTCCGGAATATACACAGATGGGCATCCTTCACCAACTGTTTCCCCAGGTTCCCATCATTGCACTTACTGCCACAGCCGATAAAATAACCCGTGAAGATATTATTAAACAGCTACACCTCAACCAACCGAGAATTTTCATTTCATCTTTCGACCGTCCCAACCTGAGTCTCACCGTAAAAAGAGGTTACCAGCAGAAGGAAAAAAGCAAAGCCATCCTCGACTTCATCGCCCGCCATCCGGGAGAGAGCGGCATCATTTATTGCATGAGCCGCAGCAAGACCGAATCGGTGGCACAGATGCTTCAGAAACATGGAATAAGGTCAGCAGTCTATCATGCCGGCCTATCGCCGGCACGAAGAGATGAAGCACAAGACGACTTCATCAATGATCGCGTGCAAGTGGTATGCGCCACCATTGCCTTTGGAATGGGAATTGACAAAAGCAATGTGCGCTGGGTAATTCATTACAATTTGCCCAAAAGCATTGAAAGTTTCTATCAAGAAATAGGACGTGCCGGACGAGACGGAATGCCCAGTGACACCCTTTTGTTCTATTCACTGGCCGACCTCATTCTGCTCACTAAATTCGCAACGGACAGCGGACAACAAAGCATCAACCTGGAAAAACTGCAACGCATGCAGCAATATGCGGAAGCAGATATCTGCCGCCGCCGCATTCTGTTAAGCTATTTCGGTGAAAATACGACCTGCGACTGTGGAAACTGTGATGTATGCAAAAATCCCCCCGAACGTTTCGATGGTACAATAATCGTACAAAAGGCACTTAGTGCAATCGCGCGTTCCGAGCAACAGATAGGAACCGGTATTTTAGTGGACATCCTCCGAGGAAACATGAGTTCTGAAGTTACAGAAAGGGGATACCATCGCCTTAAGACCTTTGGAGCCGGGCGTGAAGTACCTGCCAGAGATTGGCATGACTACCTGCTGCAAATGTTGCAACTCGGCTATTTCGAAATAGCCTACAATGAAAACAACCATCTGAAAATTACTCAAAGCGGAACAGATGTCTTGTTTGGCAGAGCACGCGCCCTGCTTGTCACCATCCGCCGCGAGGAAGCTGTACAAGCTACAAGAGGCCGTAAACGCAAGGCTACAGTTCCAACCAAAGAATTGCCATTGGGATTGCCCAATAAAGAAAGTGGGGAACTTTTCGAGGCTCTCCGCACTCTCCGCAAACGCCTTGCCGACCAGGAAGCACTTCCTGCCTATATCGTACTGTCCGACAAAGTGCTCCACCTACTCAGCACCTCCCGCCCCACTACCATAGAAGAATTTGGTAATATCAGCGGTATCGGTGAATATAAAAAGAAGAAATACGGAAAAGAGTTTGTGGAACTGATACGGAAATACAGTTGAATATTATTTACACTGTAACAGTAAATCCCTAAGGTCACCTTGCGGCACGCCAAGCGAAATGGCTTTTTCGAAGTCACGTTTTGCCAACTCCTTTTTCTTTTGAGAAAGGTAAATTTGCCCCCGTATCAAGTAGGCTTCTGTCTGCGAAGCATCCAGCTTGATGGCTTCTTCCAAGTCCATCATGGCCAGGTCCACATGTTTCATATCCTGCTCTACACCCGCACGTGCTACGTAAAGTACGGCATATTGCTGGGTAGTCAGCCGGGTAGCTTCTCCTCCTTTTTCTGCAATCATGGCATTCAATATCGAAAGCGCCGCTTCATATTTGCCCTCCTTCTGCTCCAGTGTAGCCAACCCCAGACGGCCATTGTAACTCTGGGGGGCAAGTTTCAGCAGACGTTCATAATCAGACTTTGCAAAATTATAGTTGCGCTGCCGCATATAGATATAGGCACGCATCAGCAAGGCTTCCTGATTATCGCTCTCTATATCCAGCACCAAAGAATAGTCTATCCGGGCCAAGTCATCCTTTCCCAACTCTAGATAAAGAGCGGCACGATTCATCAGGGCGGGTATGGCACGCGGAGCAATGTTCAATGCCAGAGTATACGAGTCAAGAGCCTGCTCATACCGGTGCTGCCAACGCTGTATCGTACCCAAGTTGGAGAACAGCAAAGCGTTATGAGGATTGGCGGGCTCCATTTTCAAAGCTTGTTCAATGTATTTTTCGGCCAATGACAAGCTGTCTTGCTCCGTGGCTGCAACCGCACGTTCGCTCAGTTCCTGATAGGTTTGTGAAAAGGCAGGGAACATCGTGGCTCCACACAAGAAGAAAGAAAAAATAAGTTTCTTCATATAATAGTTCAGTATTTATTCCAAAGGATAGGTATCGAAAGCGAACAGTTCTGTTGACAAATAGCGTTCCCCCGTATCGGCAGTAGGGCAACAATCATTTTATCCGCAAATTCAGGGCGTTCGGCCAGCAACCGTGCCGCATATACCGCCGCACCGGATGAGATGCCCGCCAGCAAGCCTTCCGTAGAAGCCAGCTCTCGTCCTCCACGAATGGCCTCGTCATCGGGCACCGGAATAATCTCGTCTACTACAGAAGCATCATAAATGGAAGGAATAAAATTGGCCCCAATCCCCTGGATGCGGTGCGGTGCGTCTTCCCCTCCTTCCAGAACCGGAGAGGAGGCCGGTTCTACAGCCACAACATAGACATCCGGATTATGTTTCTTCAAGGCACGCGCCACTCCACAGACCGTACCGCCCGTACCCACACCGGCAACAAAAACAGTCACTTTACCATCCGTGTCCGTCCAGATTTCTTCCCCCGTAGTATGTTCATGAGCCTTGGCATTGGAGGGATTCTCAAACTGCTGCAGAATAACCGCACCAGGTATCGCATCCCGCAATTCTTTCGCTTTGGCAATGGAGCCGGCCATACCTGCCAGTCCGTCGGTCAGTACAATCTCCGCACCCAAGGCTTTCAACAGATTACGGCGTTCCACACTCATGGTCTCCGGCATGGTCAATATCAAATGATATCCCTTGATGGTTGCTACCATCGCCAGTCCCACGCCGGTATTGCCACTGGTAGGTTCAATAATCGTGGCTCCGGGTTTCAAAGCCCCACGTGCTCGGCATCCTCAATCATGCAAATGCCACACGGTCCTTCACGCTTCCCGCCGGATTAAAAGATTCCAGCTTAGCCACAATATTTCTTTTCAATCCGTATTTACGACTGTATTCAGCCAATTCCATCAAAGGAGTATGCCCAATCAACTCCGTCAGGTTCTTTGCAATTTTCGCCATAATCTCACTGTCTAATACATTCTTCCCGTACACACTTATGTAACATGGATATGCTGACAAAGATATGGAAATTCCAAGAAATAAACCGTGCGGGAAAGGAAAGATTATACTGCCATCTATCAAAGCTTAACACGAATAAAGAGGATGAAAGGATATGAAACGATTGAAGAAGGCAGGATGAGGAGGAAGAACCATATCTGACAATCAGCGACTTCCCACTGCAAAGATGGTGCATGCTTTTTGCAGTAGTACTGCAAACGAGCTGCAGCGTTACTGCAAATAGGTTTGCAGTGGTACTGCAACTGCTTTGCAGCGCAACTGTAACAGCTTTGCAGTGACACTGCAAAAGGTTTGCAGAACTTTGCAGTGAGAAGTTACTGATGAACAGAACGGTAATGAGACACTGTTATCAAGACTTCTTAAGATAGTCTACAATCCACGCGCCCACTTCCTTGGTACCGTATTTGTCGCCACCTTCTACTTGAATCTCCGGTGTACGTACATTCGCATCGAGTGAAGCATCAACCGCCTTACGAATCAACGCCCCCTCCTCTTTCAGGTCGAAGTATTCGAAAAGCATGGCTACAGACAAAATTTGCGCCAGCGGATTGGCTATATTCAAGCCTTTCGCCTGCGGCCAGGAACCATGGATAGGTTCGAATACCGGCGTGCTCTCTCCCGTAGAAGCAGAAGGCAGCAATCCCATAGAGCACTGATGCAGGAACCCTCGTCCGTCAAAATATCACCAAACGTATTTTCCGTAACCATTACGTCAAAGAATTTCGGCTCTTGAATCATCTTCATGGCGGCGTTGTCCACAAACATATAGTCGGTTGTCACCTCGGGGTACTGCGGTGCCATCTCCTGGGCAATCTGTCTCCAAAGACGGGAAGAGGCAAGCACATTGGCTTTATCCACCACCGTAAGATGTTTACTGCGTTTCATGGCATATTCAAATCCGACTTTCAGGATACGCTCAATCTCAGGACGGGTATACATGTTCGTATCATACGCCTTGTCATTGTCCTGGTATTTCTCACCGAAGTACATGCCACCGGTCAATTCGCGGATGCAAAGGAAATCGGCGCCATCCACCAGTTCCGCACGAAGGGGAGACTTATGGAGCAGACATTTGAAGGTCTGCACGGGACGGATGTTGGCAAACAGTCCCAGTTTCTTGCGCATAGCCAGCAAGCCCTGCTCGGGACGCACTTTGGCAGTAGGGTCATTGTCGAATTTTGGGTCACCTACGGCAGAGAACAATACAGCATCCGCATTTTTACAAGCCTCATAAGTGGCTTCGGGAAACGGGTCACCCACCTTGTCTATCGCGTCTGCACCGCAGATGGCATATTCATAGTTCACTTTATGTCCGAACTTCTCACACACGGCAGTCATCACATCCACGCCTACGGTAGAGATTTCGGGGCCGATACCGTCACCGGCCAACACTGCAATTTTAAAATCCATTGTTTTCTTTATTATTTAAAAGTTCATCTATCTTCTTTTTGTTTGCAAGATTCTTGCGGCGATACCGGTCACCCCACACAAAACCAGCTGTCAATATAAGGGTATTGATGGCTGACATAAGATACTCGTCCGCATCCAACTCGCCGCTCCACCAACGCAGAAAGAGGTTGAAAGCAAAAAGCAAGCCTGCATACAACGCATAGCATACATAAGGACGCCTCTCAAAAAACGATTTCTTTTTCTCCATGAGATCCATTTTTTAGGATTCGTATTCGTCTTCTATGATATTCAGCATCTTCACCGTCGCCTTGATGGCTGCTTCCGTCTGGTCTGCGTCCAATCCGCGTGTACGGAATATCGTATCTTCAAAACTCCAGGTAATACCGTCTGCACAAAGGCATCGGTACGCCCACCGGGAGGAATGGTCACGGCATAGTTCGTCAGCATCGGGAACTTACGACCCAGTGTCACTTTATATATCTTGCGCAAGGCGCGCACAAAAGCATCATACTGGCCATCTCCACTGGAACTTTCCTCATATTCCTTTCCGTTAATTTCTATCTTCAACGTAGCCATCGGCTTCAATCCATACGCCAGATTCACAATATAGCTCTTAAGGCTGACGCGTTCTTCTGCCATTCCGTGCTTCAGTACGTCCGAAACGATATAGGGCAGGTCTTCTTGCGTCACCAGCTCTTTCTTGTCGCCCAACTCAATGATGCGTTCGGTCACTTTGCGCATGGCATCTTCATCCAGTTGTAACCCCAAGTCCTCCAGATTCTTCCGGATATTGGCTTTACCGCTGTTCTTGCCCAGGGCATACTCTCGCTTGCGACCAAAGCGTTCGGGCAGGAGGTCGTTGCAGTAGAGGTTACTTTTATTGTCACCGTCGGCATGGACGCCTGCCACTTGGGTAAATACATTCTCGCCAACAATCGGTTTATTGGCGGGAATGACGATGCCCGAGTAGGACTCCACCACACGGCTTACGTCGTTCAGGCGGCTTTCGTCAATGTTGGTAATGGCATTGAAGTGGTCTTTCAGGATAGCCTGCACACTGGCAAGCGGAGCATTGCCGGCGCGTTCGCCCAGGCCGTTAATGGTAGTATGCAGTCCCTTGCAACCGCTAAGTACGGCGGCAAGCACATTGCTCACGGCAAGGTCATAGTCATTGTGGGCATGGAAGTCAAAATGGGCATGCGGATAGCGTTTCACCATCTTGCGCATGAACTCGATGACCTGCAGCGGGTTCAATACGCCCAACGTGTCAGGCAACATATAGCGGCGGATATTGGTCTGCTTCAAGGCGTCCATCAGACGGAACACATATTCCGGAGAATCTTTCATGCCGTTGCTCCAGTCTTCCAGATAGACATTCACTACCATATCCTGCTCGTTGGCGTAATCCACTACGGACAGAATATCCTCGATATGCTCTTCGGGAGTCTTCTTCAACTGGTAGGTGCAATGCTTCAGCGAGCCTTTGCACAGCAGATTGATGACACGGCAACCGGTCGCATGTATCCAGTCCACCGACGTGTGGCCATCTACAAAGCCAAGCACTTCTACTCTTGGCAACAGATTACGGCGTGCCGCCCAGTCACAAATCATTTTTACGGCATCAAACTCTCCTTCGGATACCCGCGCAGAAGCCACCTCCACCCGGTCTACCTTCAATTCCTCCAGTAACAAACGGGCAATCATCAGCTTCTCATGGGGCACAAAGGAGACTCCGCTGGTCTGTTCACCGTCGCGGAGCGTAGTGTCCATGATTTCTATCTTCGGATGATTATGCTTCATTTTTATTCTCCCAAGCTTCTATCTTATCTTTATTCTCAACCAGAAAATCGATGTCATCCAAGCCATTCATCAGGCAATGTTTCTTGTAGGCATTGATTTCAAAATGTTCGATCTTGCCCGTAGCTTTGTTGGTGATGGTCTGTTCGGGCAGATTCACTTCTACTTCCATCTTCGGATTGGCAGAGATAGAGTCGAACAACTCTTTCAGGAACGGCTCACTTACCACCACCGGAAGCACAAAGTTGTTCAGTTCATTGTTCTTGTGTATATCGGCAAAGAAACTCGATACCACCACGCGGAAACCGTAACCGGCAATGGCCCATGCAGCATGCTCACGCTGGAACCGGAACCAAAGTTCTTTCCCGCCACCAGAATCTGTCCACCGTAAGTGGGATTGTTCAAAACAAAGTCCTTGTTCAGAGAACCGTCCGGATGATAGCGCCAATCGCGGAATAAATTATCTCCGAAGAACTTTTCCTCACGGGTAGTAGCTTTCAGAAAACGTGCAGGGATTATCTGGTCTGTATCCACATTCTCTAATGGAAGAGGCACACAAGTACTGGTTATTATATCAAATTTTGTCTTCATCTTTGTATTTACGATTTACAATTTACGATTGAAAATACTCTTGATTTACCTTTGTTGAACGATGTTTGATTTACGAAGTAATTTTAATCGTAAATCGTCCAATCGTACATCAAATCAGCGTTCTCGGGTCAGTAATTACTCCAGTCACTGCCGCTGCTGCAGCTACAAGCGGGCTGGCAAGCAGTGTTCGGGAACCGGTCCCTGGCGTCCTTCAAAATTACGGTTACTGGTAGACACTGCATACTTTCCGGCAGGCACCTTATCGTCGTTCATTGCCAGGCAAGCGGAGCAACCCGGCTGGCGAATGGCAAAACCGGCCTCTTCCAAAATCTTGTCCAGTCCCTCTTCACGAATCTGTGCATCTACCATCCAGGAGCCGGAACCAGCCATGCCACTACATTCCCGGCTTTCTGACGGCCTTTCACAATGGAGGCAAATGCACGGAAATCCTCAATGCGTCCATTGGTGCAGGCACCCAAAAACACATAGTCAACCTTCTTACCCAGCAAAGGTTCTCCCGGTTGGAAACCATATAGCTCATAGACTTCATGAAAGAGGTCCGGGCAGCTTCTCCCATGCCTTCGGTAGTAGGAATATGTTGTGTGATACCCATACCCATGCCCGGATTGGTACCGTATGTAATCATCGGTTCAATATCTTCGGCAGCAAAACGGACTTCCTTGTCGAACACTGCATCCTCATCACTCTTCAATGTTTTCCAATAGGCCAATGCCTTGTCCCATGCCTCACCCTTCGGAGCATATTCGCGTCCTTTAATATACTCGAAAGTGGTCTCATCCGGAGCAACCATACCGCCGCGGGCACCCATCTCTATACTCAGATTGCACAAGGTCAGACGCCCTTCCATAGTCAGACCACGCACAGCTTCTCCGGCATATTCCACGAAATATCCCGTAGCGCCGCTGGTCGTCATCTTCGACATCATATACAATGCTACATCTTTTGCCGTCACTCCCTTGCCAAGTTTGCCGTCGACAGTGATGCGCATTGTCTTAGGACGGGTCTGAAGGATACATTGCGAGGCCATTACCATTTCCACCTCACTCGTACCGATACCGAAAGCCACTGCTCCCATCGCCCCGTGGGTGGAAGTATGCGAGTCACCGCAGACAATGGTCATGCCAGGCAGGGTCAGCCCGCGTTCCGGACCTACTACATGGATAATTCCGTTCTTCTTGTCCATCATGCCGAAATGGGCCAATCCAAACTCTTCCGCATTCTTGGCCAGTGTATCTACCTGAGTCTTTGAAACCGGGTCTTCAATCGGCTTGTCCTGGTCATGCGTCGGCGTGTTATGGTCGGGCATACAGAAAATCTTTTCCGGACGGAACACTTGATTCCACGTTCGCGCAATCCTGAAAAGGCTTGCGGGCTGGTTACTTCATGACAATAAAGCCGGTCAATATAAAGCTGTGTGGGACCGTCTTCCACTTTCTGTACCACATGGGCATCCCAGATTTTATCAAATAATGTATTCATCTCTTTATGTACAATTTAGCTATTTACAATTTACGATTAAAATCACATCTTGAACTTATTGATACAGTCGATGTACGCTTCCACTGATGCCGCGATAATATCCGTATTGGCACCGAACCCATAATAAATATGATTATCGTATTCCACCTGCATATGTACCTTACCCATATCGTCGCTACCCTTGCTGATAGCCTGGATAGTGAATTCCTTCAATGTCATATGGCGGTCAATAATCTTCTTCAAAGCTTGATAGCAGCGTCTACCGGACCGTTTCCACTGGCGGCGGCTTCAAACTTCTCGCCAGAGATGTTCAATCCCAAGCTGGCAACCGAACGAACCCCCACCCCACTGGTCACCTGAAGATATTCCAGTTTGATACGGTGGTTCTGCGTACGGTTTGCCCCTGCCAATACCAGAATATCATCATCGTTGATATCCTTCTTCTTATCGGCAAGTTTCAAGAACTCTTCATACACTTTGTCCAACTTCTCCTGATCCAGTTGTACTCCCAATATCGACAAACGATTCTTCAAGCTGCACGTCCGCTACGGGCTGTCAATACGATGGAATTATCATCAATACCCACATCATGCGGGTCAATGATTTCGTAAGTCTGTACATTCTTCAACACACCATCCTGGTGGATACCCGACGAATGGGCAAAAGCATTGCGACCTACAATAGCCTTGTTGGGCTGCACCGGCATGTTCATCAGACTGGACACCATACGGCTGGTTGGATAAATCTTCTGTGTATTGATGTTGGTCTCGATTTCTATGTCCTTGTGACATTTGATAATCATCGCCACTTCCTCAAGAGAAGTATTGCCGGCACGTTCACCAATACCATTGATGGTTACCTCCACCTGGCGGGCACCATTCAGTACGCCAGCCATTGTATTGGCAGTAGCCATGCCCAAGTCATTGTGGCAATGAGTAGAAATAATGGCATTATGAATACCGTTGACATGTTCCATCAGATATCTTATCTTCGCGCCATACTCATCAGGCAAGCAATACCCCGTTGTATCGGGAATATTCACCACAGTCGCACCTGCCTTGATAACAGCTTCTACACCCGTGCCAAATATTCATTATCCGTTCGGCCTGCATCTTCGGCATAGAACTCTACATCATCCACATACTTACGTGCATACTTTACGGCAGCCACTGCACGCTCTATTATTTCCTCGCGATTGGAATTAAATTTATATTTAATGTGCGAGTCAGATGTACCGATACCAGTATGGATACGTTTATGCTTGGCAAACTGCAAAGCCTCTGCCGCCACATCAAATATCTTTCTGTACGGCACGTGTCAAGGCACAGATGGTGGGCCATGTCACAGCTTTTGATATCTCAATGACCGAATTGAAATCTCCCGGACTTGAAATCGGAAATCCGGCTTCAATCACGTCCACCCCCAAAGGCTTCCAGTTGTCTGGCTACCTGAATCTTTTCCACTGTATTCAATTGGCATCCCGGAACCTGCTCGCCATCGCGGAGCGTTGTGTCGAAAATAAATAATTTGTCACTCATTGCTTTATTGTATTTAATTTATGTTCCATAAAAAAAAGCCTTTCACACTTGGAAGTGAGAAAGGCTTCATATATCATTGCATCTTACATATATATTCACGCACAGCACTCACTTCCACTAAACTTTGCCAGTAGAATAATAATACCACACAGTAGAATATATGTAAAGTTCTGAATCATCTTCTTTTTTGTTTTGACGTTGCAAAGGTAGATATTATTTCGTACCACACAAACAAATTCGTTACTTTTTTCCGATAAAAAATATCATTTTATAAGTTTGTATTCATTTATCGCTGAAATATATCACAAAAAAGAGGCTGTGTCAAAATGCTGACACAGCCTTTTTTTATGCGCAAAGCCCAGACTTTCTCAAGCCCGGGCTTTGTTATTACCCAAAGTTTTCGTATCTTTAGGCATAAAGTTTTTCGTTATGGCAAAGTTACATTTTCGTCCTTACATTCCCAACCAAACCGTTCTTTTTCCACAAAGAATT
>ENA-OQCP01001100-OQCP01001100.1-human-gut-metagenome-genome-assembly--contig:-NODE-1100-length-10804-cov-4.052637_pt1 | contig 10804 bp, 16 predicted proteins | sample MGYA00242760_ERZ504583 | MGnify/ENA primary metagenome ERZ504583 (study PRJEB26092, sample SAMD00036308) | human gut metagenome | host: Homo sapiens | study: EMG produced TPA metagenomics assembly of...
CTCCCAGGGCAGGATGGAACGAAGCGCAATTTTTACAATAGCTCATCATCCACAATCAGTATACTGTACATGTATCGTCCTTTCTGACAGAGCGTGTTTGAAAAAAGGCTCTAGTTGTGTATTTTATGAAAGCGTGTCCGCATAAAGCTCCGGCAGGGTCAGGGTACAAGTAGTTCCGTGCCCAGGCTGACTGTCAATTTTCAGCCCGTATTTTCGGCCGAAATTCAGCTGGATCCGGTCATTTACATTTGCTACGCCGATTTTTTTGCGGTCCTTGTGCGGGTTCAGATCAGTCCGGGTTATCTCGAATCCTTTTCCGTCATCCTGAAGTTCCAGGATCATATGTCCGTCTTCCTTCCAGCAGGTAATATGGATCTCCATGACAGAACCGTCATCGGAAGAACCATGCATTACAGAATTTCGGCGAGCGGCTGCAGGATCAGCTTGGGAACGAGACAGGAGAGCAGCTCTTCATCCTCCACATGGAAAGAATATTCGAAACTTCCTGCATACCGGATGCGGAGAATGGCAAAATAATTTTCCAAATTTTCAAGTTCTTCCTGCACGGTGATATATTCATTCTTATTCGTGAGCGTGTTCTGAAGAAGACTGCTGAGTGCCTGGATCCCATCGCTGACGATCTGATCATTGTGCATGGCTGCTACAAAGCGTAGGCTGTTTAAGGTGTTAAAAAGAAAATGAGGATTGAGCTGATACTGGAGCATCTGAAGTTCAAGCTCTCTCTTTTTCTTTTCCTGTTCTTTTTGCTGTTCGAGCAGATTCTGGATGGTATCTGCATGTGGTTCATGCTGCCGGACAGGTCTGAAAGTTCGTCTTTGTGGTTATCCTGAATACGGACATCCAGGTTTCCGTGGGATAATTCTTTACAGAAATCCAGCATCGCTTCTGATCGGGGAGGTGATTCCCGGATATACCATTGCGACGATCCCGATGCGACGTGAGGACCAGGATCACTGCCACGATAGGATTCGGCGAAGCATGGTATAAACTTCGGAATTGATATAATGATAAGGCATGGTGTACACAAAAAGCTGGTTAAGCTTTTTGTTGAAAATATAAGTGACCAGCTGTTCTTCGCCATCTTTGTGGATGCTGAAGGAATCGGTTCTGGAAGGAAGCTTCTGCTGGATGTTTTTGAGAAATTCGCTGTCAACCTTTTCACCGAGTGCGATATTTCGGTCCCAAGAGGAAAGAACAGTACCGTCCATATTCATATACATAATATTAGAAGAATCTGCCAGCCCTACCGGTTCGAGCACGGTCTTGGAAAAAATCTTCTCATCGATGGAAATCAGGGTGTAACCGATGACGCGGCTTTCACTGTACTGCTCATAGATTCTTCTTCCAAGGACCAGGATATCTCTGTCGCGGTAGGTGTGCACATACGCCCATACATCCTGATTTTCCTGGCGCAGCCGGTCAAGGAGCATATCCACATCATTCTGATAGAAACCGTCATAGCCAAGGTCATAAAAAATATTTCCGTCGGTATCGTATACCGTGATATTTTTGGCCTGCGCCGGATAGATGATCTTGGTACGGATCATGCTCTGGATCTCATTGATCGCCTGATTTTTCTCAATATCTGACATATCTTTGTTCAGAAGCCCGTCCTTGATCTCTTCGCTGATGCAGATAGAGCCGCACAGATACTGATATTTTTCGATTTCACTTACCATATTCAGATTGATCATTGATAAAGTCTGGGAAATGGAAGCAGAAAGTTTTCCCGAAGTGCTACGGAAAAGATATGAAAGGAATAGCCACTGATTCCTGCCAATGTATAATCGATATCAGCAAAAGGGCAATGACAAGCCTTGTTTTGATACTGAATTTACGAAATCCCTGATAACCTTGTTTTTTATTCATTTTTCCCCCACCTTTTTATCCATTATACTAAAAAAAGTCAGGATAATCCATCCAAAACGTAAATAGACAAAGATTGTACATATTTATCACAAGAAAAATCCATATCGTATAATTTTTACAAGAGAAAGTTCCATAAGTAGGGGCGTTTGTTAATTTACTACAAAAATGTTCTCGTATATAATAACATCATCAGGCAAGCGAAATAAACAGCCACGACAAAGGAGGAAACAAGAGATGAAAAAAAGAATTGCAGCTTCTGTCATGATTTTTGCTATGAGCGCAGCACAGTGCTTTCACCGTTTACTGCATATGCAGAGACAGAAGAACAGGAACTGAATATTGCCATTTTCCAGGTGGATACGGGGACGGTTACTGGAACCAGATGGTAGAACTTTTTGAGCAGAGTCATGAGGGTGTAAAGGTAAATATGACGATCAGCCCTACGATTGGTGATATTATCCGTCCTCAGATCGTTGCGGGAAATGCACCGGATTTCATCTGTCTCAATGATGGAGGAGAAGATGGAGTGATTCTTTCTCTGATCAAAGAACACGCTCTTTTAAATCTGAATGATGTATTTGATGGTGAAAATTATGCTGGAACCGGTACACTTCGTGATGATATTACAGATGGTATTCTTGAGAGTACAAAATGTGCGCCTTACGGAGACAGTGAAATTTATCTTGCACCATTTAACAGTGGTCCACAGGGATTGATCTATAATAAGACATTCTTTGATGATAACAATCTGGAAGTTCCAAAAACATGGGATGAGTTCTTTGCCCTTGGTGATACGGTAAAAGATATTGACGGACGTGCACTTTTTACTTATCAGGGAATTTATCCGGGATACATGGAAGAAATGCTCTGGCCGGCAATTGCAAATGAATGTGGTGAAGAAGCACTTACAAAGATTGCAAATTACGAAGAAGGTTCTTTTAATAATGAAGGTGTATTAAAAGCACTCACACATATTAAGGAGATTGCTGACAAAGGTTATCTGCTGGAAGGAACTGTTGGTATGAACCATACAGAATCGCAGACAGAAATGATGCTTGGAAAGGCTACATTTATCACAAATGGAACCTGGATGGAAAATGAAATGCAGGATGCGCCAAGAGAAGATGGATTTGAATTTGCTATGGCTCCGATTCCTACAGAAAATGCAGATGATGTACATTATGTATTCGACAGCTGTGAACAGTTCTCTATTCCGGCAGATGCAAGAATCCGGAGCTGGCAAAAGAGTTCCTTCGTTTCCTGTACAGCGATGAATCTGTATCTGCCTTTGCAGAAGCTTCCGGTGCTCTTTATGCTACAAAGAGTGCACGTGAAGTAGCGAAGGATAAGCTTTCTACAGCAATTTATAACATGTATGGAATTTATGAAGAGGCAAATGCTTCCTCTCTGATCATGAGCTTTGCAGCAGTTCCGGCTGATTGTAAGATCAATCCGAAAGATGAGATTTTTAATCCGATCACATCTGTTATGAATAATGAAATGACAGTAGAGGAATGGGCACAGAGTGTGGAAGATGCTTTCGCACAGGTTCGTGCCGACATGGAAACTGCAAATTAAGTAAAAAAGGCTGCGGCACAAAGTATGCGGCAGCCTTTTTTACCCAAAATGATATCCGTATACCGTTTTGTAAACGATGTAGCGGAAATAAAGAGGTGATCAAAAGTGGTAAAAAAACCAAGATTATTTATAGCTCTATGTACATTTCCGGCACTTATTCTGACGATCATTTTTATGATTGCACCAATGGTGAATGCTATTTACCTTTCTTTTACCAGTTCTACGGCGCTTAGTGTTGGATTTAACAGCAAATTTGTGTTTTTAGATAATTATATTTATATGTTTAAGGACAAAGATTTCCTCCAGGCACTATATAATACATTTAAACTGATGCTTGTAATTCCGGCACTAACTATTTTTCTGAGTCTTATATTTGCATTTATTCTGACACAGGGACAACTGAAAGAGAAGTCTTTTTATCGCACAATATTCTTTTTTCCGAGTATTGTATCTATGACAGTTGTGGGTATTGTGTGGTCTTTTGTTTTTAACCCTACAAGGGGAATTCTGAATCATATGCTGGAACTGTTTCATCTGTCTTCCTGGAAACATGCCTGGCTGGGAGAAGGGAAAACGGCTCTCTGGTGTATTGGTGCGGCATTGGTATGGCAGGCGGTTGGTTATTATATGGTTATGCATGTAGCTCGATTGATGGGATTTCTCAGGAGGTTTATGAGGCAGCTTCGATTGATGGCGCGACCGGGGTTCAGAAATTTTTCAGAATCACGATACCTCTTCTTCGAAGATCTATCGGAACTACTTATATTCTTTCTCTGTCAGGAACGATTAATTTAAGTTTTACTCTGTCGAATGTTATGACTGGCGGAGGACCAAACGGAGCGTCCAGTGTTCTTTTACAATATATGTATACCCAGGGCATGCGAAATGCGAATTTTGGATATGCGATGGCGATTGCAATGTTTACTTTTGCACTAGCCGTTATACTTGCAATGATCTCACGGAAATTATCGTCTGAAAAGGAATAGGAGGAGACTGATGAAAACTGTAAGAACATGGTGTATCAGAATCCTGATGATTCTGTTTACGATTATTTTTCTGTACCCGCTTTTCTGGAATCTGATGTCTGCCTTTAAAACAAATGCAGAATATCTGACAGATCCGTATGCGCTGCCGACTGCTTTTAATCTGGATAACTTTGTTTCAGCATGCAAAAGGCCAATATTGCTGCTTATTTTGGGAATTCTATATTTGTGACGGTATTATCTACTGTACTGTTACTGTTATTTGTAATTCCGATTTCTTATGTACTTGCAAGATATCGTTTTGTGGGAAGTAAATTGATTTCTACTGTTTATATGGCCTGCATTTTTCTTCAGGCAACCTATATTATGATTCCGTTGTTTCTGGAATTACAGGCAGTAAATGGACTTAATAATCTTCCAGTATTATGTCTGGTCTATGCAGTTATGCAATTTCCGTTTTGTATTTTTACGCTGCAGGGATTTATGGCGGCAGTTCCGCGGGATTATGAAGAATCAGCAAGAATTGACGGGGCTACCAATATGCAGCTGTTAACGAAAGTAATGATTCCTCTGGCAAAGCCTGGAATTGCAACGATTACCATGTTAAGCGCGATGGGATTCTGGAATGAATATCCACTGGCTCTGGTACTGCTTACGGAAGATTCCAGAAAAACATTACCGATAGGTATGGCCAATCTGTTTGAAGTTCAGAAATATGCCACTGACTGGGGTGCATTATTTGCAGGACTTGTGATTATTATGATTCCAACTATTATTATTTATCTTATTGGACAAAGATATCTGCTGCAGGGAATTGGCGCAGGAGGATTAAAGGGTTAGATTTTAAATGATATATTTAGAAACAAGGAGAAATCATATGCCAAGTGATCTGGAATTAATTAAAGTAGTTCCTTCAAAGAGACAGATTGACTATCAGTCTACGGAATTTTATGCTTTTTTTCATTTTGGAATGAATACGTATACAAACAGGGAGTGGGGAGATGGTACAGAAGATCCGCGGATTTTTAATCCGGCAGAGCTGGATGCGGATCAATGGGTTTCATCGGTAAAAAATGCAGGCATGAAAGGTGTAATTCTTACCTGCAAACACCATGATGGATTTTGTTTATGGCCAACGTTGTACACAAAACACAGTGTCAAAGCAAGTCCATGGAAGAATGGAGAGGGAGATGTAGTCCGTGAAGTATCGGATGCCTGCCATCGTTATGGAATGAAATTTGGAATTTATCTTTCACCATGGGACCGAAATCAACCTGCTATGGGAGTGGGAAAGAATATGATGATTACTATATTTCCCAGCTTACGGAATTGCTGAAAGATTATGGTGAGATATTCAGTGTATGGCTGGATGGTGCCTGCGGAGAAGGTCCGAATGGAAAGAAACAGATTTATGACTGGAAACGGTATTATGACTGTGTACGCAGATACCAGCCGAATGCATGTATCTGTGTATGTGGTCCGGATATCCGGTGGTGTGGAAATGAAGCCGGTGATGTTCGCAAATCTGAATGGAGTGTTGTTCCGGCACGCACGGCACTGGCTGAAAGTGTTCAGGAGAAAAGTCAGCAGTCAGATGATGAGGAATTTCGACAGAGAAAAATTACCAGTGATATGGAAGATCTTGGAAGCCGAACTGCCTGAAAGGAGAAAAGGATTTAATCTGGTACCCGGCAGAAGTAAACACATCTATAAGACCTGGATGGTTTTATCATCAGGAAGAAGATGATAAGGTAAAAAGTCTAGAGGAGTTAAAACATATCTATATTGGATCTGTCGGAGGAAATGCGACTTTTCTTTTAAATATTCCGCCTATGCCAAATGGTTTGCTTCATGAAAATGATGTAAAACGTCTGAATGAATTTGGAAAATGGAAACAGGCTGCATTTGCCTGTAATCTGGCAGAAACAGCAGGTATCAGTTCTACATCAGAAGATTCTGATTATCCGGTGCATAATTTTCTGACAGATACGATGAATACTTGGTATCAGCCTGAAGAGGGATGCGGCAGGTGGAACTTATAGTTTCACTGAAATCAGCGGAGAATATAGGATATCTTGTTCTGAAAGAAGCGATACAGTACAGTCAGAGAGTGGAAGTTTTTGAGATATTTGTCAGGAACAGCAAAGAATGGATCAGTACTTATTCAGGGACAGTAATTGGATATCAGAAAATCATTCCTGTTTTCAGGGATAATGTAAAAGAGATAAAAATCGTAATTCGTGATTACAGGATCCTGCCGCTGATATCATTTGTGGGGATTTATAAAAATGGATGATCTGGAAATCATTTTTGATAAACCGGCAGCAGAATGGAATGAAGCGTTGCCTCTTGGAAATGGAACTATGGGAGCAATGTCTTATGGAAGATTTCAGAATGAGAAAATAGAATTAAATCTGGATACGCTCTGGTCAGGAAACGGGAGATATAAAGAAAACATGAACGCTCATGCAGATCTGGAATTTCTCAGAAAAAAGGTACTTGCCGGAGAATACCAGGATGCAGAGGATTATTGCAGAGAAAATATTCTTGGTGATTGGACAGAAAGCTATCTGCCGGCAGGAAATTTAAATATTGATGTAAAGGTACCTGAGCTGTCAGAAAATGGAAACTATGAAAGACGGCTTTTGCTAAATAAAGCAATTGAAAAAATCGAGTTTCGTCTGGATGGGCGGCTTTATCAACGGGAATTTTTAGTGAGTGCAGCAGAACCGGTTATGGCATTGCATTATCATACCGATGCAGAGCATTGTCTGAAAATGGTATTGTCACTGGAAAGTGAGATACAATATCAGTGTTCACCATTTAAAGACAATGGAATGATAATGGAAGGACAGGCACCGGTATATGTTGCACCGCCCTATTATTCCTGTGATGAACCGATTATTTATAAAAAAGGACAGGGAATCCGATTTGCAATCGGGATTTATGTTCAGACAGATAACGGATATATATATCAGAAAGAAAATAAGCTTTATGTAAATGCGTACAAAGATATTTTCCTGTATTTATCAGGTCTGACAGATTTTGAACAAAAGGAATCTTATTTATTCCGTAAAGAGCAGATGTTAAAAACCATACAACATTTTCGATACAAAGATGTAAAAACGGCACATTTAAAAGAATATGTAAAATATTTTAACAGAACAAGTCTTACCCTTGAAGATACGAAGTCTAATAATCTTGTATTAAAAATGTTTTATTATGCACGATATCTGATGATTTCTTCTTCATTGCCGGGGAGCCAGTGTACAAATCTGCAGGGAATCTGGAATCATAGTATGAGAGCTCCCTGGAGCAGCAATTATACTGTGAATATCAATACGGAAATGAATTACTGGATGGCTGAGAAAGCAATCTGAGAGAATGCCATGAACCACTTTTTCAGCTGATTGAACGAACAGCCAAAAGAGGAGAGAAAACGGCAAAAGATCTTTATCATTTAAATGGCTGGGTAAGCCATCATAATCTGGATATCTGGGGACATTCAAGCCCGGTTGGATATTTTGGACAGGATGAAAATCCGTGTACCTATTCTATGTGCCAATGAGTTCGGGCTGGTTATGTTGCCATCTGTGGGCGCATTATTGTTATACGACAGATAAGAAGTTTTTGAAAGACAGAGCTTTTCCTTTGATAAAAGGAGCGGTAGAGTTCTATCTGGAATATCTGGTACCATATAAAGGATATCTTATTACAGTTCCTTCTACATCACCTGAAAACACATTCATTTCACCGGATCATACCGTTCATAGCATAACAATAGCCTCTACGATGGATATAAGTATTTTAAAAGAGTTATTTGAAATTTATCTTAAAGCGTGTGAAGTTCTGAATATTACAGATCTGACAGATAAGGTAAAAGAGACTGTGAGAAAACTTCCTCCGTGGAAAATCGGAAGAGAAGGGCAATTGCAGGAATGGTTTTATGATTATGAAGAGGCTGATGTAAATCACAGGCATATTTCACATCTGTATGGTTTGTATCCCGGAAACCTGATCCACAGGGAGAATACAGATCTGCTCGATGCCTGCCGGATGGTTCTTGAAAGAAGAGGTGATGAGGGAACCGGATGGTGTATCGCATGGAAGGCGTGTTTATGGGCAAGACTTGGGGACGGGAATCGTGCGTTAAAGCTGCTAAAAAAACAATTGCGTATTACGCATATGGAAGAGTGCAGTTTAACTGGTGGCGGTATATATCCAAATATGCTCTGTGCTCATCCGCCTTTTCAGATTGATGGAAATTTTGGATTTGCAGCGGCTGTTTTAGAAATGCTGGTTCAATATGAAGAAAATAAAATTCTGCTGCTTCCTGCTCTGCCGGATGAATGGGAGACCGGAGAAATAAGTGGAGTCAAAGCGCCTGGCGATATTGTGATCGGATTTAAATGGGAAAACAGATGTGTTATGGAAATATCTTTAAAATCATCATATAATATAGAACGGATTGTTATATGTAATGGTCATGAGAAAATAATAGTCCTTGCTGCAATCGTATTCATAAGCTTGTAGAAGGAGAAAATGGTAGATGGAAAGAACAAAAGATATAACATATCTAAAACTTCTGAAAATAATTGCAAACTTTGACTTCAATGGCAAATTTGAAAAGGTAAATTTGTTTGGAAATGGACATATCAATGAAACCTATTATGTGGTGTTTTCCAGTGAAGCAGGGAAAACAGATATATTCTGCAGAAGATAAACAAACAGATTTTTAGAGAGCCGGAAGGGTTAATGGAGAATATTATCGGAGTTACTTCGTGGCTTAAAAAGAAAATTCTGGAAAATGGCGGAGATCCGAAACGTGAGACTCTGACGGTGATAAAGGACCGGCAAGGGAAACAATATTTTGTGGATGAGGAAGGGGAGTATTGGAGAAGTTATCTGTTTTGTTTATTGAGAATGCAACCTGTTTTGAAGAGGTAAAAAGTGAGGAAGACTTTTTTCAGAGTGCGCTTGCTTTTGGAATCAGGAGGGTAAAAGGGGATATGTGAAAAGCCATTTCAGTTTGAAAAAAGAAAAGACTCCATAATATAAACTCTTTAAATGCACACACTGTGCAACTGGAAAAACCAGTGAGTTGAGTTTACTTTTATTTGAACTCGCAGTGCAAATCCGTAGGGGAACTATGATTTGCATCTTTATAATAATATACGGGAGGATGCAATAAGCAGGATGGAGAAATGATAACAATCCTGCGGATAATGTGGGAAACCAATGATAATTTAATGGAAATACTTTCGGATAAATATACATTTCGGGAAGTTGTGGAGATATTTACACAGAAATATTACACTGGGAAAAACCAGAGCTTAAAAGAACGTCTTGATGAAATGCGTGTTTCTAATTCAGTGCGGCGTCCAGTTTACAGAACACTTGCTGTTGTAAAAGATATTGAAAAGGCATTTGGAAAGCCAGATAAGATATTTGTAGAAATGACGCGTGGCGGATCAGAAAGGAAAGAGAACAAAAAGCAGAAAACAGCAGATTCTTGAGTTTTACGCTAAATGTAAAGAAGAAGATGTACGGGATTTGAAACAGCAATTAGAATCTATGGGAGAGCGTGTGGACAGTCGTCTCCAGGGCGAGCATCTGTTTCTGTACTTTATGTAGTTTGGAAAATGTGCATACAGTGGAATGCCTATAGAACTGGAAAAGCTCATGTCTGGCTCAAAAGAATATGACATAGATCACATATATCCTCAGGCATATGTAAAGGATGACAGTATTATTAATAACAAAGTATTGGTATTATCAAAGATAAATGGAGGCAAAGGAAAATGTCTGGTGGCACAGTCGGTAATGCAGTTTTCTTCAGAGAATTGTTGGAAAAGCTATATGAAGAAGCTGGAAAAATTTATTGAAAAATTTAAGAAGAATCCCGATTTTATATATGATAAAGAATATGATAAGGTATCTACAGAGGAAAATCAAAAACTTTATGAACTGTATATTGAAAAATTACAGAATACAATTTATAGTAAGCGCGTAAATTCACCAGTACAAATTCTCATGGATGGACAGGAACAGTTTGGAAAATTGAATATTAAAGAACAATGTGTGGTTCTGATGAATATTCAAACAGTATTTGGTCGTATGACAAGTGGCTGTGATTTGTCATTGAGTGGTGGTTCGCCTAATAGCGGTGCAACAGTTAAATTCAGTTCAACAATATCAAATTGGAGAAAAAATTATTCAGATGTCAGAATCATTGATTAGTCATCATCCGGAATATGGGAAAAGCATTCAGAAAATATATTGGAGTTATTATGAGTTGTAGAATTGTAGTAATTGAATAACTGCGCGTCTAACTCATCACTGGAAGTGACGAG
>ENA-OQCP01001104-OQCP01001104.1-human-gut-metagenome-genome-assembly--contig:-NODE-1104-length-10789-cov-3.237385_pt1 | contig 10789 bp, 14 predicted proteins | sample MGYA00242760_ERZ504583 | MGnify/ENA primary metagenome ERZ504583 (study PRJEB26092, sample SAMD00036308) | human gut metagenome | host: Homo sapiens | study: EMG produced TPA metagenomics assembly of...
TCAGAGAACTCAAACGCCTGCTCAGGGCAAAGGGGCTGACGGTCGAAGATGTGCTGATAATGACCGTTGACCGCGACAAAAACGCTGTTATAGTCGAAAAGGAGAAAAAGTATGAAACGCTTTGCGACGGCACTTGTTCTGCTAGCCCTGACTCTGACTATGAGCATCGGTGCGCAGTTCATATTTTCAAAAAAGACCGGTGAGCTGATAACGGATCTCAAATCCCTGCTCGCCGCCGTCGATGCCGGGGAGGGAGAGGAGCAGGCGCTTGATAAAGCCGAGAGCGAATGGAGAGATTCAAAAAAGATTCTGCACATTCTGCTCGTTCATCGCTCGATGGATGAGATCGAGATAAACATAAATAGTCTCAGGGAATATCTCGACTCAGGCGATGACGAGGCTCTGCGCCAGGCGTGCACCGAGGCGCTAAAACAGCTTGAAAACCTGCGCGACGCGGGAAAAATAATGATAGAAAATGTGCTGAAAATCGAGTAAAACGGTGTTGACAAAACGCTCCAGATATTGTAAAGTTATTTTGTAAATATCGGTAAAAAGGAGCGTCACCATGAAGAAAAAGCACGATCCCAAAAGTGTGATACTGACGATAATTCTTATAATAACTTATGCGCTTTCCGTCGTTTTCAATTTTTCGCATATGATGGACGGCAAGGGCAGCAGAAAGCCCGGCTTTGCAACGGCTGGTCTGTTCCTGCTCGCGGCGTTTGTCTATATTGTTTTCAAGCGCATGAACAAGCGTCCGCTTGTCGTCGGAACGGTGTTCTGGTCGATTTCGCTCGTGTGCTCCGCCTATGCGCTGATGATGTGCTTCTTCTACAATGACCTCATGAGCCTGTTCTATCCGCTGATGATGCTTTCCTCCCGCCGAGCTTCGGCATCGCAGCGCCGTTCAAAACGAACAACACGCTCTATTTTGCTATCCTTTTTGCAAATCCCCGCGGCTGAGCTGATATTTCATATTATCCTGCTCGCTCTGCGCTCGAAAAAGGTCAAAAAATAAACAGAATATAACATTGTGATTTTCAGGCTGTTCCGTTTCGGAACAGCCTTTTTTATCTCCGGAAGCCTTGATATATAAGCACTTTCGGCTTTTTGCATTTTTAGCGTTTATTTAAACTTTATAAATGCAATACAAATTTAATTTTTTTTAACCAAACTTAACCGCGCCTTATATTGACTTTGTTTATGCACTGTTATAAATTAAATTTATCTCGCTTTACCCTTTTGTAGCGGAAAATATATTCCGCGCGGGGCGGAGCCAAAATGACGGAACATCACGGAGGAGAAATGGAAAAGAAAAATGCAACGCCGAGCGTCAGACAGCTGTTATGCGCTTCGGCGGAGAAGTATGGAGAAGAGATATTCATAAAATTTGTGCGAAACGGCGCGGTCGAAGAGCGCAGCTATGTCCGCGTCAAAACGGACAGCGAAGCGGTCTGCCGCTGGATCAGAAGCATATCGAAAGATGGCATGCATGTCGCCGTTGTCAGCAAGACGAACTACGAGTACATAACCTGTATCACCGGAATACTCATGAGCGGCAGCGTCGTTGTACCGTTTGCGCCCGATATATCCGCTAAAGAAGCGTCGGAGCTTTTCGACCGCGCGGATATCGACATGGTGCTCTATGACAGCACATTTTCCGAGAATGTCGGCGAAGTCATGGCAAACTGCCCGAAGATAAAGCATGCGGTCGACCTCTCGGACGAGAACTTCTTCGCCGGTATCTATGAAAAATATTCGGCGGCGAGCGAATACGCGCCCCTCTCCGACTACGAAGTCGATCCCGACAAGTGCGCGGTCATAATATTCACCTCCGGCACGACCGGGGTCAAAAAAGGCGTTATGCTCTCGACCAACGCCCTCGTTGGCAACATCATGTACAAAGAATATATTAATATTTTCAGCGAGCGTACCTCGACCCTCTCGGTGCTCCCGATGCACCATATCTACTGCTTCTCGGGCGACTATCTGAAAAACCTGTGCGACGGCGTTCAGGTCTGCCTCAACGGCAATCTCAGCGATATCGTCCCGAATCTTGAGCGCTTTGAGCCCAACGCCATGCGCGTCGTTCCGATGATAGCTCAGCATCTGCTCCAGCGCATAAAAATAACCGCGGCGAAAAATCCGGATATCACTCCCGCCGAGGCGGCAAAAATCGTGCTCGGCAAGAACCTCAACTGGATAGTTTCGGGCGGCGCATATCTCGATCCGCTGCTCGTCGAGGAATATGACAAGCTCGGCATAATGCTCCGCCAGGGCTACGGCATGACCGAGGTCGGCTGCCGCATTTCCGTGCCCGACAGAGGCGTTTCTACCGAGTCCGTCGGCAGGGTTATAAATATCTGCGATGTCCGCACCGAAAACGGCGAGATCCAGATAAAGACTCCGACGATTATGCTCGGCTATTATAAAATGCCCGAGGAGACGGCGCAGATGTTCACCGAGGACGGCTGGTTCAGGACGGGTGACATCGGCTATGTCACCGAGGACAGGCAGCTGTTCATCACCGGCAGAGTCAAGAATCTGATAATCCTTTCGAGCGGCGAAAACGTCTCTCCCGAGGCGATTGAGAAGAAGTTCAAAAAATTGAATATAGTTGACGAGGTCGTGGTTTACGGCGAAAACGACCGCATCGTCGCCGAGATATATCCCGATTTCGAGCACGCGAAGCAGGAGGGATAGAGGATATCCCCGCCGAGATAGAGCGCCGCATGGACGAGATAAACGCGGGCGCAAAGACCTCGCATTTTGTCTCGGAGCTGAGATTCCGCGATGAGCCTTTTGAAAAGACCTCGAGCGGCAAAATAAAGAGGAAAGAAACCGTTGTGGGCTGAGGAGGAGAGAAAAGTGAAACCGAAGGCAGGAACAGAGGTATTTGAGCTCATCCCCTCGCAGAAGATGATAAACTTCATGCTCAAATACAGCTTCTTTCACAAGCAGGTCATTCAGATACCCATGTCGATAGTCACGCACACGCCGATAGATTTCGATGTGCTCAAAAAGGCGCTGAATATAGAAATAGAGCGCAACGACTGCATGAGGCTGCGCTTTTATAAAGAACACGGGGAGTTCTATCAGTATTTCCTTGACAAATATGTTGTTGATGATGTGCCGGTTGTGACCTTTTCGACCGAAGAGGAACAGCAGCTTATCTCACCGCTGATGCGCGCAGACCCATACGGCATTTGAAAGGCGAGGATTTCCGCATTATATTCTTCCGCTCGTTCGACGGCGGTTACGGAATATATATCAACATCACCCATCTGTGCATGGATGCTGCGGCGGTCTTTGTGTTCTTCTCCGATCTGCTCGGAGTCTATGACCACCTGAAAAACGGCAAGCCCATGCCGCGTCCGCTCGGCGAATACAAAAAGACGATAAGAAAGGAGCTCGCCATAGTCGCGGACGAAAAGAAGATGAAAGAGGAAGAGGAGTTCTATACTCAGTTTTTCCTCAAGGACGGCGATCCGCTCTATGCCGGAGTTCACGGTCCCGAGTTGCTCGAAAAAGAGCGCAAAAGAAAGCACGATCCGTCCCTCAGAGCACCGTCCTGCTTCGACCCGATACACGACAAGGCGGAGCTTGCAAGATACGATGTCTCAAAAGAGGACAGTGACAAGATACTCGCATTCATTCAGTCGAGCGGCGTCAGCCCCGAGTGCCTTGTCCAGCTTGCAATGCGCCTTCATATCTCGAAGATAAACTACAGAACGAACGATTCTTATTTCGTCACCCTCTGCACTCGCCGCAGAACCCTCAGCGAGAAGCGCTCCGGCGGCACGCTTGCCGAGCCCCTCCCGTGGAGAATAGTCCTGCCCGAGAGTTTGACCTTCAGTGAGGCTCTCGACAAGATGGCGGAGCTTCAGATGACCCTGTTCAGGCACATGGATTACCCCTATCTCGAGTGCCGCGAGCTTGTGAGAAAGCTGTTTGATTACAGCCCGGTAGCCGCGTCGTCCTCGATGATGTTCTCGTGGTTCCCGCTCGGCAAAGACACGATGAACGGCTGGGACTATGAGTTCACGGGCTACAGCCTCGGCAGATACATCATGCCGCTCTACAGCTTCGCAATGTACGACGCGCACAGCGGCTGCTTCAAATTTTCGTATATGCACCGCACGAATATGATAACCTCTGAGCATATAAAAGCTCTGCATGAAAAGACCGTTCGAGCCCTGCTTCTCGGCGCGGAGAACCCCGACAGAACGCTCGGCGAGATACTCGATATACTTTAATCTTAAAAGGAGAGACAGTTATGCTTGAAAAGATTGCCGAAATAATCTGCGAATATGTCTATATCGACCCTGCCGAAATTACCGAGCAGGCGAACCTCAGAACCGATATCGGTCTGAGTTCGCTCGACCTTATGAGCGTCGCGTCGGATATGGAAAACACATTCGGGGTGAAGATTTCCGAGAGGGCGATACTCACCGCCAAGACAGTCAAGGATCTTATCGCCTGCGTGGGCTGATAAACAAATGTGATATAAAAAGAAAGCTGCAATCCATGGATAAAACCGTGAATTGCAGCTTTGCTGTTTGTTGTTTAACTCAGATCTTCATCGCAACATCATATGCGCGCCACACGACGGAGCGGAGGTTGCCTATTGCAAGGCAGTCGCCGACGAGGTGGACGTTGCCGGACTTCTCGGCAAGCGGAGCGGGGATATAGCCCGCGCAGCTGATGACGGAGTCACAGTCGATGTTGATGTCCTTGCCGTCCTTGCCGGTGCAGACGATAGAGCCGTCCTTGACTTCCTTGAGTGTCGTCTCAAGATAGACGGGAGTCTTGTGCAGGGCGAACCACTCTCTGAGATAAGAGGAGTTTGCAAGGCAGACGCCGGTCTGGCTGATAAGGTCGTCTTTCATCTCGACAATGATCGGATTCTTGCCCTGGAGAGCGAGCTCGTAGGCTATTTCGCATCCGGTCAGTCCGCCGCCGATAACAGCGACGGTGTTGCCGACTTCTGCGCCGTTGAGGTAGTCGCAGCCCTCGATCATCTTCTCGTAGCCGGGAACTCTTCTGAGGAGTCTCGGAGTCGAGCCGGTCGCGATGATAACGGGATCGCTGCCGAACGCCGCGATGTCCTTTATCTCGTCGTTGAGTCTGACTTCGATGCCGAGCTTCGTCATCTGGCGTCTGTACCAGTCAAGCAGGTCGCGGAGCTTGCCCTTGTAGGACTCTGCGCTCGCGGGGATGAATGTTCCGCCGAGCACGTCGCTCTTCTCGTGGATTATCGGATTGTGTCCGCGGAGCTTGAGCACGCGGGCAGCCTCCATGCCGCCGATGCCGCCGCCGACGATGTGGACGGTCTTGGGCGAGTTGGTCTTCTTTATGTAGTGCTTGTTCCACTGCATCGTCTCGGCGTTGATAGCGCAGCGGGAAAGATGCAGGCTGTCGGAAAGCTCCTGATCGTTGGGCACGCCCTTGTAGTGGCACATGTTGAAGCAGCCGTTGTGGCAGAGAATGCAGGGACGGATGTCATCCTCCTCGTCATTCATCATCTTCGTGACCCACTCCTGATCGGCGAGGAACTGACGCGCGAATCCTGCGCCGTCAAGCTTGCCTTCCTTTATCGCGTCCGCGGCAACTCTCGGATCGAGGCGGCCGGCGCAGATAACGGGAATGTCGCAGAACTGCTTGATGTATTCAACATCCTCGAGGTTGCAGTTCTCGGGCATGTAGATGGGCGGGTGAGCCAGTACCATGCGTCGTATGTGCCGTTGTCGCAGTTGAGGCAGTCATAACCGGCATCCTGAAGATACTTGACAGCCTTCTCGGACTCTGCCATGTCGCGTCCGACCTCGGTATAAGCCTCGCCCGGGAGAGCGCCCTGACGGAAGCCCTTGGTCTTGGAAATTATGCTGTAGCGCAGGGAGACCGGGAAGTCGTCGCCGCAGGCTTTCTTGATAGCCTGAACTACCTCGACTGCGAAACGATAGCGATTCTCAAACGAGCCGCCGTATTCGTCGGTGCGCTTGTTGACATATTTAAGGGTGAACTGGTCGAGCAGATAGCCCTCGTGGACTGCGTGAACCTCAACGCCGTCAACGCCTGCGTCCTTGAGCATCTTTGCGCTCTCTGCGAACGCATTGACAAACTCCTTGATTTCAGCCTTGGTCATCTCTCTCGAGGGAACTTTATCAGACCAGCGGTTGGGCGAGGGGCTCGCGGAAGCCGTGATCTTGTCGAGATCCATGAAGGGCTTGCTGAGGACTCTCAGCGCGGGGTTGGTGTAGAGCTTCTCCATCATTTCGCTGATGGTGAAGGAGCGGCCGAAGCCTGCGGTCAGCTGAACGAAGAGCTTCGCGCCGGTCTTGTGGAGCTCGGGAGTCCACTTTTTGAGGTCGGCATACATCTTCTTGTTCTTGTGGAGCCACTGGCCGAACATGGGGTTGTAGACCGGCTGACATCCGGGGAGAACAAGACCCGCGTTGTTCTTCGCGACTTCCATGATAAAGCGTGCGCCGTCTTTATCGAAGTGGTTCTTCTCCATCCATCCGAAGAGGTCGGTGCCGCCCATGCTCGTGAGCACGATGCGGTTCTTGATCTCGCAGTTGCCGATCTTCCACGGAGTGAATAAGGGCTGTAATCTTTGATCCATATAATTGCCTCCAACAAAGAATTGAATATTTCATCGACAATATATTATCACATTCCGGCTTATTACGCAACAAAAAAACGCGCTTTATCAATACTTTTTTATCAATACTGCCCGTCCTTTTTGACCATCAGGCAATAGCCGACTCCCTCGGGGGCGAGTATCGGTTCTACATTTTTCATTTCGTTGTGCGCCTTGAAGAAATCGCGGTCAATATCGCCGCTGTCCGCAAGCTCATAGATGAGCGCGCCCGCTTCTCCCGCTATGCGCTCGATATCCGTGTGTGAGTATCGCGCTTTCATCTCTTCGCCCGCGCCGCCGGCAAGCAGTCTGTTTTTCTGCTCGCGGGTGCAGTCACGGTCGTTCGGGAAGTCGAACACGAGCGCGCTTTCGCTCGCCGAGTTTTCAAACAGGATTTTAATACAGCGTGCGAACTCGTCTTGGGTCAGATAAAAGCTTATGCCGAGTAGGCTGAAAAATGTCCTCTCCTTAGGGTCATATCCCGCATTTAGCAGAGCGGGGATAAAACCCTTGCCGAGGTCGCAGCCGACATAGCTGATATTTTCGCGGTCGATTCCAGCTTCGTCAATGCGTCTTACCTTGTCTTCAATCATCTCGGGGCGGTCGAGCTCAAATACTTTGATATCTCTGTCAATTTTATAGCCCGATGTGTCGTATCCCGCGGCGGCGATGACATATTGCCGCGCGCCGAGTCTTATCTCGTTTTCCATATGCCGCTTGCAAAATGCGGAGCGCGCGATTACACTCGGCGCGATGAAGCCGTTCATAACGCGCCCGAGCGGGTCGCCGCCACTGTAATTCGGGTCAAAAAATGCGATGCCGTTTTTCATGTTTTCCGCTATCGCGTTCTTTTCACTTTCACTCAGAATCTCTCCCGCGAGCGGGTCGTCAAAGATCTTTGCTTCGTCAGTTTTCGTGTGGTAATACCGAGCAAAACAGCTCACCAGTGCAGTCATGTTGTTCATTTCAAAACACCTCCGTATACTTAATATCACACGGGGCAGGGGATTACAAGACTTGACAAATCTGCGTTTTTGTGGTAATATAAACACGAAAAGACAAGAAAAAATTTTTTGAGCTGCCTGCTTCGGCGGCTCTTTTTTATTTTATTAAAAGAAAAAGCAGAGAGCCGTTTTACCGACTCTCTGCGCTTCGTTTTTTATTTATTTCTGCTCTGCGTCCTCTGCGGCGTCGGCGGAGAAAATCTCCTTTGCGCTCGCCGCAAGTCCCGCGAGGGACTGAAGCTCGCTCGGATGATGAGCTTCGTCGCCTTGCCGTCAGCAGCCTTTGCGAATGCTTCAAGGCTCTTTATCGTCAGATAACCGTCCTTCGGGGCGGCTTCGTTTATCAGGGCGATAGCCTTCGCCTGAGCTCCTGAACGGCGACGATAGCCTGCGCCTCACCCTCTGCCTCGCGAATCTTCGCTTCCTTGACAGCCTCTGCGTGAAGAATGGCGGCCTGCTTGTCGCCCTCTGCGGCGAGGATCTGGCTCTCTTTCTGACCCTCTGCAACGAGGATCTTGCTCGCCTTTTCTCCCTCTGCGCGCAGGATTGCCTCACGGCGCTGACGCTCTGCCTTCATCTGCTTCTCCATCGCGTCCTGAATCTCGGGCGGGGGAAGAATGTTCTTAAGCTCAACGCGGTTTACTTTGATGCCCCATGCGTCGGTGGCTTCGTCGAGGATAACTCTGATTTTTGCGTTGATGACATCGCGCGAAGTCAGCGTGTGGTCAAGCTCCATTTCGCCGATGATGTTTCTCAGCGTTGTTGCCGAGAGATTTTCGATAGCGGATATCGGGCGCTCCACGCCGTATGCATAGAGCTTCGGGTCGGTTATCTGGAAGAAAACGACCGTGTCTATCTGCATCGTGACGTTATCTTTTGTGATAACGGGCTGGGGCGGGAAATCCACAACCTGCTCCTTGAGGGAGACGGTCTTCGATACTTCTCAACGAAAGGTATCTTGAAGTGGATGCCGGTCTGCCATGTGGTCGAATATGCGCCGAGGCGCTCGATGACATAGGCCTTGGACTGCGGCACTATCTTGATGTTGAGCACGACAATAACGAGCACGAGCACGATTATGCCGATGATTACTCCGATTGCTACAGGTCCCATAATAATCCTCCTTTAGTGTTTTGAAACCATAAGTTTAACGCCGTCGATTCTGTCAACGGTGATATTTGAACCTTTTTCAATGCGGCTGCCGTCGGACGATCTTGCCGTCCAGGTCGAGCCCTCGACCTTCACTATACCGGTGCCCTCGGTGTTGTCAACAGTCTCCTCGACTATTCCCTCGAGACCTATGTATCTGTCAGCGTTGGTCGCTGAACGCGCTTTTTTGAAAATTTCTTGACGAGCGGACGGGTCACCGCAAGCGCGACGAGCGACACTGCCGCGAAAATCACCCACTGAAGCCAGACGGGTGCCGAGCAAAGCTCCGATATCAGAGCCGCCGCCGCACCAACGGCGAACCAGATCGTGACAAGCTGGACGGTCGCGGCTTCAACAACGATGAACGCTATGAGCAGCGCTATCCATAATATAAGCATTGTGTATTCCGGCAAAACAGGCTCCTCCTTTGATATATTGACCGAAGCGAAAATGCTTCGATTCAATATAATTATATCAAAAGAGCGAGCCCATTGCAATATGCGCGGATATTATTTTTAGAGGAACGATTTTTGTCAGTTTTTGCTTTTGGTTATCGGCTTTCGCAGCATAAGCGAGGTCAGCGCCCTGCCGTTAAACGGAATGAGGGGATAGAGATAGCAGCGCCCGCTGACGGTCTTATTGAATGAAATCAACAGAGCGGTTATCACAAGCCCCGCAATGAAGCCCCAGAGGTTGAATATTGCCGTCAGTATCAGTATCATCATGCGGCAGAGTTTGAACGCATACCCGAGCTCATAGCTCGGCTGAGCGAAGTTGGTTATAGCGACAAACGCCATATAGAGAACGACCTCCGCCGTGAACCACTTCGCGGCAATGGCAAATTCTCCGAGTACGAGCGCACCGATGACGCTAAAGGAGTTGCTCAGTGCATTGGGCGTGTTGAGCGACGCCAGTTTCAGCGCGTCTATGACTATCTCGATTATCAGCAGCTGCATTATGACGGGCACGCTCGTCGGGTGCTCTATCTTTATGAAGTCGAGCCACGGCGGGATATATTCTGGGTTTTGAATCAGCAGAAACCACACGGGCGTTAAAAGCAGAGCGAGCAGGAAAACTATCATTCTGACGATTCTCAGATAGCTTCCGATAAGGCTCGGAAAATAGAAATCGTTCGTGTCCTGCAAAAAATCGAATACGCCCGTCGGGATTATCATAACCGAGGGCGAGGTATCCGTGATTATCAGCAGACTGCCCTCATATATGCTCGCCGCCGCGCTGTCCGGGCGCTCGGTGTAACGCACCTTCGGAAAGGGGTTGAACCTCTGCTTCGGTATAAGACATTCCGCAAGGCTCTCGTGCCCCATGGTCAGAGCGTTTATGTCTATGGAATTCAGCTTTTTCTTTATCTTTTCGACCTCCTTGGGGTCGGCCGTGCCCTCAAGATAACAGAGCACAATATCTGTTTTCGACCTCGTTCCCACTTGCGTCAAATACATCGTGAGCTTCGTGTCCCTGACTCTGCGGCGGATGAGCGCGGTGTTGAATATCAGCGTCTCGACAAAGCCGTCGTGCGAGCCTCGAAGCACTTTGTCGTTCTCCGGCTCGTCCACGCTTCGCGCGGGATAGTTCGCACGTCTATAATTATAGCTTCTTTAAACCCGTCAACTATCATGCCCAATGCGCCGGAGAAGAGAAAAGTCTCGAACCTGTCGAAGTCGTTTACGACCTCGGTCTCGACATAGGGCACGAACGCGTCGGCAAATTCGCGCGTTGTGCCGACAGTTTTGAGCTTCTTCTCGTCCGCGTTCATCATGAAGCTCATGATTTTTTCCATCAGCCGTCTTTTATGAATCCGTCGATGAACCACAGCATGGCGCGGTGGCTGCCGATCATTATCTGACGGCTGACGAGGTCAAAGCTCTCGCTCACGCGCAGCCGCAGATTGAGCGAAGCAATGTCGCTTCGTAGTTCCCCGAAAAAGTCTGCCTTTTCCATATGAATATCCGCCTTGAAAGAAAAAGATGATATACGG
>ENA-OQCP01001105-OQCP01001105.1-human-gut-metagenome-genome-assembly--contig:-NODE-1105-length-10783-cov-1.693975_pt1 | contig 10783 bp, 16 predicted proteins | sample MGYA00242760_ERZ504583 | MGnify/ENA primary metagenome ERZ504583 (study PRJEB26092, sample SAMD00036308) | human gut metagenome | host: Homo sapiens | study: EMG produced TPA metagenomics assembly of...
AGGCTCCTGAGTCCCGGCTGCCTCTGCCTGCACTGACCTGGCCCGCCCCATCTCAAGACCATCCTCTGTAATAAAGGAATTCAGTGCCATATTTTGTGATTTAAAAGGAGCCACACGATATCTATCCTGCTTAAAGATCCTGCAAAGTCCCGCAGCCAGCAGGCTTTTTCCGGCATTGGACATGGTTCCCTGTACCATTATTGCTTTTGCCATAATATACCTCCCTCAAGTACTTCGATCAGTTTTACATTTTCTTCATGGCGCTTTACCGCGATCCGGTAATACCCCTTTGTAAGTCCCGGATAATTGCTGCAGTCACGGATCAGGATCCGCTTGCGCAGACAGAAGTCAAACAGCTCCTCCGGTCCTTTAAAGAAAATATAATTTGCTTCCGACGGAAATACTTTATACCCAATGCGGACCAGCTCATCCTTCAGCCACTGTGCCTCCCGAAAAACAAGCTGTCTTCCCTCCTCTACATATTCCGTCTCTGTAAGTGCCTGGATCCCGGCTGCCTGGGCCATGGTGGAAACATTCCATGGCTGAACGCAGAGCTCCATCCTTTCCATCAGCTTTCTGTCAGAACAGAGGCCATAGCCCAGCCGCACACCGGCCATGGCATATCTTTTTGTAAATGCCTTCAAGATAAAAAGATTATTGAACCCGGAAAGAGAATGCTTCAGAGAATATTCTTCCGGTTCCTTTACAAAATCAAGGAAACATTCATCTACCACCAGCAGGATATCCAGCTTTCTGCATTTTTCCAGGATCCTTTTCAGAAGCCTGTGGGGGATCAGCATGCCGGTAGGATTGTTGGGGTTACATAAGAAAGCCATATCCAGTCCCTTATGGAGGATATCCAGATATGCTTCACTGAGCACAAAACCGTCATTTTCCGTCAGCATGTAATATTCCAGCTCACAGCCAGTGCTGGCCAGAGCTTGTCCGTATTCCGCAAAAGTAGGCGCCGGGATCAGAGCCCGCTTTGGCTTTACTGCATGACAGAGCGTAAAGATCACTTCTGCTGCTCCGTTACCGCATATTACCTCTTCCGCTTTTACCCCTTCCGATTCTGCGATCCTTTCCCTGAGAACGCCGCATCCCACCTGGGGATACTGTGCAATATGATCCAGACTGTGGATAATGGCCTGCTTCACACTTTCCGGTGTTCCCAAAGGATTCAGATTTGCCGAAAAATCCAGCAGTCTTTATGTTTATATACGTCTCCTCCATGTATGTGTTTTGTCATTGGTCATTCTCCTGTCTGTATTTATTGTTACCTTAATAACCCGAACCGGATCCCCGCACTGAGCAGCCCAAATACAACCACACCCAGTATGGATGCCGCGTACATCAGCCGGTTAGCCCTTTTGATATCCTCCGGCTCCACCGGGCGGATCGGATCCCCGATCGTGGGTTTTTCATATAATTTTCCGAAATAATATGCATTTCCCGCAAGCTGTACATCCAGCGCTCCGGCCATGGCAGCCTCTGTCTGAGCAGAGTTGGGGCTTGCATGATTTCTCCGGTCACGTTTGTAGATCTTTGCCGCGTTTTTTGTATCCATTCCTGTAAAAACAGTTCCTGCCACCATCAGCCATCCGGAGATCCTGGCAGGGATATAATTGGCCACATCATCCAGCTTTGCCGCAATACGGCCGAAATAAAGATATTTGTCATTTTTATATCCAAGCATGGAATCCATGGTATTGATACCCTTGTACAAAAACATCAGCGGCACCCCGCCGATAGCCATATAAAGCATGGGGGCGATCACGCCGTCGGATGCATTTTCCGCAACGGTTTCCACGGCAGCCTTTGTCACGCCGGTTTCCGTAAGTTCTCTGGTATCACGGCCTACGATCATGGACACCGCATAGCGTGCCTCGTCCAGAGTTCCGTTTTTCAGCCGGTCATAAACCTTCATACTCTCATCTTTCAGGGAACGAGTGGCAAGAAGCTGATAGCACCAGAAAACCTCCAGCACAAATCCGGCCACCGGCAGATACCGGTAAAGATAATAAAGCACCAGAAGCGGCACCCCGCCGCTGAACAAACAGACAAGCACTACGATCAGAAAGCCTCCTGTCAGCTCACCGCCGTGATTTTCGGAAAAATCTTTCGGATCACCTTTTCCAGCACTGCGATCAGATTGCCGATGACACAGATCGGATGATAAAGCCATCTGGGATCTCCGATCAGAAGATCCAGCACAAATCCTATGGCCAGTGCAGGAAGACTATATTTCAGCATCTTTTTTCTGCCTCCGTTCCTTCTTATATTCCAGTGCGTTCTTCAGAAAGCGTGCCGGAACCTGGGATTTCCGTAATAATAAAGATGCGGAAATCCTGCCATCAGCTGCCCCGGTCATGGATACAATCCCATCCTCTTTTGGATGCCGCTTGCCGCATGAAATCCTCCTCCGCAATCTGTGGAATCAAAATAATGGAATTCATGAGCCGGGATCTCACCAAGTCCGGTATCCTGTTTTTCCGTAAGGGTGATATAGCCGAACCGGTTCAGCTTCGGTGTCCGGTAAGCCCTTCCAGGGATCACCCCGCAGACTCTGCGCTGCTTTCCTTCCATATCCTCCATCTCCTGATGAAGATACATGAATCCGCACATTCTGCCAGACAGGGCATTCCGTCCAGGATAACTTCCCGGATCCGGGTGCACATTTCCTGATTTTCTTCCAGCGCCTCCCCGTTTAATTCCGGGTAACCGCCGCTTAAAAGAAGCCCGTCCAGATCCTCCGGAAGCTCTCTGTCATGAATGGGGGAAAAACGTACCAGTCCGCTCCCATCTGCTCCAGAAGATTGAAATTATCCGCATAGAAAAAGCAGAAGCTTCATCATCCGCCACACCGATCCGCACCTTTTCCTCTGTACGGTATCCGAAGGCAGTATCCTTCTGTATCAGCATTTCCGTCTCCGGTGCCGCAAGCTCCGGTGCTTCCCCTGCAAGCTCCAGAATCCCATCGATATCCAAGGTTTTCTCTAGTACCTCGGAAAGCTTCTGCAGACGGCTTTTCAGCTCCGGGATCTCCTCCGGAAGCACCAGCCCCAGATGACGGCTTTCGATCACACAGTCCTCCACCTTCGGAACATATCCCAGCACCTTTACGGAAAGCTCCTCTTCCAGAAGCTTCTTCATCCTGGGATACAGCATGGGAGACATCTGGTTAAAGATCACGCCGCAGATATGACTGTCCTTTTTGTATTCCAGAAAGCCCTTTACATAGGCAGCCAGGGAAACACTCATGCCACGGCTGTTTACGATCAGGATCACCGGTGTATCTGTGGTGGAGGCCAGATCATAGGCGCTGGCTCTGGAGGTGATCCCTCCTACACCGTCATAATACCCCATGACTCCCTCCATCACTGCGATCTCACAGTCCGATGCGTTCTTTGCCAGAAGATACCGGGTCCTGTCTCCATCTGTAAAAAACGTATCCAGGTTTCGGGATCTTGTACCGATCACACGGCTGTGGAACATGGGATCTATGTAATCCGGGCCGCATTTAAAAGAAGCCACCTTAAGGCCACGGTTCACCAGCGCCTGAAGCAGCCCGCAGGTGATCAGGTTTTTCCGCTTCCGCTGGCACCTGCCGCAAGAAGTATTCTCGGGATCTTCACCTAAATCTCCTCCCCTCTTCCGCTGCAGGAATGATATAGATCGGATTCTCACCCATCATCATATGATACCTTCCGATAGATTTGGATCTTGCCGCAGACAGCTGTACGATATCCACATCCGTCAGGCCGAAATCTCGGATGGCATTCATGGCTTCCGTCACCGTCTCCAGTGTGATGCAATTGATCACGATCCGTACTCCCGGATTTTTGTCCAGAAGAAGCCGGATGATCTCATTCATATTTCCGGAAGACCCGCCGATAAAGGCATGTGTCGGAACAGGCAGTTCCGCCATCGCTTCCGGTGCAGTACCCGGCACGATCTCCAGATTGTCTGTGGCAAATTTCCGCCTGTTCTCCTTCAGAAGAGCAAGGGCATCTTCCTTTTTCTCGATGGCATAGATCTGCCCCTTCCAGCACGAAGCGCCATCTCAACAGAAACCGAGCCTGTGCCCGCTCCCACATCATAGCAGACAGAATCCTCCTGAAGACGAAGCTTGGACAGGGAAACCGTACGCACCTCTTCCTTTGTCATAGGCGCCTTCCCACGGAGAAATTCCTCATCACAGATCCCGTGAACTGCGGGCAAAGGTAGTGCCTTTTCATTGCACGCAGTTACCACGCTTAACGCATCTCCCCGGTATTCTGTAAGCTCTGCCGCACTGGCATGAAAGATCTTTTCATTTTCGTAGGAAAGATTTTCTCCCACATAGAGGGTCACATCACCCATTCCATACGCAACCAGACGAGAAGCCAGACGAGCTACCCCATCCTCTGTTCCCAGAATGGAAAAAACCTTGGGGTTATGCCGAATCAGGGCGATCAGATTGCAGTCTCTTCCATGAGCGCTGACGATTCTGGCATCATCCCAGGAAAGACCGATCTTCGCCATAAAATAAACAACGGAAGAAATCCCGCAGATCACCTGGACATCGCCATCCAGAAGATCGATCAGCTTCCTTGCACCGCTGTAGAAGCCACATCGCCGGAAAGGGCAATGGCAACGGTACGGTACTGTGGATGTGTCTTGATATACTCCACGATCTTATCACTGCGGTACTCATGGAGAATCATCTGCCCCGGCTCTGTACGGCATCTGTCATACGCTTTGCACCGATCAGAAGCTCCGCCTCATCAAAGGCCTTCTTTCCTTCCAAAGTCAAGGTTTTTTCCGCACCCATGCCGATGCCTACAAGAGAAACCCTCTGTGACAGGGTAAGGCCGAACAGCTTTGCCAGAAATACCCTTGCTTCCGGCAGGGACAGCCCCTCCTCCTGCAATGGTCTTCCGATGATCACAGGTGTGACGCCGCAGCGCTGACAAGCCTCCATCTTTTCCGGGAATCCACCAGCCAGACCGGTATCCTTGGTGACCAGATAGCTGCACTGAAACTGTCGAAGCATGGCTTCGTTGATCTCTGTAGAAAATGGCCCCTGCATACCGATGAGATGCTTTCCTTCGATCCCCAGCTCCGCACAGGAGCTGATCACGGAAGGGATGGACAGCACCCGGGCAAAAAGCCTCTCCTGGTAATCCGGGATCACTGTAAATTTAGACAGCTCCTTGCTTCCTGTGGTAAGAAAAATGTTCCCCTCTGTGCCGGAAAGAAATTCTGCCGCCTTCTCCGTGCTTTCCACGTAGATGGCTTCACGGTTCTTCTCTCCCTCCGGGCGAAGGACACGCTGATAACGGATATTTCCGTTATCACAGGCAGTCCGGATATTTTTTGTCACCTCTGCCGCATAGGGATGAGTGGCATCCAGAACGATCTCCGGCGCTTCCCTTCGGAAAAGCTCCTCCATATCTTCGGTTTTCAGCCTTCCGGCGCTGACATGGAGAAATTCATTTTCCTTCAGAAGGGAGCCGCCATATTCCGTAGCTGCACAGGCATAGACCGGAACATGATTTTCCGCAAGGAACTCACAGAGCGCATAGCCCTCGGTGGTTCCTGCAAAAACAATGGCTTTATACATTCTTATATCCCTTGGTGTTACCATCTTGCCGTTTACATTCTTAGTCTGTGAATTTCCCACAAATACGGTAGTAAACATATCCACTTCTGTATCACGGAGCTCCTTCAGTGTCATGACCTGTGCAGTCTCGCCGTCACGTGCGATCTGGGCAACCGTGCCGCAGACAGTATCCGGAGACTTGTATTTCATCATCAAATCACAGGCCTTCTGAAGATAATCCTTACGTTTTCTGCTGGACGGATTGTAAAGGCATACCACAAAATCCGCCTGTGCTGCTGCCAGAAGCCTTGCCTCGATCTTCTCCCACGGAGTCAGAAGATCACTTAAGCTGATCAGGCAGAAGTCATGGATCAGCGGTGCACCTAATACTGCGGCGCGCCTGTGGCTGCTGTCACACCCGGGATAATGGTCAGCTCCACATCCGGATAGTTTTCTCCCACCTCATACATCAGACCTGCCATGCCATAGACACCGGCGTCACCACTGCAGATCATGGAAACGGTTTTTCCTTTTTTTGCCTCGTCAAAAGCAAGTACACAGCGGTCTACCTCTTTTTTCATCGGTGTGGTCATGAACTCTTTACCAGCAAAATACTCCTTTACAAGATCCACATACACCGTGTAACCGATGATCACATCACTTTCATTTAATGCACGGATCGCTCTTCCAGTCATCTGGTCATACGCACCCGGGCCAATTCCTACAACATAAATCTTACTCAAAACGTATCCTCCGATTTCCGGCTGCAAGGGCGGTGGTCACACCGTCCCGGCCTGTTTTTTTCTGATCAGTGTACCCTGTCCGCAACCCAGAACCGCGCTTCTCTCACAGACATTCTCTACACCTGTTATCTTTTTTACAAATTGTGACGGGGTAAATTCACCCTGCACTGCCTCCAGCTCTTCCTCTGTAAAGGTCAGAAACGGAAGCTGCCAGGCTTCTGCCAGAGAAAGAAGTCCCACCTCTTCCTTCTTCAGATCGATACTGGCAATAGCACTCAGCGCTTCTCTGTAAACATCCGATTCTCTCAGACATTCCTCTGCCGCCTTCCGGATGGAGGCTGCATCCTTTCCCCTGCGGCAGCCCATTCCCAGAACTGCAGCGGGCGGCACCACATGGACTGTATTTTTAAAGGGCAGGCAGCCTCTGTGGATCGTCACCGCAATACCTGTTTCCGGTGCCTCACCGGCTATCTTACCCTTCTCCGGATCCGCTGTAGCTGAGGGCCTTCCGTCCTTCCCGCAAAGCACCAGACCCTCCGGAAGCTCTCCGTCCCATGGAAACTCACTGTAAAAGCCAACGCTCTCTCCAGCAAGAAGGGCCGCAGAAGCCTCCTTTGCAGCCTTCATATGAAAAATAGCACAGCCATTCTTTTTGCAAAAACATCCACTGCAAAACGGCTGTGAAGATCTGTGGCTGTTGTCACAACCGGCACCGCCTTAAGATATCCGGCACAACGAAGAGCCAGCTCATTGGCTCCGCCCAGATGTCCGGAAAGAAGAGCAATGACAAATTTTCCGCATTCATCGATCACCAGCACAGCCGGATCCGTCTTTTTTCCGGCAATGTAAGGTGCGATACTGCGCACTGCGATCCCGCAGGCACCAACAAAGATCACGCCCTCTTTTCCTGTCCGAAACTGTTCCCCTGCCCACTGGGAGGTGGAAACAGAGATCGGATCCGGAAGGTACCGGCTCTTTTTTGCAAGGGTGACACTCTCACCCTCTTTTTCCAGCGCCCTCTGAAGCCTTTCCCCTGTCTCCAGCCCTGTCATACTGAAGCAAATGATGGAAATGTTCATATTTTATTTCGTAGCCTCACGGAATTCTGTGGTAAAGCCCGGATCATACAGCTTGGATCTGTCATAGCTTGCAGCATTGACCGCATCACCTACCAGCATAAGCGCTGTTTTTGTGATCTTGTTCTCTTTTGCTGTCTGCGCCAGAGTACCCACTGTACAGATAAACTTCTTCTCATCGGGCCAGGTTGCCTTGTAGACGATGGCAGCCGGTGTATCCTCACGGTATCCGCCCTCCACCAGTCTGCGGCTCAGCTCCTCCAGCATACCTGTACTGAGGAAAATAACCATAGTCGCATTATGAGCGGCAAAGGACTGAATGCTCTCTTTTGCCGGCACCGGTGTCCTTCCCTCCATTCTTGTGATGATCACACTCTGGGAAATATCCGGAAGTGTATACTCCAGGTTCAGTGCAGATGCAGCTCCGCAGAAGGCACTGACACCCGGGCAGAATCATAGGGGATTCCCTTTTCATCCAGGATATCCATCTGCTCACGGATCGCACCATAGATACATGGATCGCCGGTGTGAAGGCGAACGGTCATCTTGCCTCAGCCTCTGCTCTTTCCATAACAGAGATCACTTCCTCAAGGGTCATCTTTGCACTGTTATGATGGTGCACACATCCTTGGAATACTCCAGAAGCTGGGGATTTACAAGAGATCCCGCATAGATGATCACATCTGCCTCTTCCAGATACTGTTTACCTCTTACTGTAATAAGATCCGATGCTCCCGGACCTGCTCCTACAAAATGTACCATAATCTATTCCTCTCTTCTGTCTTTGTTTTCTTTGATAATGATCAGGGAATAATATCCTGCATCCTCAGGGATCTCCTCCACGGTCCGGTAGATCTTTTCATCCGGCATTCCGCAGTTTTCGATCATCATGGCCTCTGCCCCCTGGGAAAGCAGCTCCGCCTTCACATCCTTCATCTTCTTTCCGGCCTTCATAAGGACCTTGGTACCGGAAAGCTTCAGCGCATCCTCGATCTGATAAGAAGCCGGGATCACGTGAAGAGGCTCTGCCTTCTCCACAAGTCCGGTGTTCAGACGGGCGGAAACTGCACAGAAGGATGTGATACCACAGACGATCTCCGTCTCATAGCCCTGAGCCACAAGTCTGTGATGGATATAGAGATATGTGGAATACACGGTAGGATCTCCCAGTGTAAGAAATACCACATCTTTCCCCTGGTCCAGGACAGCCTTGACTTTATCTGCTCCTGCATCGTGATAGCTCTTCAGCACCTCCGGATCCTTGGACATTGGAAAAGGAACTGCAAGAAGCTCCTTCTTTCCAAGCTCCGGATAAGCCCCCTCCACGATCTTAAACGCTACCGTATCCTCCGGAACCTGTCCCGGAAGTGCGATTACCTCTGCCTCCTTTACAAGACGAAAGTGCTTTTAAGGTAAGAAGCTCCGGATCTCCCGGTCCTACACCTACACCATATAATTTACCTGCCATATTTCTTTCCTCCTAACTATATTTTCCAGACAGGATAAAACCTGTCTGTTATTTATATCAAATTTTGTCCTGAAATTAAAAAAATTCCATCCGGACCGGGGTTTCCTGTCATGAAATATCATCCACCCCGACTGCCTGCTCCTGTATCTTATGGATCAGCTCCTCTGCATCCCGGGTCTGCCCCAGCAGTCCGTATACATTGGAAAACACCACAGCACCCAGAAGGATCTGCTCATAGGATCTGTGGTCCAGATAAAACTGGATCTTCTCCATGACCACAGCCATAGTCTCTTTCAGGATACCATAGCTGTCAAGAACAGCCAACGCCTCATCCGTAGTCCCCGCCTCCAGGATCTCTCTGGCACATTCCAGAGAGCCCCCTGCACGGATAGCACTTGCACAGAGAACCTCCATCCTTCCGTCAGCACAGTGGGAATGGGTATTCATGATCCCGGCGGCAACCTTTACAAACTTACCGATATGAGCCACAAGAAGAATGCCCTTTACGCCCATATCAATAGCCATGTCAATGGTCTCTCCTACATAATTGCTGCACTTGATATTGTTCTCAAAGGGAATGGACATATGCTCCCTGAGATAATCCGCACCGTAATTCCCCGGTGTCACCAGGATATAGTTTTCTCCCTGGCAGAAATGCTGCTTCATCTCCACATGGATACTTTCGATCAGAGCCTTCTCACTCATGGGCTCTACGATCCCGCTGGTTCCAAGTATGGAGATCCCGCCAAGAATGCCAAGACGGGGATTAAAGGTTTTCTTCGCGATCTCCTCCCCCTGAGGGACGGATACGGTAAGCTTCAGACCGCCCTCGTAGTCATATTCCTGGGCCGCCTCTTCGGCTTCCCGAAGGATCATGCTCTGGGAACCGGATTGATTGCCGCCTCGCCCACGTTCTGGGAAAGTCCCGGCTTGGTGACACGCCCCACACCGACCCCTCCGTCCAGGATGATCTGAGGCCGGGATCTCTCTGTTTTCCGTTCCTGCCCGGCCTGTTCTGCCGCTGAAATAGAAAACTTCTCCGCTTTTACATAGACCAGGATCCCGTTGGTGGTATCCGGATCATCCCCTGCATCCTTCTGTACCGCACAGGAGACATAGGTTTCGCCCCGGGTAATATCGTGAAGCTGTAACGTGAGGGTGATCCCCTTTGGGGTATCAAGCTCTACCTCGGAAAGAGTCTCTCCCGAAAGCAGCATCCGGACTGCACCCCTGGCTGCCCCGGCTGCACAGGAGCCTGTTGTGTAGCCATAACGGAGGCGCTTGTTGTTTTTTATGACATACTGGTCTTCCAGTCCATTCTTCATATATACGATGCCCTCCTTTTCAGATTACCTTGTGCTCCAGCCATTTGCGGCTGTGGAAACGCCAGGTAAAAATGATCCCACGAACAGTCCAGTCTGCAAACATTCCGATCCAGACACCCATAGGCCCGAAGCCCAGGACACGGATCAGGAAAACACAGAGACAGAACCTGCATGCCCACATGGTACAGCAGGAGGTGATCATGGAAAACTTCACATCACCGGCTGCACGAAGACCATACCCCGGCACGAACGCCATTGTCCATACCACAGGCTTTACGATGGTGATCCATGTGATCATGTGGATGCACATTTCCGCACTGGTACTCTCCATTCCACCAAGGATCGTCACCGGTCTGACCAAAATATACACGATCAGACAGCTTACGATAATAACTGCCTCTGCAATGACGCAGAGTTTTTTTATGTAATAGACCGCCTCATCCTTGCGGCCGGCACCAAGACACTGGCCTACGATGGTCATCAGGCCCACACCTACTCCGATGGCCGCGATACCATTCAGGTTCTCAAGGATATTGGTCATTGCCTGCGCTGCGATGGCTGCTGTGCCCAGTGTGGAAACCGTAGAC
>ENA-OQCP01001106-OQCP01001106.1-human-gut-metagenome-genome-assembly--contig:-NODE-1106-length-10780-cov-2.336337_pt1 | contig 10780 bp, 14 predicted proteins | sample MGYA00242760_ERZ504583 | MGnify/ENA primary metagenome ERZ504583 (study PRJEB26092, sample SAMD00036308) | human gut metagenome | host: Homo sapiens | study: EMG produced TPA metagenomics assembly of...
AGGGCAAGAAAGAAGAAGCAGAAGCCGCCAAAAAGCCGCGTGGCCCGAGCTGAAAGAAGTCAAACAAAGGACTTGCAAGCCAATATGGACCAGGCTGCCAACGATTTGCAGACTTTGCTTTATACCATCCCAACGTTCCCTACGACAGCGTGCCTGAAGCGTAGGTGCCGACGACAATGTAGTAGAGAAAATAGGTGGTATGGAAACCGAGCTGCCCAAAGACGCCCTGCCCCACTGGGAACTGGCCAAGAAATATGACTTGATAGACTTTGACCTGGGTGTCAAGATTACCGGTGCCGGCTTCCCCGTATACAAAGGCAAAGGCGCAGGATGCGGTAGGGGAGTTCCAGCTTTTGAAGCAAACCTTCCACGTGTCCAACATCTCCTGGTGGGATTGTTTGCTGTGTTCCGGTTTGTCGATGCGTACCAGTTCCACTTTGGAGAATTCGTGCAGGCGGTTCAAGCCACGTACGTCTTTCCCGTATGAACCGGCTTCACGGCGGAAACATTGTGTGTATGCACAGTTCTTGATGGGCAACTGCTTTTCGTCCAGAATCACATCACGGTAGATGTTGGTTACGGGGACTTCGGCGGTAGGAATCAAGTAGAGGTCGTCCACTTCGCAATGATACATTTGCCCTTCCTTGTCAGGCAGCTGTCCCGTGCCGTAGCCGGAAGCGGCGTTCACCACTGTGGGCGGCATTATTTCCGTATAGCCGGATTTGCGTGCTTCGTCCAGGAAGAAGTTGATGAGTGCGCGTTGCAGTTGTGCGCCTTTGCCTTTGTATACGGGGAAGCCGGCACCGGTAATCTTGACACCCAGGTCAAAGTCTATCAAGTCATATTTCTTGGCCAGTTCCAGTGGGGCAGGGCGTCTTTGGGCAGCTCGGTTTCCATACCACCTATTTTCTCTACTACATTGTCGTCGGCACTACGCCTTCAGGCACGCTGTCGTAGGGAACGTTGGGGATGGTATAAAGCAAAGTCTGCAAATCGTTGGCAGCCTGGTCCATATTGGCTTGCAAGTCCTTGTTGACTTCTTTCAGCTCGGCCACGCGGCTTTTGGCGGCTTCTGCTTCTTCTTTCTTGCCCTCCTTCATCAGTTGTCCGATGGATTTGGAGAGTGAGTTGCTTCTGCCAGGTTTTTATCTAGGATGGTTTGATTGGCTTTTCTTTTGTCATTGAAGTCCAGCACTTGTGCAATGGTTTCTTTTGCATTCTTGAAGTGCTTCTTTTCCAGTCCGCGGAGAACCGCGTCGGTGTTTTCTGTAATTTGTTTGATGGTAAGCATATCTTATACTTGTTTTTATGTTATTCGGTTTTGTGAGTGCAAAGATATGGAAAAAACAAATAAAGTGTTGCTTTTGACATAAAAGAAAGGGATGCAACCTATTCGGATTGCATCCCTTTTCCTTATTTCTTGTTCGGAAACTTATGCTTCTGCATTTTCTGCAGGGATAACAGAAACTGAACGTCTGTCTTCCTTGCCCACTTTGAATTGTACAGTTCCGTCTACTAAAGCGAAAAGAGTGTGGTCTTTTCCCATACCGATGTTATTACCCGGGTGGAATTCAGTACCTCTTTGACGAACGATGATGTTACCTGCTTTGCAAGCTTCGCCACCAAATATCTTAACGCCTAATCTCTTGCTCTGTGATTCGCGGCCGTTCTTAGAACTACCGACACCTTTTTTTATGTGCCATTTCTTCTTACTGTTTTAATTGATTAAGCTACTACTTCTGTAATTGTTAACTCTGTGAATTGTTGACGGTGACCGTTCAACTTACGATAACCTTTTCTTCTTTTCTTGTGGAAAACAAGAACTTTATCGCCTTTTACCATGTTTGATACGACCTGGCAAACAACCTTTGCACCCTCTACTGTGGGAGCACCTACGGTGATGTTGCCGTCTTTGTCTACCAAAAGAACCTTGTCAAACTCTACTGTTGCACCGTTTTCTGCATTCTGGATGTGGTGTACAAACAGCTTTTTGCCAGCTTCTGCTTTGAATTGCTGACCGTTGATTTCTACAATTGCGTACATTTCTTATATATAATGTATAAGTTAGCTCCGTCGGGTGGTCTCTAATCACTTAGAAAGCACTTGGTCGAACCCGGTGCGGAATAATCGGGCACAAAAGTACTCTTTTTATTCTAAATAGACAAATGTTCTTTTGCTTTTTTGTTCTTTTAATGCAGATTGTACTTTTAGATTATTGGAGAAAAACTGTTTCATCAAGGAGAAACAGTCCGTGTAGGGATGGTTTCTGTTACAAAATGAATTTCAGAACATAGATACCGGCCAGCATCAGCGCCATTACAAGACACGCGAATATGACGAGTAGCACAAGACTGTAAGTCAGCATGAGGATAGTGCGCCAAAAGCTTCTCCACCAGGTGCAGCGGTACAATTGTTTGTAATCCCAACAGAATAGGACGAAAATAAGCCATAAAGGCAGCTCATACAAATCGTCTACCTTTGCGTACCCGTTGAAAGGCAGCACGATGATGCTCAGCAGGAGTATCTGGCAAGCTATGTAGGCTTGTATGAACACATGCTCCGTGGTATTGTAGTTTAACTTATATTTCCGGCGTCGGAAGGCAAGTTGGGTGGCAAGTGCAAACAAAGGCAGTGTGGCAATGATGCGGAATGCCTTGTTTCCGTGTCCCCAGCTCTTCATCAGATTCCATACTTTCATTAGGAAAGGAGAGTTCTGGAAGACTTTTTCCAGTCTGTCTCCCACTTCCGAGGTGTCGTTTACAAATTCATCGATGAGGTCGCCATCATCGCTGTTCTGTTCGGATACCTGTGTGGCAGAAGTGGAGTCGTTCTTCTCTTCCAGTTTGTTCAAGCTTTTCTCCAGGCTTTTTATAGTGATGGCGAGGGCTCGCTTTTCCTCTTTGCTATAGGTTTTCTCCATCTTTTTGGTAAGCTTCTCTTTAGCGGCAATGATTTCTTCTTTGTCTGTCTGCTCTGTCTTTTCCGTCTTTTCTTTTTTGCTCAGAGCTTCCGGGTCTACCAGTTGTACAGCCATGATATAAAGGGCTGCAAGAATGAAGAGTGTCTGGAACGGGCGAAAATACTCTACACGCTTACCGCCGATGAAGTCTCTAATCATGTATCCCGGACGGTAGAGGAGTTCCAGAAGGGTACGTCCAAAGCCATTATCTATATTGAAGAAGCCTCCGGCAATGTTTTTAAGCGCGTTGCTCAACCGATAGCTGGAGTGTTACGGCTTTGTCCGCAACGGTTACAGTAGTTGCCGGTATAGGTGGTGCCACAATTCAGGCAGGTGCAGGTTTCGTTGCCAGCGGGAGGAGTTTTTCTCCCTTGTATCAGCTTGATGTGAAATGCGCGTAAGCTACTGCGCAGGGGTGCCACCATGAGTCGATGAAAGTTTTTGCTTTGTTGGGTAGTATCCTTCTTTTTTGGAGGATACCCCACAATGTCAGTATGAAAACAACCGGGAAGAAGTTGCTGTCGTCGGTCATGTCCAGCTCTTCAATAGCCAGCCAGAAGAGTGTCACTAGAAGGAGGATTTGCCAGACGCTTATCCTTTTCTGTTTCCGGGGAGAAGTGGCATGCGCGTTTTCCGGCCGGATGGGATTTTCAATCTTGAATATGGAAGGATACTCCTCCTGAACTGCCAGCAGTTCTTCCAAGGTGTTCATTATTTTCCGGTGTGGGTACTTCTCCAATTCTTTGGCAGTGGTTACTCCGTGGGTGACTCCAGCAAAGTCTACTCCGGCCGCTTGGGCTGTTTCCGCATCTACCGTGCTGTCGCCTATATAGAGGGTCTCGGCTTTGCTGACATGTAGCCGCTTAATGGCAAGGAGTAGCCCTTCGGGAGATGGCTTGGCGGCTTTCACGTCTTCACCACCCACGATGATGTCCATAAAATCTTCAGGAAAATGCTGGTCGAGGAGTTCCTTGATGCGGAATCGGTATTTGGTCGAGATGATTCCGATGCGGGCGCCGGAGTCCTTCAGTGCAGTCAGTACGGACTTGGTTTCCAGGAAAAGCACCGTGTTGACAGTCATATGCGTATCGGCCTCTTTTCGGTATTCTGCCTTGAATCCTGCCAGTTGTCCGGCATCTGTCACGCCGGTGAGGATGGAAAAAGAGTCTTCCAGAGTCTTGCCGATAGTACGTTTGATGTCGTCATCCGTCACCTCTGTATATCCGTGACGGGTCAGTACGTTGCGGAAACAAGTGACGATTCCGCGGGAAGAATCAGCAAGCGTATAATCAAAGTCGAAAAGATAGGTCGTGTAATTCATTGTGACTTTTTGTGACAAAGATAGTGTAAAGTATATTTTTACAAAATAAAAAAGAGGATTAATCGGAATTTTGTATTACTTTTGTTTGCATGAATTCTGTAGAAAAGTGACAAGATGTGTAAGTGTTTTATCCGGTTAGGTTGTTATACTATACACGTTAACCCTATAATGTTATGAATTTGATAAAATCTTGTTGTTTGTTTGTGGTCTTTTCATCCTTTCTGGCATGCACCTCGCAGGTGTCGGATGTGAAGAGTGTGTCTTATACAGAGTTTGTGAATCCCTTTATCGGTACAGATTTTACTGGAAACACCTATCCGGGTGCCCAGGCGCCGTTTGGCATGGTGCAGCTCAGTCCTGACAACGGACTGCCGGGCTGGGACCGTATTTCCGGATATTTTTATCCGGACAGTACCATTACAGCTTCAGCATACCCATCTCTCCGGAACCGGCGCTGGTGACTTGTATGACATCTCTTTTATGCCGGTGACATTGCCTTATAAGGAGGCGGAAGCTCCGCTCGGCATTCACTCTTTGTTCTCTCATTCGGAAGAGTCGGCAAGCGCTGGATATTATCAGGTGCGTCTGAAAGATTATAATATAAATGTAGAGTTGACGGCCACCGAGCGTTGTGGCATTCAGCGGTATACTTTCCCAAAAGCCGATGCTGCCGTTTTCCTGAATTTGCGGAAAGCCATGAATTGGGATTTTACCAATGATTCTCACATAGAAGCCGTCGATTCGGTAACGGTGCAAGGTTACCGTTACTCTGACGGTTGGGCACGCGACCAGCGCCTCTACTTCCGTACACGTTTCTCCAAACCGTTTGCTGCGATGCAGCTCGATACAGCTGCCATAGAGAAAGAAGGCAAGCGGATAGGAACATCTGTCATTGCACGATTCGACTTTCAGACTAAGGAAGGAGACAGATTCTTGTCAGTACTGCCATCTCCGGTGTAAGTATGGAAGGGGCGGCACGTAATCTAGCAGCAGAAGTACCTGATGATGATTTCGACAAATACCTGGCTGCTGTGCAGGATGATTGGAACGAACAATTGTCCCGGATAGAAATAAAATGCGATGACCGCGATGAGAAAGTCAAGTTCTATACAGCTTTATATCATTCGATGATTGCTCCTACCATTTACAGTGATGTGGACGGCGCCTATTACGGTCCCGACAAGCAAGTGCACCGGGTAGAGGGCTGGACAAATTACAGTACTTTCTCCTTGTGGGACACTTACCGTGCGGCTCATCCTCTCTATACTTTTATTGAGCCGGAACGGGTGAATGATATGGTGAAGTCCTTCCTCGCCTTCTTCGAACAGAACGGCCGCCTTCCCGTATGGAATTTTCAGGGGGGCGAGACAGATATGATGATAGGTTACCACTCTGTGCCGGTTATTGTAGATGCCTATCTGAAAGGTATTGGGGACTTCGATGCGAAAAAGGCCTTGGAGCTTGTGTAGCTACTGCCAATATCGATTCCTATCGTGGCATTGGGTTATATAAGAAATATGGCTATGTTCCTTATAATGTGACAGATCAGTATAATTCGGAAAACTGGTCACTTTCTAAAACACTGGAATATGCATATGATGACTATTGTATAGCCCGTATGGCAGAGAAGCTGGGCGATAAGGAGGTTGCGGACGAGTTTTATAAGCGTTCCCGTAATTACCGGAATGTCTACAATCCGGTAAGTTCTTTCATGCAGCCCCGTGATGACAAGGGAGAGTTTATCCGGAACTTCTCGCCGGACGACTATACTCCGCACATCTGCGAGAGCAACGGCTGGCAATACTTCTGGTCTGTGCAGCAGGATATTGACGGTTTGATAGTTTTGACCGGAGGTAAGGAACGGTTTGCCCAGAAGCTGGACAGTATGTTTACTTACAATCCTTCTGCAGATGATGAGTTGCCTATTTTCAGCACCGGGATGATTGGCCAGTATGCGCATGGAAATGAGCCTAGCCATCACGTCATCTATCTGTTCAATGCTGTGGATCAACCTTGGAAAACCCAGAAATATGCAGCCCGGGTGATGCGTGAACTCTACCTGAACACTCCTGCCGGTTTGTGCGGCAACGAGGATTGCGGACAGATGTCCGCCTGGTATGTGTTCAGTGCGATGGGCTTTTATCCGGTAGACCCGGTTGGTGGAAAATATGAAATCGGTACCCCCCTATATCCGGAAATGAAGATGCACCTGCCCGGTGGAAAGACCTTTACGGTACTGGCGCCGGCGGTGAGCAAGGAAAATTGCTACATTCAATCTGTCAAACTCAACGGTAAGAACTATGACAAAAGTTATATTACGCATGAACAGATAATGGATGGAAGTGTTTTCGAATTTGAAATGGGGGATAAGCCAGGTCAGGCATGGTACAGTCCCCGATAACCGGCTAACATATGAATGAACATTTCGACTTGACATATAAATCCCTTTTCCGCAGGTATTATACCAACCTGCTGTTCTATGCCACACGCATTGTGGGGGAAGAAGATGCGGAAGATGTGGTACAGGATGTTTTCGTGGAGCTGTGGAAGCGGAAAGATACCATGAAGGTGGGAGAGCAGATTCAGGCTTTTCTGTATAGGGCGGTGTATACCCGTGCCTTGAACGTTCTGAAGCATCGGGACATTGTGAGTGGCTATGAGGCTGTCATGCTCGAAATCCATAAAAAGAGGGTTGAGTTCTATCAACCTGACAGCAATGATGTGGTGAAACGGATAGAGGATGCCGAACTCAGGAGGAAGCTGTCCGATGCCATCAATGAATTGCCGGACAAGTGCCGGATGGTATTCAAACTCAGCTATCTGCATGATATGAAGAATAAGGAGATAGCTGATACAATGGGAGTGTCATTGCGTACGGTGGAGGCCCACATGTACAAAGCTTTGAAGTTGCTGCGTGATAAACTGGGGTATCTGAACCTGATGTTGGCTCTGTTTTTCATCGGGAAAGTAAGTGTTTTTGCGAGCAGCGTTGTTTTATTATCATAATGAAGGAAAGAATGAATAAGTTGAATGAGGAGATATTGGCCAAGTTCCTTATGGGTGAATGTACGGAAGATGAACTTCGTGAGGTGAACGCCTGGCTGGAAGAGTCGGGTGAGAATGCACGCGAATTGTTCAGGCTGGAGGAGATTTACCACTTGGGGAGACTGGGGGATACTTCGAATACACAAGACATAGAAAAGGCCGAAAAGCGATTGTTTAAAAGGCTGGAACAAGAGAAGACGAAACAATACAAGGTACGGAGGATGGTTGGGTGGATACGGTATGCGGCCGTATTTGTGGGCTTCTTCCTTTTGGGTACTTTCGGCTATCTTTTTTATCAGACTTATAGCCAGCCGGAAACATTACTGGCTGTCACCACTCATGATAAGATTAAGGAACTGAAACTGCCGGATGGAACCAAAGTCTGGCTGAATAAAAACACTACCCTGAAATATCCACATGAGTTTGCAGGGAAGGGAAGAAAGGTTTATCTGGAAGGAGAAGGATATTTTGAGGTGATGAGGAATCCGGAAAACCGTTTGTCGTACAGAGTGAGGTCATGCAGGTCAGAGTATTGGGAACTGTTTTCAACCTCAAGTCTGACAAGGCTAAGATGTCTGCAGTAGCTACCCTTTTGAAAGGCGAAGTAGAGGTGAAAGGTAATCATGGCGAGGGTATGATTATCCTTGCCCCCGGACAGAAAGCCGAGCTGAACGGAATGACTAGGCGTCTGGTGGTGAAGCAGGTGGATACGGGAATCGAAAACTGGCACAATAATGAGTTTGTCTTTGAGAAGGCTGACCTATACACCATTGCGCGTACATTGGAGAATTCGTATGGGGTGAGGGTAATTCTGGCACCGAACATAGATGTAAGCAAGACTTACTCGGGTACACTGAAGAAAAAAGAGAGTGTAGGGGCTGTGCTGAATCTGATAAAGAATGCCATTCCATTGGAGTATAAAATTGTGGGGAACAGTGTTTTCCTCTCCTCAATGAAGTAGGAAGGCCGCACAAATTCGAGATATGACGAGAAGAATTTATTTAATACTAACAACTTTCTAATATTATGCGAAAATTAATCCTATTGTTTTTTTTTGTGAGCAGTGCTTTATGGCTGCATGCCAAAGACTTTACCCGGTATGTCAGTCCTCTTGTCGGCACGCAGTCTACTTTCGAGCTTTCCACCGGTAATACCTATCCTGCGATCGCACGTCCCTGGGGTATGAACTTCTGGACTCCTCAGACAGGTAAGATGGGTGACGGCTGGCAATACGTCTATACCGCGAACAAGATCCGTGGTTTCAAGCAGACACACCAGCCCAGTCCCTGGATTAACGACTACGGGCAGTTCTCCATTATGCCGGTGGTTGGCAAACCCGAGTTTGATGAAGAGAAGCGTGCAAGCTGGTTCTCCCACAAGGGCGAAGTAGCACTTCCTCATTATTATAAGGTATATCTTGCCGAACACGATGTGGTTACCGAGTTCACCCCTACCGACCGTGCCGTATTGTTCCGTTTCACTTTCCCTGAAAATGATCATTCATACATTGTTGTCGATGCCTTTGACAAGGGCTCTTATGTGAAGATACTTCCGGAACAGAATCGTATTATCGGTTATACTACCCGTAACAGCGGCGGTGTTCCCGAGAACTTCAAGAACTATTTCGTGATAGAGTTCGACAAGCCTTTTACTTATAAGGCGTCTGTAGCCGATGGCGTCTTGACCGAGAATAAGGTTGAGCAGGAAGCCGGACATGCCGGTGCTGTTATCGGTTTCAAAACCCGTAAGGTGAAGTGGTACATGCCCGTGTAGCCTCTTCTTTCATCGGTTTTGAGCAGGCTGACCGTAACTTGAAGGAGCTTGGCAATGACAATTTGGAAACACTGGTTCAGAAAGGTCAGGATGCCTGGAACAAGGTGCTGGGCCGTATTGATGTGGAAGGCGGAACCCTTGACCAGTACCGTACTTTCTACTCATGTTTGTATCGTTCCTTGTTGTTCCCGCGTGCATTCTATGAACTGGATGAGGCGGGAAATCCGATTCATTACAGTCCCTACAATGGGCAAGTGTTGCCCGGCTATATGTATACGGATACCGGTTTCTGGGACACTTTCCGCTGTCTTTTCCCATTCCTCAACCTGATGTATCCGTCGGTGAACAGGCAGATTCAGGAAGGTCTTGTCAACACCTATAAGGAAAGCGGTTTCTTCCCCGAATGGGCAAGTCCGGGTCACCGTGGCTGTATGATTGGCAACAACTCTGCTTCCGTACTGGCAGATGCCTATCTGAAAGGTGTGAAGGTGGAGGATGTGCAGACGTTGTACGAAGGTCTCATCAACGGTACAAAGAATGTCCATCCCGAGGTCTCTTCTACGGGTCGCCTCGGCTATGAGTATTACAACAAGCTTGGTTATGTTCCTACGATGTGAAAATCAACGAGAACACTGCCCGTACTTTGGAGTATGCTTATAATGACTGGTGCATCTACCGCATGGCAAAAGAACTGAACCGTCCGAAGAAGGAGCAGAAACTCTTTGCGGAACGTGCCATGAACTATAGGAATGTATTTGATAAGGAAAGCAAGCTGATGCGTGGTCGTAATCAAGACGGCCAGTTCCAGTCTCCTTTCTCTCCTTTGAAGTGGGGTGACGCCTTTACTGAAGGTAACAGCTGGCACTATTCCTGGTCTGTATTCCACGACCCTCAAGGTCTGATAGACCTGATGGGTGGAAAAGAGTCTTTCGTAGAGATGCTTGACTCTGTATTTATTGTCCCGCCCTTGTTCGATGACAGCTACTACGGCCAGGTAATCCATGAAATCCGTGAGATGACAGTGATGAATATGGGTAACTATGCCCATGGCAACCAGCCCATCCAGCACATGATTTACCTTTATAACTACGCCGGGGAACCTTGGAAGGCCCAATATTGGCTTCGTCAGGTAATGAACCGCATGTATACTGCCGGTCCCGACGGTTATTGCGGTGACGAGGACAACGGTCAGACTTCCGCGTGGTATGTCTTCTCTGCACTTGGTTTCTATCCGGTTTGCCTGGTACGGACGAGTATGTATTGGGCGCCCTCTGTTCCGTAAGGCTACCCTCCATTTCGAGAACGGTAAGTCCCTGACAATTGACGCTCCGGATAACTCACCGGAGAACATGTATATCGAGTCTCTCAAGGTGAACGGCGTGGATTATTCCAGGAATTATCTGACGCATGGCGATTTGCTGAATGGCGGTACCTTGAGGTTTGATATGGGCAGCCAGCCTAATATGAAGAGAGGTACGCAGCCGGAAGATTATCCTTATTCTTTCTCGAATGAACTGAAGAAGTAAAGAATAGTAATAATATAGTAAGAAAAGGGTTGCCTCGAAAATAAGTTGATATATCATTTTGCTCAATATTACTAACGAAGTAAATAATTATTTCCACCTGATTCAAGAAAAACACCTATAATACAGATAGTAAATAACAAAATGATATATCAACTT
>ENA-OQCP01001107-OQCP01001107.1-human-gut-metagenome-genome-assembly--contig:-NODE-1107-length-10767-cov-2.780639_pt1 | contig 10767 bp, 11 predicted proteins | sample MGYA00242760_ERZ504583 | MGnify/ENA primary metagenome ERZ504583 (study PRJEB26092, sample SAMD00036308) | human gut metagenome | host: Homo sapiens | study: EMG produced TPA metagenomics assembly of...
CCTTTTTGGTCTCGTCAAAGTTGGGGTCCCAGTCGATGGTGTCCTTCTCGATATCGGTCAGCATCTCCACGGCCATACGGCTCATGCGGGCCTCGGTGTAACGGTAAGCAGCCGGGGGGTCGCCGTCCACAGAACCAAAGTTACCCTGACCATCCACCAGCGGGTAGCGCAGGGAGAAATCCTGTGCCAGACGGACCATGGCATCGTAAACGGATGCGTCGCCGTGGGGGTGGTAGGAGCCCAGCACCGCACCAACGGTGTCGGCGGATTTGCGGTATGCATGGCTGGGGTCGTTGCCTCGCTCGTGCATGGTATACAGGATGCGGCGGTGGACAGGCTTCAGGCCGTCGCGCACATCGGGCAGGGCGCGGGACACGATGACTGACATGGAGTAGTCCAGGAACGCGGTCTCGATCTCCTTCTTGACATCGCGGATGATCTTTTTGGTACCGCTGCCCGGTATCATCACATAATCTTCTTCCATTGTTTCCTCCAATTACACATCCAGCTTCGCATACTGGGCGTTGGTCTCGATAAAGCGGCGGCGGGGCTCCACCTGGTCGCCCATCAGGATGGTAAAGGCTTCATCGGCCTTCTCGGCATCCTCAATGGTGATCTGGACGATGACGCGGTTATCGGGGTTCATGGTGGTCTCCCACAGCTGTTCGGGGTTCATCTCACCAAGGCCCTTATAGCGGTTGACCTTTGCGCCGGGCATCTCCTGCGAGAGGATGGCCATTTCCGCATCGTTGTAGGCGTACTTGATGGTGTTGCCTTCTGCACCTTGAACAGGGGCGGCTGAGCGACATAGACATGGCCCTGCTCGATGAGGGGGCGCATATAGCGGAAGAAGAAGGTCAGCATCAGGGTGCAGATGTGAGAACCATCGACATCGGCATCGGCCATGATGAACACTTTATCATACCGCAGCTTGGAGATATCGAATTCCTCGCCGATGCCGCAGCCCAGAGCCAGCACAACGGGCATCAGCTTATCGTTGCCGTAGATGCGGTCCGCGCGGGCTTTTTCCACATTCAGCATCTTGCCCCACAGGGGGAGGATGGCCTGAATGGCGGAGTCACGGCCCATCTTGCAGAGCCGCCTGCAGAGTCACCCTCGACGATGAAGATCTCGGTGCGGGTGGGGTCTTTTTCACGGCAGTCAGCCAGCTTGCCGGGCATCCGGCTGGTCTCCAGCGCGCTCTTGCGGCGCACCAGCTCCCGGGCCTTTTGGCGGCGGCGCGGGCGCGGGCTGCCTGGGTGGCCTTTTCAAAGATGGCCTTTGCCACGCCGGGGTTCTCCTCAAAGAACTCCATCAGCTTGGTGTACACCATGTTGGAAACAAGGGTGCGGATCTCGGTATTGCCCAGCTTTGCCTTGGTCTGGCCCTCGAACTCTGCTCCTGCAGCTTGACGGAGATAACGCAGATGAGGCCCTCGCGGACATCGGAGCCGGACAGGTTCTCGTCCTTATCCTTCAGCAGGCCGTGACTGCGGCCATAATCGTTGAACACACGGGTCAGCTGGTGCGGAAGCCTCTTCATGGGTGCCGCGTCCGGGGTGTTGACGTTGTTGGCAAAGCTCAGCAGCAGCTCGTTATAGCTGGAATTATACTGCAGCGCGATCTCGGCCATGCCCCGCTCGGTCTGGCCCTTGAGGTAGATGACATTGGGGTGGAGCACCTCCAGATTGCGCTTTTCGCCCAGATAGGTGACAAAGCTCTTGATGCCGCCCTCATAGCACATGACCTCGGTGCGGTAGCAGGGGTCGCCCTCCTGGCCATCCTCCAGAACGGGGGTATAGAGCTCCCGCTCATCGGTCAGGGTGATCTTGACACCGGCGTTCAGGAAGCTCTCCTCGCGCAGGCGCTTTTCCAGCGTCTCGAAGTTATAGACGGTGGTGTCCTTGAACATCTCGGGGTCGGGCTTGAAGGTAACGCGGGTGCCGGTGACCCCCTCGGCCACCGTGCCCAGACACTTCAGGGGGCCGTCCGGGTCGCCGCGGCGGAAGGTCTGCTCGTATTCATGGCCGTCGCGGCGGACATTGACCCTCAGCCACTCAGAGCAGGCGTTGACTACGGATGCGCCGACACCGTGCAGACCGCCGGCCACCTTGTAGCCGGAGTTCTCGCCGCCGAACTTACCGCCTGCGTGCAGGATGGTATAGACGACGGTGACGGCGGGCAGACCAGTATCGGCCTGGATATCCACGGGGATGCCGCGGCCGTTGTCGGTGACCTGAATGATGTTATCCTTTAAAATCTTGACCTCAATGTGGTTGCAGTAGCCGGCCAGCGCTTCATCAATGGCGTTGTCCACGATCTCGTAGACCAGATGATGCAGGCCCCGCTCACCGGTGGAGCCGATATACATGCCGGGACGCTTGCGCACGGCCTCCAGACCCTTCAGGACCTGGATCTCGCTGGCATTATACTCATGGTCGGTCGCGGTTTCCACATTGGTGCTGGTGATGATTTCCTCTGCCATATCCTTTCTCCCTTTACTTGATATTTTTTCAATCGATTGGATCGTTGTTGATTTTTTCAGAACGACATTTCGGTGCGCCGCTTCATGGCCGCGCTGGACAGCTCCGAAAGATAAACGGTGTCCACAGGGGCATCGGCCAGAACATAACACTGGGGCAGGTCATCCGAAAGGCTGACCACGGCCCCATTCTTCTGGGCATAGTTGAGAAATTCCCGCCCCCGGGGGGAGACGGTGGTGGTCTCCAGATTGAAGATGCCGATGATATCACGGTCATTCAGGACATAGTCCCGGCCCAGATGGATATACATTTCGTATATTCTCCCGCAGATGCAGACTGCATATTCTGTCGCATTTTCCGCATTCTATGCAATGCAGCGATGCAACATTTCTCCATTTCAGATCTTGCTCAGGACACCGCCGTTCATGCGGTAGACCTCGCCATCCGTTTTCAGGAAGGCTGTGTCGTCACAGCTGGTGACGAAGGTCTGTTTTTCCCGCATCCGGGTCAGCAGATACTGCTTGCGGCCATCATCCAGCTCACTGAGCACATCGTCCAGCAAGAGGACGGGGTGCTCGCCGGTGATGGCAGCAGCGGCGGCGGCTTCGGCCATTTTCAGGCTGAGCACCACACTGCGCTGCTGCCCCTGGCTGGCAAACACTCTGGCGGGCTGGCCGTCCAGCAGCAGCTCCAGATCTTCCCGGTGGGGGCCGCACAGGCTCTGCCCGGCCCGGACTTCCTCATTCTGGCGGGCTTTGAGCAGGCTGCCAGACCACCCGGCTCAAACTGGGCGGCATACCGCAGCTCCATCCGCTCCGCCCCATGGGAAAGCTCCTCGTAATTGGCGCAGGCCAGCGGGGCCAGCGTTCCAGGTAGGCCCGCCGCCGCTGCTGGATGGCTTCCCCCTGCGCGGCAAGCTCGGTGTTCAGCACCTCGAGCAGGGCCATTTTTTCGGCGTAGGGACGTTCCTGCCCGGCAGGAGAGCGGCGCAGCAGCGCGTTTTTCTGCTGCAGGGCCCGCAGATAGCGGCGGTACACGGTCAGGTAGCGGGGTTAGAGCTGGCAGAGGGCGGCATCCAGAAATTTGCGCCGCCCCTCGGGCGCTCCCTTGACCAGGCTCAGGTGGCCGGGGTCGAACACGACAGCCGGAAAACTGCCGGCAAGCCCTGCTGCCCGCCTGGGTGCTGCCCCGTTCACCGAGCATACCGCCCGGGCCGCTGGGAATCCGGGGTGCCCACCGTCAGCCGGACACGGTTCGGCTCGTCAGGCTCCTGTTCCTCCTGCTGTGCCCGGAGCGTGGAGGCTTCCAGCACGGCAAAGGGTTCACCCCGCCGCACCAGCTCTGCATCCTTTCCGCCCCGGAAGCTCTTGCCGCCGGTCAGCAGCCAGATGGCCTCCAGCAGGTTGGTCTTGCCCTGGCCGTTGTTGCCGCAGATCACGGTCAGCTCCCGGCCCGGGGTCAGGCTTGCCGATGCGATATTGCGGTAATTCGTTACTTCTAAGGAAAGCAGGCGCATGGTTTACTGGCCCTGTCCCACTTCCACGGTCTGGCCGTCCAGCTCGACGACATCCCCGGCGCGGCACTTTTTGCCCCGCATGGTACAGACCTCACCGTTCACCTTGACAGCACCGCCCTGCACCAGCTCCTTGGCTTCGCCGCCGGTCTCACACAGGCCTGCATATTTCAGCAGGGCATCCAGCTTGATAAATTCCGTATGGATGAGAATTTTTTTGCATTTTTATGCCTCTCAATCATTCTTGAAGCGGACGGGCAGGACCAGATACAAAAAGTCACTGCCCTCGGTAGGCAGAACCTTGACCGGGCTCAGCGGGCCGCTGATCTCCAGCTTGACCTGCTCGGTGCGGGCGTTGCGCAGGGCATCCAGCAGATAGCGGTTGTTGAAACCGATCTCCACCTCATCGCCCTCGCATTGCGCGTTGAATTCATCCACCACGCGGCCCAGATTGGTCTGGCAGCGGACCACCACTTTACCCTCTGTAAACTGATGCGGAGGGGATTTTTTAAACGCTCTGTAATGATCAGGGAGGCACGCTCAATGGTCTCGATGAACTCCTTGGTGTCCAGAACCACGCTGGTGCGGCTGCCATTGGGGATCACGTTGTGGTAGTTGAGGAACTCGCCCTCGATCAGGCGGCTCATGATGGTGTAACCGGCGGTGGTGAACACCACATAGCGGCGGTTGGCAGAGATGTGCACGGTCTCCTCGTCGTCGTTGGCCAGCAGGTGGGAGACCTCGTTCATGGTCTTGCTGGGCACGATGATGCGGATCTCCTTTATGGCTTCCACCGGCCGCTCCACAATGGCCAGACGGTAGCCGTCCAACGCAACAACGGTCAGCTTATCCGGCGAGATCTCAAATAATTCACCGGTATGCGCAGGTTTTTTCTCATCCTGACTGACGGCGTACAGGGTGCGCTCGATCATATCACGGAGCACGCCGGTCTTGATATTCAGGGTCTCCTCGGCACCGGTGTTGGGCAGCTCGGGGAAATCAGTGGGGTTCATGGACTGGATCTCGAACTGTGCCACACCGCTCTGGATGGTGGTTTTTCCGTTTTCGGCAGATTGGATGTTGATCTGGCCGGAAGGCATCCGGCTGACCATGCTGCTGAGCAGCTTGGCGTTCAGCACTACCTCGCCGGGCTCTTTGACATTGGTATCAATGGTGGTCACGATGCCCATTTCCAGGTCGTAGCCGGTCAGGGTGAGCTGGAAGCCTTCGGCTTTCAGTAGGATACCCTCCAGTACCGGGATGGTGGAGCGCAGGGTAACAGCTTTGGAAACGCCGTCAATGGCTGCACTCAGCAGGGTCTTATCGCAGATGATGTTCAATTGCGCGTCTCTCCTTATTTTGGATTCAAGTTTTGAGGTTCTTTCTCCCATAAAACAGGGACAAAACCTCCAAATCTATATTGAACTTGTTGTAGTATTCGTAGTAGGGGCTGGGGAAGATGTGGAAAAGTCGGAAAATGTGTGGAATGGTGCGGCTCCGTGGTTTTCCACCGGCTTGTGAATGCAGTGTGAAAGGCTTGTGGAAAGGGCTGGAACTGCTTTTCTTTCCACGGCGGGTGTGCAAAACAGAAGTTGAATGTTGAAAACTCGGTGGAAAGAGTGGAGAACTTTGTCGTCTGACCACAATATCTTGTTCTGCTTTCCCGGATTCCCCTGCATTTCTCCCCATATTTGGGGTTTTATCCCCTGTAAGAGTATGACTTTTGCCCTGTTTTTCCGTCAGGCCTTGACGTTCTTGATGATGTCGCTGACGGTTTCGCGCAGGTGCTGGTCGTTCTTCATGTCCCGCTCCATGGTCTTGAGGGAGTAGACGATGGTGGAGTGGTCACGGCCCGAGAACTCCCGGCCGATCTCCTCCATGCTCATGCCGGTGACTTCGCGCAGGATATAGATCGCCACGCGGCGGGCGGATGCAACGTTGGCGTTCCGCTTTGTGCCCCGGATGTCGGCAGGGGAGACGTTGAAGGTGCGGGAGACCTCGCCCACGATCTTCTCGATGGTCACGGGCACGGGCTGGGTCTCGTTGAGGATGTCCTTGATAGCATTCTGTGCCACGCTGATGACAGGCTGGATGCCCTCCAGCATGTAGTAGGCGTTCAGCTTTTTCACTGCGCCCTCCAGCTGGCGGATGTTGTTTTTCAGGTGGTTGGCGATGAATTCCGCCACGTCCTCGGGCAGATCCAGGTGGAGCAGCTCGGCCTTACGCTTGACGATGGCCACGCGGGTCTCGAAATCAGGCGGCTGGACATCGGCGGTCAGGCCCCACTCAAAGCGGGTGCGCAGGCGCTCTTCCAGGCTCTTGATCTCCTTGGCCGGGCGATCGGATGCGATCACGATCTGCTTGTGGGCATCGTGCAGGGAGTTGAAGGTGTGGAAAAACTCCTCCTGGGTGGATTCCTTGCCGGCGATGAACTGGATATCGTCCACCAGCAGCAGGTCGGCCACGCGGTACTTCATCCGGAAGTCCTCGGTGCTGCCGGCGCGGATGGCGGCGATCAGCTCGTTGGTGAACTGCTCGCAGGTAACGTACATGATAACGAAATCGGGGTGGGTGCGCTTGATCTCGGTCTGGATGGCCGTGAGCAGATGGGTCTTGCCCAGACCGGAGCCGCCGTAGATGAACAGCGGGTTATAGGCTCCGGAGGGATTGGCCGCAACCGCCTGCGCCGCAGCAAACGCAAACTGGTTGGAGGGACCCTTGATGAAGTTTTCAAAGGTGAACTCGTAATTGCCCTGGGGCGAGGCGGGGTTTGCCTCGTACTGCTGGGCCAGCACCACCTCATGGGGCGGGGTGCTGGGCACCACCAGCGTGATGTCCACGTCAAAGCCCAGCACGGTCTTAAAGGCCTCTTTCAGCAGGCCGAGGTAGCGGTCGGTGACGATCTTGCAGATAAAATCGTTGCGCACCGACAGGGTGATATGGCTCGAGTCCTCAAAGCTGATGGGCTCAAGTCCGTCGATGTAGAGATTATAGGTCGGCTCGGCCATCTGCGTTTTGCAGTATGCCTGGGCGGCCTCTAAAACGTCCTTGAAAGAATCCATAAAACATCCACTCCATTGAATTGGTCGAAGTTTTCAACAATGCTGCTGATACCCCGTTAGTATACCACAAAAATCTCCCTGCGTCTATATTCTATAATGTAATTTATAATACATAAGAAAAGACGCTCCATCGTGCCCTCGCGGCTCTTGTGTCCAAGGCGGTTTTTGGCCACAAGATATGGTAGAAGAAAAGTTTTCCACGGAGAACCGGTGAAAAAGTTGAAAGCTTTTTCACAAAGAAATTTGAAAAAAGTTTGCTGGAAAGTGAAAAAAACGCTTGACAGAAGGGGATAGTGTGCGATATACTGTTGAATTGCAAGCCTGTCCCCAATTTGGGACCAGAAATACCCCATTACCGGGGACGAGTTTTTACGGAGATACAACCATGAAGAGAACTTTTCAGCCAAGAAGCGTCATCGCAAGGAAGTTCATGGCTTTCTGACCCGCATGAGCACCAAGAACGGCCGCAAGGTCATCAATGCTCGCCGTGCTAAGGGCGCAAGAGCCTGACCGTCTGATCCCGCTTTGCCAGGGATCCGGCGCAGAATTGAACATGCGCACAAAAGACTGCTGATCCAGAATTGGCGGTCTTTTTCTTATTTTGGACGTTCTGCGCGCGGAATGACTAAAATTTGGCAAAAGATTTGGCACAAAAAACGCCCGGACAGCTTTTCATGTCGGCGTTTTTGCTATACTGAATTTTGAACTTTGCCTTTAGGGAAGTTCTGCAATTTTTTAACCGAAAAGGAGGCGACGGAGCAGTGCGCTATCGTCCCATCCGCCGCAACAGCGAGTTTGGCCGCGTGTATGCCTGCGGCAAGTCCTATGTGAACCCGGCGCTGGTGCTGTATGTGCTCAGACCCGCGGCAAAAAAGACCCGCGTGGGCCTGACAGCCACCAAAAAAGATCGGCCATGCCGTCCAGCGCAACCGCGCCCGCCGCGTGATGAAGGCTGCCATTGATGAGCACCTGGATCAGAACATCGGCGGCTATGATCTGGTGTTCGTGGCCCGGGGCATGACCCCCCGCCTGAAGAGCTGGCAGCTCAGCGAAGTGGTGGCCAGGCTCTTTGCCAGGCTGGCCTGCCCGACAAGGCAAAGCAGCCGGGCGCAAAGCCCCTGCCACGGTCCCGCCTGCAGACCGGGCCGCAAAACAGTGAATCCCGTCTCCCGCGTCTGCCGGAACGCGCTCTGTGCGCCCATCCGGTTCTACCAGCGCTTTATCAGCCGGGGCTGGGCCGCAACTGCCGCTTTACCCCACCTCGCAGCCAGTATGGCATAGAAGCCATCCAGACCCATGGCTGCATCAAGGGGCTGCTGCTCACCGCCTGGCGCATCGCCCGGTGCAACCCGCTTGGCCGCTGGGGCTTTGACCCGGTGCCGCCCCAAGGCCGCTGGGTGAGCCCGGAGCGGAGACTGTCCCCGGCAAAGCTGTTCCGGGGGCGGCACGGTTAAGCAGCGTGCTTATGATACACGGCTCCTTTGTACAACCTCTCCGTCATTGCTTCGCAATGCCACCTCCCCTGGTAGGGGAGGCTTTGGCAGCCCGATCCAGTTGACGGTTTTGCCAAGGGCTCCCCTATTAGGGGAGCTGGCAACGCCGCAGGCGTTGACTGAGAGGTTGAATCCGTTCTTATGCTTCTTGTGACGCTCCGCACTGTGGGCGGGGTGTCCTTCTCATAAAAATCTAAACGTCCCGCACCACAGGCGGGGCAGAATGGACGAAACTATGAATCCTTTGTACATCCTGGGCTGGCCCTTGGGCTATGTAATGGAGTGGATCTACAAGCTGATCCCCAACTACGGCTGGGACATCATCCTGTTCACCCTGCTCATCACCGTGATCAAGATCCCCCTCCAGCTCAACCAGCAGAAGAGTATGGCCCGCATGAGCGCTTTCCAGCCCATGGTGGCCGAGATCCAGAAAAAGTACCGCGACAAGCCCGAAAAGCAGCAGGAAGAGCTGATGAAGCTGCAGGAGCAGGGCTACAAGCCCACCGCAGGCTGTATGCCCATGCTGGTCAACTTCCTGGTCATGGTCGGCGTTATCGAGGTCGTGTACCGCCCGCTGCAGCGCATCTTCCACATTGGTGCCGATGCCCTGACCGCCGCAGGTGAGGCCCTGACTGCATGGGCATCAGCTTTACCACCGTGACCCGCGACACCAACATCATTGCACAGGTCATTGCAGGCGAGAGCACCGTTTCCTCCTGCTTCACCCCGGATCAGGTGGCTACCATCACCGAGTTCGGCCAGCACATGGATTTCTTTGGCATCGACCTGACCCGTGTGCCCCAGTACAGCCTGGCTGCAGAGAACCTGCCCCTGCTGATCCTCCCAGTCCTGGCGATCGTGACCATGTTCCTGTCCACCCACATCAGCATGAAGGCCAGCGGCCAGGAGATGCAGGGCAGCATGAAGCTGACCATGTATATGATGCCGCTGATGTACGTCTTCTTCTGCTTCACCGTGCCCAGCGCTTTCTCTCTGTACTACGTTGTTTCCAACATCCTGATGACCGTGCAGAGCCTGGTGATGAAGAAGATTTATGACCCTGAGAAGATGAAGGCAGAGGTCGCCGCCGAGATGGCTGCCCGCAAGAAGGAGCAGAAGCGCGGTGTAAAGAGCACCACCATCAAGGTCACGGATGAAAAGACCGGCGAGGTCGTGGAGAAGAATATCTCCGCCAGCGAAATGAACAAGCGCCGCCTGGAGTATGCCCGCAAGCTGGATGAGGAGCGCTATAAGGACGAGCGCACCGTTCCGCTGAGCGAGCTGGAAAACAAGAAGGAGGATTGACGGTTATGATCCGTACTCAGGAAGCGACCGGCAAGACGGTCGATGAAGCCCGCGCAAAAGCCTGCGCCCTGCTGGGCGTGCAGGCCGACGACCTGAATGTGAGCTATGAAGTGCTCGAAATGCCCCAGAAAACTGGTTTTCTGGGCCTGAAGACCACCCCCGCCAAGGTGCGTGTGAGCGTGGAAGAGCCCGATGCCCCGGCCGCTCCCGTGGTGGAGGAGAAGGTGGAGCCTGAGGGAAAGCCTGTTGTGGAGGAAACTCCCGCTGAGGAACCCAAAGCCGAGGAGCCTGCCGCTGCCCCTGTGGCAGAGGAGGCCGCTCCTGCTGAGGAGACTGCAGCCCCCGCCGCAGAGGGTGAGGAGCCGGAAGTTCCCATCAACATCGAAGAGAACGCCAAGGTCAAGGCCGCTGTGGACTACCTGAAGGAAGTCATTGCCCTGATGGGCGTGGAAAATGTTACCTTCAGCGCCGTGCAGAAGGGCGAGGCCACCATCATCCGTCTGGATGGCGAGAAGCTGGGTGCCTGATCGGCCGCCGCGGCGAGACCATGGAGAGCCTGTCCTATCTGGCAAGCCTGGTGGCCAACCGTCTGGAAGGCGATTACATCAAGCTGGGCTTGGATGTGGCCGGCTACCGCGACAAGCGTGAGAATGACCTGACCGTGCTGGCACAGCGCATTGGCAACAAGGTGCGCAAGACCGGCCGCAGCTTTGCCATGGAGCCCATGAACCCCTACGAGCGCCGCATCATCCACTCTGCCATCGGCAAGATGGAGGGTGTGCGCAGCGAGAGCAAGGGGGAAGGCCGTGACCGCCGTGTGGTCATCTATTCCACTGCTCCCGATGCCCAGACGACAACACCTACGGCGAGCGCCGCCCGCGGGGCAATGGCCGCCGCCCCGGCGGCAACCGC
>ENA-OQCP01001108-OQCP01001108.1-human-gut-metagenome-genome-assembly--contig:-NODE-1108-length-10765-cov-6.100395_pt1 | contig 10765 bp, 16 predicted proteins | sample MGYA00242760_ERZ504583 | MGnify/ENA primary metagenome ERZ504583 (study PRJEB26092, sample SAMD00036308) | human gut metagenome | host: Homo sapiens | study: EMG produced TPA metagenomics assembly of...
CAAGGAGGTATCCTTGGAGCGAACGGTAGCGATGATCTGATCCAAACGGTCTGAGATCTCGTCAAAGTTGCGGACAGAACCCTCTGGCATGACTACTCCTCGACGGCCTCAGCAGCGTCCACATCCTCGGCCAGCACACCAGCCTCAGCCTGAGCAACCGCAACTTAGCGGCAGCCTCGGCAGCCTGGGCCTCCTCGCGAGCGCGATCCTCGGCCAGCAGCTCCTGGTACAGGTCCTCACCCGGCAGCTCCTCGCTGCGAGCGATCTTCCCAGCACGCCGTTGACGAACGACGCGGACTGGTCGGTCCCATAGGCCTTGGCAAGCTCAACGGCCTCGTTGATCACGATGCGTCCGAGACCTCTTCGTCGGTAAGGAAGCGCATCTCGTAGACGGCGATACGCAGCAGATTGCGGTCGGCGCCGGGCATGCGCATAAGATCCAGTTCTTGGCGACGGCGCGCAAGGCACAGTCGATGCGATCGATATGCTCGTAGGCACCGCGGCACAGCTCCAGCGCATAGGGGTCGAGGGGGCCTTCGAGATCAGGAAATCGCCCTCGAGGACGCGCTCGAGCGGGCTGTCCGTGGCCTCGGCCTGAAACAGCAGCTGCAGCGCCTGACTGCGGGCAAGCGTACGCCCGCGATAAACCTTAAGGCTCAAAGGTTACTCCTTGGGGAAAACGAGGCCGTCGATGCAAACGTCAACGCGCTCGACCTCAACGCCCACCTGGCATCGATGGCAGCGACCACGGCAGCGCGAACGGCCTCGGCGAGTTTCTTGAACGGATAGCCAAAGAACACCACGACACGCACGGTGAGTGCGAGCTTGTCGCCGACGACCTCGGCCTCGACCGCCGGCTCGGAAGCCGGGGCCTTGGACGAGAGCATCATGGAGACAAGGTTGGTGGCAAGGTCCTTGACGCCAACGGAGGCGATGCCCTCGACATCCGACACGGCGCGCGAGACGATGGCGGTCAGAACATCGGGTGAAATGCCGATGCCGTCAATCTTGATTTCCTGGGGCATGAGTCCTCCTAGAAGAGTTGGTTGCTAGACGCGGGAGACGAACTTGCCGTCGCGGGTGTCAACCTTGATGACCTCGCCCTCGTTGAGGTACATGGGGACCTGGATGACAGCGCCGGTGTCAATCGTGGCCGGCTTGGTGGAACCTGGACGGTGTCGCCCTTAAAGCCCGGGTCGGTCTGGACGATGGTGGTCTCGATGAACATCGGCGGAGTCACGCCCATGAGCTCATCGTCAGCGAAGAGCAGCTGGCAGATGTCGTTCTCGCGCAGCCACTTGGAGTTCTCGCCCACCATGTCCTCGGGAACGGGAACCTGCTCATAGGACTCGTTGTCCATGAAGATGTAGTCGGTGCCATCGTTGTAGAGGTACTGGAACTCACGGGTGGTGAGCATGACGCTCTCGAACTTGGTGCCGGCGTTGCAGGTGTTCTCGACGACGCGGCCGCTCTTGATGTCGCGGGTCTTGTAGCGCACAAACGCGCCGCCCTTGCCCGGCTTGACATGCTGGAACTCGACGATGGTGTAGACCTTGTCCTTAATGCGAAGACCGAGGCCGTTCTTGAAGTCGGCGGTAGAATGGTAGGCATAGTGACCTTTCTTGTTATGGGCAGAACGCACAAGCGTCCAAATTACATACGACCGAAATTATACACTTGCAGACGGCGCCTGCAGCGAGCGCATAAAAAGAGAACGCGGGGCGTCCGAATCGATCCGGACGTCCCGCCCCAAAAATCTATCGAAATGAGCTAGCAATCGATGACGTGAAGGTCATGCGGCGTCTTGGTGAAGGGCTCGTAGCCGTTCTCGGTGACCACGCCGTAGTCCTCCAGACGCACGCCGCCCACGCCGGGCAGGTAGACGCCGGGCTCCATGGTGATAACCGAGCCGACCTCGATGATATTCTTGCTGCGGTTGAAGTTGGGCAGCTCATGGATGTCAATGCCCACGCCGTGGCCCAGACCATGGTTGTAGTAATCGCCATAGCCGGCATCGCCAATGATCTTCTTGGAAAGCTTGAAAATGTCATTGCCCTCGACGCCCGGATGGATGGCGGCGACGCACTCCTCGTGCGTACGGCGCACGAGCGCGTACAGGTCGAGCTGTTCTTGCGTGGGCTCGCCCATCACGACGGTACGCGTCATATCGGAGCGATAGTCGCAGTAGCCCGCGCCATAATCCATGAGAACGAAGTCGCCCTTCTCGATCACACGGTCGCTCGGGACGGCATGCGGATTGGCGGTGTTGGGACCGCTCGCGACGATGGAGCCAAAGGCCAGGCTGTCGGCACCGTTAGCGAACATAAAGTTCTCGAGCTCGTTGCGGACCTGCTTCTCGGTCATACCGGGCTTAATATAGCCGAGCATGTGCTGGAAGGCGGCGTCGGTGATCGACTGCGCGTGGCGCATGAGCTCGATCTCCTCGGCGTCCTTGATGGCGCGCATCTTACGGATGTCGTCATGCATCAGCGGCAGTATGCAGGCAACGGAGCGGTCCTCCAGGCCACGCTGAATACCCTGGTAGAAATTGATCTGCATGTCGTCCTCGACAGCGCAGACGCGGCACTTGTTGGCCGCGATCTTGCCGGCGACCCAACCGGGGATGGCGCCCTCGTCCATGTCGTAAACCCAGGGGCTGCCGGCGGGCGTGTTCTCCTCAAAACTGTTGAGATAGCGCGAGTCGGTATGGAACAGGCACTGGTCGGCTGTAATAAACGCAGCGTGCGGGAACTCGAAGGTGTAATCGAAGACGCCCTTCACGCCCGTAAGCCAACGAAGGTTGGCCTCGTCGCGCACCACGATAGCGTCGTAGCCGCGCTCAGCCATCAGGCACGGACACGCTCAATACGACCGGCAGGACCGGCAGCAAACTCTGACATGCAGATTCCTTTCTTGTTGTCTTCATAAAGACGGGACGGGCTCAATCAGCGTACGGAATCGCGCGCGATTCGCAACCGATTGGAAACCCGCCCCTCAACATGATACGAAAGACGATGTATGTCAATAAATCCTAGAGAAGTTCTTTGCGAGAAGCCAAGTAGGCGTGAGCATGGCGGTCGAGGACCTCGTCCTCAACGCTCGTTAGACGAATGGCGCCGAGTGCCACGGGCAGCGGCAACATACTACGGTTCGAGCGGACAAACTGCTGCCTGCGGAACTCCTCGATATATGCGGCAGGCTCCAGATCGAAGGCGAGCTCCTCGATACCAAAGTCCTCCAGCAGTCATCGACCTCAAAGACGTAATCGATATCGAAGTCGCAGGCATCGTGTGCTAGGCGCGCCTCAAAGCGCATGCCCTCGGACAACAGCTGGTAGGCAGGCACCTGCGAAGCGGCATCGCCCAAGCAGGCGCGCAGGGTACGCTCCCCCGTCTTGCCAAAATCGAGCGCATGGCGGGCGCTCGGGTTCGTAGCCATCAGCACGTCCTTGCGGGCAGTCTGAGACCACTGAACGGCATTGACGAGCGCGACCTCCTCGCCCGCGAGAATCTCGGGAACGGTCTCGGTAAACTGATTCCAGCGGGACTTACTACTCGAAAGCATGGTGCCAACAAGTACCGCATAGCCGAGCTTGAGGTCCTCGGGGGCCGCCTCGCGAACAAGGTCGAGGTCACACACGACCAAGCCCGGCTCGGGACAGAACGCGATAGCGGGAAGCGCATGCGCGGACGAGGCGACAAGCGGCTTCATGGTCGTCGCAACCGTGAGCATGGCGTCGAACGTCGTCGGCAGCAAGGCGCACTCGGTGCGACCGCACCACTGATTGGCACACCAACAAACGACCGAGCAGGTCGCCGTGTCACCGACAGCGACAACGAGATCGTCGCAGGTAATGCCGTTAGCCGACAGGGCGCCAAAGACGGTATCGGCATCGGCCAGCGTAGCACCGGCAGGAGAAACCTCGAGGACGAGCAGCGACACGGCAAAACCGGCGTCGACCAGCGCATGCTCGACGACCTCGCCAAAACGCTCGGATGTAGCGTCGTTCCAAACCACCATCGCGCGCTTAGGCTTGCCCACAGCCGAGGCAAACATGCGCGACAGCTCCTCGAACGCGCCCAATCCAACGCGGACATCGACACTGCGGTTTTGGAAATTGATAAGTTGACGGCGAATCATAGCAGTCCACGCTCCAAAAGCATCTCGGCACAAAGGTAGGAACGTCCTCGAAGGACTTGTTGCGAATATCAAGGGTAATATCGGCGGCCTGGCGATACAGCGGACGGCGATGCTCAAACAGGCGCGCAGCGTGCTCGGGCGAGCGGAAATCGGGCCGGGTATCGGAGCGGCGAATCTGGCGCAACGAGTCCTCAAAGTCGCCTTCGAGGTACACGCATATACCCATCTCATGCATCAGCTCAATGTTCACCGGCGTCTCGACGATGCCACCCCCGCACGACACCAGCAGGCTGCGCTCGCTTTGAAGCGAACGGAGTGCCGAGGTCTCAAGCTCGCGAAAACGATCCTCGCCCTCGGTCTCAAATATCTCGGTCACCGACTTGCCACATCGACGCACAACCAAACGATCGGTATCGATAAAACGCCGCTTGAACATAGTGCCGACGTTGCGCGCGAGCGTCGATTTGCCCGCGCCCAAAAAGCCGATAAAGAAGATATGGTCGCAGCCGTGTTTGATGTGCTGAGACATGGCGAAACCTATTCCTCGCAGGGAAGGTCGCGCAGGCCCGGCGCTCAAAGATACGGAAGATCTGCGTGTACCACAGGTCCTGGGTTGCCTGCGGCTTGACCAGAATAGTGTCAACGCCGGCAAAGTTACCGCTCCACACGTCCGTGTACAGCTGATCGCCGATCAGCACCGCCTCGTCTGCCGTGGCGCCAAGGCGCTTAAGACCCGCCTTCAAGGCAAACGGGGCGGGCTTCATGGCGTGGCTGATGGCCTCGAGTCCCAGCTCGCGTGCAGAGCTCATGACCTGATCGCGATGCCAGTTGTTGGACACCATGCACAGCTTAAAGCCTTTGGCGCGGGCGGTATCGAGCCAAGCGGAAACCGCGGCGGGAACCTGCTCGGTGTCGCGCGGAACCAGAGTGTTATCGCGATCGAGCAGAATGGCGCGTTTGCCGTCGGCCACAGGGTATCAAGTCGATGCGATCGACCGAGGCAACGTATCGTTTGGGGCTAAAAATCCTCATGCTAATTCCAAGACAGTTGATGCTCTTCGTAGGTTTGCGAGAAGTACTCCTCGTCCTGCGTAATGTAGAAATACAGGTCATCGGAGTCGGTTGGCTCAAGCGTGGCCTTGAGTGCCTCGAGCGACGGAGAGCAGATGGGCGTGGGTGGCAGGCCCTCGTGCTTATAGGTGTTATACGGGCTATCGCTCTGCAGGTCGTCGGCGGTAACCTCGCCACCGGTGACATACATCATGGTCGCATCGCTGTTGAGATAGCGCAGACCGTCGAGCTTGCCGGCAAGGCGGTTGTAGAAGACCGAGGCCACGTGTGCACGTTGATCGGCGTTGAGGCCCTCGCGCTCAACGATAGAGGCCAAGTTGACGATGTCGTAGTCGGACATCTCCACACCGTAGCGCTCCTTGATCTTGGCTTCGCAGCTCGCAAAGTCAAGCGACTTGTACTCGGTCTTAAACTGATCGAGCATGGCGCGAATCACGTCATCGGCCGTCGGCGAATCACCCAACGAATAGGTCTTGGGGAACAAGAAACCCTCGAGCGAGTCGTTGGCGGCGCCTTAAGGAAGCTATAGTCGTCCACGTAGTTGGAGGCCTTGGCCTGGTTGAGGAAGTCTTCCTTAGAGATGCTGTCGTAGGCCTGGGCCACGCGATCGGCGACTTGATCGACTGTCAGACCCTCAGGGATAGTCAGCGCATTGGAGCCCGCGTTGGGGCCTTCCATGAGCTGCTGAACAACCTTGGTCGCATCCATGAGTGTGGTGAACGAGTAGGTGCCAGGCTTAAGCGACATATCGGCGTTAAGCTTTTTCACCGCCGCGTAGTAATCCTTGGGATTTTCGACGATATGGTTCTCGGAGAGAATCGAGGCGATCGTATCGCCCGAAGCACCGTCGGGAATGGTCACCGTAACTTGCTGGCCAGCAGCGACTTTCGCATCCTCACCGGCAAAGAAGCCTTAACGGCAGGTACGACAAAGAAAGCGATAGTAGCAAGCGCGATTACGGCCACCACAACGCCGATGATCATAGGAACCGGAGAACTCTTCTTTTGAGCACCGCGACGAGCATGCGTGTTGTAGCTCGAGCGAGTCGCCGGAGCAACGCCATGCGACCCGCGAGCGTGATGCGAATGCGATTGGGGGGCCTGCGTTCGCTGGGTAGGTGCCTGTTGCTTAAAGCGAGCACCGCCTGCAGGCTGAGCCGAACGAGCAGTGGGCTGCTGAGCCGCGTGAGAAGCCGGATACTGAACCGAACGAGCAGAAGGCTGCTGACCCGTCCGTTGAACAGGTTGGGCCGAACGAGAGGAGGACTGCACCGGGCGCGCGGCAGACTGAGCTGCGCGCTGGGTCGGCTGTGCCGGACGCTGGCCAGGCTGGGCAGGGCGCGACGCGACTGACGTGTACAATTCGGCTGGCGCGGATCGGAAGCGCTAGGCATGCGAAACCTCCTCGTTTTTACGATCAAGCCACGTCTGCAAAAACAGGCTGGCGGCAATCATGTCAATCTTGCCCCTCATCTGCTTTTCGTTGAGGCCCTGCTCGCGCAGGATACGCTTTGCCTCTTGCGAGGACAGGCGCTCGTCCTCAAACTCCAACGGAAGATCGAGCTCGTCGGCAATCTTTTGCGCAACAGCGGCAACGCGCTCGGCCTGGGGACCGGGCTCACCGGCCATGGTCAGGGGACGCCCACTTACCAGGATATCGGCTCATAGTCCTCAACCAGGTAGCGGAACGTCTTGGCCATACCGGTGACCTCTGCAGCCGGGAGCACCTTGACAGGCATCGCCATCTTGCCATCACGGCTCGAGACGGCGATGCCGATCCTGGTCTCCCCTATGTCCAGCGCAAGCGCGACCACAGCGACTACCTAGATTCTTAGGCGCCGAGCGCGGTCTTAGCGGCCGCGAGGCATCGGCGATGCCGGCGGCGTTCTTGCCACCGGCCTGGGCCATGTTGGGACGGCCGCCACCGCGACCGTCGACCAGGCCCGCGATCTGCTTGATCACGTTACCGGCGTGGAAACCGGCCTTGACGGCGTCATCGGAGCCGGCGGCGAGCAGGGCCGGGGTGCCCTTCTCGGTCACGCTGGCGACGACGCAGGCGACAGGACCGGCGACCTTCTGGTGCACGGTATCCCAGACGTTGCGCAGGTCGCAGCCTCAAGGCCCTGGAGCTCAGCGACGACGAGCTTGTAGCCGTCGAGCTCGACGGCGCCCTCGATGGCGCTGGAGATAGCGTCGGAGGAGCACCGGTCAGTGCCTTCTTGAGCTTGTTGGAAGTCTCGCGCAGCTCGGCCTGCAGGTTCTCCACGCGGGCGGGAACCTCATCACGCGGCACTTGAGCGCAGCAGCGGCGGCGTCGACGAGCGCCAGACGGTCGGCCATGTAGTCGAGAGCACCCTTAGAGGTCACGGCCTCAATACGGCGGACGTTGGAGCCCGTAGAGGACTCGGAAATGATCTTGAACAGGCCGATCTCGGCGGTGTTGGCGGCATGGGTGCCACCGCAGAGCTCACGGGAGAACGGCTGGTCCTCGGCGCCCACGGAGACAACGCGGACGACGTCGCCATACTTCTCGCCAAACAGGGCGACAGCACCGGCGCTTGGCCTCGTCGATGCCCATGACGCGGGTCACGACCGGCTTGGAGGCGAAGATCTGCTGGTTAACCAGGTCCTCGACAGCCTTGAGCTGCTCGGAGGACAGGGCCTCGAAGTGCGTGAAGTCAAAGCGCAGGTGCTCGGGCGTCACCAGCGAGCCAGCCTGGGAGACATGCTCGCCCAGGACCTGCTTAAGCGCAGCGTCGAGCAGGTGGGTGGCGGTGTGGTTGCGGCGCAGGAAACCACGGCGCTCGGCGTCGAGCGCGGCGGTCACGGTAGCACCGACGGTCAATGTGCCCTCGGCAACGTGGGCGACGTGAGCATACAGGCCATTGTGGTTCTTGGTATCGGAAACGGTCAGCGCAACGCCCTCGGCGAAAAGCTCGCCGGCATCGCCCTGCTGGCCACCCATCTCGGCGTAGAACGGGGTGCGGTCGAGCACGACCTCGACGTCCTCGCCGGCGGCAGCGGACTCGACGGACTCGACGTTGCGCACGATGGCAACAACCTTGGCGCCTACGATCGCATCGTTGTCATAGCCGTCGAACTCAGTCGCGGCGACCTTGTCGGAAAGTTCGACCCACACGTCGTTGAAGCTGCCCCAGGCGTCGCCCTTGGCATTGGCGCGGGCGCGGGCCTTCTGGTCCTCCATGCAGGCGGTGAAGCCGTCCATGTCGACGTCGTGGCCAGCGGTGCCGGCGATCTCGACGGTCAGGTCGATGGGGAAACCAAAGGTGTCGTGCAGCTTAAAGGCAACGTCGCCCGGAAGGACAGCACCCTCGGCAAGCGCGGCCAGGGCCTCGTCCAGGTAGACGCGACCGTTGTCGAGCGTCGTGGAGAAACGCTCCTCCTCGGAAGCGACGATACCCTTGACGAGCGCGACGTTCTTGAGCAGCTCGGGATAGGCCTCGCCCATCTGGGCGTTGACCTCATCAATGAACTTGGTCAGGAAGGCGCCCTCGATGCCCAGCAGGCGACCGTGGAACACGGCACGGCGGAGCAGGCGGCGAAGGACGTACTCGCGACCCTCGTTACCGGGGAGAATGCCGTCCGAGATCATAAAGTCGACGGCACGAGAGTGATCCGCGATGATGCGCAGGGAGCGGCTGGCACCGGAGTAATCGTCGGCGTCATAGGTCTTGCCGCTGATCTTCTCGCCCAGCTTGATGAGGTGCTGCATCAGATCGCCGTCGTAATTAGCGGTCTTGTGCTGCATGATGGCGGCCATGCGCTCCAGACCCATGCCCGTATCGAGGTTGCGGTGCGGCAGCTCCGGCATGGAGCCATCCTCCTGGCGGTCGTACTGGGTAAACACGAGGTTCCAGAACTCAAGGAAGCGATCGCAGTCGCAGCCAGGCTTGCAGTCGGGGCTGCCGCAACCGACCTCCTCGCCCATGTCAAAGTAGATCTCAGAGCACGGACCGCAGGGACCGGTGGGGCCAGCGGCCCAGAAGTTGTCGTCCTCGCCCAAGCGGGAGATGTGGTCCTCGGCAACGCCCAGGGAGCGCCATACGTCATGGGTCTCGTCGTCCTCGGTAAAGACGGTGAAGTACAGGCGATCGAGCGGCAGCTTGAACTCCTTGGTGATGAGCTCAAAGGCCCAAGCGCAGGCCTGCTGCTTGGAGACGCCGCCAAAGGAGAAGTCGCCGAGCATCTCAAAGAAGGACAGGTGACGGCCGTCCTCGCCGATGCAATCGATGTCGTTGGTGCGGACGCACTTCTGGCAGGAGATCGCGCCGATCTCCTTCATGGTCTTCTTGCCCTGGTAGTACTCCTTAAACTGATTCATGCCGGCGTTGGCAAGCAACAGCGAAGGATCGTCGGGGACGAGGGACGAAGAAGGATAGAGCTTAAGACCGCGCTCCTCAAAGAAGTTGAGGAACTTAGAGCGAATCTCGGCCGTAGTCATTGACGGGTAGTCAGCACTCATAGAGGGAATCTCCTCGGTTTCACATCGAAACAGTTCAAACGTAACGATATTACCATCCCACCGCGCCTGTGCAAAAAAGAGGGCCGCCAAACAGCGACCCTCCAGCGAAAGTGCACGTTATTTAGGTCTGTCAAATACTTTGAAAAAAAATGATTTCGGTATAATTGCATATAAGAATCGTCCGGAAGGAGCGATCGATGAATAGCAAACGGTTTGTCGTGAATGCACTAACCTCGGTAGCCCTTTTAGCAATCTTCGCTTACTCGAGCTGGTATGTGAACCAGCCGAGATTTGGCTACGCATTGTACGCAGTAACATCTGGCGATAAAGCGTATTACACCCTAAGCGCAATTGACGCCATCTTTTTCTATGTGGCTGGCCCCTTATCAATCACTTTGATCGCGTTTATTGTTATTTACAACATCAAGAAACGCTAACAGGGCCTATTTGGAATCCGAATCGTCCATGGAGCCGTCGATGCCGGTTTTGGTGTCGTCGTCAGAGCTTGTGTCGTCGTCCTTGGCAAAGGGGTTCTTAAAGAAACCGTCGCGTCGGGCTGCAGGCCTGAGAGCTTAATCCAGGGATTATCGAGCTCGGGCTTGGGCATGGCCTTGGCCTCGGGCGCGGTCTCGTTGCCGATGAGCTCGGACTCATAGATGAACGTATCGTCGCCAAGCGCGTCGTAGGCGGCAACTGGGTTACCCTCGGTATCGCGATACGGAGTGCCCTTAAACACGGCGCCATCGTATGCCACGAGCTGACGCCCGGTCTCGTTCTCAAAGTAGTAGACGAAAATGCCCTTGAGGGCCGCGCACAGCGGAATGGCGATAACCATGCCGATGGGACCCATGAGTGCCGAACCGATAACGAGAGCCGTCAGGCTCATAACGGGATGCACCTGCACCGAGCCCTGCATGACCTTAGGCGAAATGACATTATCGGTGACGTTTTGAGCCACCATGGTCACGACAAGCGTCCACAACGCCAGCATGGGCTGAACATAAAGCCGAGCACCGTGGCGATCGCCGCACTCACCCAGGGACCGACAACCGGAACCAGGTGCATAATGCCG
>ENA-OQCP01001109-OQCP01001109.1-human-gut-metagenome-genome-assembly--contig:-NODE-1109-length-10748-cov-5.915733_pt1 | contig 10748 bp, 17 predicted proteins | sample MGYA00242760_ERZ504583 | MGnify/ENA primary metagenome ERZ504583 (study PRJEB26092, sample SAMD00036308) | human gut metagenome | host: Homo sapiens | study: EMG produced TPA metagenomics assembly of...
ACATAGTCCACTGGAACACGAGCCGGAGGCAGGTAAGATTGAAGGGCCTGACCCCGGAGGAGTTCCGGAATCAGGCCCTCGCGGCCTAGTCGCTATTTAGGGCGTCCAAGATTTGGGACGCAGTTCATAAAAATGCCCTTGGAGAATCGGTTGTATTCGCCCATGGAGATGATGGCGTTGACCATAGGTCGCTTCATGAGCCTAAAATCGCGTGCTCCGTCGACGATGTCGGCCTTGGAAATGCGGTTGATGATCTTGTAGAACATACGGGCACAGAACGACCTGATGGGAGGCTCGCCTTCGCGGGTGGTCCTGCGTGTGGCGACGTTATCGTAGTCTTCGGTCTGCAAGATTTCGTACATCTGCGGCAGGAGCGAGGGCGGGTCCTGCATGTCGGCATCCATGGTGGCGACATAGTCGCCCTTTGCGTGCTGGAGTCCGGCGAGTAGTGCCGCCTCCTTGCCAAAGTTGCGCGAGAAAGAGTGCCAGCGGATGGCGTATGGATGCGCCGCCGCGGCTTCCGCCTTCATGACGGCGAGCGTTTTGTCTGCCGAGCCATCGTCGATGAGGACGGCTTCAAAGGAGATGCCGGGGTCTTGCCGGGTCATGATGCGAACGACGCATCGAGCTCTTTGAGAAAGATCGGAAGTGATTCCTGCTCGTTGTAACTCGGTACGACGATGGAGATGAGCGGCATGGTGGTTTACCTCTCGCTTGGCTTGGAAGTAGGGTGGCCGGGCTGGTCGTCGTAGGCGTATTTGCTGTACACGTTGACCTCCCACTGCTTTTTTTCGACCTTTGCCACGGAATCGAGGATGAAGCCGGTCGCAAGGCTCAGACCGCACAGGAACATAAACGACGCGGCGAGCATGGCGGTGGGGAAGCGCGGAACGAGGCCGGTCTGGAAATACTCGACAACGATGGGCATGCCCAAGGCGAGGCCGATCACCGCAAACAGAAGCGCGACGAGGCTGAAGAACTTCAGCGGGCGGTAGTCCTTGAACAGCGTGCCGATCATCGCAACGACTTTAATGCCGTCGCTCACGGTATTGAGCTTGGACTCGGAACCTTCCGGACGGTCGCGGTACTCGATGGGCACATCTTTGATGCGCCAGCGGTGGTCGACGGCGTGGATCGAGAGCTCGGTTTCGATCTGGAAGCCTCGGAAAGCACAGGGAAGGTTTTAACGAACGGGCGGCTCATGGCGCGGTAGCCGGTCATGACGTCATCGAAGCTGTAGCCATAGATCCACTTGATCATGGAGCGGACCAAATTATTACCAAAGCCGTGGAAGGCACGCTTGTTTTCCTCGGCATAGGTGCCATTTGAGAGACGATCGCCTACGGTCATGTCGCTGTGCCGTTAAGGATGGGCTCGCAGAGGGCTTTGGACGCCTCGGCGGGGTAGGTGTCGTCTCCGTCGACCATCAGGTAGCAATCGGCGTCGATGTCGCGAAACATCTGGCGGCATACGTTGCCCTTTCTGACGGGGCTCAAAGCGGACCGTGGCGCCGTGTTCGGTGGCGATGCGTGAGGTATCGTCCGACGAGTTGTTGTCATAGACATAGACCGTCGCTTGCGGAAGCTCGCGGTGAAAGTCGTCGATGACTTTGCCGATCGTGAGCGCTTCGTTGTAGCAGGGGATGATGACGGCGATGGATTCAGAATTCACTCAATGCTCCTTATACATTCAATCCTTGAAAGTATAGCCGTTTGGGCTTGGCATCCTAAGATGTGGGTTAGTTCTCCAGTTTTGTTGCGCGAATCGTTTGCATGGCCGTCGGGTCTATACTGTTCGTTTGTCAACGATTACGAGTAAAGGAGTTGCATCCGTGTCGGATCAGACAAAGCAACAAGAAACTCGCAGTCTGCCTGCGACGTTTGCTAAGAACGAATTTGAGAAGGATGCGTTTATCCTTCGTCAGCTGGTTACCAAGGATTTTAAGATCAAGTATCGCCGTAGCGTTCTGGGCGTCGCATGGTCGGTTCTCAACCCGCTGCTGATGATGATCGTCATGGCCATCGTGTTCTCGACGATTTTTGGCCAGGGCCGCAATGGATCAATGACGCCCGAGATGTACCCGCTGTACTTGATCGTGGGTAACGTTACCTTTGCCGTCATGTCCGAGTCCACGAACCAGGCCCTAACGTCGATCGTGGGTGCTGCCCCTCTGCTCAAGAAGGTTAAGGTGCACCGCTGGGTCTTCCCGGTGCAGAAAGTGCTTTTCTCGCTGGTGAACTTTGCCTTCTCGCTGGTCGCCGTCGCCATCGTCATGCTGTGGTTCCGCGTTATGCCTTCTTGGCACCTGATTCTGCTGCCGGTTTGCCTGCTGCTGCTTATGTGCTTCTGCATGGGCCTGGGCATGATGCTCTCTGCCCTTACGGTCTTTTTCCGCGACGTTATGCATCTGTGGAGCGTAGTCATTACGGCGTGGACTTATATTACGCCCATCTTCTGGACGACTGACTATATTGCGCAAATGCCGCATCTCGTGCGTATCTTGATGTATGCGAACCCCATGTACAACTACCTGCAGTTTATGCGCGATATCTTTCTGTTCCAAACTACGCCCTCGCTTATGACGTTTGGTATGTGCGCTGCTTGGGCGGTCCTTGCGCTTGTTATTGGCTATACCGTGTTCCATAAGTCCGAGCGCAAGTTCATCCTCTACATCTAAGGAGTGCTGTGATGACTGAATCTGTTGTTGATTACAGCGAGCAGCCTCTGGCTGTCGAGGTCGACGACGTCACCATGATCTTTAACATGGCGTCCGAGTCGCTGACCAACCTCAAGGAGTACTTCATCAAGCTTGCCAAGCACGAGTTGTTCTTTGAGGAGTTTAGGGCGCTTAAGCATATTTCGTTTGATATTCATCGTGGCGAGGTCGTGGGTCTGGTTGGCACCAATGGCTCCGGCAAGTCTACGATGCTCAAGATTATCGCTGGCGTGCTTGAGCCAAGCGAGGGCAGCGTTAAGGTGCACGGTAACATCGCGCCGCTGATTGAGCTTGGTGCCGGCTTTGATCCCGAGCTGACGCCCGCGAGAACATCTATCTGAACGGCGCCCTGCTCGGCTATACCAAGGAGTTCATCGACGTCAACTTTGACGGCATTATCGAGTTCGCTGAGCTTCAGAACTTTGTCGACATGCCGCTTAAGAACTTCTCCTCGGGCATGGTTGCGCGTATTGCCTTTGCAATCGCGACGATTACCGAGCCCGATATTCTGATCGTTGACGAGACGCTGTCCGTCGGTGATGTGTTCTTCCAGCAGAAGTGCGAGGCCCGCATCCAGCACTTTATCCAGAGCGGCGACGTGACGGTTCTGTTCGTTTCGCACTCCATGGAGCAGGTTGAGCGCATCTGCCAGCGTGCCGTTTGGATTGAGAAGGGTGACCTTCGCATGGATGGCCCGGTCGATGAGGTCTGCAAGGCGTACCGCGAGCAGTTCAACTAGGTTATAATTACTTGCGCCTGACAGGCTTGCGCTTGCTTGGGTGTGCGGTTATATGCTCCATTAGCTCAGTTGGATAGAGCAGGGGACTTCTAATCCCAAGGTCGACGGTTCGAATCCGCCATGGAGCACCATCGTTTATTAAGCCCGGACCGCTTGGTGGTCTGGGCTTTTTTCATCTTGTGTGCTGCGGTTTTGAAGGGTTCGCCATGGGAAACAAAAGGCTCGACTGGATCGATATTGCAAAGGGGATTGCAATGATTTTGGTCATTGTGGGGCACACCGTCCCAAATCCTTCTCCCTTGCGGCACGCGATCTTCTCGTTTCACATGCCGGTGTTCTTTTTTCTTGCCGGGTATACGTTTAGGCCGAAGCCGTGGCGCGAGCTGCTGAGCGGATCGGTGCCGCGTCTTCTGGTGCCATATCTTGTTCTTGCCTTGGCGTGGCAGATGCCGACTTTTTTGATGAGCGGCGCTTCTTTGACGGGCGGTACGCTGGTTGCGGAACTTGAGACGATTCTGTTTGCCTCTGGCGTTGATGTGCCTGGGTTTGGTGTTGCCGCTGTTGGCATGGCATGGTTTCTAGCGGCGCTGTTTACGTCGCGCCTACTGTTTAATGTACTTGTGCGGCTGTTTGATCGCCACGGGATTGGGGCTGTTTGGCAGGGCGTTGTCTGTGCCGCGATTGCCTTTTGCGGTTTGAGCGTGTCTCGCTATTATGGTGTTTACCTGCCGCTCGATTTGGATCTGAGCTGCTATATTGTGCTGCTGATGTGGGTTGGCTATACGGCACGCCAAAGGGGGCTCGAGCCGAGCGTGGGCAAGCCCCTGCTGTTTATTGGAGTCGGTGTCGCTTGGCTTGTCCTTGCCGCGCTGAGTGGCTTGAGCTTTCGAGCCGCCGCGTGGATGGGTTTGTGGTTGCGACAGTTGCCGCTCTTGCCGGCAGCTACTGCGTGTGCTGGGTTTCCATAGCGCTGGAGAAGTTGAAAGACGTGCCGGTTTTGGGGTCCTTTGAACAAGCGCTCGTGTTCTGCGGACAGGCCAGTCTTGCCATCTTTGCAATCCACGCGGTCGATTGGTTTATTCCTTGGCAGACCATGCCTCTGCTTATGACGCTGCCAGCATCGTGCTCTTCGCGTCAATTGTGCGTTGCGCCTGCGATATTGGATTGGCGTACGTGATCAAGAAGGCGTAATTAAAAGCGGGGAGGACCAAGTTGGTTCTCCCCGCTGTCATTTATTCGGTAGTGTTGCAGGCTTACTTTTCGAGATGCTTTTTCAGCAGCTCCAACGCGTGGGCGTAGCCTTGGAGCCTTCGCCGGTGATGGTGGCGAAGCAGGCCAAGCGGGCGTAGCTCACCTGGCGGAAGTCCTCGCGCGTCTCTACGGCGCTGATGTGTACCTCGACGGCAGGGATGGCGACGGCCTTGAGGCATCGAGGATTGCCACACTCGTATGCGTGTATGCCGCCGGGTTGATGACTATGCCGTCGACCTTGCCGTAGGCCTCCTGGATCTTGTCGACGATGCTGCCTTCGTGGTTAGACTGGAAGACCTCGACCTTGTCGAAGCCTTGTGCGGCGCCCGCTTCCTGGCAGATCTGCACTAAGCGGTCGTAGTTGTCGCTGCCATAGATGCCCGGCTCGCGAATGCCGAGCATGTTGAGGTTGGGACCGTTGATGACGAGTGCTTTCATGGTTGCTTCCTTTGCGGTTGGGCGGGCGGTGCGGTGGAGCGGAAAACCACCACAAAGGCGCTGTCCCCTTTGTGGTGGTTTTGGTTAGAGAGCGGGTGGGAGGGTGTCGAGGAGGGCTTGGGCGGTGTTGGCGGCGCAGTCGCGTGAGTCGATGATGTAGTCGGCCCAGGAGCGGTAGCGCGGCATGCGCTGCTCGGCGAGCTTGTCGATGCCATCGCGCGCCGTGATGGGGCGGCCCTTGTGGGCGAGCTCGTCGAGCTTGCGGTTGAGCATCACGATCTGGCTATTCTGGTGCAGCAGCGGGTAGTTCTCGTCGCGCGTGACCACGCCGCCGCCGGTGGAAAGCACCAGGCCGCTGCGCTTGGAGATGTCGGCCAGCGCCGCCGTCTCCTGTTCGCGGAACGCCGCCTCGCCGCGCTCGACGATAAAGTCGGCGCAGGGCATGCCCAGGCGCTCCTCGAGGGCGCGATCCAGATCGATGTGCTCTCGCCCCGTGAGCAGGGCAATCTGCTCGCCCACACGGGTCTTGCCCGAGCCCGGCATGCCGATCAGCGCGATGTTCTGTTCGCGGCGTGACAGGCGCTCCGTTACGTCCAGAATGCGCTCGCGCGGAGTGACCTGGCCGGTGTAGCGCTCAACGGCTTGCGCCGCCTGGGCCACGAGCATGAGCAGACCGCCGATGCAGGGGATGTCGCGGCGCTCGGCCTCGAGCATGAGTCCCGTGCGGGCGGGGTTGTAGACAATGTCGATAACGCCCTCGAGCGCATCGAGCCCTTCGAGCGTGCATGGCGCGTCGGGGCAATGGGGGAACATTCCGGCGGGTGTGCAATTGACGAGCAGGGCGGCGTCGGACTGCTGCGCGATGTTGTCGTAGCTGACTTCGCTCGTACGGCCGACCGGCACGACGATGGCGCCCAGGTCTCCCAGCACCATACTTGCCGTGGTGCCGGCGCCGCCGGTGGCTCCGAGCACGAGGACCTTCTTGCCGGCAACCTCTACGCCCAACTCCTCGACCAGACACTGAAAACCAAAGTAGTCGGTGTTGTCGCCGCGCAAACAACCGTCAGGCAGGCGTGTGATGGTGTTGACGTTGCCCATTCGCTCGGCGAGCGGACTCAGCTCGTCCAGGTATTCCATGACGGCGCGCTTGTAGGGGATGGTCACGTTGGTGCCCTCCCATTCGTCACCCGTCATAAAAGCCTGGAGGTCCTCGGGCTCGCGCTCAAATCGTACGTACTCGAGCCCCGCGAGCTCCTTGTAGATGGTCGGGGTGTAGCTGTGGCCCAGCACGCGGCCCAGCACGCCGTAGGGGCGGGTTGCGGCGACATCGGTCATCTAGAGCACCTCCGTGTAACTGCCAAAGTAGGTGAAGCTCTCGCACACGTCGTCGATGGAATCGAGCAGGTCATCGAGGGCCTTGCTGCCAAAGGGGCAGTCCAGGTCAAAGTAGAACATAAACTCAAAGTCGTGCCCGGGGATGGGGCGGCTCTCGAGCTTGATGAGGTTGATATTGAGCGCGTAGAAGCGCTCGAGTACGCGATAGAGTGCGCCCGGCTCGTTGGCCGTGGTAATCATGAGCGAGGTGCGGTTGGCGCCGGGGTAGACGCGTGGCTCGCGGCTGATGACGACAAAGCGCGTGTAGTTGTTGTCCGAGTCCTGGATGTTGGGCTCCAGCACCTCCAGGCCGTAGAGTGTCGCGCAGCTGCGCGATGCGATGGCGGCAACATCGGTGCGCTCGGAGCTGGCGACCATCTCGCCGACATGGCCGTGTTGGGGTATTTGGTGGCGTGCAGGTCGTGGGCTTCGATAAAGCCGGCGCACTGGGCGATAGCCTGGCCGTGGCTATAGACCTCGTGCACGTCGGCGAGCTTGGTGCCGGGTTTGACGAGCAGATTGTGGTCGATCTTGAGACGCAGCGAGCGCACGATATGGAAATCGAACTGGGCGAGCAGGTCGTAGACGGCGTTAACCGAGCCGGCGGTGGAGTTCTCGATGGGCAGCACGCCAAACTCGCAGAAGCCGTCGCGCACGGCGCGCATGACGCCCTCGAAGGTCTCGAAGAACGCGATGTCGGGCACGTCGAAGAGTTTGCACGCGGCGATCTGGCTATAGGCACCTTCCACGCCCTGGCAGGCAACGGTAGCCGTTTGAGGGAAGGCCGTGTCGGAGGCTGCAGCCGTGGCGTGGGCCTTTTGCGAGACGGTGATGCCCTTGAGCTCGTTGATGTAGCGCTGCTGCTCGGCCTTGCTCATGCTCATGAGGAGACGGAACAGGGTGATGGTCTGCGCCTCGTAGCGCTCGGGCGCGCGGCTGGCGAGGTTGTTGAGCTTGGAGCGCTCACGGGCGGGGTCGAAGACGGCCTTGCCCATCTCGATTTTTGACTTGGCGACCTCGGTGGCAATGTCCATGCGCTCGACAAAGCTGTTGAGGAGCGTGGTGTCGATGCATCGATGGCCTGGCGGATGTCAGCAAGGTCCATGGAGACCCTTTCACGTGTCGGGGGATGTTGAGGGGTGGGTAGTTAGCGCTGGGCGGCGTCTTCGAGGAGGGCGTCCCAGATGGCAAGAGCGGCGGCTGCCTCGGCTACGGGGACAGCTCGGGGGACGATGCAGGGATCGTGGCGGCCGTGGACCGAGAGCCCGGCATTTTCCATAGCGTCCATGTCCACCGTCTGCTGCTCACGGCCAATGGAGGGCGTCGGCTTTACGGCCATGCGCCACATGACGGGCGCGCCGGTCGAAATACCGCCCAGGATGCCGCCGGCGTTGTTGGACTCGACCTTGATCTCGCCGGTCTCGGCATCGATGCGATACGGATCATTGTTCTCGCTGCCGCGCATGGCGGCCACGGCAAAGCCCATGCCAAACTCCACGCCCTTTACGGCGGGAATGCCAAACGCGATTTGCGCGATGCGGTTCTCGATGCCGTCAAACATGGGGTCGCCGATGCCGCGGGAAGCCCATAAATGCCGCACTCCACGATGCCGCCGATGCTGTCGAGTTCGTCGCGTGCGGCTAGGATCTCCTCGCGCATGCGGCCGGCTGCGGCGGCGTCAATGCAAGGAAGATCGTTCGTAAGGATCGCCTTGCGGTCGGCCTCGCGATAGACCATGTCGTCCATCGGCAGGTCGGAGATGCCGCCGATCTGCGCGACGTGCGCCATCACGTTAATGCCGCGGGCCTCGAGTGCCTGCAGCGCAATGCCGCCGGCAATGCACAGGGGTGCCGTTAGGCGGCCAGAGAAATGCCCACCGCCGGCGACCTCGTGCATGTTGTGATACTTCACGCGCGCCGGAAAATCCGCGTGTCCGGGGCGGGGCTTGCGGCGCAGCTCGGAATAGTCCTTTGAGCGCGTGTTGGTGTTCTCGATAATCGCGGCGATGGGTGCTCCCGTGGTATGTCCATCGACCACACCGGCGATGATGTGGCGGCGTCGGCCTCGCGGCGTTTGGTCGCGGTCTCGTCGCGACCGGGGGCACGACGGTCAAGGAAGGCCTGCAGCCGCTCCTGGTCAACAGCGATGCCCGCCGGGATGCCATCGAGGGAGCAGCCGATGGCGGGGGAGTGCGACTGGCCGAAGATGCTTAAGTGCAAGACGTTGCCAAAGGTCGAGGACATGCTATTCCTCCTCGAGTGTGACCTTGCCGCCCAGCAGGCGGTAGTGGTCGAAGAAATCGGGATAGGACTTGTTGACGGCCTCGGCGCCGTGGATCACGACCTCGCCGGTGGCGCGGCTCGCGGCGATCGCGGCCATCATGGCGACGCGATGGTCGTTGTGCGAATCGACTTCGCCGTCGGTGAAGGCATCGACACCCTTGATGATGAGGTCATCGCTGGCAATGCGCACCTGCGCGCCCAGCGCGGTGAGCTCGCGGGTGGTCGTGACCAGGCGGTCGGATTCCTTGATGCGCAGACGGGCGCAATCGCGGATAAAGGTGCGGCCCTGCGCCAGCGAGGCTACGGCCGAGATGACGGGCACCAGGTCAGGAATGTCGTGGGCGCTCATCTCAAAGCCGGCGAGCTTGTCGGACTTCACGGTGGCGGCGTTGGTGGAGCGCACGATGCGGGCGCCAAAGCGCGAAAGCGCGGCGAGCACGTTTCGGTCGCCCTGCGCGGAGCTCAGGGATACGCCCTCCACGGTGATGGGGTCGGCGCCGATAGCGCCGGCGCACAGCCAAAAGGCGGCGTTGGACCAGTCGCCCTCGACGGCTACGCTGCCGGGCGTGCGGTACGAGCCGCTGCTCACGCGGAAGTTCGTGACTTCGGGCTGGCCGTCCTTGGCCGGAATACGCTCGACGTTGACCTCGACGCCAAAGGCCTTCATGGCCTGGATCGTCAGGTTGATGTAGGGACGGCTCTCAATGAGGCCGGTTACCTGCACGCAGGAGGGCTGGGCCAGCAGCGGGGCTGCCAGCAGCAGGCCGGAGATATACTGCGAGCTCACGTTGCCCGGAAGCACAAAGGTGCCCGGCGCATGCGTCCGCTCGTCTTGAGCGGAAAACCGCCCAGACCCTGTAGGTCGCAGCCGGCGGCGATGATCTCGTCCGAGAGCGGGGAGAGCGGGCGGGCGCCCAGGCGGCCCTGGCCTACGAAGGTGGCATCCGCACCCAGCGCGCAGGCGACAGGCAGCATAAAGCGGAGCGTGGATCCACTTTCGCCGCAGTCAAGCGTGCCGCCGGCAAGGGCCTTGAGCAGGCCAAACTCAACACTCTTCATGGTGGGGTGGACCTGGAAGCCGTCCTCGACGGTCTCGATGCGAGCACCCAGGGCCGTAAGGCAACGCACCGTAGCCTCGATGTCGGCGCAGGTGGTATTGCAGGTGACGTGTGTCTCGCCGTTGGCAAGCGCAGCGCAGATGATGAGGCGATGCGCCATCGACTTGGACGCGATGGCGGGAACGGTGCCCTTGAGCGGGGACGGGGTGATGCGGGCTAGCATGCGGAAGCGTCTCCCTTCTGGCCGAGGCCCTCGGCAATTAAATCGTGGAAGGTGGAAAGCGGCGTGCGGTCGATGCTGCAACGGCCAATGCCGTGCGGAATTACCAGGTCAATCGTGTCACCGGCGCGCTTTTTATCGTGCAGTGCTTCGGCAAAGACGGCGTCGGCCGAAAGCTCGCAGCGGGTCTTGAGACCGTGGCGTGCGCAGAGCTCCTCGATGCGGCCCGGCAGCTCGGCGTCGCAGATGCCGTGCAGGGCCGCGGCGCGCGTGATGATGCCCATGCCGATTGAAACGCAGTTGCCGTGTCCGAGCTCAAAGTGCTCGCAGGCTCGACGGCGTGCCCGGCGCTATGTCCAAAATTGAGGAGCTTACGCTGGTTGGTTTCGCGCTCGTCGGCGACGACCACGGCGCGCTTGATGTCGATATTGCGGGCGATGATGAGCGCTACGCGGGCCACATCGCGGTTGAGCAGCTCCAGCGTGAGCGGGGTCTTCTCCAGTTCGGCGAAAAGCTCCGGGTCGGCGATCACGGCGTGCTTGACGACCTCGCCGCAGCCATCGGGCGAACTGCTCGGGCGTGAGGGTGGCCAGGCACCCCACGTCGGCGATAACCACGCTCGGCTGCCAAAAGGCGCCGGCCAGGTTCTTGCCGGCAGCCAGGTCTATGG